>Ga0210393_10002077_pt1 | contig 16664 bp, 11 predicted proteins | sample IncBWC27OmetaG_FD_160068 | JGI IMG/M metagenome (GOLD analysis project Ga0210393, IMG submission 160068) | Forest soil microbial communities from Barre Woods Harvard Forest LTER site, Petersham, Massachusetts, United States - Inc-BW-C-27-O ... | reverse complement strand
CATTTTCTGGATCTAATCTCGTGAGACGACGAGAACGACGAATGATCCGGGCTTCATCTTGCCGCGACGTTCGCCGGCAGCTGGTGCATCGAAGTCAGCCGCGGGAAGAAAAATCCGGTGCGTTTTAACATCCAATCCCATCGTGCGCGCGGACTTTTTCGTCGGGACGGTGGCGACGGTCGTGTATTTGTCGGTACCGTCTTCGTGCGCGATCGTCAGATTTCCGTCGCCGGTTGATGCGAACGCCAAGTTTGTTTCAGGATCGAACGCGTTGGCGTCGACACCTTCGCCGATAGGAACAGTAGCCACGACTTTTCCATCGTCGGCATTGAAAACCGCCATCAACTTGTTGTCACAACCGGCGAACAACCGGCGCGACTTCCAATCGGCGGCGAGTCCCGACGGTTCCTGACAGGGAGCCATGGGCCACCGGTTCAGAATCTTCAGCGTTTTCGAATCAAAGCGAACCAACTCAGATTTGTCTTCGATGTTGACCCAGATACTTCCTTTGCCATCGGCAACAGCAAATTCGGGCTTGCCTCCGAGAGCGAGCGTCCCAGCCACGGTATTGTCGGCAACATTGATCGCCGTGGTGTCCTGGCTGCGTCCGTTCATCGTGAAGACTCGCTTGCTCGCCGGGTCATAAACGATCGCATCCGGGTTAGTTCCGGCTTTGACGGTTCCTTCTGTCTTCAACGTTTTTAGATCGAAGACCGTGACGGTATTCGCGCGGCCGTTGCTCGTAAACCCGCGCCCCGCGTCGGACGCAATGGCGATGCCGTGAACCCCCTGCGTATCGGGAATATCGCCGACGACTTTGCCGCTGTCGGCGTCGAGCACCACGACGTGCGTGCCGTGCGAGACAAAGACATGCCGCGCGGCGCTGTCGACCGCGACATAGTCCCACCCATCGTCGCCACCAATGGCGAGCGTTTGCGTAACGCGATAATCTCCCGCGGCGGAGCGCGCCGCCTGTGGCGCTATGACCGCGAGCAGCGATAGAAGGGCGAGAGCAAATAGCTTCTTCATGGCGTCGAAACTCCTGTCACGAACATTTTCGAAACAACCTTGGTGTACGCGTCGGAAGATAAACGGACCATTAACCGAGATTCTCTCCGGCCCCAAAAAACCGCCGCACCAAGTTGCTCTTCCTGCCGCGTGAGGGCTTATGATTTCGATATGCGGGTGTTACTGGTCGAAGACGATTCGGGAATCGCGCACTTTGTCGCCAAAGGCCTGCGTGAGCAGTCGTATGCCGTCGACGTGTCGGCCAACGGCGAGGAAGCTCTCTATCAGGTGGCGATCAACACATACGATTTGGTGATTCTCGACGTCATGATCCCGGCCCCGAATGGATTCGCTGTGTGCAAAGAGTTGCGGCGAACGGGCCTTCGCATGCCCGTACTCATGCTCACCGCGCGCGATGCAGTGGAAGATCGCGTCGAAGGGCTCGACTGCGGCGCCGACGACTACCTTACCAAGCCCTTCGAATTTCGCGAACTGCTCGCGCGGCTTCGCGCTCTGCTGCGCCGGCCCAGCGCTCTGCAATCGCCGACGCTTTCCGTCGCCGACCTGGTCATCGATACGGCCGGGCAGGCCGTTTCGCGCGGAGGGAAGTTTATTTCCCTCACAGCAAAGGAATATGCGCTCGTCGAATTTCTAGCGCGAAATGCGGGAAGGGTTGTTGGTCGCGCCGAAATCGCCGAACACGTTTGGGACGAAGAATTCGATCCATTTTCAAACTTGATTGAAGTCTATGTGAATCGCGTCAGGAGAAAGATCGACACAAAGGGTTTCAAGCCGCTGCTGCATACGCGGCGCGGCGCGGGTTACGTCCTCTCTGCCGATGCGACTGCGGAAGGGAAATCGCCGGAACCGCGGCGGCGCGACGATGTTTAGCTCGGTGCGCATTCGGCTGACGCTCTGGTACACCGCCGCGATGGCAGTCATCCTGATTCTTCTGGCATCCGTCACATATTTCGTCATTCGGCAAAACATCCGCGCTCGCGGAGATGCGCAAGCTGTGGAGCTGGCGGACACGTTCCTGAGCACGGTAAATGCAGAGATGGGCGAATCCACAAAGCCCGACAGCGTCGACTATGGCGTAGCCGCCGCAATTTCCGAACACCGCTTTCGCGACGTCGTATTCTCGGTGTTCGATCCGCAAGGCACCCTGATCGGAATGTCCGAGTGGTTTCCCGAAGACCGGCGTCACAGCGAATGGAAGCGCGACGCGTTGGTTGCACCGCTGCGTGGAGTTCTCGGAGCGCCGGAGCCGTTTCAATCGGTTCATTTTGCCGGCCGGAATTACCGCGTTTACGTTCGGCGATTCTCATTTGCGCAGCAGCCCGCCACTCTCGTTGTTCTTCAATCGCTTTTTCACCAACACGAATTCCTCGAAACCCTTGCCGGAACGTTCGCTGTAGTCATTCCAGTCACATTGATCATTGCGGGTCTTGGCGGATATTTTCTCGCTCGCAACAGCCTGTCTCCAGTTGTAGCGATGAGCGAACAAGCGCGATCGATCGGCGCTGACAATCTCGACGCACGTTTGAACGTTAGAAACCCCGACGACGAACTCGGCCATCTGGCGCAATCGTTCAACAGCCTTCTCGATCGCCTGAACGTTTCCTTCGAACGCCAGAAACGCTTCGTAGCCGACGCATCCCACGAGCTGCGGACACCGGTAGCGATTCTTTGTGGCGAGACCGAAGTCGCGCTCGGCAAAGAGGATCGCACCCAAGCCGAATACCGGGAAGCGCTGCGCATTCTGGCCGACGAATCGAAGCGGCTCAAGCGAATCGTCGAGGATCTCTTCACGCTTGCCCGCGCCGACGCCGGCCAATACCCGCTTTCGTACTCCGACTTTTACCTCGACGAACTCGCGGCCGAATGTGCGAAGAATATGCGAACGCTCGCCGCGGCAAAGCAAATCACGCTCTCCTGCGAGCTAAATGGAGAAGCGCTTATACGCGCCGACGAAGCGCTCGTGCGCCGCATGCTGCTCAACCTCCTCGACAACGCCATCAAGTACACACAACCCGGCGGTGCGGTTTCCTTGCGCATCGACAATCGCGACGGCGTGTACGACTTGAGCGTCACCGATTCCGGCTCAGGCATTCCCGCCGACCTTCAGTCGCGAATTTTCGAACGCTTCTTTCGCGTCGACAAAGCGCGCACTCGAAAAGAGCAAGACGGAGGCGGGGGTGCCGGGCTCGGACTCTCGATCGGCGCGTGGATCGCGGGCGCTCACCAGGGAAAACTCGAGGTCACTCCCTCCACTTCCGAAGGAAGCACCTTCACCGCAACATTGCCAAAACAGCCACCAGCCGGTTAATCCTCCATTTAGGTTGTAAACGATAGCGTTTTAAGGCGGCTTACCACGCCGCGTCGAACTCATGCGCGGCTTCCCGTATCTTCGCCATCTTTGTGCACTTCTTGGTGTGGCATTGGTCGCAACCGCAACCATTGCGCAGCAGAAGCCCGCTGATTCATCACCTCTTCGACTCACGCTCGCAGACGCGCTGAATCGCGCGCGTCAAAACAGCGTCGTCTATCAGGCAGCGCTGACCGACGCACGCATCGCGCACGAAGACAAAAAGCAAGCCACAACCGTCTTGCTGCCGAGCGTCAACTACAACAACTCCGCGATCTACACGCAGGGAACCGGAGCCGACAATCAAGCCCGGTTCATCGCCAACAATGCCGTTCATGAATACATCAGCCAAGGTAATGCCCATGAAGCCCTCGATGTTGCGGGCATCTCCGAAGCTCGCCGAGCCGCTGCAAATGCCGCGGTGGCAAAAGCGCGAGCGGAAATTGCATCACGAGGGCTTGTCGTCACAGTCGTTGGGAGTTATTTCGGCGTTGCATCCGCCGAGAAAAAACTCGGCGTCGCTCAGAAAGCCGACGACGAAGGCGATCGCTTTCTGAAACTAGCGAACGATCTCGAAAAAGGCGGTGAAGTCGCGCATTCCGACGTGATCAAAGCGGAACTTCAAATGAACGACCGCCGGCGACAGTTACAGGAAGCAAAGCTTGCGCTGCTCAATGCCCGACTCGATCTCGCAGTTCTCATCTTTCCCAATTTCAACGACACCTACGAAATCGCCGACGATCTCCACGCACCCGTAACTCTCGGCTCTGCGGAAGAAATCGAGGCGCGCGCCGCTCGGGATAATCCCGACATTCGAGCGGCCCTTGAAACAGTGAACGCCTCGAACCACGGAGTTTCCGCCGCGCGTGCGGCTTATCTTCCGGGGTTGGATCTCGATTATTTCTACGGAATCGATGCCACGCACTTCGCGACAAGAACAAATGGAGTTTCGAATCTTGGATCATCAGCTGTCGCGACCCTGAACATCCCCGTCTGGAATTGGGGCACGACACAGAGCAAGATCAAACAAGCCGAGTTTCAGCGCGACCAAGCCAAACGCGAATTGTCTTTGGCGCAACGACAACTCCTCGCCGAATTGAAGTCACTTTACGCCGAGGCGCAGACCGCGGCCGATGAACTATCAAATCTCCAGCGCTCCGCGGAACTGGGAGCCGAAAGCCTGCGGCTCACGACCCTGCGCTACAAGAACGGCGAATCCACCGTGCTTGAAGTCGTCGACGCGCAAACCACGGACACGCTCGCCGATGCCGCCTATGAAGATGGCGCCGTTCGATATCGGGTCGCGCTCGCAAATCTTCAAACACTTACGGGAGAACTGACGACGCCATGAAAGCCTGGTGCGGAATATTGTTTCTCGGGCTCTCTGTGCTCGCCGGTTGTGGCGCGGCGGAAAAAGAGAAAGAGCCGGTCGTCACCGTGCAAACGCAGCCGGCCGACCGGCAGCCCATCTCACAATTTGTGTCCGCCGAAGCCGTCGTGTTTCCGCTGCGGCAAGCGACCGTCTCGCCCAAAATTACCTCGACGGTTGCGGATTTCAAAGTGCAGCGGGGAGCCCGTGTAAAGCAAGGTCAGTTGCTCGCAATCCTGGAAAACAAAGATCTCGCCGCGCAGGCCGTCGCGAGCAAAGGCGATTTCGACCAAGCCGACGCGACCTACGCCATCACCGTAAACGCCGGGGTTCCTCAGCAAATACAGAAAGCGGAACTCGATGCCGCGGCGGCAAAATCCGCTTTCGACGCCGCTCAGAAAGTTTTTGATAGTCGCAAGGACCTCTTCCAACAGGGTGCAATTCCGCGGCGAGATCTCGACAGCGCCGACGTCGCCCTGGCACAGGCTCGGAGCCAGAACGAACAAGCGCAGAAACAACTGGCCGACCTGCAGCGAATGGGAAAAGAGCAGTTACTCAAAGCCGCCGAAGGATCGAAAGAATCCGCCGAAGGGCACTACCGCGCGGCGACGGCACAGCTCAGCTACTCCGAGATTCGCAGCCCCATCGATGGCGTTGTCACCGATCGTCCGTTGTACGTCGGCGATTTGGCCGTCGCGAATCAACCGATCCTGACTGTGATGGATGTATCCGCTCTCGTTGCGAAGGCCCACATTCCTCAAGTCGATGCCGCGCAACTGAAAGTCGGCGACGCGGCGCAAATCAAGATCGAAGCTGAGGACCCCGTCGCGGGTCGCGTCTCGCTCGTGAGTCCTGCGCTTGACCCGGGAAGCACCACCGTTGAAGTCTGGGTCGAAACACGCAAACCCAGCCCGAATCTCAAGCCGGGAATGACGGTCACACTCGAAATGACGGCGAAGACCGTCAAGGACGCCATCGCCGCGCCATCGAACGCGATCTTCAAAAACGCCGAAGGCGCTTCTTATGTGCTCGTCGCCGGAACAGACAAGAAAGCTCATCAGAGAGTCGTTCAGCTCGGCGTTAGAAATTCCGAGCTCACTCAAGTTATCAGTGGAATCAACGCAGGCGATCCAATCATCGTCTCTGGCGGCTACGCAATCCCCGATGGCACGACGATTGAGATTGAAAAGCCGTCAGCGGGCGACAAAGACGGCAAAGATCAACCAGCCGCAACGCCGGAGAAGGACAAGGACTAGCCGGCGTGCACTCCGTTTCTCCATTCAGCGTCAAGAAACAGGCGCCGCCATGGTTCGAGCGGCTCTCTCGCCCGATCATTTTTTTCACGATCGCGCTGGCGCTTGTCGGCGGATATCTCACGTTTTCCATCCCTGTTTCCGTTTTCCCGAGCACGGACTTTCCGCGCGTCGTAATCGGCGTGGACAACGGCGTGGCTCCCATCGATCAAATGCTCGTGACGGTCACGAAGCCCATCGAAGAAGCCGTCAACAGCGTGCCGGGACTGCAAACCGTCCGCTCCATCACCAGTCGCGGTTCAGCCGAGGTCGATCTTTTCTTCGATTGGCACTCCGACATGATTTTGACGCTGCAGCGCGTGGACGCTGTCGTCGCGCAACTCCAATCGGAGCTTCCTCCAACCGCAAGAGTTCAAACGCATCGTTCGACCTTCGCCGCATTTCCGATCATTGGGTACAGCCTTACGTCCGACACCGTTCCGCCGGAGCATTTGTGGGAGCTCGCAACGTACGACATCAAACCACGCCTCAATCGTCTCGATGGCGTGGCGACGGTCGTCGTTCAAGGCGGCCGCGTTCCTGAATTTCAAATTACGCCCGACCCCGCGCGTCTCCCCGTTGCTGGCGTCACCGTCTCAGACATTCTCGACGCCGTCCGTCGAACGAATTTGATCGACTCGCCGGGCTTGATCGAAAGCGATCATCACTTGGTGCTCGGCCTCGTGAGCGGACAGGTTCGCTCGGCGGAGCAACTTGGCCAAGTCGTTGTGAAGACTTCGCCCGCGGGCGTTCCGATCCGCATCGGTGACATCGCCACCGTCGCTCCTTCGGTTGCGCCCGTCTACACAATGGTCACGGCAAACGGGAAGCCTTCCGTCCTGCTCAACGTCAATCGTCAGCCTGACAGCAACACGCTACAGGTCGCGAACGAGGTTCACGATCTCATTCAGCAACTTGAGCCGACGCTGCCTAAAGGCATTCGCCTTCAACCCTTCTACGACCAATCGCTGATCGTTCACGACTCGATTTCGAGCGTTCGCGATGCGGTGCTCATCGGCATCGTTCTTTCGTCGATCGTTCTCGTGTTGTTCCTGCGCGACTGGGGCACGTCTCTCGTCGCAGGGCTGGTGATTCCCGTCACGCTACTGATTACTTTCATCGTTCTCAAAGTCAGCGGGCAAAGTTTCAACTTGATGACGCTCGGAGGACTCGCCGCCGCGGTCGGGCTCGTAATCGACGACGCGATCGTCGTACTCGAAAATATTGTCCTGCATCGCGACCTCGGCCAGGACCGCTTCGTGGCGATCCGCAGCGCGCTCCGTGAACTTACGACGCCTCTCATCGGATCAACAATCACGCCGATCGTCGTTTTCTTGCCGTTGATCGCGATGACTGGGGTCAACGGCGCGTTCTTTCGCGCTCTGGCCATCACGATGACCGTGGCGCTGCTGACGTCGCTGCTCCTCGCTCTCACGTGGACTCCAACGCTGAGTCTGTATCTCGTGCGCAGAACGGACACTACGCCCGCGGAGACGGAATCCGCGACGGATCCCACGCAGTCGTCGGCTTATGCGGCCGACGAGGCGCATCTCTCCGGCTTCTTCGGCAAGATCGTCTCCGCTTACGAAAAAGTGATGCGTTCCGTCATAAAGCGCCCGGTAATCTTGGCCGCTTCCGTCGTGGTGATCGTCGTTCTCTCTGTTGTGAGCTATCACTTTCTGGGCAGCGATCTTCTTCCAGCAATGGATGAAGGCGGCTTCATTCTTGATTACCACACTCCGCCTGGCAGCTCGTTGAGCGAATCGAATCGCATTCTTCTGCATATCGAGGAAATGCTGAAGGCTACTCCCGAAGTCGAAAGCACATCACGACGCACTGGTTTGGAGCTCGGCCTCGCCGCAGTGACCGAAGTCAATCGCGGCGACTTCACCGTAAAGCTGAAACCAAAGCGCAGCCGCTCCTTCGACGAAATCACATCGGATCTTCGCGCGCAGATCGAATCGTCCGAGCCGGCGACGAAGGTCGAATTCGTCCAAATTTTGCAGGACATGATCGGTGACCTGAGCAATCAGCCCGAACCCGTTGTGATCCGCTTGTATTCTCAGGACGGCAAATTGCTGAACGAGACGGGACCGCGCGTCGCGGACGCGATCAGCAAGGCGCCGGGAGTCGTGGATATTCTCAACGGAGTTGAAGACGCAATTAGCGGGCCGGCGGTGACGTTTCAGATCAATCCGTTCGCCGCCGCCCGAGCCGGCTTTACACCGGAGGAAGTGTCGATTGACGCTTCGGCGATTCTCGAAGGCGAGCCCGCGGCTACGCCGGTCATTCTGGGCGACCGAGCCTATCCCATCCGTGTGCGCTTCCCGGAAACAAATCGCTCATCGATCGAACGAATGACAAACACCTTGCTCGTCAGCGGCACCGGCAAAACCGCGACTCTCGGCTCGCTCGCCAGCGTTTCGAACGACCCTGGAGAAACGGAGATTCGACGCGAAAATCTCCAACGCTTGATTCAGGTCACGGCTCGCCTGGAAGGCGTCGACCTCGGCACTGGCATCGCCGGAGTTCAGAAAGCTGTGAACGATCTGCATCTGCCGTCGACCATTCGCGTCGAGTACGGGGGTCAGTACGAAGAGCAGCAAAAGTCCTTTCACGATCTGCTCGTCGTTCTGTTTCTCGCTTTGTTGTTGCTCTTCGCCGTTCTGCTCTTCGAATTTCGAACATTCGCCGCTCCGATCGCAATCCTCGCGTCGGCTCTACTCTCTACGTTTGGCGGTTTCGTCGCGCTTCTCGTCACGCGCACCGACTTCAACGTGTCTTCCTTCATGGGAATGATCATGGTGATCGGCATCGTCGCGAAAAACGGCATCCTGCTGATCGACGCCGAACAACGATTCACCGCTCTTGGCTGTTCGGTGGAGGATGCGATGATCCAGGCGGGTCGCCGTCGGCTTCGCCCGATCGCCATGACGGCCCTTGCCACAATCGCGGGAATGTTTCCGCTCGCGCTAGCCATCGGAGCCGGTTCGCAAATGCTGCAGCCCCTGGCGATCGCCGTGATCGGTGGACTACTCAGCTCGATGGTCTTGTCGCTGATCTTCACGCCGGCAATTCATGGCTTTTTGCAAGGTATCGCGGCAAACAAAGTCGCTTAATTCGGAATCTCAAAATGTAAGACTGAAGCCTGTCCGACTATCGCGATTCGAAAACGATTCCTCGCGCAATCAAGTCATCGACACCCACGTCATTTAAATCGAAAAGCCCTTTCAAAACGGTTCGCGTGTGCTGACCCAACAACGGCGCAGGCAAATTCGGATGGCCTGGCGTCTCCGACAATTTCACCGGCGTCCCAGTCACCTTATGAGCGCCTGCGGTCAAATGATCCAGAACCGGAAACATATGTCGAATTTCGATCTGCGGATGCCTTTCAACTTCATCAAAGTTTCGCACTAACGATGACGGCACACCCGCCGCTTGCAGCCGTTCTACCCACTCACTTGCCGATCGAGTTGAAAAAACACGATCAAGCATCGGCTCGAGTTTCTCGCGATTCTCAATCCGCAACGCATTCGTCTGATAGTCCGGATGCTTCTCCAGGTCAGGCCGCTCGATCGCCGCGCAAAAAATCGACCACAGCCGTTCGCTGCCCACGGCGATTGCAACTTCACGATCGCTAGCCCGGTAAACGCGATACGGAACAATCGTCGGAAACGAAGTTCCCATCGGCTTCGGCACAATTCCGGAGCCGAGATAGCTCATGTAGTTGGAACTCATCGTCGATATCATGCCATCCAGCATCGACACATCGACGTACTGCCCGCGGCCCGTCGCATCGCGAGCTCGTAACGCCAGCAAAATCCCGATCACCGCAAATAATCCAGCGGTCACATCGGTAACGCCATAACCGCATCGCACCGATTCGCCTTTTTCCGTTCCCGTGATGCTCAGCAGCCCGCTCGAAGCCTGCATCACCATATCCATCGCCGCCTCATCCCGCGACGGTCCCTGCTGTCCATATCCCGATATCGAGCAATAAATCAGCCGGGAATTCCGCTTCCGCACTTCCTCATAGCCAAGTCCAAGCTTGTCCATCGCTCCGGGCCGAAAATTCTCGATCAACACATCCATCTGATCGATCAGCCGCAAACACAGTTCCGACCCTTCCGCCTGCTTCAGATCAAGCGAAATTCCCAGCTTTCCGCGATTCAACCCAAGAAAAAAACTCGCCACTCCTCCTGCAAACGGCGGCCCCCAACCGCGCCCCATGTCACCCGACCGCGCCTCTAACTTGTAAACCTCAGCGCCGTAGTCAGAAAGCAGCATCGTGCAGTAGGGCCCGGCCAGCGCATGGGAAAAATCGAGAACGCGAATCCCGCCGAGCGCCGCGAGAGCATCCGTCATCCCTGCTCCCTCGCGCGCGCCGCCCCCACAACCATCGGCGAAATTCGAAATCGATTCAGCCCAACCAGCACCGTCGGATCCTGCGCCATGCAACGCTCCGCCTCCGCAAGATCATCAACCTCCAGCACACCCATCCCAAAGTTATCCGTGGGATCAAGCACCGGCCCAAAAATCAGCACCTTGCCCTGATCAAACAGTCCTCGAAAGTAGCCGACGTGCTGCTGCATCAGCGCGCGCTCCTCCACGCTCATGTCGCTCGCAAACGTCGGCCGCGGCGGGATCAATCGAATGTAGAAATATTGTTTAGCCATGAGTCCGTGTCACCTGTGTCGACACAGTGTAAGACACGCAGGGCCTTCAGGCCATGCGCGCGAAATGATATGGATGTTCCGATGCTGCCCTGGTCGCAGCATCGATACTGTCTTTCTCTGGATTTTCGGTTTCGCGGTATGCGTGTGGACTAGTCGCCGGCTACAGCCTCAGCGCTGCTCCGCCAGCACTCGTTGTTCACGAGTTCGGCAGGAATCTCCTGCCCTTCACTCCGCAGTTGCACTTCCAGCTCCGCCAGCTGCGCTTCAATATCCTGATTCGCCTTCCGCTTGCGAATCACTTCCTCACGATACCGCCGCAGGAAGTAATCGATCGTCTCGACGCGAATTCGGATCGAGCCCGTCGGCTTATTCTCGTCAAGATCCTTGAAGCAGAAATACGGCGTGCCCGATTGCTCGACAATGCCTTCAACGACGCCGTAAATCGGCGCATCGTGCCCGCATTTGAAGCTCGACATCTCCAGCGCCACAAGATTCGGATGCCGCGCCGTAAACTTCGCCGCCCAAACCTTGTGATTCGTGCTGCACGAATACGAATTCTTCCACGCATCCGTGATGTCCAGCGGGTGCGACGTCACGCCGGCGCGAACTTCATCACCAAACAGCCGCTCCAACAAATCCTCATCAATCGGCAGCGTATTCTGTGAAAAAATTGGATATCCCAGCTTCTGGAACTCATCCAGAATCTCGTGATTCAGTCCTGGGTCATGGTGATACGGCCGTGCCAGCATCACAATGCCGATGCGGTCCTCGCGTTCCAGTTGATCCAGCGTCTGCCTCGCGCGCCGCCGAATATCCGTCTCGTAATTCTTCAGCGCATCAAATCCCGCCTCAACCGCTCGATCGTTCTCTTCCGAAGACAAGCCGAGTTCCGATTGCCACGCCTGCAGCATCTGGAACGCAAACAGCTTGCGGTCCGCAAAATTTAAAACCGGATCGATGTACTTCAAATTGTTTTCAGCAAAAACGTCGTTCTCTTTCGTGAACGCCGCTTTCACGGTCTCGGGCGTTGCCGTAACCGTCGGGCACGCGTTTGCGCCGACAATCTTCACCAGCGACGAATGCAGTACGTCGTACATCGGGAAGAAAATTGAGTTCAGCGCCTTTTTCCGATGCTTTTCCTGAATCAGATTGTACGTGTGCGAAATCCCGATCTTCGCCGGGAAGCATGGATCGATCGCGCCTCGGCTCGCACCAGCGCGATACAAATCCGAACTCGTATAGTCCGAATAAATAATATTCTCAGGCTGAATCCCGAGGCTCTCGAAGTACGCGTTAAACAGCGGCGCATACGAATAAATGTTCAGCACACGCGGAATTCCGAGCCGATACGTGCTCCGACCCTGCATCTTCGCGATGCGTTCCTTCACGGGCCCCTGCTTGAAACCCCACGACGCAACCTTCGGCAACGGGTCCGCCACGCTCTTCGCATTCGTCGGCCGGAAAATTTCTTTCGACGCATAATCCACATAATTCGGGTGCTTGTCGCGAATCTGATCCAGCCCCGACTTGATGTCCTTCATGTCGTTGACGTCTTCGACCAAGCCTTTTTCGCACGTCGCAATGATCAACCGCTGCTCGCCCAGCATCAGCGGAACTTTCGTCACCTTTTCGATCGGCACCAGATTCTTCACCGGTTCCGTTCGAACGTCGATGAATGTTCGCAGGCAATTGTTTTTGCAGAAGTAGCAACGTGTCGATTCGTTGCGCGTCGTGCGGTACTCAATCCTTCGCACCGCCTCCAAACCGATGAAGGTAGTCTGCTGTCCGTTTTTCCAGAGCCGCAGCGATTCCTGCGCCGCCCCGATCGCACCCGACTCACCGCAGTGCTCGTGCACGATAATTTCCGGCTGCTTGCCCGTCGATTTAAAACTATTCCGGATGAAATCGACTTCAGCTTTTACCACCGCGAGATTATTCTGCGTTCCACCCTGCAAAACGAATCGCGTGCCGAGCGCAGCCAGGTTTGGAATGCTCGCGACGTACAAAAACACGTTCTTCGGCAGCACGTTAGCCAATCCCGCCAAGATTTCCTGAGCTTGCCAACCCTGCCGCTGGAAGTTCACGATGTCCGACTGCATGAACACCGCGCATCCATAACCGAACACCGGCATCGACTGCGCTGAAAACGCGAGGTCCGCGAACTCATTCACATTCAGCCCGAAGCCTTCCGCCGTCGACTGCAAAAAGTACCCGTTGCCCGCCGAACATTGTGTGTTGAGCTTGAAATCTTTCACGCGCCCGTGGTTCAAAATAATGATTTTGATGTCCTGCCCGCCTACGTCCACGATGACGTGCGGATCCTTGTAAAACTTCAGGGCCGACTCCGTGTGCGCCACCGTCTCGACGAGCGCTACGTCCGCGTGCAACACATCCTTCAATATATCTTTCGCGTACCCCGTCGTCGCCACGCCGAGCACATCCAGCGTCGCTCCCTGCGCTTCCACCTGCCCGCGCAGATTCGCGAACATCTCAATCGTGTCTTGAATCGGGTTGCCGTTGGAAAGCTGATACGACTTGCACAAAATGTCGCCGTTCTCATCCAGCAACACGGCCTTCGTCGAGGTCGATCCGCCGTCAATCCCGATAAATCCCGCGACGCGCCCGCCCTTTTCAAACGTAGCCGGCTCAAACTTCTTCCGCTTATACTCCTCGCGGAAATAATCTAGATCTTCCGGCTTCTCGACCAAACCCTTGCCGCCCGCCTTCGCCTTCTCTTCCGCGCGTCCAAATTCCATGTAGCGAACGAGGTCGCTGTATCCGCGATAGCACCCGACCGCATCTTCCTCGCTGCGTCCAAACTCCACCGCGCCCAGCGCCGCAAAATATTGCGCGTTCTCCGGCACCTTAATCAATTGCTCCGGCGTCATCCCCTCCGGAACCGCGACCTTCCGCTCTTTCCACATCCGCGGAATATTCGCCACCCACGCTTCGCGCATCCCGCGAATAAAACTGTTCGGCCCGCCTAGCAGCAACACGTGCGGCTTCAACGTGTGCCCGCGCGTCAGAACGCTCAGGTTCTGCAACACGATCGCCTCGAATAGTGACGCCATCAATTCATCCGGCGGCGTTCCCACCTTCTGCAAACCATTGATGTCGGTTTCCGCAAAAACCCCGCACTTGCCCGCCACCTTGTGCAGCTTGACGCCGTCATACCCCTGATTCGTCAGCAACGCCGCAGGAATCTTCAGTTTCGCGTTGATCTTATCGATCACCGCGCCGGTCCCGCCCGCGCACTTGTCGTTCATCGACGGAATCTTTTTCTTCCGCCCCGTTTCCGCGTCATCCTTGAAAACGATGATCTTCGCGTCCTGTCCGCCCAGCTCGATCACCGAATAGACTTCCGGATGCATTTTCTCGACGGCCAGCGACACCGCCGTAACTTCCTGCACAAACTTCGCGCCAATCTGTTCCGCGATATTTCCGCCGCCCGATCCCGTCATGAACATGCGGGTATTCTGCGGGCTGATCCCGATCTCCGCTTCCATCCGCTTTAAAAATTCGAGCGTCTTTTCGGGTTGTTTTGTTTCGTGCCGCTGATAGTCCTGCCACAAAACCTGATCGGTCGCCGCCTCCACGACAACCGCTTTCACCGTGGTCGAACCGACATCGAGCCCGACCAAAAACTTCGTCGCAAAGTCCGTCGGCACCACCGGCTTCGGCTTTGGCGCCGGCCGCAGCGAATTCCCGATCTGAACGAGCGCTGGTCCCTTGTGATCGTGCATTCTGTCCCCTAAAACTCCGGCCCTACAGCTGCCACTGCTATGTTCAGGTTGGGTGGGTTGTCATCCTGAGGCGCCCAGCAGGCGCCGAAGGATCTCAGCATTAAAATTCAAGCACGCCGTCTACGATTCGCTCAGTCCCCCGAAGCCGGCTGCGGCACCGCACCCGCCACCCGCGACCTCTTCCAGAACCGCGTATCCTTATCAATCCGCTCGCTGACATGCAGTACAAACTGCGCCGCCGTACCCGCGATCCCCGGACGATGCGGCACGTGATAGAACGGCTTCTTCAGCTCCGGATGCTCGTCCATGTACGCGTGAATTTCCGCGAGCGTCTTCCCAGTCTGCTTCAGGCACTGTTCAAATTCCGCCTTGGCCTTGACCTTCGCTTCGCCGAGCGCCATCTGTACGCGGCTGTGCGCGTTCACTTCCCCTTCGCCCGACGTTTCGATCGGCAAAAAGATCATGTCCTTAAACTTGTTGATCACCGCCGACTGCACGCCGTCCGACTGCGACGACGGCATGCAACCGAACGGCTTCAACGCCAGCACCATGTGGCACATCTTGTGAATCGTGTAGTACACGTTCTTGCCGACTTCCAGGTGCCCTTCGCCGCCGCGCGCGTACTGGTTGTAGAAAGGATGCGCAAGGTCTGCAAGCTCCTGCTGCGGCACCAGGTGATGCGTGATCCCGCCGAGCTGTTCCGCGGTCCGGTGATAGAAGAAGTTCCACGCCTTCTGCCCGAAGCCGATGCCCCACAATTTCTTGTGCAATCCGATGTAGTTCGCGAATTGCTTCTTCGCCTCATACCACTTCGGATCCTTGTGCGGCTTATTCACCGGCCACTTCGCGATTGCGTGCGCCTTCGCCTGATACAGCAGGTACGCCACCCACGTCGCGATCGGCTCGACCAAAACCTGCGCGCCTTCGCGCTCCAGGAATTCGAACATGTGGAAGTTGCCGTCGCCTTCGGTCAGTTGCGCCCAGAATTCGCCGGTGATTTTCACAACCGGCTTCACCTTCGTCCGGTCCACTTCGATCGAATCCATCTTTGCGCGCGCATTCTTCAGCGCCCCGAGGTAATCCTTGCCCCACATGTGCTCGTGCCACTTGCCGAACACGTTGAAGGTGTTGCGCAAAATCTTGTTGCTCTTGAATTTCGGCTTCGCCCATTCCGGAGCGACCTGTTCAATCTCGAATGCCTTGCGATTCTTCAAATCCGCGCAAAGCCCATCCACCGTCTCGCGGAAAATTCGGTCCGTCTCGCCCTTCTTCGCTTCAAACGGGCGGATCTGATAAATCAGATCGTTCATCACGTCGCCCATGTGCATCGCGTTCAGCATGCCGAACCCGAAATCGATCGAAAACTTCAAGCCGGGCTCGCCGGACTCCGCCTTGATGCCGTCGCTGTCCTTGAAGAGCAGCACGCGGAACCCATCGAATCCCGCATTCTTCAACGCGAAGCGATATTCCGCTTCATACATGCCGAACCGGCACGGTCCGCACGATCCCGCCGTAAAAAACACATAGTTGTCGAGAATCTGCTGCCGCGGAATCCCTTCTTTTTCAAGAAATTGCAGATACTGCACGAGGTTTCCGACCGTGAAATACGTCGGATTGCACTGCCCATTGTTTCCAAACTCTTTGCCCGTCTGAAACGCCGGCACATCCGGCACCGGCAACTTCTCGCAGCGATATCCCGTGCCTTGAAACACAGCTCGGATCAGGTCCTCATGTTTCCACGTGAACCCGCCGAACAAAATCGTCGTCTGCGCGCGCTGTTCCGCCGTAAACGCACGCTCCACCGGACGGTGAAAATGATCCGGCTGATCGAGCCCGGCGATCTTGCGCAGCCGCGCCCGCTCTGCCTCCAGCCGCGCCTTGATGTCCGTTTCGCTGGAAATTTTTACGAGATTCGTCGCCATGAGGCTCCTCCGGTGTTCGCGAAATCGAGATGGAAGACTGAATTGGAAGTCGAACGAAAACTGTTTTTGGAAGTCACAACAGGAAGGAAGTCACAAACGCCGGCAAGTCTCGGCAGGGTCACGACGCGCACGTTCAGCGGAGGGAAAACGAGGCCGGTTACTTCCGCTCTACGAGTACACGCCATCCGAAAAACTCCGGAGACTCGAGCCAGGCGTTAACACTAAAACGACAACACAACGTTGCAGCAGAAATGTTGGATGCATTCAAGACAGGAGGGAGATACAA
>Ga0210393_10002076_pt1 | contig 16665 bp, 14 predicted proteins | sample IncBWC27OmetaG_FD_160068 | JGI IMG/M metagenome (GOLD analysis project Ga0210393, IMG submission 160068) | Forest soil microbial communities from Barre Woods Harvard Forest LTER site, Petersham, Massachusetts, United States - Inc-BW-C-27-O ... | reverse complement strand
GCGAGGGGAGGTTGCCTCCCGTCCCGTTTTCCGTAACACCAAACACGCGGCCTGGACCTCTGAAAATATGCACTCGCATTAGTTTTGCTCCGGGACTACCTGTCAAATCATATAGGCGCAGTGGCATTCCGCAAGCGGGGTCAATCCCGCTCATCTTCACACTGCGACACTACCCACTTCTATCCGATATAGACACCTGCCGAGACGCGAACTGGGCGCTTGATGCGCGCCCATTTTCGCGACGTCGTGGTGTCTGTATCGTTGACGGCTCTGACGATTCGGACGTCGATGGATTGCGAACATGGCAGCCACGCCCAGATGCGTTTTTATCCGTCGGTCTTAACTCATGAAATGGGCGGGTGTGAGCACTCGGACCCAGAAAGGAACCAAAGATGTTGTTGAAGAACAAGGTTGCGGTGATCTACGGAGCCGGAGGTGCGATCGGTGCTGCTGTCGCACGCGCTTTTGCCGGCGAGGGGGCCAGGGTTTTTCTCAGCGGGCGAAAGCAAGCACCCCTAGAAGCTGTTGCCAAGGAAATCCGATCGGCTGGTGGATCGGCCGAGGTGGCCGAGGTCGACGCGCTTGAAGAGAAGGCCGTGGACAAACATCTGCAGTCCGTGATCGATAAGGCGGGCCGAGTCGATATCTCGTTCAACGCGATCGGCATCCCACCTGAGAAGATTCTGGGGGTTCCTCTGATCGAGATGGATGTCGAGCGGTTCGCGCTCGCCATCGCGAGTTATACGAGGTCGTACTTTCTAACGGCGCGCCTAGCTGCAAGACGCATGGTTCAAAATAAATCAGGGGTGATCATGACTATCACCGCGCTCCCCTCGCGGAAAGGTACCCCATGGAACGGAGGTTACGGTTCGGCGCAGGCTGCCAAGGAGGCACTCACTCGAGATCTCTCCGCCGAACTCGCGCCTCAGGGCATCCGCGTGGTCGCTCTGCGGCCACATGGCATGCCGGAGACAAGCACGATCAGGGAAGTCTACGAAATGAAAGCCAAAACAACGGGCATAACTTGGGAACAATTCCAAGGTTACCTCGCAAGCACGACCCACCCGCAACGCGTCATGACGCTTGAAGAGGTGGCAAACATGGCAGTTTTCATGGCTTCCGACAAGGCGAGCGGGATGACTGGAACCACCGTCAACTTGACCATGGGCAGCCTAGACGACTAGCGGCGGCCCCGTGGATACGGATATGACCCGCTCCGGCGCCAGTTTGCGGCGCTGGTTTTCGCTGAGCTCGTCAACGCATATGGCAAAGAGAGGGAATCTTTTCTATTTGGTCTTGTCGAAATGAATTTCCTTCGCCCGTCATCCATATAGAAGGGGACGCTGAAGTCCCAGTTTGCTGCCGAGGAGGTGAACGATGTGTCCATTCTGTTGGACAACCATAGGATTAGTAGTTGCCGGAACGGTTTCTACCGGTGGGCTGACCGCGTTGGCCGTGAAAGTATCGCGCATGAGTAGGACCGGAGAAGTGCTACCGAACTCAGAGGAAAGGAAGAATCACAATGTCGACCAGAACAAATGAGAAGCCGAATCTCGCAATGAATACTCCTCCGATCGTGTCGCAGCAGGAGTGGGAGGCTGCGCGCCAGGAGCTCCTTGTGAAGGAGAAGGCCTTTACCCGCTCCCGCGACGCGCTCGCCGCCGAACGCCGGCGGATGCCTTGGCTGAGTGTGGATAACAAGTACGAGTTCGACGGACCCAAAGGCAAGGTAAGCTTGCTCGATCTATTCGAGGGCCGCCCTCAGTTGATCGTCTATCGCGCCTTCTTCGAGCCCGGAGTGTTCGGCTGGCCCGAGCACGCCTGCCGCGGCTGTTCCCTGGGCGCCGATCAGGTCGCGCACCTGGCCCATCTGAACGCGCGCGACACCTCCCTCGCTTATGCCTCCCGCGCACCGCAGGCGGACATCGCGCGCCTGAAGGCGCGGATGGGCTGGGTAATGCCCTGGTACACCATCACCGACAGCTTCGACAGAGACTTCGGCGTCGATCAATGGCACGGCCACAACGTATTCTTCCGCGACGGCAACCGGGTGTTCCGCACATACTTCATCAACAACCGCGGCGACGAGGCGATGGGGACTACCTGGAGCTACCTCGACCTCACCCCGCTCGGTCGGCAAGAGATTTGGGAAGACTCGCCAGAGGGTTACCCCCAGACTCCGCCGTACAAGTGGTGGAACTGGCATGACAACTACGACGCAGGGGCCTCGCCTGACCCGAAGTGGGTCAAGGTGTCCGACGCGGGAGAAGCCGCCTTCCGAAAGCCCGACGCAGAGGCGAAAGCGAGCTAAAGAATTACTCTTACATGGGAAGGTCATCCAGAGGTGCCATGTCGGCGGCCGCAGGCGAATCGCGGATCGTCGACCACGCGGAAGTAGTTCTACGAATCGCCGAAGAGCAGGCGGTTTGCTCAGGCCGCCTTAAGCGAAAGCGCGACACCTTCCTCCCATTGCTGGAGCATGCGATTGCCTATCTCCATGAATTCCGCGTGCGCTTTAATGTAGGCTTGCAGATCCTGTTACCGCGGAGAGGGGGCCGGACTGAGCCAGAGGCAGGTGAGGCAACTACATTTATTTTCTACATCTTTCCGGCTGGTGTCGTAACCGGAGGCGGCTCCAGAGTTGCCATTTCAGACTCACCGAAATTTGTGTGGTCAGGGATCGCCAGTCTTCCCAAGGACTTAAGCCTCAAAAATCCGCGGCGTCTGCCAGTTCCCGGCTCGCCGCTGTCTTACCGGATGCCAGCTGCCTAAATTCAACTGATCTCTGACGCTGATCGCACGTTCGAACCACCCTGCCGGCCTGCTCGTGGGAGAATGAAACCGGAGGGCTTTCTAGCAACACTCTTCTATGAAAACTCCTTGCAGATCCTTCGCCCGCACTTGGTTGCTTGCGAGCCTTGTGGCAACCCTGTTCACCACAAGTTGCACGAAGAAGTCGATCGGACAAACCTCCACCACCGATTTGCAGCTCACGGTGAGCGCCCCGTTTCGCTTCGTCGCCTATGGCGATAGCCGCTTCCACGATCCTAAGGATACCGACGCCGCGAACCCTCCCGTGCGCATCGCGCTCGTCCACGCCATCGCCGCAGCCAATCCCGCGTTTATCTGCTTCACCGGTGACCTCGTCTATCGGGGCAACGACGCGGACGACTGGAAGGTCTGGGACAGCGAGACCACCGTCTGGCGCGAGAAAAACATTCCCGTCTACCCGACCCTCGGCAATCATGATCTGCATGGAGAGGAAAGTGTCGCTCTCGGAAGTTATTTTCAACGCTTTCCCGACCTGAAGAACAGCCGCTATTACTCCTTACGTGCCGCCAACATCCTGCTGCTGGTGCTCGACAGCTCTTTGGAGGAAACAACCGGCCCGCAAGGCGAATGGCTGGCCAAAAAACTCGACAACATTCCGTCCGACGTAGATTTTGTTCTCCTGATGCTGCATCATCCGCCCTACACCAGTTCTTCCGACTCGAAAATGCTTGGTGGCGGCCACTCCGCCCGCTCACAGGAAAAGCAGCTGGCGAAGATGCTCGAGACTCGCCAGGAAAAAGCTCGTCAGGCAAAAGCCCGCGTGCGTTTCATCGTCTTCTCTGGCCACGTGCACAACTACGAGCGTCACGAGCACGGCGGCGTCACCTACTTCGTTTCCGGAGGCGGCGCGGCGCACGCCTACCCCATCGACCGCGCCCCGGATGACCCCTTCCAGAGCAAAGAAATCAACTACCACTACCTTCTGGTGGAAGTGGACCACGGGCAGCTGAAGGTCACCATGAATCGCCTGGAGCTAAGCGACGGAAAGGAAGTTTGGACGCAGCCCGATTCGATGAAGATTACAATTCCGGACGCGGCCGCCGCCAAAGCCGCCGCGCAGTAGGAGCTCGAATTTACCTTCCTACGCGGCCGCCCAGCGCCTCGTAACGAAAGCACCGCACAAGATGGTCGTTGACCACGCCGACAGCCTGCATAAACGCGTAGCAGATCGTCGACCCGACAAAATTAAATCCCCGGGCTTTGAGGTCTTTGCTCATCGCGTCCGATTCCGCGGTCTTTGCCGGCACTTGTCTCGGCGACTTCCGCGAATTTACCCGCGGCTTGCCGTCCACAAAGCGCCAAATGTAGCGGTCAAAACTGCCAAACTCCTCGGCCACGCGAAGAAAGGCCTTCGCATTCCCGACCGCCGAAGTGATTTTCAACCGGTTGCGAACAATGCCCGGATCTTTCAGCAGCCTCTGCATTTTGCGGCGATCGTAAGCCGCGACCCGCCGAACATCAAACTGATCGAAGGCAACGCGATAGTTCTGCCGCTTGTTGAGAATCGTGTTCCAACTCAACCCCGCCTGCGCGCCTTCCAGAATAAGAAACTCGAACAGCGTGCGGTCGTCATGCACCGGCACGCCCCATTCTTCATCGTGATAGCGAATGGTGAGTTCATCGCCGCTCGCCCAGTGGCAGCGGACAATGTCAACCGCATTTTTCTTGTCTCGGTCCACAGGGTTCACGCGGCGTACGACTCCACTCTATTCCAGCGACTTCGGGTCCGACTTGTTGGTGGGAGATTTAGCATCCAGCAGAGAAACCAGTTCCTGAGCGCACGCCGGAATTCCGACCTTCCCACCGCGAATGATTTCCTTGGCGGTCAACTTTTTCCCGTAGAGTTTTTCGTTCGCTCCTCCATCGGAACGCAAAGTGGATCCCTCCAGGGAAATTCCCGCGAACAATCCTTTGTTTCTGGAGTAGGAGAGAATCTCCGCCTGCATCACAATGTCGGTCGCACCCTCCGCCGTTCGCCCCTTGGGACCGGCGGCAGCAGAAGCATCCGCACCCAGCTTCACCTTGCTGTAGAGAAGAGATTCCGCGCCCCTGGGATTCATCACCAGCAGCACGAAATCGGTAGCCTGACCGCCCACCTGGAAACCAATGCTCGCGCCTTCCAGTGCGTAGAGTGCCGGAGCTCCCCATTTTTCCGTGTAGTGCGGGCCGCTGCGGCAAATCATCACGCCGCGCCCGTAACTGGCGCCCACCCCGAACGCTCCTTTCTTCACCGAAGGCAGCACCACCACACATTCGGCCTTGTCCAGCAAGTCCTGCGGGATGTCGTCTGGAAGGTTCAGCACTTCCTTCATCACCAAGCCCGCGTCTTTCACGCGATCTTCTTCCCGCTGGTCATTCTCGTTGGCCGCAAACGCCGACGCCACCAGTAACAGAACCAGGAAACATCCCATCGCCTTCTTCATGCATTCCCTCCGAAGCGATTTTCATAATCACTAGAAAAATAAATATCGACAGCGAAGCGCAAATTATCATCTTAAACCCTGCAGGAGTCGCAGCAAGAATCCGCGATGCACACGTTGGTTCGCTCGCCAACGTGAAGCACCGCAAATGCCAGAATCTGCAGGTGTTTTGCTATGACCAAACGTGTGCTCCTTTTGTAACTTGGCTTCTGCGCCCTGTACCCCTAAAGTCAATGAGTATCGACTCGCCAGACGGCGAGTTCGGCACGCGACGTGCATATATTTAGTCGGGAACGACTGTTTGTCAGCCGGATGGCTGCGTTTTGGCCGGGCATGAGTGAAAAAATTGGACGCTAAGGGCACGAAGTACACGCATCTCGTCTTTCGGTTGGTGGCGCTTCTGCTGGCCGTTTCGGCCGGGGTCGGCCGCTCCCGGGCTCAATCCTCCGCAGATGCGTCCGCCGCGCCCAATTCCGTTTCCTACGTGGCCTCCGTTTCCGCTGCTTCGGACGATCCCCAGACCGGCATCGTCACGCTGCACAAACGCGTCGACGAAGTAAACCTCCTTTTCATCGCGACCGACAAGCACGGGAAGTTCGTGCGCGACCTGACGCAATCCGACTTCACGATTCTCGACGATCACAAACCGCCGCAGGCCATCTTCAACTTCCGCCGCGAAACCGATCTGCCTCTTGATCTCGGCTTGCTCATCGACGTGAGCGGCTCGGTCAACAGCCGGTTCGATTTCGAGCAGAACGCTGCCACCAGCTTCCTGCAGCACACCATCCGCACCGGATTTGACCGCGCCTTCATCGTCGGTTTCAACAGTCAGAGCCAGATGGCACAGGACTTCACCGACAATGTTGGGCTGCTCTCAGTGGGCGTGCACAAGCTGCACGACGGTGGTGGCACCGCTCTCTACGACGCGATTTATCGCATCAGCAAAGAAAAGTTTCTCAAAGACCGTCCCGACCATCCGGTGCGCAAAGCGATTGTGCTGGTCAGCGACGGAGAAGATAACCAAAGCGAAGTGACGCGCGCGCAAGCGATCGAGATGGCGCAACGCGCCGAAGTGATCATCTACGCCATTTCCACCGACGACAGCGGCCTGGTGCTGCGCGGCGATAACGTTCTAGAACAACTTGCCTCAGCCACCGGCGGACGCGCCTTCTTCCCTTTCAAGATGAAGGACGTGACCCACTCCTTCGCGGCCATTGAAGACGAACTCCGGAGCCAGTACGTCGTCTCGTACAAACCCGCCGATTTCGAAACCGACGGCCGCTACCGCTCCATCGAAGTTTCCACTCTGAAGAAAGACCTGCAAGTCCGTTCCCGTAAAGGCTACTTCGCCCCGCAACGGTAAATCACTCCCCACCAGACAATCCTTTCCTGCTACTTCGTGCCCCTTTGGGGGCAATGGTTTTCTCATTCGTCAGCCACCGACGCAACCGGACTCAACCGACTGAACCCACCCGATTTTGCCAATCGCCAGTTCTGTGTTAACGTCCGATGGAATTCCATTCCAAGTCCGGGAGAGACACATGAGTGGCATCATCTTCCTGGTCATCCTGGTTGTGATCGCCGTTGTGTTGATCAGCAGTTACAACGGCCTCGTGCAGCTTCGAGTGCGCTGCGATTCGGCCTGGTCCGACATCGACGTGCAGCTGAAGCGGCGGCATGACCTGATCCCCAATCTCGTCGAGACCGTCAAAGGCTACGCGGCGCACGAAAAAGGCACATTCGAAAACATCGCCAAATTTCGTTCGCAGGCCATGCAGGCCACCTCGCCCAATGACAAAGCGGCCGCCGAGAACCAACTGACCGGCGCCCTGAAAAGCCTTTTCGCCGTCGCCGAAAACTACCCGGAACTCAAAGCATCCGAGCAGTTCACGCAACTGCAGGCCTCGCTGAGCCAGACGGAGGATTCCATCCAGAACGCGCGCCGGTACTACAACGCCGTGGTGCGCGACCTGAACACGAAAATTCAGGTGTTCCCCACCAACATTCTGGCCGGCATGTTCGGCTTCCAGGCTCGCCAGTTCTTCGAGACCAGCGAAGCCGATCGCGAACCGGTAGCCGTGAAGTTCTGATCATGAGCGTCAAGGAGAATACTGCAAAACAAAATGCCGTCGCAGAGACGTTGCTTGCAACGTCTCGGGCAGCGTCTCCGGCGCTCGCGAGGAAAGGACGCATTAAAGCGCGTCTCTACGGAATCCTCGCCGTAGCGGCGATCGTTCTCGCCTTCGGGTCTCCGCTCGCCGCCAAAAGCTGGCGCATCACCGACTTTCAGGACACCATCGCCGTCAACCCCGATGGCAGCGCCGTAGTCACCGAACACATCACCCTGACCTTCGTCGGCGAGTGGCACGGCATTCACCGCATCATTCCCATCGAATATCCCGGTCCCAATCGCACCAACTACGAACTCTTCATCGACATCACCAGCGTCACCGACGGCGTCGGCGGCAAGCTCAAATATGACTCGTCCACATCCGGGGGTAATCGCGATCTGAAGATTTATATCCCCGACGCCGTCGACGCCACCAGAAGCGTGGAGATCGTCTACAACGTCCGCAACGGCACGCGCTTCTTCGACGCCTACGACGAGTTCTACTGGAATGCGACAGGAAACGACTGGCCCGTTCCCATCGATCACGCCGCTGCCATCGTGACGTTTCCTGGCACGGCCGCCAGTTCGCTGCAGGCGCAGGCTTTCACCGGCGTCTACGGCTCAACCGAGCACGACGCCACGGCCACCGTCGAGGGCGCCGTGGCTACTTTTGAAACCACCAGCCGCTTGCCGATGCGCGGCGGCATGACCATCGACGTCTACATCCCCAAAGGAATCCTCCATCAGCCCAGCGCTCTGACCAGATTTTTCTGGTTCCTCGGCGGCAATCCGATTGTCTTTTTTCCAGTGGTGACTCTGGCCGTGATGTTCCCCCTGTGGTGGTTCAAAGGCCGCGATCCCGATCCTGGCATGTCAGTCGCGCCCATGTACGAACCGCCCCAAGGCGTTTCTCCCGCCGAGTGCGGCACCCTGCTCGACGACAAAATCCATCCCCGCGACATCACATCGACCATGATCGATCTGGCTGTGCGCGGCTACATCAAGATTGAAGAAACGGCTGAGAAAGGTCTCGTCTTCACCCACAAAGACTACGTGTTCCATCTGCTGAAGCCGCGCGAACAATGGATCGATCTCGCGCCACACGAAAGCGTAATGCTGGAAAATATCTTCGCGGCAGGAAGCGAAACGAGCCTCTCCAGTCTGAAGAATCGCTTCTACACCGCGGTTCCCATCATCCGCGCAGACATTATGTCGGCGCTGAAAAACAAAGGCATCTATCTGCTCGACCCTGAATCCGCGAATGGTTACAGCATCGCCGCGGCGTTCGCAATTCTGGTCCCGTTTGCACTATTGCAGTACTTCGGCTGGGCCAACTTTTTCAACTCCGCTCTGCTGCTGGGAGTGTGCGTGCCCCTCTCGTTACTCATCTGGTGGCTGTTCGCCCGCGTGATGACCGCCAAAACCCTGGCCGGGGCGCGCACCCACATCGCTGTTCTCGGCTTCCAGGAATTCATGAATCGAGTCGACGCCGAGCGCTTGAAGGTGATGCCACCCACCACCTTCGAAAAGTTTCTCCCCTACGCCATGGCTCTCGGCGTGGAGCACCACTGGGCCCAGGCGTTCGCCGGCATCGTGAAAGATCCGCCGAGCTGGTACGTCGGTCCTGGATATATGCCGGGCATGGGTTTCAACCCGATTTTCTTTTCTAGTTCCATGCAGAGCATGACCACCGATATGCACCAGGTCTTCGTCTCCGCCCCGCGTGCAGCCTCAACCGGCTCAGGCTTCGGCGGCGGTAGCGGAGGCTTCGGCGGTGGCGGAGGTTTCTCCGGCGGCGGCTTCGGCGGTGGCGGCGGCAGCGCCTTCTGAGATGCTCCTGTGCTGATCCCTCGCGCTAATCCCTCGCGCTGATCACCACGTCACTCTCGTCACGCGTTCCCTGCTCCTGTCATCCTCTTCCCCGCTCTTTTGTCATTCCGCGAAGCGAGAGCCTGCCCTGAGGCGAAGCCGAAGGGAATCTGCCTTTCTTGCGCCACGAGCGCATCCGCGTCCATGTCCTCCTCACCCACTACTCCATCTCAAAGCTCAAATACAGCAATCCTCCATCGCGCTCCACTTGCAGCACCACCGGATCGCCGGCTTTAAGATCGCGCACGGCCGCGCGCAGCGCATCCATGGAGTCGATGGAAGTAGTATTCAGCTGATGAATCAGATCGCCCGCCTGCAGCCCCGTGTCGGGCAGAATCAAGTCTGCGGCGCGCCCCACCACGATCACTCCCGAAGGCAGCCGCAGCGAACCTAACTGCCCGCGCAATTCCGGAGTCAGATCCACTCCGAGAATGCCGAGGCGCGAGATCAGGCTATTCTCGGGTTTAACGGCATCGAGCAGCTGATCGATCTGGTCGTGATGCTCGATCGCCGGGACATAGAGAGTCTTCCTGTCACTGCCTCGCAAAATTTCCAGCTTCAACACCTGATCCACGCGATGCAGATACAGCGCCGCCGTCAGCGACGGCAGAGTTTCAATGCGCCGGTCGTCAGCGAAGAGAACAATATCCTGAATCTTCAACCCCGCCGCTGCAGCCGGACCGTCCGGCTTCACGTCGGCCACCATCACGCCCCAGCGCCGCGGCAGAAGCAGACCATCGGCCAGAGTGGGCGTAATCTCCTGCGCCACCGCGCCAATCTCCACGCGATGCACGTGCCCATACTTGCGCAAGCTGTGATACACAAAATCCACGACGCGCGCGGGAATGGAGAAACCCAGCCCTTCGCTGCCGCCGCCCTGGGACAAAATAAAAGTGTTGATGCCCACCACCGCGCCGTTCATATCCACCAGCGGTCCGCCGCTGTTGCCCGGATTGATGGGCGCATCGGTCTGGATGTAAGTAATCGGCTTCGTGGGATCGGGCTGCCGCGCCAGCGCGCTGATCACTCCCATGGTCACCGAATTCTGCAAACCTTCCGGACTGCCAATCGCAAACACCAGCTGCCCCACCCGCGGACGCTGCTGGCTCACCAGCGACAGCGTCGGCAAATCCGTGTCGTCGATTTTCAGCAGCGCCAGATCGGTTTCCTTGTGCAGGCCGAGCAGCCGCGCCTCGAGAATGCGCCGCTTACCCTCCGGCGCCTGGCCGGAATCGCTCATGGGCAGTGGCAGCGCCACGCGAATCCGCTGCGCGCCCTCTACCACGTGGGCGTTGGTCATGATGTAGCCATTCGCGTCGACAATCACTCCCGAGCCCACCGCATGCTGGCGCACAATCAACGCGGTCTGCGCGCGATCCTCCTCGCGCAGCGGACCATATCCGGTAACCAGAATCTGCACCACCGCCGGAGAAACCCGCGCCGCCAGGCCCTCGAGCGCATCATTGAGTTGCACCAGCGTCTGAAACGACTCGTCCGCGTGCGCCTTCGACTTTCCCTCGGCCGGCCTGGTGAGAGAAGTTGTACCGGGATTCGCGGCAGGATTTGCCGCAGGCGTCGAGTCGCCCGGCTTCTGAGCCAACACCCACGAACTTGAGGCCAGCACCAGCGCAGCGATCTGCGCGATAAGGCGACGCAGACGCTTCACGGGAAAGAAGAATGAACCGGACGTATACCTCTTCATCGACCAAACCATGCGTAGCTCTCCTGGGAAAAGAAGCTCTCATAAGACGGTACCACGCGCAGTTCGATTGCAGGATCCGGGTATACCCCTCCCCACGGTCTATTGGAATCATCAGGTTGGCGGGAAAACTCGAAAGAATCCCAGGGGCACCATCACTTAAGGGTAAAATCCGTTATTCAAAAGGAGTCAGGCCCGAGCTATCCAGTCTTTCTCTCTGATTGCAATCGACTAGGGGGAGGGGAGCTCGGCAGCGCACACTCATCGGTTCAAACACACGTTCCGGGCCTAACTCAGGGATGGCCTCGATTCATCCAGAGCCCAGAGCGAAGACAGGCCTCCACCGTTCCTCTCCGGCAGGGTAGGTAGACCGACCGATTTTCATCTGCTTCGGTGGGGCCCGATTTATGGGTGCGGCATGCCGATCAAAACGAAAGGGCGCGCGCCCACGATTGGTCGCACGCCCTTAAACTTCTTCCTGGACTCGACCCGGCCGGACTCGACCCGGCTTGGTTTTCCCGAGGACTGATGACTGACAGCGGAAAGCTAACCGCTGCTCTACCGGCCGAAATACGCGGCGTTTTTCGCGGTGAATTCGCTCCACTTTTCCGGCAGATCATCGAGCGCGAAAATGGCCGACACCGGACAGACGGGCACGCACGCGCCACAGTCGATACACTCCACCGGATCGATATAGAGCAACTCCGCGGTGGCATAAGCGGGATTGTCCTTCTTGGGATGAATGCAATCCACTGGACACGCGTCGACGCAGGCGGTGTCTTTGGTGTTGATGCAAGGCTCGGCAATTACATAGGCCATAAGGGTTCTATCTCCTGAGATCTATACAAATATCTTACTACGACGGGGCAGCGCGTTTCCGCCGTCCCGCACGGAACCGCACATTCTAGCAAGAACGCTGGCCGCGGGTACAGGGCTTTGCGCCCGATTTTGTTTTGGGCGGGAAGTGCCCGCCCCGTGCCCAGTTGACCGAGAACAACGTCCCCAAAGGACACGAAGCGACGTCTTCGGTTGGAACGTATGCGTGAAAAAGCAACGGCCGGCAAGAGTTGCTTGCCGGCCGTTGCTTACCTACCGATCAACTGATCAATTTAGCGGTGTCCGCCTCCGCCGCCATGTCCACCGCCGCCCCCGTGGAATCCACCGCCTCCGCCATGGAACCCGCCGCCCCCGTGGAAGCCCCCGCCGCCGCGAACCGCGCCACCATGGAATCCGCCGACCGCACCGCGTCCGGCGAAACCACGGCCCGCAAAACCACGACCAGCGAAGCCACGTCCGCCGAAGCCACGCCCATCGAAGCCGCGTCCGGCGAAGCCGCGTCCGCCAAAGCCGCGTCCGAAGCCGCGACCCCAGCCGATCCCGTGAAACCACGGGCCGGCGCCGATGAAGACTCCCCCGGCAAACCAACTAGGCCCGTAATATCCATACGGTGCGCACGCGTAAGGATAGTAGCCGTAGTAACCATAGTCGCAGACCGGAGCCACTCCAACATAGCCCGGGCCGACGCCCACACCCACGCTGACCTGCGCTTGAGAGTAGGCCAGTGGAACCATCAAAACTGCCAGTAACGCCACATACTTTAGATATCGCATTTTGTTAACCCCCTGCTCCAGATCCACCGTCTCCGTCTGGAAGCGCCTACCTATTTGAACTCCACAGTGCGAAAAAAGTTGCAAGGTTCGAGGTGGCTGATTTCAGCCATCCTAGCTGAAATCAACCACTTACGAGCCGGCTGACCACCTCGCGCGCTGGTCCGTGGATTCGCATCAGGCAGGCGGCCAGCATCATCGAGTATAACGCTGAGAGTCCCCCACCCAAGACAAAGGCTCCGGCTAGCCAAGACTATGTATTTCCTCGGGGAGACCCATGGTTGACGGACCACTTCCAAGCGACGAGATTGAACCTGAATTCTTGGTCCGATGCAGAGGCAGACTCAGAGCGGCGTCCACCGGCTGCAAAATCTCTCTGCAGCGAATCAGGTTTCCGAGCACGAGAATCAGTGATCTCTGCCCCTCCTCGGAAGGTCAACGCGGACGACTCTCCGAAGGCTGACTCGGAAGCCTACGCTCTCACCAATTCCCGGTCGGCGCTGGGTTCGTACTCCACGATGTAGCCTGCGACCGCGCTCGCGGCCACGGTGTATGGCGAAGCTAGATACATTTGTCCCGGACCGCTGCGGCCGGGAAAGTTGCGGTTCTGGGCGCTGATCACGATCTGATCGGGACGCGTGGAAACTCCCGGGCCGGCGTTGATGCAGGCGCCACAACTGGGTTCGATCACGATTGCGCCGGCTTTCTGAAAAACTTCAAGATATCCGCGACGCATGCAGTATTCGCGTGTTTCCTGGGAGCCAAACTGGATGTAGAACAGCACCGAAGCGGCGATGCGCTTGCCATGTTTGAGCGCGTCCGCCAGCACGGCGGCGTACATGTCCATGTCTTCATTCTTGCCGGCAGTGCAGGTGCCGCCGTAGGCGATCTCGACCGGGACGGGCGTGTTCAGGTCGCGAACGTATTTTCCGTTGCCCGGATCGCCCGGTGTGGCCACCATCGGCGTGATCTCGGCGGCATTGAGTTCGATCGCGTGCGCATATTGCGCGTCGTTGTCGCTGTATAACCCTGCGATCATGGCTTCGGCTTTTTGGCGGTCCATTTTGCGGCGCTCGAGCAGAAAATCGACAGCTTTTTTGTCCGGCGCGACGATGCCGGTGAAGCCGCCAATCTCGGCGGCCATGTTCGTCATGGTGGCGCGCTCGTCGACGCTGAGATCTTCGATGGCCTCGCCCGCGTACTCCATCACTTTGGCCAGCGCCTTGCCGCTGCGCACGTAGTCGAGACTGAGAATCTTCAGAATGAAATCTTTGGCGGTGACGTTGGCATGTTTGCGACCGCGGATTACGATCTTCACCGACTCCGGGACTTTCACGCGTACGTCTTTCGTGATCCAGGAATTGAACACGTCCGTGGTGCCGATGCCGAAGGCGACGCAACCGATCGCGCCGACATGAGGGGTGTGCGAGTCGGAGCCGATATTCAGCTGCCCGGGAAGGGCGTAGCTTTCGAGAACGATCGAATGGCAAATTCCTTCGGAGCCTTTGCGGTCTTTTAATTCGCCGTGCAACTTGATTCCCTGCTTGGCGGCGAAATTCTGCTGCTTGAGTTTGAGCTGCGTGGCTAGGTCGAGCAGGCCGAGTTTCTTTTTCTCTTCGGAAATTACTTCGTCGAGGAACGTCAGGTGATCGCGAAAGAAAATGATGCTGGACGGGTCGTTCACTTTCGCGTCCGGGCCAACGTAACGTTCGAAAAAGATTGCCGCCATGGGGGTGACGTATTCGTGGCTAAAGCGCAGGTCGGCGCGGGCGAAGCCGGTATCGCCGGGCTTGACGGAGGGCATGCCGACTTCCCCTTGCTCGTTGATCATGTGCCGGGCGAAGATCTTTTCGGCCAGGGTCATCGGCTCGGTGCGATACCGGCGCACACCCCCGGCCATCCCGAGAAATTCTGATTTGTGACGAATCGGCGGCAGAAACACTCTCCCCTGCATTCTCGCCACGTTGAACGGGAACAGGCCGCCGTACTCGATCACCTGCCGCGTGATTTCATCTTCGCCCGCAGTGAATTCGCTCAGCGCGATTTCCCCTCCGGCGCGAATGCGGTCGATCAGCGAGAAGTTAGTGGAAGTCAGCAAACCCAGGTTCTGGCAATTCTGTTTGTAGATGCGCTCGATGTTCTCCGCGATTACTACGCGAATCCCGGCACACATTTCCGCGTAGGGCGACTGCTCGCGGCTGGAGCCCTTGCCACGCCGTTTGCCGCTGACTGCGCACACGAACCCGCCGCGCTTCACGTCGCCGCGGCCAATCGGTGTTACCTCGCCGCATTTCAAGCCGAGGTAAGGAATCTCGCCGAGGGTTTCGTCAAAATAGAAACAGTAATGCGCGGGAGTGATCTCGTCGGTTGAGATGTCGTCGCGAAGTTTGGGATTCGCCGCGGGATTTTTCGTGTCCCAGGGCAGGTCTTCGCCCGCGAGCTGCTTTCGGATCAGTTCTGGATCTTCGGTGAGAAAAAGGATGCGCCCCTGAAATTTTACTTTGTCGGGACGCTTTTCAAGCTTGCGTTCGAGGAGTGATTCGATCACTTTAAACCTGCGGGCTCAGAAATAGAGGGACGGGGCCGAAAAGCAACTTTGGCGGGTCCCCAACCATTGTAACGCCGCAGAGGAGTGGTCCACCGCCACTCCCCGGTATCCGACTTGAAAACCGGCATCTTCCATGCTACCGATAAGCCAATGCGGATTACTCTTCGTCACGCTGTCGCTGGGGATTTCGAGAATTGCCAACGTCTGTACTTCGCCGGAATGAAAAACATCATTGAGCAATTGGGTTTGGATATGGCTGCTCAAACGGCCACCTTCTCCGAGCAATGGACACTCGAGCAAGTTCGCATCATCTCTGCTGACGGTTCCGACGTGGGCTGGTTGCAGACCGACGTGCGAAAGGAAGGGGTTTTTGTCGGGCAACTCTTTGTGGACGGTCCTTCTCAGGGGCAGGGTATCGGCACCGAGGTGATGAAGCAGGTGATTCGCGAAGCCGCAGGTCTGAATCAGGCAGTGAGCCTGGCGGTTGTGAAAATCAACCCCGCTCTGCGGCTCTACAAACGACTCGGCTTCCGGATCACGCATCACGACGATCGCAAGTTCTACATGACGCGCGATCCTGATGCGGCCGGGTTCCCTTGAAACCGACCCAGTACCGATATTCTATTGCTTGTAATCGCGCGGGTTCGGCAGTGGATCGAGTCCGCGGCCGGCGAAGATTTCCTCGAACTGTTCGACCAGCGCAGGATGGATCAGCCCGTTGGATGCCAGTGTTTCGCGGCTGTCGATTTCGAATGGCGAACCGTCGAAGCGGGATATTTTGCCGCCCGCTTCTTCCACGATGAGCGCGCCGGCGGCCGTATCCCACGGGTTGAGATTGAATTCCCAGAAGCCGTCGAAGCGGCCGCTCGCCACGTTGCACAAATCGAGCGCCGCCGATCCGGCGCGCCGCACGCCGTGGGTGCGCAGCGTGATCTGGTGATAGAAGTGGATGTTCGGATTCTTGTGCCGCTTGTGGCTGGGAAATCCCGTGGCTAGGAGACTCTCCTTCAAATGTGCCGCCTGCGAAACGCGAATGGCCGCGCCGTTCAGGTGCGCGCCTTTGCCCTGTTCCGCGGAAAAAAGTTCATCGCGCGTGGGATCGTAAACCACGCCCGCGATGCGCTGGGCTTGCTTTTCCGTCGGCTCCTTCGACGCGCGGCGCTCCAATTCCCGGTGTCCCAATTCCCGGTGTTCCAGCGCCATCGACACGCAGAAAACCGGATAGCCGTGCGCGAAATTGGTGGTGCCGTCCAGCGGATCGACATACCAACGGTAATCGCTGCCCTGGTCGTTCAATCCCTGCTCTTCGCCTAGCACATCGTGCCCGGGAAACTGTTGCTGAATGCGTTCGCGAATCAGCGCTTCCGAAGCGCGGTCGGCGGCGGTAACCAGATCGGCGTCGCCTTTGTATTCGATCTTGATGTGCTTCTGAAAATAATGCATCAGCAGCGCACCCGCCTCGCGGGCGATGGCCGACATGGCGGGCAGGAAGTGGTCGCGATTGGCAGGCATAATTGGCTTCCGCTTTCGGGCTTCGGGCTTCCGCTCAACAACCTGAGCACCCGGGCAGAACTGTAGAG
>Ga0210393_10002074_pt1 | contig 16667 bp, 21 predicted proteins | sample IncBWC27OmetaG_FD_160068 | JGI IMG/M metagenome (GOLD analysis project Ga0210393, IMG submission 160068) | Forest soil microbial communities from Barre Woods Harvard Forest LTER site, Petersham, Massachusetts, United States - Inc-BW-C-27-O ... | reverse complement strand
TTTCATTATTTAACCTTTGCCCCGGACAAATCAATCTCGTAGGCGAAAGCGTCGTATGAGGCGCGGGCGTTCTTTTTCTTGATGCGCTTCTGCAAAAAGGAGGCAAGGCAGCTTTCCGCGCAGAAATGATAAACCTGCGGGTCGCCCTTGAGGTTCTTCAACTTCGCTTGGATGCTGTCCTCAAGGTCAGTATCGCGGCGGGTGTCAATGACTTTCTTGCAGTCATCACATTGAAGGGTCTGTTTTGCTAGTGCTTCCACACAGAATTATACACTTAAAATGGCCCGTCAAGTCGTTTGGGGAACGACAACCTTTGGTGTTTCAAACCAACGCTCTTACCACATTTGAGCTACTGACGGAGATTGGTGGATATACCCGGAATCGAACCGAGGCCACTCGTATAGACGAGTATTCAGGTTTTCAAATCGAGCTACTAGGCTTACAGAGCTATAGTTGGTCTGCTATTCCCTCGACTCTCCCGCCCTTTTTGCTGCCATTACAACATATACCCAAAATTGGTGGCTACTTTTGGTATCGCGCCAAACTCCACGGATTTTCAGTCCGCTGCTTTCACTTGATTAGCTTAGTAGCCGTTAGAATTTTTCTGTTGATGACAGTTGCCGCAAATCCATTGAAGGTTCAGCGGTCTGTTATCGAAATTGATTGAATTGATGTGGTCAATTTGAAATATCATTGGCTGGCCATTCCAAATTGGTTCCATCTTGCAGACGTTGCAGACGTTGCAAATATGTGGGACTGCCTGCTCTAAGCAGTATTCTTTAAAAGCCCTCCTAAGAGGCTCTGACCTTTCTCTGCCCGAACCGTCTCCTAAAACAAGAATCTCCGACCAATGCTTCTTTATCTGCTTGGCCCTTTCCAGACCACCAGCCGAGTATCCCTTAAAATGAGACGTGTCTAATCCGAGCTTCTTAACTCGTTTTTGAAACCATTGGTAAGACGCTCCCCTTGGCTTCATATCGCATTTTCTCATTGCCTCAGAGAAGGAAATAGACTCTGCGATAATAACCGCCAGTTGTTCGTTTGTAGCTTTGTGGCCCATACCTAGAATTACACCTAGTTGAAGCACTTGTGAAACGCCATGTGGCTATACTAGAAATGGTAGGTCTATCAGGAGTCGCACCTGAATCCCATCGCTTAGAAGGCGAGGCTCTATCTATTTGAGTTATAGACCCGTAAATTAAATGGGCGTCAGCCCCGTTTCGTCTCGCAAAGCCCTCAGAAGGTTCTCCGCGCTGGCCTTCGCCAACTGACGAATCCTGTCCGAATCTTCGGTATGACGAATCATCACCGGCAGACCCGTCTTGGAATCAACGAGACATTCGGCTGGATATTCTTGACCTACGATTTTTTCAGTGTTCATAAATTGGTCGGAATGGTTGGTGCTGCCCCAACTACCTCCCACTTCCAAGGCGGGCCGTCTGCTGTTGACAATACACTCCGAAAATAGATGGGGACGAAGTTTGTCCGTAAGCTTCCAGACTCCTTCCGAGTGGTCGTTACACGAATACACCCTTACCCCGATAAATGGCTCCCTCTGATGGTTCTGCCCCACCGCTTTCGGGTTCAAAGCCCGAGTTGCTACTATTACAATCCAAGAGGGAATAAAAATGGCAGTTCCGTCCGGCTGGCACCCGGAGCTAAGAGGGTCAAAGTCTCTTGTGCTTAATCCATTTACACCACGGAACCGAGAAAAAGTGGGGTGATATATTCGCCGTCCTATCAACGAATTGACGAGGCGCACCCCGGAAATGGCATAGCTGGTGGGACTCGCACCCACTACACATCTGGTTGAAAGCCAGAGCAGACGACGACTTACTGGTCAGCTACAGAAATGGTAGGGGAGGCCGGTAACGCTCCGAGCTTCTGCTGGGTGAAAGCCAACCGTGCTTACTTATGCACCACTCCCCCGTAAATTGGTAGGGCTAGTCGGTAACGCTCCGACGTTTTCAGGTTGAGAACCTAACGTGCTTACTTCTGCACCATAGCCCCGAACAGGTCGCGCTCTGCCACTAAGCTACGTGCGGCATGGAGCCACACGGCGGAATCGAACCCACGCCTCGACCAAGACTGTTAGAATGAAGCCCCGGAAATGGGGTTCCAGTCCGAAATGTATGTTGAATTGACCGTCAAGAACGCCTTGCGCCAGTTCCATTGATTGCGAACATAGCAATCAAACTCGGAAGACGTAAGCTGAATCTTGTCATCAGACGAAAGTTCCAGCATCCTGATTACTCGGTCATATTCATCAGAATGGTCTTCGGGATAGCTGAGTCCAAGGTAATTGTCAACTTGCTGCTTGGCTTTGACCTTGTTCAGTTTGCCGTTCAGGATTTCTTCGGCCTTGACCCAATAGCCGGAAACGGCTGTGGAAAAAATGTTGTCGTGCTTTTGCTTGTTCTCCTTGACAATCGGCAGGAGTTCGTCGCGGTTCAGATAAACGTTTTGCATACCTATGATAAACGAATCCGCTTTTTATTCAAAAAAATACACCCGTGCTTCTTTCACACTCCAAGTCCCGCGAATCTTCTTCGGCTTCGACATAGCCGACTCACGAAACCATGCCGGTATCGCACACGGTCTAGGTGTTTATAAATTGGTGGCCCCACCGGATTGACTGCCCGGACGCTTCCGCTTAAAAGGCGGCTGCTCTTGACGCTTGAGCTACGAAGCCAAATCTTGTAAAATCTGTTTTTTCGCCTGTTGGCGTTCTGCTTTCTTGCGGAGACAGTCCCTCGTTTCGCTTTCCCACCAGTTGACCCAGCCCTTCGGCGGGTGAACATCGGGATGGTTGTGTAGGATTTTCTTTGTCAATCCGTATGGTTTCATAATTGGTTGCCCTTGTCGGCTCTGCCCCGACCACCTTCGCCTTATCAAGACGCCGCTCTGCTGAATGAGCTAAAGGGCAGTAAATGGTAGTTCCACTTGGACTCGCACCAAGACACCACGCTAATCGGGCATGGGGACTGCTTTATCGTATGGAACCGTGATTGGTAGAACGAGTGGCTTGGGAGTCCACAACCTTTCGCTAATCGGGCGAACACTCTTGACCCATTTGAGTTACCGTTCCGTAAAAGGGAGACGAATCGCGCTCTGCTACTAAGCTACTGCAAGTATTTAAACAGGCAGGCGGGATATGCACCCGCGTCTCGATTCTCATAAAATGGTAGGGATAGAAGGTAACGCTCCTTCGCCTTCACCGTGTCAGGGTGCCGTTCTACTTTTATACTATATCCCTATGAAAAGGAACCCGTGCGCGTCTTTCTCGCGCATTGCTACATTGTCAACGGAATTTTCACGATACACAATAACCGTGACTTGGCTCGATGACATAGCACTTGTGTTCAGGTAGAAATTGGTGCATCCGGTGGCTTGCGTGACCACATCCTTTGGGTTAAAAGCCCGAGTCATTTACGCGTTTGGTTGACGGATGCAAAATTCAAACTCCCCGCTTCCGTGCGTCCACGGACACGTCATGTAACCATGACTTGCTGGTGCGATGTTCTACATCGTAGAGCTTTCGTCAGGGGAAATGTCTTGAAAATGGCTCCAGAGGCTCGACTTGAACGAGCAGTTGCTTTCGCGGCGGATTAACAGTCCGCTGGGTTTACCAATTCTCCTACTCTGGAATGCTGACTAAATGGTTCCGAAGGTTGGACTCGCACCAACACTAAACTCCTTAACAGGGAGACGTGCTACTTTGACACTACTAGGGAATAAATTGGTTGCACCACACTCGATTCATGGGTCGAGTAACTTGCAAGTTTTGGGTGCATAAATTGGAGCGACGTGTGAGTATCGCACTCACTACTCAAGTTTGGAAGACTCGCGTGTATCTATAAACACCTATGTCGCAAAATGGTAGCCAGCACCCGGAATCTCACCGGGACTTCAATCTTCGCAGGATTGTGTGATTGTAATTTCACCATGCGGCTAAAAGTCAGGTCATCGCTGACCTCGTTTTCAACTATCCACTCACCAACAGGGGGTTTTAGGCAGGGTGACGCTTGCAGTCTTTTATGACCCCTCTCACGTTTTACCGTGGTTGGACTAACCCTAACGATTTTGAAAATGCCTGCCTCGGCTGAGATGACTGACCTACTACAAGTGCGAACGAACTTGGCTTTCGCCGCATTCTCCTTCGGTAGTGGAATCTTGCACAAGCGATTCCTGCCAGCTTACGGATACCTTTTCGAGCCGCCGTCCCATAGGCTTGGTGATTGCTCACCGCAACGACAGACCGACGACCTGACTAAATTATGTAGCCGATATTTTAGACGAGCAGTTCATCCACCATCACGGTTCTGCCTTTCGGCCTACTTGCGCTTAGTGCTATTACGCACGGGGATTATAGCTTCGGACAAATTGGAGCGTTGTGTGGGTAATGCTCCCACTTAAACTTGCTTGGAAGGCAAGCGCATCACTTCTCTGCCAACAACGCGAAATCTTATTCCTTGGGTTCTTCCAAAACGAAGAACATCATTTCCGGTTTAGCTACGGAATGTTCGATACTCTTGATAAGTTCGGGAGAAACGCTCAGGTGACGCTCTGGTCTTACCTTGTCAATCGCTCCCCTTGCTCGGATTTCTGCCGCCTTTTCCGTGTTGACGATAGCACGGCGGGGCTGGCCCTCGACCTCTAGCCTCAACTGGGCAATTTCAATGCACAGACGGACTGCTTCTTCCCCATCCTCGTAAGCGTCTTCGGTATCATATTCTTCCGTGCCATTCCCTTTAATCGGCATTTCAGTTTCGGGGTCAATGTCGGGGGTTGTCGGAGGAACGTAATCTTTTTTAGCCAGCGCATTCAATGATGCCAATGCGGTGTCCAAGGCTTTTTGCGTGTTGAGAACGGCGTCTTCCATAAATGGTTGCGTGAGGTCAGGAATCGCACCTGACGATATTTGGCTTATGAGGCCAACGACTTACTACTTGTCCACCCCGCGTAAATATCTATTATATCGGAGAACGGTTTCTGTTCGATAAAAAATGGAAGCAGGAGTGGAAGTCGCGTCCACGGGGGTAGGCTTATGAGGCCCGCTTGAATCTCATTCTTCCTGCATAAATGGTCGGGGTAGTGGGATTCGCACCCACGGCCTCTCCCCTCCGAAGGGAGCCGTCTAGCTGCTGACATTATACCCCGTCTAAAAAATGGTCGGCTTGGCGGGATTTTAACCCGCGTTATGCTCGCTCCCAAGGCGAGTGCCATGAACACTAGGCGACAAACCGAAATTGGAGTCCCTTGCAATAGTTGGCTTGCATCTGTAGTCCGAAGACTACCGTGTTGTAATTCCCTTACACCATTAGGACGAAATGGAAGTCAGTGTCGGTAATGCTCCGACTATACGAAACGCTTTGCAGGCGTCGGGGTTATCTTACTCCCTCACTGACTGAACGGAAGTCCTAAGTGGCCAGCTATACAATATGTCTGAACTCGACGTTCTCCATACGGGTCAACCGCATGGTTGACGGACTTCTCTGACAAAATGGCGAGATAGATGGGAGTCGCACCCACTTTTTTTCCGCAGACAACGGAACGGTTCCACTACTTTACCTTCTATCCCAAAATTGGCGGCTTCATCAGTTAAACGAAGTGAATCGTCTCGTTCCCACGCGCAGGAATCGCTAACTCAGCCGTAAAATGGCGGTCTATACGGGACTCGCACCCGTTATTGCTCCGTGACAGGGAACTATGATAACTCATTCAACAATAGACCGTAATGCCGTGTAGCAACGCCCCGGCGAGGCGGTTAGAATCTCGACTGCTACTGTGTCCTAACAGACCTTCCATTAGGAAATTGGTGCCAGTGATAGGATTCGCACCTACACGCTACTTTATTCGCGCCACCTTCTCAAGATGGTGTGTCTGCTCTTTCACCACACTGGCTAAATTGGTCGCTCCGACAGGACTCGCACCTGCAAAACCACCGTGTCTAAGACGGCAAGCTGTGCTGTTCGCTACAAGGTCACGGAGCGGGAAATGGTATGCCTAGCAGGACTCGCACCTGCAAAACCCAACTTCTGAGGCTGGTATGTATGCTATTCCATCATAGGCACATAAATTGGTCGCATCGAAGGGACTCGCACCCTTAAAACTCACATTTTTGAGACGTGTGGCTGTGCTATTCGCGCTTATGTCACGATGCGTAAAATTTGGTATTCCCGTCAGGTAACGCTCCTGAGTCTTACGCCAATCTAGCGATTAAGTGCTTTATAAGGGCACCGGCTGTCTTTCAGCTACGGGAACAGAAATGAATCCTCCGTTTCGCACAACATCTACGAACCCGCGCCGTCTGTGCAGACTATTTAGGCTCGATTGTCAAACAGAGAAATTGGTAGGCATGGAGGGAATCTCACCCACATTTGCAACATAATTACGGTTAATCAGTTTCGAGGACTGCTTCGGTTACATGCCCATAAAATTCCCTCTTGTGCGTTACGAACCACTCATAGGTTAGCCTCACCTACTTCGCTGGACTATACCAGCAGGGGGATAAATCGTTCCCCGTGGACTCGCACCACGCAAATACCGCGCTGGCGCACGGCTTGGCTGAACCATCAAGCTTTTGTTTCCTCGTTGCTACGGGGCTGCTCAACGGACTATGCGGGAAAATGGTAGCCACAGTAGGAGTCGCACCTACAACCTTCACCTTCGCGGGGTGCTGCTCTATCTATTTGAGCTATGCGGCCAGAAATTATTTCGCGTGAGTCAAAGTCAGGAGCATGTCCAGCTTCTTCTCCGTGATTGGCTTGTCCAACAGGAGCATTACGCCCAATCTTGTCAATGCTTCGCGCATGGATGGGTCGCCGTATCCCGTCAAAACTACGAACGGAACGTTCTGCTTCATCTTGTTTACCGTCTCGATTACTTCAAGACCGTTCAACTTCGGCATCTTGAAATCGAGCAAAACCAAAAAGAAATTGTTTTCCTTGAGAATCTCAATCCCCTTTTCAGCGTCCAGACAATACCTTACGTGAAATTGGTCTGCATACTTGAGGTTCATAATCTTCTGAATGTCCATCAAGTCGCCCGTGCTATCGTCAATAACGAGAATGTCCTTCGAGCCGCTTTGACAGGAAAGCTTGTGCAGTTGTTCCAAATGGAACTGGTCGTGGTTTTCGAGTGAGTCAACGCTGCTCATAACTTTTATTACACACTTTCATGTTCTACGTGAATGAAATTGGGGTGATATACGGGATTCGCACCCGCACAGTTCCCTTCACAGGGGAAGATGCTAACTATTACATCAATACCACCATTACGCCGAGTCCTCTCTCTCGGTAGTTAAACCACTTTTTGCAGGTTTCGCGTTGTCGGGGCTTCGGTCTTCATTGCCACCCACCCCGAATCTCGCACTAGCGCCAGTGCGCCAGTGGATGAAAATTTTCCTTCCTGTGTCCTCTTACTCACCAATACGTGCAACCTACCGGGACATTCGGTTTACAGGTCTGGTTTTCGGTCAAGAAGAAATTGGTGGCGCGGTGAAGGTAACGCTCCTTCGGTGCAACTTCCCATCACATTTGTAAGCATAGAAGTTTTACAGACTCCCGATGGGGACACCGGCCATTAAAGTTTGCCCGAAACGCCGTTTCGCTTCTCTCGATACAACGGAAGTTCGCAATGGCGAATGAACCGCCAAAGCGCGTTACACCATCCCGAACGTTTCAGAAATTGGTGGAGCCACAGAGAATCGCACTCTGATTACAAGACTGCCAGCCTCGCGTTCTACTATTGAACTATGACCCCAAATTGGCCGACCATTGACCTATGCTAGTTAGCCGCTTTCACTTGCTTAAACTTGGGACTCGCACCCAAACGGCAGGCCGGAAATTGAAATTGGTGGAGTAGGACGGTATCGCGCCGTCGTCTGCGAATTGCGAATCCGCCGTTCTGCTATTGAACCACAACCCCGAAACTTTTCTCCATACGGGATTGATTACCCGCCGACTCACCAGCACCACGCGGCTAACTCAACATAGTTATGAAACTCATTTAAGCCGGTGTGTTCATTGTGTTGATGCCGATAGAAATACTTTCAGCTTGGGATTCGCACCCTGCATTTATCGCACCAATGCACCTTGTAATCGGTGAACGCGACAAGCTTTCGCCCGCTCATTGGGATGACTCCTTTTAGGCACCGAGTCACTTGTTTCTTGATTATACCCACTACCTTGTGGACGGAGGCTCACGTAACTAATCGTATTGCCTTAACCGCTAATGCTACTGAAATTGGCGGGTGTGTGGGAGTTATACCCACAAGGAGACATTAAAAACCCCCATTGTATCGCCTTTTCAGGCAATTATATGAGCCAGTATTCTCCACACTTGAGGTTGCGTTTGGCGGGTTTTCTAACGGTTCCGCTGTCAGCTTGACTGACTTTCGCCAACACCCGTAAAATTGGTGGACATGCGGGGTAACGCTCCCCGACAATTTGCTTGCAAAGCAAACCAGTAGCCTTCTACACACGCCCAAAATCGTCATTGCAAGTTCCCACTGGCAATTTGCAAGTGTAATATCTTGTATGAACGATGAAAAAATTCAAAAAATGCTTACTGACGGAATGAGCTATGACGCGGTTGCCAAGGAAACCGGAATCTCAAAATGGACTCTTATCTACCGTTTCAGCCCGAACAGAAAGCTTTCTATGCAAAAGAACACCAAAAACTACCGAGAAACTAATCCTCTCGTTTCTAAGATTGCGACGTTTTACAGGGGCAATCGAAGAAGTTCTGTGCGCCCAAAAGTCGTCAAATTCACCGTTCAACAACTCAAGGATAAAATCGGAAGTGAGCCACGCTGCTATCTTACTGGTGAAAGAATTGACATTTCCAAGCCGGAAACCTATTCCCTAGACCATATCGTCGCAGTTTCAAAAGGCGGCGAATCATCTCTGGCGAACTGTGGCTTGGTTACTAGCGAAGTGAACTACGCTAAACAAGACCTTTCGGTTGACGAGTTTATCGCTCTATGCGAAAGGGTCGTCAAACACAACCCTCATTAAATGGCATCCAGTCAAGGTATCGCGCCCTGCTCTGCGGATTTGGAGTTCGCATTGTTCTCTTGAACAACTGGATGTATGCCCGTCGTTGGACGGGGAGTTTTTAGCGGGCGAACCTTTTGGATTGGCCCATCGCACTCCTGCGAGAAGTAATTGGTGCGGTAAGTCGGTTCTGCCCCGACGCTTCAACGTTGGCAACGTCGTGTGATACTATTTCACCACTACCGCAAATATTGGGATTTTTCTGCTAGACTGATGAATCCCATAACACTTAACAGTATCTCGACTTGCTCGGGTAAACGATACAAGGAGAACACCTGTTTCAGTCGCTCAAATATCTGTTCAGGGACAACCCTGCTGGCGATACCGAACGCAGCATGATGTTTAAGGCACATCTACTGGTCTAAGCCTAAATTCTTTTTGGGGAGCTTCACTCACCGCTCAACCCATTGTATCCGACTTTTCTAACCTTGTCAAGCTTTTTCTTTTCTGCCTGACTTTCCGACTTACCGACAAAACAAAAAACCCGAAAGATTTCTCTCTCGGGCGACCTTTCTTACCTTTTTAGGGTTCGATTAGCCGCCCATAGTTTCCCCCGTCCACGCATAATTAGTTTGCAGCACGGGGCACAAAGCCCTATCGAGGCTCTCGCCTCTACGCTGTTTACTAATTGTCGAACTAAATTTCATCTTCAAAACTATATTACACAGATTTTCACCTAATGTCAAATCTTTTTTGAACTTTTTTCAAGAATCTTTTTCGACTCTCGAACTTCGCTCATCTTTACTAAGATTACGCGAGTTTTCTGTTTGTGTCAAGGGCTTTCTGAAAAGAAAAAACCCGCCCCCATCTCTAAGGGCGGGCTGCATATTTATTGAATTTTAATCCCTTGGCGGCTTGCAGAAGCGGCTCGGGAACGCGGAAGGGGCTGCGACTTTAGCCTCCTTCGTGATAGGAACGCCAGTCTTGAGCAAGCCTTCCTTGAAGTCGTAGAAGATTTCAAAGGTCGTCAACAGGCTTCCAATCTCGAAACTGGTTGTGGTAACACGGTCTTCCACAGCATCTTTCGAGAATTCTGTCCCGGCACTCCATGATTCGGCACCGGCCAGATTAGCGGATTCCGCCGAGAAGCTCATGTTCGCACACTTGGCGGTGATGTTTCCCGCACTCAGGCCGCGTGTCGCGGAAGAACTGCGGAGCATTTCCCCAGCACCAGAGTCGCCCAAATTACACGTCCAGATAGGCTCGCTCCAAGGACGCCAAGGTCTTGAACGCCACGGATATGGGTCGTAAGGAATGTATTCCTTCTCCTTGTGGTAGTGGTGAACGTGCTTAACGACAGGCTGTGGCTTCTCTTTTTCCTCGTAAACCTCAACCCCAATCACGCCACAATTCGACGTATCACCTTGGGTTTCATCGGATTTCGCGGCATAGCTGCGCTCCTTGATGTTGAATTTGAACGGGTGGACTTCCTCGTTGGACGTGCGGAAACCGACGACTTCGTAAGACGAATAACCGGGAATGACGTATCCAAGGTTCGAGGAACCTGCGGGCTGACCGTTGACGACATTTACCCCGTCAACAGAAACATTGAACATGCGCCTGTTTGGGGAGTTGTTCTTGACTCTGATTGCGTAGGGAGTGCCTCGGTTGGCCTGAATGAAGGTTTTGCCTTCGTGGGAGTATTTGCGGACTGGTTTCCCATTGACCAGTATTTCTACTTCGGTATCGTAGCGATACATTTTTGCCTTTCTGCGCCCTTGGGCGACTTTTACGAAGGGGAACACAGTTCCGCCTTCAAGTATATGATACACGGAACGGGTGTTTTATTCAAAAAATTTGTCCGTATTTACCCTACAAATGTCTCTTATCCAATCAATGTGTGTAATTATTGGCAGGAACAATATGACTTTTCACTTGACATCACCGGAGAATATCTACTATACTATCGCTGCTGCCATAGCTGGACTAGGCTTTCTGTGGAAAACGGGCCATGTTATGATTAGGTGGCTGCGAAAAACTGTGGTATCTCTCAAGCAGGATAGAGAAAGGCTGATGGTTGTATTTACTGAACTTACCCCGAACCACGGCTCCTCCCTGAAAGATAAAATCTCCAAAATGGAGAAAGACATTACCCGTAACAACGAGCTTACTGAAAAAATCTTCTATCGCCAGCGTTGGATTATGGAAAACCAAGAAATCCCGATTTTTGAAAGCGACCCCACAGGTTTCTGCACTTGGGTCAATGAGAAGTATGCCCAGTTCTTTGGCAAAAGTTCGACGGTGTTTTTAGGGAACGGATGGAAGAACATTATTCACCCGGATGACCGAGAGCGCGTAGAGGCTCATTGGAACGAGTGTATTAGGGATGGGATTGACGCAGAAGATACGTTCAGGGTTCTGGCAAAGGACAGGGTAGTCAAGGTGAAGGTTATAGCCAACAAGACGCAGGGGGGCTATATTGGTTCGATTTTGAGGCTGGATTAAGCCCCGAACGAGTCTTTGAACAGTTTCAAGATTCCTGCTTTGTCAGCAGCGGCACCGAGAGCGTTCAAGGTTTTCACGGAAGCGTCGTCAATAGCATAGCCATTCCCCAAGTCAGGCGACACCCTCAAGTAATTTTTATCCCCAAGTATTTGGTAAGCTTTGTAAACGTCCGAGGACTCCCCGGCTGAAAAGATAATTTTGATGGTTGCCAAACCCGCTACAGCCGCACTAGGATTGACCATGAGGCTCGGACGCTCCTTCCAGACGGTATCACCCGCCCCAAGCGACAAAACCTGCCATTCGGTCAATGGCGCGATTTGAGCGCACTCTGAGATAACGAGCATGTCACAGGCGTTATCCCCGATGTTCCCGCCGTCCATCAAAATCATATCTTGATACTTGTAGGCCGGGAAATAGGTTTGGGCGGCTGACGACGCTCGGCAAACCTGCCAAAGCTTTATCGGGCTATCGTAGCCCAAGACCACCCAATCTTTCGTTTCAGAAGACTTCTCGAACGACTTGAAATAGACCGGCCTGTCGGTTGCCCAATCGTAGGACGTGGCGATAAATCTGGTCTTGCAATCTGCAAGGGTTGCATCACCCAAACATTCTTGAAGCTTTGCTTCGATAATTGAGGAATTGTATTTAGCTCCCCATAACACCGAGATAAGCGAAAGCCAGTTTTTCTTGAAGATAAGCGGAGAGTGAGTAGTAAAGAACTGCTTGCAGGTAGAGGCGGGGATGCCAAGAGCTAGGTGCGCTCCGACGATAGAACCAACAGATGTGCCCCCTATAATGTCAAACAAGCCAGAGCTAGGGCTGTTAAGCCCCGACTCTAGCTCGCTCAACATCACAGACTGGCCGTATCCGAGGATACCGCCACCCTGCAAGCACAACGCTTTCATTACTTCTTGTTCGGCTTGACGAGGCTCAACTTGAGCGCGACGGAAGCCGGTGGCAGATTGGCGTTGCCCAAACCTTCACCAATACCCGTGGCAATCCAACCGCAGGCATCGCGTAATTGCTGGTTCTGGACGACAGAGTTGGTGCCAGTGTTCTGCAAGTCAGCGTTCAGGATGTTCAAAACCAATGGGGCAATTAGATTCGCATATTGGTTGTTGCCGATGGCCTTATCCAAGGCGGCAGTAATATCCGCGATGGAAAGCTGGTTGGTTTCGCCCGAAAGGACGTTCAGGGCGCTTTCCCCGGCCTTGAAATAAGGGATATTTGCAGCGTTACCCGTTGGCGGGGTAATGGCGATTTGCGTTCCAACGGCAGCAGCCGTGGTGATACCGGCCTGTTCCAAGGCTGGGTTGATTTGAGGGCCAGTGGCACAGCCAACACCAAGGAACAGCGAGGCAACCAAGGCCAAACCGAGAATGAATTTATTGAAATATTTCATAACCTATATTACACAACCTCCTATCCAAAATCCAAATTAAAATACCCATTGCAGTCCCACCCTTAAAGTAGCCCCGTTTTTCGAGCTATCTAGGCGGTAATGCTGCATGAAATCGAACTCCCCTCGAATCCTTCTGGTGAAAGCAAAGTCCACTCCAAGGCCGAATCCAATGTCGTGGGAGTTGTCCACGAAGAAGTGTTCGGTGGCAATCTTGCCCTCCAAAGCCACGCGGTTCCAAATCGGGGAAATGAACGGAACGATACGGTAATCTTCCATCACAGAAATATGGTCAACGAAGTGCTTGTAGTCGTAGGTGCCGATTTCCATTCCCGTGCCCATGCTTGGGGTCTGCCAATACTCATATTCCATAGACATACCAATGGTGTAATTGGGCTTGCCTAAGAAAGAGGGGGCGGAAATCGTAGGAGTGATTTCATAAGTCATCTCCTTCGCGGCATAGAACTGGTTGGTGGAGAGAAGAACCCTTTGCTTAAACGTGGTGAACCAAGAGTTTGTCCCGGCGAAAGACTGGCAGGCCAAAAATAGCAGAAGGATAGTGCAAAGCTTTGCGGTTAGTTTCACGCGCTTAAAAGTGTTTGTAGCTCGCTAAGGTCATCCACGACCCTATCCCTGAACGCTAAGACTTCGGCATACCCCACGGACAGGAATTGGGGAATATTTACCATGTAGTCCTTGTATTGACGGGCAACGGCTTGACGAGCAAGGCCGCTTTTGAAATCCAGCACATTGATTTCGACTTCGGAGTCTTTCAGACTTTTGCCAAAGGTATCAATGAAATAGTCAACCATGCTTCCAAGCTCCTTGTCCATCTTGTCGTAAGCGGCCAGAACACTTGCGTTGGCCTTATGGTTGTAACGAAAAAGGCGGAACTGTTCCTGCATCTGGATGATGTTGGTAAGAACGTTTCCGAGTACCTCGGTTCCTGTTGAGGCTTCGATGGAAAACTGGACTTTGAAGGGCTGGGTAGCGTCAATGCTGAGTCCAGCGGTGGAGTTTTCTTTCAGATGCGACTTTTCCCATTTGTTGATGCACACGGCGAAACGCTGGTCGTTCTGAGTAAAATCCCCCATCATGGTCTTGTCCGACATACATCGGTTGATGAAGTCCTTTTGCTGCTCGCCGGTTCTAGGTGTTGGGATGGGCATACTATCTATTACACCAGATTGCCCTTATTTCGTGATGATTTTGGGAGCTTCGTAGATGGCTCCGCACTTGTCGCAGCAGATGATTCCGAAGGGTTGAATCTTCGCGTCCGTCGCGCCCCCGGTCAGGGCGGTCATTTGAAGCGGGCTGATTCGGCGCATGGTAATCTTCTGGACAAATCGGTTATGGCCGCAAGAGCCACAGTTCAATTCTTCCATTTCATCGAGTTTAATTTTAGGAGCGGTTTCCATAGTCTATCATACGGATTTTCACAGCGGAGTCAAAAGATTGTGCAGCCACAGAAACCCATAATCAATCCAGCTAAAAATCAGGAACAACAAGGTTCTGACAAGTTTCAGCACAACGTCCGCGCAAACCTTATAGGGAACGTAGAGCCAGCGATAGAGACAGTTCTTTTCCAGCTTGCCCTTGTTCTCGATTCGGGCGATGACCTTTTTCATCGTGCGCTTTCGTTCCGAATTGTCATACCATTCCGCCGAATGCAATTCAATTTCTTCAAGGACTCCCTTGTGAAAAACAGCGCGGTAGATAAGGTTCAGGTCTTTGGCTCCTTCAAGGTAGAACGTGTCGCCGAAGAATATTATCCCGGTGTGATACGTGGCCTCGATGCCGTCCTTTTTTTTCTTGTAAAGCTGTTGAGCGGAGAAATCATACATAGTATTCGCCTCCAAGAACCCCATGACATAGAAGCAGTATTCCGGGGCGGCAACCGCAGCCTTGACTTCCTCGGGAAGATTGGGAAGCGCGTAATCAACCACGATTCGGCTGGGGCTGTTAGTTAGCTGTAATATGTTCATATTTTTCAAGGGCGGCTTGGAGTTTTCTCCTGACAGCAAAGACTCGACTCATTACGGTTCCACGCGGGCAATCAAGCAACTGCGCGACTTCGGAGTAAGACTTGCCCTGTTCAAACACTAATTCAAAAACCTTCCTGTGCTTTTCCCCCAACTCCATTTTCAACCCGCAAATTCTATTACCCAGTTCGGCTTGAAATTCCTCCTTGGAAATTGTTGACAACGGGGTTTCTGACGTGGAAAATTCGCTGGTCTGAGTGTCAATATTTTCAAGATGAACCTCGTTGCGGGAAATTCGATTCAGTTTGGCCCACTCATTATAAATGACGTTTCGGACAATATGATACAGCCATGTGCTGAATTTGCTGTCGCCTCGAAAAGCCCCGATTGAGTTCCAGACCTTGACGAGCGCGATATTCCAGACTTCATTTGGGTCAACCGGAGAGAAACGGCATTGGCTTTTTATGGAGCCAAGCGTTCTTTCCCTATGTAACTCCATAAGTTCTTCAAACGCTTTTTCATCTTTCCCAGTCTGGATTCTTTCAATCAGAGTTTTTTCACACGACATCGTAATACCAGCATATACGAGTTTTCCGTTACGGTCAAGATTTTTCTCTGTAAATCAGGTGTTTATAGTCACTTTTGGAGTGTTTGGCTTGCAGAATTTGAGCGATACGGTGGCAGGATTCGATGCCAAAGTTCCCAAATTCATCATCCAAGGACTCCTCCCAAATGAGTTCCCCTTCGTGATGGACGGTCAGAATTTTATTCGATATATTGACCGTCAGGCACAAAACGTCAGAAAGGCACAAATCCGCCTTGAGCGGCAGGCTGGTCAACTCTGACATGAAATTCAACTCCCTGATTACCCCAACCGTTAGCATGTTTTCGTCTCCTGATTGCCCGAACCGGCGTTCATCTCCTGTAATCTGTCTCGCACCAGCTTGATATGAAAAGTCACGAAACCCTCCCCCGGCCTCATGGGGTCAAGCTTCGCATCTTGGACGCGGCTTACCAGAATGATGTCGTTCAAAAGGGCAATAATGTCGTCAAGGTCTTTCATGTTACTTCAAAACGAAGTCCATATTGTGTTCCTTTTTAAGCTTCTTCACGTATTTCTTCGCGTTCTCCCTACCGGCCTTCGTGCGGGGGAAGGCTCCGTATTGGTAACGCTTTTTCTTTTCAAGAACCAGAATATAGTCTTTCACGACTATTGTATCTTGCGGCGAGACAGGTTGGTAATATTTCTATACTCCACGTCACATCTGGCCTTGAGGACTCTCAACTGGGGTAGGTGGGATTCTATCTGCGCCAAGAGACGCTCCCTTTCCGCATAATCTCGGCTCAGTGAACGCCTCACTTCAAGCCTGTCCATCTTTCGGAGAAGCTTTGCGGATTCTTCCTCCAAAAACGTCACACTTTTCAGCGCGAGCAAGGTGTTAAATATATCCTTCTCGGCCACCGATGATTTATCAAGTTCCATACCTAATAGACCCATTAAATTGAATTTTTATTTACTTTTAGTGTAATAAAAGGTATGAAAGCACTCCAGAATTTTCTGCACACCCTTGGCCTTGGGGACGGGGAAGGCAACATTTCAATGGGCCGTGTTATTGCTTTGCTCACGACCTTGACCGCGCTGTTCCCTCAAGTGAAGGCGGCTATCGAATCCAGCGGGGCTGATTTGACTCAGGCGAATTGGAAGCTGCTGTTAATCGGCATTGCCAGTCACCAGTTGACCAAGTTTCAGGAAAAGTATCAGCCGGTTCAGGTGGCCAAGGA
>Ga0210393_10002071_pt1 | contig 16672 bp, 10 predicted proteins | sample IncBWC27OmetaG_FD_160068 | JGI IMG/M metagenome (GOLD analysis project Ga0210393, IMG submission 160068) | Forest soil microbial communities from Barre Woods Harvard Forest LTER site, Petersham, Massachusetts, United States - Inc-BW-C-27-O ... | reverse complement strand
CTGTGCCGGTGCCCACCAGCACGCCCCAGAACAGCATCCATTGCCACTGCGTGTGCATCACCGAGGAGAAGCCGACCGCCAGGGTAAGCAGCGCCACCGCGGCGAGCACGATGCGCCGCAATCCGTACTTGGACATAAAGGACGCGGCAAAAGGTCCGATCAAACCGAAAAGAGCGATGTTCACCGCAATGGCGGTGGAGATCGCGGCTGGGGTCCAGCCAAATTCATGTTCCAGCGGGACCATCAAAATCGACGGGGTCGCTCGCACGCCGGCCGTCGCCAGCAGAACCAGGAAGATGACGCCGGCGACGATCCAGGCGTAGTGCACTTTGGGTTTTGGCGCGGAAAGAGGCGACATCGGATCTCGCTGCATTGGATCTCCAAGTAACGCGAGGCCCGCTACTTCCCTTTCCAAGGGAGCGGGCGTCGTGTTACGATAAGCTCGACTGTGACAGACAGGTCTGTCTCATGTCAATCGGTCCAATATGGCGCTTACTCAATCGAAAAAATTCGCGCGAAGAACGGACTCCCGGAGGGCCAATCCAGCCGCGGCGGAGAAGTCAGCGCGCGAACGCATAGTGGAATCCGCGGGGAAACTTTTCTACCAGCAAGGGTCGCGCGCCGTCGGGATCGACACGGTCATCGCCGAGTCGGGCGTTGCCAAGATGAGCCTCTATCGGAATTTCAAATCAAAGGACGAGTTGATCGGCGCGTGGCTCGCCGACGTAAATGAAGGGTATTGGGAACGCTTCGACCGCTCCATCGAGCCCTTTGCCGGGAAGCCCCGGGAACAGTTGCGCGCCGTTTTCCGCGGCCTTGCAGAACGCTCCTCCAAACCCGGCTACCGCGGCTGTCCGTTCCTCAACACAGCTCTCGATTATTCCGAATCGCAGCATCCCGGACGTAAAGTTTCGGTCCGGCACAAAAAAACGCTGGCGAATAAACTCTTGCATATTTGTAAACAGCTTGGCGTCCGCCACCCTCAGTCGCTTTCTCGCCAACTCGTGCTCTTGGTCAACGGCGCACAAGCTACCGCGGGCATGCTTGGCGCCGAAACTCAGCGGGAACTCATGGAAGCCGCGGAGACGCTCATTGGCGCCCAATTGACGAAATCATCGCGCAAATAAACCAGCTATTTACGTTTCGCGAGGGCCTTGCCAGACAGGCACCATTCCAAACAAAGCGGTTCCCTACTACTCGCGACTGCGGTACACTTCCTTCCAAGCGGAGTCCCCCCGTAGTTGGTTCGCCATGGCATATATGGATCTTTCCCTTCCCGGATCGCCACGGCGGCACCGCACCTGCGTGCCGGGCATTCTTTGTCTTTCTATCGCACTTTTCTCTACGGCAACTCTTCACGCCCAGGACGTCGCCGAAGCGGCGCGGCAGCAGCAAGCCAAAAAAGATTCGCAGCAGAAAAAATCCAAACACGTTTACACCGAAGAGGATTTGAAGCATCCCACGATCTTGACGCCCGAAGATCGGGAGCAGCTCGAGGCCAAGAAAAAACAGAACGCGGCGCCCGCTGAAAAACCCGCCGACGCTATCGACGCACAAGCGGTTCCGACGCAAACAACGCCGCCGCAAGTTCCCCTTGGAGACGTGGCGCGCGCTTACCGCCAGCAAAAACAGTTGCAACATTTTTTCGATGCGCAGCAATCCGCGCAATTCCATTTGCCCGCCGCGAACGCCGGTCTTGCGGCTCCGAAGCCGCCGGTCCTTCCAGCGTTGCGCGCGCCCGCGAATCCGCTCGTGATCATCCGGCCGGCGGCGCGCCCGCCGATTGGTTCAGAAACTTCGGTTCATCCAACGCGGAGATCTCCGTTCGGACGTCCGGTGCACGTTCCGTCTCCGGCGATCCGTTCATCTTTGGTCGCGCCCCCCGTTGTAACGCCGGTGCCGACGCCGCCGCTCGTAGAGCCAGCACCTGCGACAATCGTGACCTCCGCGCCGCTCGCCGTAGTTCCGAACATCGCGCCTAAGACGATCGTGCCTCCGCAACCGCTTCCGCGCGCGACGGTTCTCCCAAATTCTCCGGCACGCACTATAGTCGTTCAGCGCGGCGATTCTCTCTGGAAGCTCGCGCAGCAAAATCTGGGCGGCGGCCTGCATTGGCGCGAACTGCTCGCCGCCAATCCTTCGATCAGCGATCCCCCCCACCTGGAGGTTGGCGCCAAAGTTTTCGTTCCGGCCGCCTCTATGTCCGCGCGCACGCCTTCGAAAATAATCGTTCGCAAGGGCGACACGCTTTGGACCCTGGCGCAGACCCATCTTGGCCGCGCCACTTCCTGGACCTGCATCGCGCAAGCGAACCCGCTCGTGCACGATCCGCAGCGCATTTTCGCCGGCCAGCAACTTCTTCTCCCGGCCAACTGCGTTCACCCGGCTCCATAGACCACGCTCCCCGTCCTGACGTACAGTTTCCATTTCTTGCTTAATCCGCAACTCCCATCAGCAACTTCAGCGCCTTTTCGTTACAATAGAGACGAAGGGGCACGCGTGATCCACCGCAATATTTTTCACAACGATAGTCTTCTCGCCATCGAAAAAGTCCGGCTTTCGCCGGGACAAGCCGGTCTCATTTGCGGCTGGGGCCTTTTCACCACGCTGCGCATTTTTCGCGGCGAAGCCTTCGCTTACGAGCGGCACTGGCGGCGTCTGGAAAAAGATGCGGCACTGACGCATCTGCCCATGCCGTATACCGGTCCGAAGGTGCGCGTGCATCTGCACGAAGTGATTCGCGCCAATAAAATCACGGAAGGATGTGCGCGCATCTATCTGGTCTACAATCAAGTGGGCTTCTGGCAAAGCGACGAATCCTTCCCGCAATTGGACCTGATTATTTACTCGGCCCCGCTTCCCGAGCATCACGCACCCGTTCGACTCGGGCTGCGCGAACACGCGCGGCACGCGGCCGCCGCGCTTTCCGGCGTCAAAAGTATTTCCTGGCTGGACAACGTTTGGTCTCTTTCGGAGGCCACGAAGGAAGGCTTCGACGAAGTTGTGCTTCTCAACGAGCGCGGCGAGGTGGCCGAATGCACTTCCGCGAACATTTTCGCCGTGAAAGACGGCAAGGTTTTCACGCCTCCGCTCAACTCCGGATGCCTGGAAGGCGTCACGCGAGCGATCCTCACGGAAATCGCACCTGAAGCGGGCATCTCGATCGTGCAACAAGCTTTGCGCCCAGACGATCTCTACTCCGCCGACGAAGTGTTCATTACTTCCACCAACCGCAATCTCATTGGGGTGGCGGAAATTGCCGGGCACAAAATCGCCGCTCCCCAAGGGCCGTTCACCGAGCGCCTGGGCGAACTCTTCGACACCTACCTTGAAGACTACGTAACCCGCCGCCTCTCCGCCGCGGCTCGCTAATGCAGTGATTTGAAGCAAATAGATGAGCTGGATTTAACTACGAAGATTTTCGTTGACAGTACGAATTCTTTCGTAGTAGAGTCACGCGCATGACAAAGCAACCCACTTCGAAGCCCACGGCTTCCGAACTGGAAATCCTCCAGGTGCTATGGACCCGGGGACCGTCCACGGTGCGCGACGTGTTCGACGCTCTTCACGAAAAAAAGGACCTGGGCTACACAACCGTTCTTAAACTTCTGCAAATCATGACCGCCAAGGGCACGGTGCGCCGCAACGAAGATCAGCGCGCGCACGTTTACGAAGCTTGCCAACCCGCGGAAAAAACCAAGCGGCAGTTCGCCGGTGATATGCTGCAACGCGTATTCGAAGGCTCCGCCAGCCAGTTGATGCTGCACGCCCTTGAGGGCCGCCACACGTCCAAAAAGGAATTAGAAGAGTTGCGCCGCTTGCTCGACGAACATGAGAGGAGCCTGTAATGACGAACTTCACTTCGTGGCTTTCGCCTGAGCTTTTGCGTCCGCTCGGCTGGACGCTGCTCCATTTTCTGTGGCAGGGCGCCGCGCTTGCCGCACTGCTGGCCGTGCTGCTCTCGATTTTCCGGACTGCGTCCGGCCGTTACGTGCTCGCGGTAGCCACGCTGGTGCTGATGATGGCCGCGCCGGTCATTACATTTGCGTGGCTGCTGGAGCGCGGGGCGTCGGATTCCGCACCGGCCGCAGCGCAGGGTCAGGCGCACACTGCTTTCGTCGCGTCGCGAAATCTCGCGGCAATGGCGCCTGTGAATGTTTCGCCGGCGAGCGAGCCAGCGCCGCAAGCTGGCGCGCTTCTCGCGCTGGTCGAGCTGTGGTTCGTTGGCGTGCTCTTCCTCAGTCTGCGCACAGCAGGCGGGCTCTTTTTGCTGGAGAAGATGCGCCGGAAAGATACGCGGCCGGTCACGCGCGAACTCTATGAAAAGTGCATCGAGCTGCAGCGCCGCATCGGCGTCGAACGATTTATCCACTATTGCGAATGCGCGGCGCTGGACGCGCCCGCGGTTATTGGCTGGATCCGTCCCATAGTCTTGCTGCCCGCTACGGCGCTTACTGGCCTCACCGAGGCACAAATTGAGGCAGTCATCGCGCACGAGCTCGCGCACATTCGCCGCTTCGATGGTTTCGTCAATCTCTTCCAAATCGCGGTTGAGACTTTGCTCTTCTATCATCCGGCGGTCTGGTGGGTAAGCCGGCGCATTCGCCTCGAACGTGAAAACTGCTGCGACGACGCGGCCATCTCTATTCACGGCGATGCCGTCGACTACGCACGCGCCCTCACGCTGATGGAGCACTGGCGCACCGCGCCCGCTCTAGCCATGGCAGCGAATCGCGGCCCACTTAGCGCCCGCATTTTTCGCTTGCTCAGTCGCGGTAACGCCGCATCGGGGACGCGCGTCGCCGGCCTCGCTGCTGGCCTGCTTTGTTTGTCCGCTGCACTGCTTGCGGGCAACGCTTGTCTCGGCGTAGCACACGCATCGCTGCGGTCCATCTTGCATTCCAATCAAGATCCCGGCGTGACTCACGAAATCATCGTGACGCCCGAGGCGGATGCCGATCAGGCTCCAATGCCTGCCACTGCCTCCGCGCAAGTTCCCGTTGCGGTTCCTGCTCCTGTTGCCACGCCTGCCATTGCGCGGGCTCCGAGTCCCGCGCCGCACCCCACGTCGATAGCGATTCCCGCCGTTTCCGTACATCTCTATGGCGCGCTTCGCAGTGTGCTTGCCGGACTGCAAAATCCTTCTGACAACGGGTCAGCCCCGGCACATTCGTATTTGGAAAATATGGAATCCGCTGGGTTCAAGAACCTCACCGTCGATCAGCTCATCGCGATGAAGGTCCAAGGCATCACGCCCGAATACGTGAAGTCCATGCAGTCTCTTGGCTTCAAGCCCGATGTCGATGAACTCGTCGCGATGAAAGTCCAAGGCATCACACCTGAGTATGTTAAGGAGATCCGGGGCGTGTGGCCTAACGTCGATGCCGATCAACTCATCGGCATCAAGGTGCAAGGCGTCACGCCGGAATACGTGAAGTCGATGGAGTCTTTTGGATTTAAGCCAGGTCCCGACGACATCATCGCGCTGAAAGTGCAAGGCATCACGCCCGAATATGTTAAGGAGATTCGCGCGACCTGGCCCAACGTGGATATGGACCAGCTTATCGCAATCAAAGTGCAGGGCGTGACTCCGCAGTACGTCCGCGAAATCAGCGACCTGGGCTTCAAGCCCAACGCGGACGATATCGTTGGATTGAAAGTACAGGGAGTCACTGCGGCCTATATCAAATCGCTGCAATCGTCTGGGTTGGGCGCGCTTAAACTCGAGGACATCATTGGCGCCAAGGTTATGGGCATCACGCCGGAATTCATTGCCAACGCACAGCAGCACGGTTTCAAAAATCTCAGTCTGGATAAATTGATCGCGCTGAAAAACGCCGACGTACTGTAACACCGGCGTCCGAATTTCCCGGGAAAGATCTTTGTCAGGAGGGGTGTGTATGAATCTCAAGCATGTCAATGGGTTTTGCATCCTGCTCGCCTGCGCCGCACTGGCGTTCGCGCAGACTCCCGCCGCCAGCAGGCACAGCGGGGACTGGACCATCCGGGCTTCGGATATTCAGGGTCACGTGGAATTCTCGCTGATGGATTCAGAGAAGGAGCATCGCTTCAACTATAGCTCCGACTGGCCGCTAACCGAATTTCACGGATTAGATGTCTCGAAGGCCGGGCATCAAGAAGTCAGTTTCAAGATCGTCCGCGACGCCGGCATTTTCGATTGCAAGGGGTTCCTGGAGTCCGGCGAAGGCGCGGGTCTCTTTCATTTCCTGGCCGACGACAAATATCCGCAAGCGATGGCCGGGCTGGGCTTCAACGGCATCGATGGCGATAAGCAGTTCGCGATGGCCATCCACGACGTCAGCCTGAAATTCGCGAAAGAGATGAAAGACGAACACCTGCAAGGACTGGACACCGACAAACTCATCGCCTTCAAAATCTTCGGCGTCACGGTGACCTTCATCCACGAAATCCGCGCAGCAGGCCTGGACACTTCCGATTGCGACAAACTCGTGGCCTTCCGAATTCATGGTGTTTCGCCGGAGTTCGTCCGGGACATCCATTCGGCCGGGGTCGACATGAACGACAGCGATAAATTCATCGCTTTTCGCATCCACGGCGTCTCACCGGAAATGATTCGCGCGCTCCGGAAATCCGGCTACACTCCCGACGCCGATAAACTGATCGCGATGCGGATTCACGGCGCCACGCCCGAGTGGATCTCCGACCTCAAGAAGGACGGCTACGACAAAATCGACCTCGACAAGCTCATCGCATTCCGCATTCACGGCGTGTCTCCCGAATTCATCGAAAAGCTGCAAAAGCTGGGCTATCAGCATCCGGAACCCGATCAGCTCATCGCGATGCGGATCCATGGAGTAACACCCGATTTCATTTCCACGCTACGGTCACGCGGAATGCAAGACCTGAGCATCGATCAGCTCGTGAATCTTCGCATTCACGGAATCGATTAAGAAAAAAACGCTTCCTGTAGGAAACCTAGGCGCGGCGGGCGGGGCAAGCCCCGCCCCTACAGCGTGATGGAGATGGGGTGCGGCAAGCCGACAGCGATTGCGCGCGAAACGGTTGGGTTGATGCGGACGCTGCGAGAGGGACAGATTAGCGTCGATTGGTTGAGGATTGCGAGGAAGCCCGCGCCACAGCGGGTTCGTATGCAACGGGCGCGAAGCAAAGGACCGTTTAGCTGGCGGTGGCTTCGGAGGATTCGCCGAGTTTGCGATGTTCGCGGATGAGGCCGATGAGAGCCTGCGCGGCGCGCGGCAAGCTGCGGTCGCGGCGATACACGAGACCTAGCTCGCGCCACAAATCGACGCCTTCCACAGTGATCAGTTTTACTTCTCCGGCTTTCACCTGATCCTTGGCAAAGCTTTCGCTGATAAAGGAAACACCGGCATCCGCCGCCACGAACCGCTTGATCATCCCGATGCTGGGCAATTCCATGGCGACGTGCACACGCGAACGGTAAGGCCGGAAGAGTTTGTCAAGCACCTGGCGAGTAAATCCAGTGCGCGGAAAAATCAGCGGCTGTGAGGCGACTTCTTCGAGCGTGATTTTCGAGCGATGGGCGAGAGTGTTCTTGGAACTGACCATGAAACGCAGGCGGTCGCGATAGATGTGATGCATCTTGAGGTTCGGAGACTTGATGGGGAGCGTGACGATGCCTACATCGACCGAGCCGTCTTCCACACGCTGCAAAATTTTGTGACTGAAATTGCGGTAGATGCTGATATGCACCAGCGGATAACGGCGCTGGAATTCGGCGAACATGTCCGGGAGCAGATAGAGGCAAGTGGCTTCGTTGGCGCCAAAAACCACGGGCCCTTGGACAACGTTGCCACGGTCGGCGACGACTTGCACGGATTCGTCGCGGAGACGGAGAAGTTTTTCCGCGAATTCGAACAACACTTCACCCGCCGGAGTCAGCTCAACGGATTTCGCCGAACGATCGAGGAGCTTGGCGCGATAGGCCTGCTCCAGTTGGCGGATTTGGGCGCTGACGGCGGATTGGGAACGAAAAACTTTCTGGCCGGCGCGCGAAAAGCTCTTTAGTTTTGCTACGTAGACGAAAGTGGCGAGTTGGTCGAAATCCATAATGTCAGTGCTCGGCTAACAGTATATCCAATCCTCTTACCCGAGTTGGCGGGAATTCTTCTCCTTCAAACTAACTAAGCGTGCATCTGCGATGGCGAAAGCGAGGCCCCATGGGCGGCGTCCACCGCCGCCGGACGCTGGCGAAGACTGTCCAGCACGGGCCGCCAGACGCTTTCCACCGTGCCCTGCAAATGAACCGGTTGCACGCGCAACAGGGGCAGCAAACCGCGCCGAGACAAGAGACGCGCGGCGCGCGGACTGCCCGTGAGGATGACGTGCTCTTCCAAGACGCGCCTGAGCCAGGATTCTTCTCCGGCATCGATCTCCGCGACGCTGACGAAATCGCGATGCAGAACGTCTTCGGCTTCGGCGCGAAGGACGTAAGCGAGTCCGCCGGTCATGCCGGAACCAAAATTCAAACCGAGTGGCCCGAGCACAAGAGCGACGCCGCCGGTCATATATTCGCATCCATGCTGGCCGACGCCTTCGACGACGGCAAGCGCGCCGCTGTTGCGCACGGCGAAGCGCTCGCCCGCGCGGCCAGCGACAAAGAGCTGGCCGGAGGTGGCGCCATAGAGAACAGTGTTGCCGGCAAGAACGTCGCCGCGGCGAGAGGCGGCGGCCCCGGCGGAGATGGAGATGATTCCGCCTGAGAGGCCTTTGCCGACATAATCGTTGGCTTCACCGGTGAGCTTGAGAGTGATGCCATCGGCGAGAAAAGCACCGAAACTTTGTCCGGCGGAGCCGTGAAATTCCTGGGTCAATTCTTCCGCAGCCTGCTGACCTTTGCTGCGGCGGCGCATGCGTTCGCCGCTGAGTCCGCTCCCGACGCTGCGGTCGGAATTCTGAATGGGCTGCGACTCTTTGCGCAAGTTAAAGGCATTTTGAAAGTGGAACGAATCCTCAATCACCGCGGCATGCGGCACGGGGGATTGCTGGGGGGCGACACGATTGGATTCGGAAATGGGCACGATCAAGAACGGATCCATGCCGGAACGTGCGCCGAGCAGGTCGTACCAGCCGATGAGTTCACTGAGAGAACGCACGCCCAGCTGTGCGAGGCGCCCGCGAACTTCCTCGGCGAGGGCGCGGAAGTAGGCGACGACCATTTCGGGCTTGCCGTTGAAGCGCGCGCGGAGCGTTTCATCCTGCGTGGCAATTCCCACGGGGCAGGTATTGAGATGGCACTGGCGCGCCATGACGCATCCGATGGCGAGCAATGAGGCGGTGCCAAAGCCGAATTCGTCGGCGCCCAGAATCGCTCCGAGGATAATGTCGCGGGCAAACTTGAGGCCGCCGTCAACGCGGAGAGCAACGCGGGAGCGGAGACCCGCGCGAACGAGCGTGTCGTGGGTTTCACGCAAACCGATTTCCCAGGGCAGACCGGTATTTTTAATGGAGGTGAGGGGCGAAGAACCCGTGCCACCGTTGTGGCCGCTGATGGTGATGACGTCGGCGCCGGCCTTGGCGACACCGGCGGCGATGATGCCGACTCCAGAGCCGGAGACCAGTTTTACGCCGACGCGGGCGCGGGGATTGACGGCGCGCAAATCGTGGATGAGTTGCGCGAGATCCTCAATGCTATAGATGTCGTGATGCGGAGGCGGAGAGATCAACGGCGTGCCCGGCGTGGCGTGGCGAATGCGCGCAATGTATTCGGTGACTTTTTTCGCCGGGAGCTGGCCGCCTTCGCCCGGCTTGGAGCCTTGGGCCATTTTGATTTCGAGTTCTTCGGCGTGGACGAGATAGTCGGCCGTGACGCCAAAGCGGCCGGAGGCGACTTGCTTGATCTTGTTCGCGGCGGCTGGTTCGTAGCGGTAAGTGTTCGGATCTTCGCCGCCTTCGCCGGTGTTGCTGCGTCCACCGAGTGCGTTCATGGCGAGCGCGAGGGTGCGATGCGCTTCGGGGCTCAGGGAGCCGAGGGACATGGCCTGGGTGCTAAAGCGCCGCAGAACGGAGTCCGCATTTTCCACCTCGTCGAGTGGAACGGGCGTAGCGGGAACGGTCTCGAGCAAATCGCGCAGGAAGACGGGGCCCTGATGTTCGGCCAATTCTTCAAACGCAGAATACTTCTTGGCCTCGGGCGCGCGGACGAAGGCGTGGAGACGACGGACGATTTCCGGCGAGTTGGAGTGGAGTTCGGCACCCTTGCGGAAGCGGTATAAGCCGGAATCGCCGAGATCATCGGAATCGTGCGCGTAGGCGCTGGAGTGCATGCGTAAGTAATCGGCGAGGAGGTCGTCGAGGCTTTTCTGTCCGGGAAAGTCGGCGGCATCTTCAAAAAAACTGTTCGAGACTTCGTCAGACAAGCCAACAATTTCGAAGAGGTGGCTGTTGCGATAGCTCGCGAGCGTGGAGACGCCCATGCGCGCCAAGACTTTACGCAGACCAGCATGAATCGCGGTGCGCATGCCCTCGGCACCTCCCGGCTCCAGCGCTTCCGCAAATTGGCATGCGAGGTACGGGACGACAGCGCTCGCGCCGGCGGCGACCAGCAACGCGAGGTGGTGCGTGTCAAAAACCTGGGCCGATTCCACGACCAGCGGCACATCCCACATGCCTTCGCGAACCATAGCTTTCCACACTGCCGCGGTGGCAATCAGCGCGGGAAGCGCGGCGCGCTCGGCACTGATTCCGCGATCGGAAAGGAGGAGGAGGCCCGGACGCCCACCGCTACTCAGAGGGGTAGTTGAAAGCTGAGCAATTCCGCAACGTGCACCCGGGACTCCCATGTTGGCAGGAAAAGTAAAGTCGATGTGCTGAACAGGGCCAAAGCTGGCCGTGAGTTCGCCGAGCTGCGCTTCATTGAGCAGGGGGCTCGGCAGCGAGACGCCATCCATCAAATGCACTTCGAGAGACATGACGTGAGACTCGCGCAGCGGATCGATCGGAGGATTGGTGACTTGCGCGAAGCGCTGCTTGCAGTAGTCCCATAGAGAGCGCGGCAGAGTGGAAAGAAAGGCCGGAGGGGCGTCGTCGCCCATGCTCCAATCGGCCTCTTTGCCATGAGTCAGGGCGGAAAAAAGAATTTTGAATTGGTCCTCGGTCCAGCCGGCGGCAGCGGCGATACGCTTGGGATGTTCCACAGACGAAATCGTTCCAGCAGCCGAAGCCGAGAGTTGACGCTGCGGAACGGCGTGGCGAGCGCGATGAATCGCCATGCGCTTCAAAATATCGCGCCAGCGCAGAACCAAGCCGGTGACGGGATTGGCGAGGATCATCTCGCCGGGACCGAGACGGTGACGCTCGGCGATACGCGATTCCTCGAAATCGATCAGGCCGGTTTCGGAGCCGGCGATCAGCAGACCGTCATGCGTGAGCGTGTAACGCATGGGACGAAGGCCGTTGCGGTCCAGTTTTGCGCCGACGTACTGGCCGTCTGAGAAAACCAGTGCTGCGGGACCATCCCACGGCTCACCATTTTGCGAGAGCGAAGTGAGCGCTGCGCGGACATCGCGGGAGAGCAGCGGATCCTTTTCAAATGCGGGAGGAACCATCGAGAGCATGGCCTCTTCCGAAGAGGCGCCGTCGAGCAATTTCAGCTCGAACGCGTTGTCAAAGCTTGCGGAATCGCTGACATGATCTTCCAACCCGCGGAACCAGGAGCCCACGGTGAGGCGCGAGCGCAATTCGCGATCTTTGGCGCGGAGCCAGCGGCGATTGGAAACGATGGTGTTGATTTCGCCGTTATGCGCCACGTAGCGGAAGGGCTGGGCCAAATCCCACGAGGGCTGGGTGTTGGTGGAGTAGCGCTGGTGAAAAACGGCGAAGGTTGCGGCGAAGGAGGTGTCGCGCAAGTCCTCGTAGAATTGGGGGAACTGCCAGGGCGTGAGCAGGCCCTTGTAAACAACGGTTTGCGACGAGAGCGAACAAATGTAACAGCGCGGCGGCATCAGGGATTCCGCGCGTTTGCGCAGAATCGAGAGGCGCCATTCAAAACGCTCCGCGCCGCGAGTGGGATGAAAGGGCTCGACAAAAAACTGCCAGATCTCGGGCATCGTTTCGAGAGCGCGACGGCCCAGGGAATTTGTGTTCACCGGGACGCGGCGCCAGCCGACGACGCGCAGGCGCTCGGTGTCGGCAGCGGCTTCGATGGCGGAGCGCGCCTCCGCGGCGGACGCAGCGGGGAGAAACGCAAAACCGAGGCCGAAAATTTCGGCAAGATCAATGCCCTGCTCTTTCGCGCGGGCGCGGAAGAAATCGTGAGGAAGCGAGGTGAGCAGACCAGCGCCGTCGCCGCTGGCCCCATCGGCGTCAACACCACCACGGTGGGTCAGGCGCTCCAGAGCGGTCAAGGCGTATTGGATGATGTCGTAATTGGCGGGACTGGCCAAGCGCGCGACAAAGCCAGTACCACATGCATCGTGGTCGGGGTGCCCCCAATTGGGGTGCCGGCCGCTGGGCGGGCGCTCGCGCTGCGAAGCCATACATGTTTATTAAACGGATGTGCCGTTCAAGTACAACGCAGATTTTGAATTCAGTGAATTGGTTTTCTGATAGGTGAGATTGCAACTCGCGGATTGTTAAAACTTTGTGACTTCCGAAAAGTGGAAGTTGGTCACTTTCATGGCGGGAACGACCATTTCGAAGGCTTCCTCCCCGGTAGCCCGGACGGCAGGGCCCAGAAGCTCCACATTTTGGAGCATTTCCAGGACGGACTGGTTGAAGCGGAAATTGCGGACGGCGGTGGTAACCTTGCCGTTTTCGACTAGGAAGAGGCCGTCGCGAGTCATGCCGGTCATAACCTTCTCGTAGGGGTCAACTTCGCGGATGTACCAGAGGCGGGTTACCAGTAAGCCGCGATCGGTGGAGGCGACCATCTCTTCGACCGAGGAATCGCCGCCCGTGAAGACGAGGTTCATGGGAGCTTCGCCGTATTCGTTCGGCAGAGAGAAGCCGTGGCCAGTGGGCTGTTTGCGGGCTTTTTTTGCGCTGCTGCGGGAGTAGACCAAATTCTTGGGGACGCCGGAGTCCACGAGCTGGACGCGCTGACGGGGGACCCCTTCTCCGTCGAACGGGACGCCGAGCTGAAGAGGGTGATAGACGTCGTCAACGATGCTGATGTTTTTGCCGAATACGGGTTTGCCAAGGCGGTCGGTGAGGCAAGAACGCTTGTCCTCGAGGGCGGTGGCGGCGAAATCGTAGAAGAGAAAGCCGACGAGATCGAGAACCGCCGAGGGTTCGAGAATTACGGTGTAGCGGCCGGGCTGAAGTTCGACTGCGCTTACAGCGAGATGGGCTTTTTCGCTGGCGCGATTCGCCAGGAATTGCGGTTCGAACGCGCTCGCATCGGCGGAGTTTGCCTTAGCCCAGCTTGCGGCGGCGCCTTCCTGCATGGTGATGGAAAACTCGGCGTGCGTCTCGCGGTAGGTGGCGAAGAGCCTTTGTGAATTACCGATTGCCGAAGCGTTCTGCCCGGTCGCAAAGATGCCTGCAGCGATTTGGCCGTTCTTGATGGCCAGGTCGCAGGCGCGGCGAACGGCGCGGGCGCGATCTTCGGGAGTAATGACAGCGGTGCTTTTGATAAATCGATTTACGGGACGATAGTGCTGCTTGCCGAGAAGCGGCAGGAGCTTGGGATCTTTGGGCTGACCGTGGGCGAGGGAGAGAGATGCCTCGATTGCGGCGCGCAAGGAGTCTTCGTCGATGCGATTGGTTGTGGCGCGCGCGGTGCGGCCATCGCAGATCGTCCGAATCGAAATCGTCAAGCCATGTTCGGCGACGTTTTGATGGACGGCGTTGTTGGCGAAGCGCGTGAGGGAGTCCGCGACTTCGTCGACGTGCACTTCTGTGCCGTCCGCGCCAGTGGTTTTCGCGATGCGCAGGACGCTGTCGACAATTTGACGTAGATCACGATCGCCTAACAGCGTTGTGGAAGCACCGCCCTTTTTGTTGGCGGACTTTTTCAATTTTGTCACGGGGCTCATTGGTTGGCGAAAGCGGACCCGATCCGCACATTTCGAAAACGGGATGGCGATGCGCCATGGCCTGTGCCCATCGTCTGCATGGGCTGGCCCTTGCCGCAGTTTGGCGTGCCCCAAAGCGCCCAATGCTCGGACTTGCAGATGGCGTCACACGAGTTCCAGAATTCCGTGGTGATGCCGCTATAGCTGGGATTCTTCAGCATGCGGGTTTTCTTGCCGCCTTGAATTTCCCAGCCAATTTCGGTGGAAAACTGAAATTGGTAGCGGCGATCATCGATGGACCACGAGCGGTTCGTTTCCATCAAGATGCCTTCGTTCGTGTCGGAAATTAAGTTTTCGTAATCCCACGAGCCGGGTTTCAAGCTGATATTCGTCATACGAATGATTGGAAGACGATTCCAGCTTTCCGTGCGCATCGTTCCCGAGGAACGTTTCAGTCCGATGAGGTGCGCGGTTTCGCGATTCGAAAGATAGCCGCAGAACTGGCCGTCCTTGATGATGTCCGTGCATTGCGCGGGAACGCCTTCGTCGTCGTACGCGAAACTGCCAAGGCCGGGGCCATGTTCGATGCGTGCATCCGCGACAACATTTACAATTTCCGAAGCATATTTCAGTTTGTTCAGCTGATCGAGCGTGAGGAAACTCGTTCCTGCAAAGTTGGCTTCCTGGCCGAGCACGCGATCCAATTCAATCGGATGACCGACGGATTCGTGAATCTGCAATCCAAGCTGGCTGCCGCCAAGAATGAGCGTACCGGTTCTTTCGGGGCACTGCGCGGCTTTATGGAGCGAGGCTGCTTCCTCGGCAATGATGGGCGCGTGCTTCAGCAGATCGAGGGATTCGACAAGTTCGTAGCCCTGAAGAGAGTGCTGGCCTCCAAAACTGTTGGGATAGGACCGCTTCTGAATTTCATCACCCTGAAAAGAGGTTGCCCCGATGCCGCAGCCTGTGATTACTTTCGCTTGATGAATGCGCGAACCGATGCTGGAAGCAAACCACGACTCGATTTTGCGAAACTGCATTCCAGTTTCCGTGAGGGTGATCCCTTTTACGCGCCGCATCTCGGCGTCCGCGGCAAGCAGCAGCGCAAGCTGTGTTTCCAGGGGAATTTCGAACGGGTCCTTGCGGAAAGGGCTTTGCCAGCTATCGATGTAACTGTCTTCGTCCGCCATCACCGTTTCGCCGCGCTTGGCGATGGCCGAGGCCTTGGCGATGGCCACCGCTTGCGATGCGCAATTCGCAACGCCTTCTTTGGTAAGACGGTCCGTGGAGGCAAACCCCCATCCGCCATTTGCAAACACACGAATGCCGAGGCCGATGGATTCGGATTGCGCAAGCGTGCCGACCTGGCCGTTCTTCGTAGTCAGGTCGCGCTGGCGCATGTGCATCATGCGTACGTCGGCGTAGGTGGCGCCGCGAAGACGGGCGGTATCGAGCGAGTTTGTGCAAAGATCCCACATAGAAGATTAATTTTTCGAAAACGATACGCCAAGAAAAATGGGGCGCAGCTTGCTGCGCCCCTACAAAGATAACACGATCCTGACGGCGGTTTTCGCTTCGGGGCTTACGTCCCTTCTTGCCAGGACGCGAGATAGTGCTCCTGCTCGGGTGTCAGCTTGTCGAGTCGGTGGCCCATGGATTCTAGCTTAAGACGCGCGATCTCCTTGTCCAGATTTTCCGGCACAACGTAAACCTGGGGCTTGAGATCTTTGTAGTTTGCGCGCAAATATTCTGCAGAGAGCGCCTGGTTAGCGAAGCTCATATCCATCACCGAAGCGGGATGGCCTTCCGCGGTCGCGAGATTCACGAGACGCCCTTCGCCAAGCAGGTAGACCTTGCGGCCGCCCTTCAGCGAATACTCGTCAACCAGCGGGCGCGCTTCACGCTTGCCGCTGGATAGCTTTTCCAGCGCGGGAATGTCGATTTCGACGTTGAAGTGGCCGGAGTTGCAAACGATCGCGCCGCCCTTCATGTTTTCAAAGTGTTCGGCGCGAATGACGCTCTTGTTGCCGGTGACGGTGATGAAGATGTCGCCTTCCTTCACAGCCTCGGCCATCGGCATCACGCGGAAACCATCCATCACGGCTTCAATGCCCTTCACGGGATCGATTTCGGTGATGATGACGTCAGCGCCGAGCCCCTTCGCGCGCATGGCGACTCCGCGGCCGCACCAGCCATAGCCTGCAATGACCACCTTGAGACCTGCGATGAGCACGTTGGTGGCGCGAATCACGCCGTCAATGGTGGATTGGCCGGTGCCGTAGCGGTTGTCGAAGAAGTGTTTGGTCATCGCGTCGTTCACCGCGATGATCGGATACTTCAGCGTTCCATCCTTGGCCATCGCACGCAGCCGAATTACGCCAGTGGTGGTCTCTTCCGTTCCCGCAATGACGTTGGGCACGAGGTCGGTACGCTTGGTCAGCAACATGGTGACGAGGTCGGCCCCATCATCCATTGTGAATTGCGGCTTGTGTTCCAAAGCGGCGCGCAGATGCGAGTAGTACGTTTCGTTGTCTTCGCCTTTGATCGCGTACGTCGGAATGTTGTAATCGCGATTCAACGAAGCAGCCACTTCATCCTGTGTGGAAAGCGGGTTGGACGCGCAAAGCACGGAATCCGCGCCGCCGTCGCGCAACGCGATCATCAGGTTCGCGGTCTCGCTCGTGACGTGCAGGCAG
>Ga0210393_10002070_pt1 | contig 16675 bp, 16 predicted proteins | sample IncBWC27OmetaG_FD_160068 | JGI IMG/M metagenome (GOLD analysis project Ga0210393, IMG submission 160068) | Forest soil microbial communities from Barre Woods Harvard Forest LTER site, Petersham, Massachusetts, United States - Inc-BW-C-27-O ... | reverse complement strand
ACCTTGGAAAGCCGGTTCAGCTTCGGGCTGACGGCAGGACTGTCTTGAGGTCAGTAATCAGAGAACCGATTACGGTAGCTCACGTGCAACTCAGCGACCCCGACTGGACCGATCAATCGGTTATCGACCTTGCGCGACAGTTATCCGACGTTCCAAGAGGAGAAGTCGAACTTCGGTCGGCGTCATCGCCGTCCGACTAGTCCGCAATGGGTCAATCGCGTCACTTCGACCCCGCGCCGCTCGCTTCCGGCTTTGCCCGACTAGCGGACATCCTCAGGGTCTTTCGGCATGTCGCAAAAGTGCCCAAACATAGGTTGCTGCTTGAATGGAGCCGCAGGGCCGGTCTAGCAGGCGCTACGAAGCCGGACAAAGTCATGTTTGTGCCCTAGGACATTTCCAACGGTAAGCCTTTGGCTGCGAGCAAACGACCACGCAAAAATTGCTGCGTGACTCTCGCCACGCGCTCGCCGAGGTGTTCGGCGGTCAGAAGATCGGATTCGGGTGGCGCAACGTCGGGTCCTTGATCGTTGTTCGACTGCGCCGCAGCACCTAGCCAGAAGCCTAGCCGATTGAGGTCCTGATCCGAGCCGTGCGTGCTATTGTTGCCTGGCGGCAGACCAATATTGACCCAGTGCATGCCATGTTGTGCCGCAAGGATGGCGAATTGGGTTAGCGTTGCGAGCTTGTCCCCGGACCGTGACGCCGAGTTTGTGAAGCCTGCCGCGATCTTGTCTTTCCAGGCGCCGGTGGAGTAAGCTTTTGAGGTCGAATCCATGAAGGTTTTGAACGGTCCGGAAGCGCTTCCCATGTAGGTTGGGGCGCCGAAGATCATCGCGTCTGCAAGTTCGAGGTCATGCGAACGGTGTTGAGCCTCGTCCGACGTTAGATAGAGGGCAGATGCGCCCGCGACTCGTTCGATTCCACGCCGTACCGCTTCGGCCTGCCGCGCAGTGTGGCCGAAACCGCTGTGAAATATTACGGCAACCGTTATTGGAGTGGCTGCGTAGTTGATACGATCACTCATGGCGAACCCTTCTGTTTGCTGGTTGATGGACTTCTATCGTGCTGCATCTTGTCCTACCTCTGACTGCGCGCTGACGATTTCGGGTATCGCCTGGCAAGCGACGCGCCACAGGGGCGCGGGTACCGAGGCATCGCCACGACTTGGCGCACTGAAGCGGCGTGCAAAATCGTCAGGCCGGAAGACGAAAATCGGGAGTCCAACCCAGGTCCGCGCGTGCCTTTTCGGTCGCAACGTGTCTGTTGGACTGCGCGATGTTATAGATGCCCGGGTCGCCGTGGTCGATGGCGAGCAGAGCGGCGTATGCCGCCGCATCCACATGAATGGGCGCAGAATTTGACGGCCGGTCCGAAGCGGTTCCGGGGCCATAAAGCTGGCCGTAGCGAAGGACGACGCCTTCGAGCGGTGGTGATTTCAAAGTGAGATCTTCCAGCGCAATTACTCCCTGCATGTTGATACCGCTCTCTCCCTCGGCCGCCCCGGTATCGAGCGGGTCCGTCTCCGCGTGCGGCTCGGGCCCCGGCGCGTAGACCCACGCGATGCTTTGCGCCACTAACCGTCGCGCACCCGCTGCGATTGCGGCCACGACGAGGTTCCGCGTTCCTTCGCTACGGATGCGGGCGGTACGAACGATCGCTGCTCCCATCTCACGTGGATTAAGATCCTTCGGAAGGTCGGTGAGTTGATGGATCACGACATCCGGGCGTGCCGACGCGACGGCGTGTGACAGCGCCGATGCGTCGAAGACGTCGACCACGACCGGGTCCGCCCCGAGCGCGCGCAGGGCACCGGTATTCGCTTCCAATCTGGTGCTGCCACAGACGTAATGGCCTGAGCTGTGCAGGAGCGGCGTCAAGCGCCTGCCGATTGCCCCAGACGCGCCGGCAAGGAATATCCTGTAACTCATCATCGTTACTCCTTTCGTATGCACCCCAAGAAGCGCAACGCTGCCAAGGGGGCTGTTCAATCTCAGATCCAGATGGGCGTCGAGATCACCCACCTTCCCCTTGACCCGGTGGCTTCAACCCTAACCAATTTTGCCATGACACTCGGATCGATGCCGAACGCTACTTCGCTATGTTGATGATCTTGGCTTGGGTGAAGGCTTCGAGCCCTTCCCGACCCAATTCAGCGCCGATGCCCGATTGCTTGGCACCACCAAAAGAAATGTCGGGTGACACGTCAAGAAACGAGTTGATCCAGACAGTACCCGTTTCAAGTTTGGCTGCCACCGAGAACGCACGATCGAGATCCTTCGCCCATACCGTCCCGCCGAGTCCATAATCCGAGTCGTTGGCACGCGTGATTGCGTCGTCGATGTCAGAATAGCGCAGCACCGGAACGATCGGGCCGAACTGTTCCTCTGTTACCAGTCGCGCATCGTCGGAGATGTCCCGGACAATCGTCGGCTTAATGAAGTAACCCTTGCGGCTGAGCACCTCGCCGCCGGCGACGATCCTGCCGTTCCGCTTGGCATCCTCGACAAAGCCCTTAACCTTCTCGAACTGTGCCTTGTTCTGCAGCGGGCCTATCTGCGTGCCCTGCTTCAGTCCGTCATCGACCACGGACTCGCGCGCCAGGCGCCCCAGTTCATCGCAGATCTGGTCATATTGTGACTCATGGACATAGATCCGCTTGGCCCCAAGGCAGATCTGGCCGGCGTTCATCATCGAGGCGGCGAGCAACTTGGGAGCGACCTCGATTGGATCGACATCATCAAGCACGATCGCGGCGTCGTTGCCGCCCAGCTCCAGGGTCAGACGCTTCAACGTGCCAGCCGCGCTGCGCATCACTTTTTTTCCGGTCGCAGTCGAACCGGTGAAGGCGACCTTGGCCACATCCGCGTGACTCGAGAGCGCGTCACCCAGATCGTTGTGATCGACGATAAAGTTGATCACGCCCGCCGGCAGGATCTTGCCACAGATCTCTCCGAACCGGAGCGCGGTTAGCGGCGTCGTTGGCGCCGGCTTCGCGACCAGCGTGTCGCCGGCAAGCAGCGCCGGAGCCACCTTGATGACGAGCAGAAGCATCGGAAAATTCCACGGCACAATCGCCGCGACCACGCCGAGAGGGATGTGCTGCCGCACGATTTTTCGTGCGGCGTCGTCCTTCAAGACTTCGTTTGGCAGATCGAGCGTCGCGTAGTGGCGAACAATCCGGATGGTAAAATCGACCTCCCAGTTCGCCTCGGAAAGGGGCTTGCCCTGTTCCAGAGTCAACAACCGCGCGAATTCGTCGTGTCTCGCTTCCAACGCATCAGCCAACTTACCCAGCAGCGCACCGCGCTCAGGAATCGGTTTGGCGGACCACACCGGGAACGCCGCTTTCGCGGCGGCGACCGCCTCATCAAGCTGAACGCGATCAGCTCGCGGCACCTCCGCCAGCACGTCCTCGGTCGCTGGATTGATGACATCAAGCCTGGCGGCGCCCGATACTAGTTTGCCGTTGATCAGCAGCTTGAATTCTCTCATTGCTCTCTCCTCATCAGGTGTTGCTGCGATGGCGCACTCCCTCAAGAGTTCACCACCCATACGCCTGTGATGACATCGGGGCTGGGGACGAATCTATCAGACCTAGGTGTCGCCGATACCTTAGGGTCGGTTTAGCGAGAACGCTGCCCCTTCATTGGCCCCAACAGAATCTCGCACAGCCATTCGGCACACTTGACCAGCACAAGATCTTTTTCGAAGGGATCCTATGCCGCGATGGACCCGACACCAAAGAACAATGGACGCCTCGCGACAGACAACCATCTTTTTCAGAAGTGAAGTTGCCCCACGACTGTAGTGAAGGCCTTCTGTCGCGCGCCACCGATGCGCGATGAGCAACTAGATCATATCGAAACTATCAAGGTAGGGATTCATCATGAGCAATCGCATCGACTATGCCAAAGCCTCGCCCGCAGGTTACAAGGCCTTTGGCGAAGTGTACGCCCATCTTCAGACCAGTGGTCTTCCAAAGGATCTCATATATCTCGTCTATCTGCGAGCCTCGTATATGAATGGCTGCGCATATTGCATTGATATGCATTCCCGCGACCTGCTCAAGCTTGGCGTTGCAGTCGAGAAGCTCGTTCTCGTGCCGGTGTGGCGTGGAGCGGGAGACGTATTCAGCATCCGCGAACGCATCGCGCTTGCCTGGGCGGAGACCGTAACAGGTGTCGCGGAAACCGGCATTCCAGATGCGGACTATGAAGCCGCGGCCGTCGAATTCAGCGAAAAGGAGCTTGCAGATCTTACGTATGCGATTAGCTTGATAAACGTCTTCAATCGTTTGTCGATTGCGTTCCGCACGCCCCCCGCTGCCGCTGTCAAGATTCGGCATGCTAGATAGGTCGATAGTCACCTTAAACGCAGCAGGCTACGATTCGGATATCTGAGATGCGGTGCAAGGGCTTCGCAGCGAAAGAAGCTTTGGGACGCACTCTTCGCAGCCGACCGCGACTGGATTCAAAGACGCTGCGCCTGCGCAACGCGAAGTTTCGTGGCCATTGATGCCAGGTCGACCAGAGAAGCGGCCCGCATTTTGTGCATAACCCTGCCTCGGTGAGCCTTCACCGTGATCTCACTGATGCCTAGTTCGAATGCAACCTGCTTATTCAACAAGCCAGTGACGACCAGGGCCATCACCTCCCGTTCGCGGCGACTCAGCGTCTTGTAACGATCGGAAAGCATACGAATCTCCGCCTCGTGACCAAGTACCGTGCGGCTCCGTTCAATGGCGTGCCGGATTGCGCCCACCAACGCATCGTCGCTGAACGGCTTCGTCAAGAACTCGACCGCGCCAGCCTTCATGGCCCGCACCGTCATAGGCACGTCCCCATACCCCGTGATGAAAATGATCGGCATGTCGATCCGATCATCAGCGACACGCATTTGAAGATCGAGGCCGTTCAGGTCTGGAAGATTGACGTCTAGCACAAGGCAGCTGGGCGCGTTTGCTCGCGGGCGAGACAGGAACTCTTTTGCCGAAGCAAATATCTCCGGCTTCCAGCCGGCCGAGCTGATCATTAATTCCAGCGACTCGCGCACTGACACATCGTCGTCGACAACGAAAACAATCGGCATGAGGTACGACATGGATGCTGACCCAAACAACGATTACTCTAATAATTTACCTTACTTTCCCGCAGTCAATGGTACCACGCGGCATTCTGCCCATACGGAGCGCGACATCGACGGCCTCGCGCAGCGAGGCGTCGCTGAACGGCTTGAGCAGACATTCCGCGGCGCCTTCCGCCAGCGCGCGCGGCCGGACCGTCTCATCGCCGTGACCGGTAATAAAGACGATCGGAATGTCTTGCCGGCGCAACCTGAGCTCTTGCTGGAGATCCGGCCCGGACATTCCCGGCATAGCCATATCGAGAATCAGGCAACGGGTCTGGCCAATATGGTCGGAAGCTAGGAACTCTTCTGCCGACGAAAAAGCTTCCACCGCGAACCCGAATTCCTTGAGCAGATCTGGTAGCGATTCACGTACCGATTCGTCGTCATCGACAATCGAAACGAGCAAACGGCCCGTCATTTACAAACTCCTCATCACCTGCTCCCTCACAGCAGGACTCCGATTGACATCAAGTCCGCGGCCCTTCTTGCTCACAAATCCAAGCGGAATGGAAAAGGAAAATGAAGCGCCATCGCCATCATTCGGTTTCGCCCACAGCCGACCATGGTGATTCTCAATAATGGATCGACTGACAGACAGGCCAATTCCCATGCCGCTATCTTTTGTGGTAAAGAAGGCATCAAACATTTTGTGCAGGTCCTGTGAATTGAAACCCACTCCCGCGTCCTGCACGGTCAGGCGCGCAGTATCGTCGGTATCCCGTTCGGTTTTGACGACCATCCGCCTGGGACGATTGTCGATACAGATCATCGCGTCCGACGCGTTGCGGATCAGATTCAGGATAACCTGCTGAAGCTGAACGCGATCACCCATGACCGGCGGAAGACCGTCGAAAAACTCCGTCTGAAGATTGATTCGGTCTCTCTTGAGTTCGTTTATCAACAGTGCAATTACCTCTTGCGTCGCTTCGTTCAGGTCAACCGGCTCCATCGTGAATTTTCTCTTACCGAAGAGCGCCCGCAGTCGAACGATCACGTCAGATGCACGGTTACCGTCGCGAATGGTGCGCCGCGCAGTTTCACGCGCTCCGTCGACATTAGGCGGATCCGCAGCCAGCATCCGCATGCAGGTGCTTGCATTGGTGAGGATACCCGCCAACGGCTGGTTGACTTCATGCGCAATCGACGCCGTCAATGCTCCAAGGCTCGCGATTCTCGAAACACGCGCGAGTTCTGATCTCGTGTCCTCAAGCGCTTCTTCTGAAATTCGGCGCTTCGTCACGTCCTGCACTGCACCGATGTATTCAAGTTGACCATTTCGGTTTCGGGTTGCATGGGCGACGAGGTGAAGGTGTTTGACCGAATGATCGGGCATGAGCAGCCGGTGCTCGTACTCAAAGTCCTCGGCCTCCATTCTCGCCTGGGCAATCATGTCTTTCATCAACGGGATGTCTTCCGGATGAACCCGCGTGGCGATCAGCTCGAGTGTCACGGGGGCCGCCTGATCAAACTCGAAAATGCGATAAACCTGGTCTGACCAAACGATCTCCCCCGTCGCCACGCACCATGAAAGGCTACCAGTTCGGCTCAGACGCTGGGCTTCGGCAAGAAACGCCCCGCTTCGTTGCAGCGCCTCTTCCGACTGTTTGCGTTCCGTAATGTCACGCAGATAACAGGTGAATGACGGCGGTCCCTCAAGCGGAATACGAGAAATCGCGAGTTCGACCGGAAATTCGCTGCCGTCGGCACGGACTGCCGTCATCTCTACGCGCCTGCCAATTAATCGCGTCTCGCCGGTCGCCAGATATCGGGCCATTCCCTGTTGGTGCTTTCTCCGCAGGGCTGGCGGGATAATGGCATCCGCCAATTGCTTGCCCACGATTTCATTCCGGGGATAGCCGAAGGTTCGCTCAGCGGCAGGGTTGAACTCTATGACCCGCCCTTCGTGGTCAATCGTGATGATGCAATCGAGCGCCGCGTTCAGGATCGCGGCCTTGCGCGCCTCACCTTGTTTCAGTGCTGCGTCGCTCTGCGCACGTTCAATGGCTATACTAGCCACGTGGGAGAACTGGGTAATGAGGTCCTGTTGCTCCGGGGTGGGCGTCCGGGGCTCGCTATAGTAGATCGCGAAAGCACCCACGACCTTGCCCATCGTTGATAGGATCGGCGTTGACCAGCACGCCTGGAGACCATGCGCCATGGCCATTGGGCACCACGCGTGTGTCTCCCATCGTGTCTCCAAGGTGAGATCAGCAGCAATCACCTGTTCGTTCAGATAGACTGCCATCGCGCATGGGCCCGAATCGACATTTACGGGCCGGCCAATAATTGAGTTGATGAAGCTGGCTGGAAGGCTCGGTGCAGCTCCATTTTCAAGCCGCATGCCGTCCGCATCGACCAGCACGACGCTGCAATGGCAACCCTCGGTCGCAGCCTCGACCATTCGACAGAGCGCTGCGAGAATGTTCGACATCGAGTTGCCTGCAGCCGCTATTTCCAGTAGGTGCTTCTCTCCCGTGAGCAGCGTTTCGGCCCGCTTCCGGTCATCGATGTCGGTCTCGATGACGTACCAGCGAACAATATTCCCCTGCACATCCCTGCGGGGCATTCCACGCACATGAAACCATCGATAAACGCCGTCAGCACGGCGCATGCGGTGTTCCGTATCGTAGGGTTCCCCAGTGTCGATCGCTCGATCCCAGGCAGCAATCACCGAGGGAAGATCGTTTGGGTGAACTAAATTTCCCGACTTCCAGCGCTTCAACTCTTCAAGCGTTGTGCCGACGTACTCCAGGAAGTGCTGGTTGACGCTCTCGAGTTCGCCGGATGGCGTCATGAAGGAGATCATTGCCGGAATGGTGTCGGTAATTGAACGATAAAGGCCCTCGCTCGCACGACCAGACCGCCCTCGATCCTCAATATCGACATTCAGTCCGAGCCATTTGACGATCTTTCCGGATGCATCCACCACCGGTCGAACTCGGAAGGTAAACCAGTGATAGCCTCCATCGAAGCGGCGCAGGCGCGCTTCCATGGCACTTACCTCGCCGGCTAACAGAATGGATCGCCAGCGTTCGAGCAGATCAGGCATATCTTCTGGATGGATCGCGCGCTGCCAACCCGTTCCAAACAGCTCGCCAGCACTAAACCCAGTGTATTCACACCAAGGCTGGCTTGCAAAGTCCACCCGCCCGTCGGGTAACGCTGTCCAGACCAATCCTGGGAGCGCATCAAAGAGGGGACCGAGGTCATTCTCCATGGAGGTCCTTTCTCGAGGGTCGCCGTTGTCAGGACGATGCGCGAAATGACCGGCGAAGGTCGATGATACCTTGGTGTTGGTTCGGAATGAGCAGAGAGGCCCTATAGCCCACCATGCTACTCCTCCTGGCCGTCGGTCGGCAATCGGCCTCCCGCACCGATGCCAAGCCTCACTGACACCCGGGTTTCATTGGGTTTTCGAGCGACCGAAAAGATGCCGGTGCACGCTGGGCCATCACGCATGAACAAGCCGCGCGCAGAAGTGCCGACGACACCTAAGTGCAATAGATTCAATCGCGGGTCTGCGTATCTTCCCAACAACACATCCGAGCCGTCACATTGAACGTCATCAGAAGGTATCCAGGCATGATCATCGTCAAGGCGGCCGCAGTGCAGATCAGCCCTGTCCTCTACAGCCGCGAGGGCACCGTGGACAGGATCATCCAGAAAATCATCGAGCTTGGTCGCCAAGGTGTACAGTTCGCGACCTTCCCGGAGGCAATCGTACCGTACTATCCATATTTTTCGTACGTGCAGCGGCCATTTGAAATGCTCGGGCAGAACTTGGTACTGCTCGAGCAGGCAGTGACAGTGCCGTCGCCAGCAACGTTCGCGATCGGTGAAGCTTGCAGGCAAGCAGGCGTGGTGGCGTCCATTGGTGTCAATGAGCGCGATGGCGGAACGATCTACAATACTCAGTTGCTTTTCGATGCGGACGGCACGCTGATCCAGCGCCGCCGCAAACTGACGCCGACCCACCATGAGCGCATGATCTGGGGCCAAGGCGACGGTTCGGGACTGAGAGCTGTCGATAGTGCTGTTGGGCGCGTGGGACAACTGGCATGCTGGGAACACTACATTCCATTGGCACGATACGCGCTCATGGCCGACGGCGAACAAATTCATGCGGCGATGTATCCGGGATCCTTTGGGGGCGATCTCTTCGCCGAACAAACCGAAGTCAACATCAGGCAACACGCGTTGGAATCTGCCTGTTTTGTCGTCAACGCGACCGCGTGGCTGGACGCGGATCAACAAGCCCTCATTGCGCGAGACACCGGCTGCCCAATCGGCCCAATCTCCGGTGGATGCTTCACCGCAATTGTCACGCCACAGGGCCAGCTGCTGGGGCAACCGTTGCGCATCGGCGAAGGAGCGGTCATTGCCGATCTCGATTTTACCCTGATCGACAAGCGCAAACGCCTGATGGATTCGCGCGGCCACTACAGCCGCCCGGAATTACTCAGTCTTCTGATCAACCGCACGCTTGCCGCCCACGTGCATGAACATCATGCGCAGGTTCCATCAATCGCTGTGGAAAGTGCCGATACTCCATGCTGCGTTCCGGCCTGACGGCCGGGAGGCGTACAGATGGGCGAAACAACGGAGAGAACAATGCCCAGCATTGCAATGTCGGATTCACCGAGCCTGCCGAACGTTAGCCGTCACCAGTTCCTTGTCGAACATGTTCGCATCGATTCCGCGAAGCCATACCTCGAAACCCGAGCCGCACTGGAAACGCTTCCCCGGTTCGACGAGCGCATCAGAGCCCATCTGCAGCATGGCGACATCGAGCGCGTCAAAACTGAGCTCAAGACCATTCAGGGTGATGCCGGGCTTGTTATCTTTTCCATTGCAACTCATGGGGACTGGCTGCAGATTCTTTCGGGAAAGCGCCATGTTGTGCAGTACGTCATAGGCAACGTGCTCGTATCGACGCAAATGACACAACATGAACTCGCTGCCGGCCTTTATGCACCGCTCCGGATCGTGCTTTACGAGAACAGGGGTGGCACCTCGACGTTCGAATATGACCGACCGTCATCACTCTTCGGCCAATACGGCAACGAAGATGTGACTGCCGTAGCCAGAGAGCTCGATCGGGAAATCTATGGCGCCCTGATCAACGCAGCACAGTAGTGCAGCTTGTATGTGAGAGCAGTTGGAAAATGCGGCGATCGAAGCAGCTGGGTTTGCGCTACCGGGAGGCTATATCGCTTGGATAGTGTTGCAAGAGTCCCGCGCAAGGGGCGAATGCATGAAGCGGAAGCACATGAGAATTCATTCTGTTTTTATGGCGTGCGCGGAGCGTCGCGCGAATTATCCGGGGAGTTTCGCCCATGCATGCAGTTCCGAACAAGAGCGACGTTGCGACGGCCATCAGCGCCGATCAGGAAGTGCCTTCGAACGAATTTCTACTTCTTCGAGAGCTTTCTCACAGGATCAACAATGAGTTCGCGTCGGCAATCGGCTATGTTTCAACGATCACGTCCCGATCGACGAGTGAAGATGCCAAATTGGCTTTGACTGGCGTCGCCGATCTCCTGCACCACTACGCCGAAGTACATCGGGCGCTTCAAATGCCGACATACAGTACCGCGATTGATGCATCCGGCTACATTCGTGCGCTCTGCCAATCGATCCAGGGCGCCAGACTGGATCACAGAAATATCAATCTCGTGCTAGTCGAGTTTCCGCTTCGGCTTCGATCAGAGCAATGCTGGAAGCTGGGCATGATCATTGCGGAATTGGTCACGAACTCGGCGCGGCATGCTTTCGATGACGGCGGCGGAACAATTCGGGTTCAAATGTCCGCGTCCGGCCCGTTTGCCCAATGCTGCATCACGGACGATGGATCCTCGCGTGGACCACTCCAGCCTGGACATGGACTGAAGATCGTCGATGCCTTGGCAAGAGAATTAAATGGCAGGATTGACCATCGATTTGGATTGGGAGGGGCCACCTCAATATTGAGGTTTCCGATCAACGACGAAGCTTCGCGATTGACGCGCGGCTCCTGGATTAATTCGGACGATCCAGCCGTAGACGATGCGCAGATCTCTGCCGCCGCCGATAATTCCCACCGCGTCGACCACCCGTGACGAAAGCGAGCCAAAGAAAGGAGAGTTCGATGACGAGTACTTACGACCCCAAGATCACTGCGGTGCTGTGCATCGACTTCTACAACGACTTTCTGAGTGCGGGAGGAAAGCTCTGGCCGTGGGTCAAGGACATCGCCGAGGAGGTCAACCTGCTCGACAATCTTCGCACGATCGTACGGACGGCCCGCGAGGCAGGGATCAAAATTTATCACGTTCCGCATCATCGCTGGGAGGCGGGCGATTTTGTAGACTGGAAATACCCGTCGCCTTATCAGCTCGGCGCTGCAGAGCGACGGGCCTTTGCGAAGGACACTTGGGGTGGGACCTTACACGACGACTTTCAGGCGCAGCCGGGCGACATCGTCGCAACCGAGCATTGGGCATCGAGTGGATTTCCGAATACCGACCTCGAACACAAGCTCAAGCGATACGGCAAGGAAAAGATCATCTGCATCGGCCTGCTGGCGAATACGTGCCTTGAAGCCACGGCACGCATCGGAATGGAGCTCGGCTTCCATGTCACGCTAGTTCGAGACGGGACAGCGGCCCGCTCACATGACGCCCTGCATGCCCTGCTCGACATCGACGGACCGACCTTTGCCCACGAGATCCTAACAACGGCGGAGCTGGTGTCAGCAATCAGACGCTCAGCATTTGCTGACGGGTTCGCAGCCTAGGCGGATCTCCGACCTCGAGTCGGTAGCCGAGAGGCGGCTTCCAATAGAAGCTCTTTTGGATAGTGATTATGAAGGCGCAACCGGCAGGAGAACTAAAACATCAGGAGAAGGCGTCATGCATCGATCGTCGGTACTCACTTATGTCTTCGCTGGACTATTGCTCAGCCTGGCCAGCGCGTCTGCGCAACAGAAGACGAAACTGAACGAGCTCGTCGCCGGCATGCCCCAGGGCGAGAAACAGCAGATCCGGGTGCTGACCGCCACCCTCGACCCCGGCGACAAGACTGTGTTCCATACTCACCGTTTCCCAGTGACCTTGTACGTACTTAAGGGGGCTTTTACTCTTGAATTGGAGGGTCGTTCACCGATCACGATCAAGGCGGGTGACGCCATTTTAGAGCCGCCGAACGTGAGAATGACCGGTTATAATCGCAGCACAACCGAACCGATGCGGGTTGTCACCTTCTATGTCAGTGATCCGGACACGCCTTTCCTCGATCCGCTACATTAGACAGCGTTGGCTATGCCGGATGGAACCTGCATGTCCGCTTCGGGTCAAACTCGGAAGTCGGCGGTCGCAATCGTGAGGTCCGCTTTACCCGTAAGAATCAGACACTCATTGCTGCCGAATTTCGCCTACGGCGGATTGGCGTGACGCGCCAAGGCAACGGCTTTGAAATCGTAGGTCGGATAGAACTCTGTTCGATACGCACCCCATGCCGTGGTCTCAAACACTCTATTTATTTCACGAAGTCGGCTGGCTGGAAGCCGAAGCGTAATGATTTGGCCCATGCCCATCGCGACGGTCCAGCTAACGACTTCGATCCCTTCAGGCGGGAATTGGGTGTAAAAGCCTTGTTTCTTGGATTGCGCGTTCAATTCGCCCACGGGGCGAGATTGATCATGCTTTAAAATGACGGTCAGAAGTATCGCGTTATCCGGAGTTGCTGAGGATGTATCAGGCGGCGGCGTCTGGCCGGAAGCCTCTCCCAAGAATACCGCAGCAGCGACAAATAACGCCAACCACATACCTCTTTGAGCAGTTTTCATTTTATACCCTCCAAAGGCGTAAGAGCACCTTTGCACGTGCGGACCTCGCCAGCGAGATTAATCAGTGCCTAGGCTGCCTCCGGAGGAGAACGTCCGGTGCCGAAGGTTTCTCGTCGCATTAGGGCGACGTATGTCGCTTGTGGATCAAACTCGGAAGTCGGCTGTCGAAATCGTGAGGTCCGGTTTACCCCGGCGAATTCAACTGGTCAGCGCAACACTTTCTAACCTTACTAATCTTAGGGATCAGGAGGTGTGCCATGGTGACGTCGCGGATTCGGTTCCCCAGCACGGCAAGCTGACCTACAGGCAGGTCGACAGAACTCTCCGGCGTGAAAGAAGACGAACTCATGGAATGAGCGATGAGGTCATGCTTCGGCTCTCGTCAAAAAAGCCTTGATACAGACGGGCCGTGCGCTCCCCCGGTCGCGCAGCGAACTGTGATGGGAGATTCGGCGCCTGGACTGAGGGCCAAAGAGATAGCAAAGCTGACATGGCGGATGGCCGCGGCTGCATCGGCTAGCTTGACTTCTGCGACTTGGCATCAAAACAGGACAGTCGGAGCGGTTAGATGGCGCATCGACGCTATGGTCTGGGTGCGGACAGGCTCACCTCGTCACGCCTACCAATTGAGAATATCGTGCAGCCGGAGCTGGACTGGCGATCTCGGCCGCCAACCTCGGCGCTAATGAGGGGGCGATCCCCCAGGATCGCGATATCGAGGTGGCGGCTACAGCGTCGGGAACGGGTTGAGGTCTCATCGGACACGGACGACGATTGCCACGTCCTCTCAATCGCTCTTCGCAGAACCAGGAAAGAGCTTTTCATCGGAGGGAAGTCCGTTTGGTCGGGCGGCGCCCGGGACGAGATGTTGCTGACCGGACCGAAGAGAGGGGCCTGGAGTGCAACGATTGAGGGAGGCTGCGATTTCCTGCGGATTTTCCTGCCGCAGACGCTGATTGCGGAATGTTACGCTGAAGCCTTCGGCGGCTGTCCCTCGGATGCTATCTCGATGTTCGGAGTTCTTTCCGTCACGGATTCGCGCCTCCACCAATTGGGGCAGACCTTTAAAGCGCTTGATAGGTACGACCCGGTTGCGGGACCTTGTCTTGCCGACGCGCTTGGCCTGGCTCTTGGATTGCGCCTGGTTGAGCTCGCTTATGGCACCGAGGAAGCCTCAGGAAATCGTAAACTTGCGCGTCCAAAAATAACCCGGGTGATGAACTACATTGAGGACCACATCGCGCAAGCGCTCAGCCTGTCCGAGCTGAGCGAAGCGGCAGGTCTGAGCAGAATTCAATTCCTGAAGCAATTTAGGGCGGCGACCGGTCAGCCGCCTCATGCCTACATACTGAAGCGACGGATTGCGCGCGCCAAGGAACTTCTGAAGAAGTCTGGCTCAACTATTGTCGGTGTCGCCCTGGATCTGGGATTCTATAATCAGAGCCACTTCACTAAGGTCTTTGGCAAGTTTGAGGGCACGACGCCTGGCTGTTGGCGGAATTCTCAGTCTTAGCCATCGTCCTGATAGGTGACCGGCTCATGCGATTAGCCGGCCATGCACATGTCTGCCGCGAATTCAAAAGTCCGAGTACCGGAAGCCGATTTGGCTCGAGGCTACGAGCGACTATTGCTTCGCCACCGTGATGGGGGCTCGCCAACGATCTTTCTAAATGAATTGGAGAAATGTGCATTGTTCTTAAAGCCAACTATTGAAGCAACATCGGCCACGGAAAGGGTCAGATCGCTCAGGAGGGTCTGAGCTCGCTCGATCTTTCGTTGAAGGAGATATGCGTAGGGAGCCTGAGGCATTCGAGCGCGGGCGAGACTTCGGCGCGTGGCTTGGTCTTTTGCCACGCCAGTACAGCACTGGTGGTCGATCCATCCTGGGCCGCATCTCCAAGCGAGGAAGCAAGTATCTCAGAACCCTGTTCATCCAGGCTGCAAACGTCATCCTGATGCGCCCGCACAATTGGGAGCGCTTCAGCTTCTGAACATGGCTTCTCAATGCAGTCCCACGAATGCATCGCAACAAGCTGGCAACGGCTCTGGCCGACAAATTGGCGCGGATCGCATGGAGCATCCTGCGCGACGAGAAATCCTTCGACATCAATCGTCACGAGGCCATGGCAATGTGAGCCAAGACCACCCAGGTTAGCGACAGAGAAAATGCATGGAACGGATAAATGAACGCATCGAGAGTCTGGTCGCACTAATGGTTGCTCGTCAGCCTGTCCGTTAATGAGACCAAGATGCCTGCGTATTCCCAACAAGGCCACGGCCCGCGAGCCGATCAAATAGACCGAATACATATCAGCGACTTCCGCTATCCACGCAAAACTCTATTGCGAAACGCAGCCGGTCCATACATTCGTGCCAGAAGCAGACCTTGCCAATCCCTACAATCAGCGGCGCGGCAATGGGCAGACGCTAAACGGCTCGGGTGCAGGACGATTCCACGAGCAGCGCGCCGCCCATCGGCCACGGGGTCCCGATTTAATCGCGGTCGGGTTTGAGCGGCGGAATCACGGCAGGGATCGCCGACACCGTGTAGTGCCGGGCCACCAGCGTCCAGGCCGAATCGACCGCTGCCAGCGCACCCGCGAACGGCAGGAACAAGGCCAGGTTCGAGACGTAGAGCGTTTTGCGGTCGAGCGAGAAGGCAAGGCTCGCCGGGAACAACAGGCCGCGTGCCACGCCGTCCTTGCTGAAGCCGTTGAAGTCGCCGAGCTTCGCGATCACTTTGCCCGTCTTGTCGATGACAACGATGTCATCTTCCTGGTTGGCGCAGATCCAGATGTTCTCGTCGCGGTCGATCGCTATTCCGTCCGGCGCGTTGATGCCGGTGATGAAGACCGACGCCGTACCCGCACTACCGTCGGGGTTCACGGGAATCTGGATGATCTGGTGGAACGCTGTGTTGGCCACAAAAAGCATGGTGCCGGCATTGTTGAACTCGACACCATTTGCACCGAACGGCGGCGTGAGCCCAGTGCCTGGGCTGAGCAACGGGCTGTTCGACCAGATGGTTGGCGTCCCGCCGTTGGGGCCGACCTTCCAGATCACGCCGTTAAACGAATCGGAAATATAGGCGTTGCCCAGTTTGTCGAAGGTCAACGCATTGAGGCCAGAGTTCGGGATCGCCGAAACGAAGACACTCGACGCACCAGTCATCGAGTCTACATGCAGAACCTTGCCGGCGCCGAAATCGAGCACCAACAGGAATCCGTTGACGGGATTGAAGCCCAATCCGAGCATGTGGGGGCTCGAATTTGCGATCGTAACCTGGCGCAGGACCTTACCATCCGGCTTGAGCACGTAAAGCGTCGCGTTGCCCGTCAGCGCGCCGGCGGCATTGAAGCCGAATGTCGACACGTAGATGTTGCCATCGGGACCAACCGTGAGGCCCTCGACGCTCGATGGCTGTCCCGACGCAGTGTTCGGCAGCACCGTGAGCACGTCGGCATCGCCGCGATCCCAGGCGTTGGCAGACGGCGCCGCGACGAAAAGGCCAAGCAACACAGCGGCGAACCAAGTTCTCGTCATGTTCTCCTCCCTGATTAACTCCAGGATTTCCTGGATAACGGGCAATTTGCGCTGCGAAGTCCCAAATTGTCCATGTCGCAGATGGGTCTTGGTCGTGTAAAAACGGCCTTAGCGATGTCGCGCCTGGCAGGCGGCCCAAGTAGTGTCTCAGGCCACGATCGCGGCGATCAGCGGCTTGAT
>Ga0210393_10002069_pt1 | contig 16677 bp, 16 predicted proteins | sample IncBWC27OmetaG_FD_160068 | JGI IMG/M metagenome (GOLD analysis project Ga0210393, IMG submission 160068) | Forest soil microbial communities from Barre Woods Harvard Forest LTER site, Petersham, Massachusetts, United States - Inc-BW-C-27-O ... | reverse complement strand
CGTACTTGGCTTTCATTTTTCACTATTTCTCGCTGGCGTCTTGTTGCTCGTTCCCGCACTCAATTCCTACGCGGCCGACGCCGCGGTCGAAGTCCAACTGGATGTGAAGAAAGCTGCGCCGCGCGCTATCGAGGAATTAACTGAACGTGGAATCCTTCGCGACTATCGCTTCGCGTGGACGAGCATGGCCCAGGCACTTCAGTTCAATACTTTCGATCCGCTGGAAGGACCGTTCTCGGGAGAAGCCAAGCGCTGGCTTCGGCAGACGGTTACCAGCCAGCAGCAATCGGGTTTGAGCCACCGCTACACGGATCAAAATCACCGCGTGGAGGCGGTGTTTTATTCCCCCGAGGGCGATGTCGTGGAACTGCACGACACCGCCCAATATCACCTGCAGATTCTCGATGGCGAGAAGAACATCCACGACGAAAATGTGGTGGTGCACTACGTTGTGCTCATGACTCCCGCTGCTGATCGTTGGACGATTCGCCAGTTGCAGGCGGTACCGCAATTTTGAGTACTTAGGCCTCGGCGGCCGCCGTCATCACGCGAATCCGCCGCCCGCGCCCTGCCAACCGCACCCCCGCTCGAAGCATCTTAATAACTCTGGGAAGGCCGGAAGAATGGAGTCGTCATTTGCCGCGGTCGTTGCTAGGTTTCACTATTTGTTTGTTTGTGATGGCGAGCGGATGCTCCACGCTCGGCGCCCATCATATGCTGCCGCAGAATGCGATGGCGCCGGGAGTTTCCCCCAAGTTGCTCGCGGTGTATATGCCTTGGTTCGGCGATCATACCCACATGGATGTTGGCTATTCCAGCCAGGATCCCGCAGAGCTGCACAAGCAGATTCAGCAAGCTCGCCAGATGGGGATCTCCGCTTTTGTGGTCGACTGGTATGGCGAGAGCAATCCATACTCCGATCATAACTTCGCTCTGATGCAGGCGGCGGCGAGCGAGAGCCACTTCCGGGTCGCTTTGCTGTACAACGAAGCGCAAGATCAGGATGATGATGCGCAGACGACCGATGCGGAAATCGCATCCCTCGACAAAGCCTACAAGAGTTATATCGGGCCAACCGCGAAATATCGGGAGGCTTATCTCACCTACAACGGGCGACCGGTTATTTTTATTTTTCCGAAGGGCGGCCACGTCGACTGGAACCGGGTACGCGAACACTGCAGCAGTTGGGAGAATCCACCCCTTTTGATCTATAAAGATGACCCTCCTGCGAAGTTTGCCGATGACTTCGCCGGGTCCTACGCCTGGGTGCAGCCCGGCCCCGGAGGATGGGCCGCTGACGGCAGCAATTGGGGCCAGGCGTATCTAGATAATTTCTACAAGACTATGCAGAACAAACATCCTGACAAGATTGCGGTCGGCGGTGCCTGGCCGGGATTCGATGATTCCGCTGCCTCGTGGGGGCTCAACCGGCACATACAAAGTGACTGCGGAAAAACCCTCGACGAAACTTTGAATTTTTATCAACGGTATTACGACAGCTCCAAGCCGCTTCCGTTTCTTCTCATTGAAACCTGGAACGACTATGAGGAGGGAACCGCAGTCGAACGCCGGACCGCCACCACCGATTGCGGGAACGAGGCCAAGCTACGCTCCGGTTCGCATTGAAGGGCAGGAGGAGCCAGTTCAACAACCCGAGGGCAAATTTTCACATCGAAGAACGCCTGTGATGTCCTCGGCGATAAGCGGCAGAGCAAAACGAGTCGAAACTATGGATAGCTCGAAAAATTCGACCAAGTGCCTTACCCTCCTCTCAAAATTGTTGCTGGGGCTCGCGGACAGTAATGTCCCGGCCTCGCCAAAACACCGCGAAGACATTGGCAGGATGGTCTCCACATTCAGCCCGCAGGATTTTGGCGAGCTTTGGAGTCTGGCAAATTCTCACCACGTGATCGCGCGCACCTTTCCTGTTTTGCATCCAGCGATGCTGGCTCACGGCCATGATCGTACCGAGTGGGTTGACCATGCGCTGACGAAAGAGAGAGCCCGCATCCGGCACGCATTGTCTTTTCTTTTCCCTATCTGTGAGGCGCTGAAGGAGGTGGGTGACGTCATTGTCATCAAGTCGCTCGATCACTGGCCGGATTTGGGTAACGATCTTGACCTTTACAGCAATGCTGAGGGCTCTGACATTGTAGCGGTCATGCAGAAGCGCTTCAAAGCGCGCCCGGACGAACGAAGCTGGGGCGACCGCCTGGCAAACAAACGGAATTTCATCGTTCCTGGCCTGCCCGAACTGGTCGAAGTCCACATCTCAAGGTTGGGACAGACTGGTGAACAGGTCGCGATTACAAACTCCCTGGTCTCGCGAGCCGGCACTGTTAGGTTCGGCGAACCAGGCTTCGACGGACAAAATTTCCACGTGCCGGCTCCCGAAGATCGCCTCATCCTCAGCACTCTGCAACGCATGTATCGCCACTTTTATTTACGGCTTTGTGACATTGCTGATACTGCCTGCCTGGTGGATTCAGGAACAATCGATTACTCATATCTCAAGAATCTGGCTGAATCGGCAGGCCTTTGGGATGGACTCGCAACCTATCTGGTAACCGTCTCCGGCTACGTTAAGACCTATCGCGGAGAAGACCTTCCCCTGCCGTCGCTGGTAACGGATGCCGCCCATTTCGGAAATGAGAGGGTCTATTTCAAGAAAAAATTCCTGCGCATCCCGATTTTCCCTCAAGCTGCCCGATTCTATGCATCAGAGTGGAAGAGATTGCTGCTGAATGGAGATCTCCAAAGTACTATGCGGCTGAGCCTGCTGCCGGGCTTGGCGGCGGCAGCGGCGTTGGAACTGAAAATTACCGGTAGCGATAAGGGAATTTGGTGACCGCGGCATCAAGTTCTACCACAGTTCTAGGGAGTTCACGGTATTGCGATGGAATAAGTGGAATCCTATCGTAAAGCAGTCAGAGTAGGACTTGAGTGGAAGGTATTGAACGATCAGCACTCTAAGGGTCGCGTCCCTGGGCGAGCCTCGATCGAAGATTTCTGAAGTGATCGCGAAAGGACGGCGACGTGGTTCGCATTCTCGTAGTCGATGATAATCCGGCAGTGCGACATTACTTGCGTTCGCTGCTCGAGCAGCAGAGTACGTGGCGGGTTTGCGACGAGGCTCGCACCGGCGGGGAAGCCATCCAGAGGGTCAAGAAAAATCCGCCCGACATGGTCTTGCTGGATTTTCAGATGCCAGACCTCAACGGCCTCGACGTAGCCCGTGAGATCTCAGGCCTTTTTCCTGAAATCCCGATCCTGATGGTAACGGTGCATTTGTCCAAACAGTTGGCTGAAGAGGCGCGTCGTGCCGGGATACGCGGGGCCTGCGCGAAATCGGATGTGGGCTCCATCGTGGAGGCGGTAGATGCGCTATTGCACGCCAAAACTTATTTCCCTGCCAGTGTTTCGATCGAGAACTAAGCTTCGCAGGCCGCGCAACGCAGAATACAGTATTCCCTGTATTCGGGACCAGCCCCCACCATGCTAGTTTCAATACGAATTACGCCTGCGGAACTGTCTGACGGGTATCATTAGAAGTCTGCGGTAAACGAGAATGCGAAAGTCAAATAATTGAATAGAAGTCTGCGGCGAAAACTGAGGAACCCAAATCAGCCGGCCGTGGAGCAGTCAAGAGGTTTGCACGGTGCAGCATCGGGGAAATGAAAACTGTATGGCGGTTCGCATCCTGCTTGTGGACGATCATCCTATCGTAAGGCAAGGGCTGAGAACTCTACTCCAAGGTCGGGGCGATTGGGAAGTTGTAGGGGAAGCCTCCGACGGAATGGAAGCGGTGGAGAAAGTCGAAAGTTTACAGCCCGACGTGGTGGTCCTCGATGTCACCATGCCGCGTATGAACGGTCTTGAAGCCTGTCGCTTGATTCAACAAAAGCACAAGAACGCTGGTCTTGAGGTCTTGTTCGTAACCCAGCATGACTCCCCGCAGATGATGCGCGAGGCCCTCGATGCGGGAGCCCGGGGGTACGTCGTGAAATCGAATGCGGCCCGCGATTTGCTCGAGGCAGTGGAGTCAGTCAGTCAGCATCGCGTATTTACGGCATTAGCCCGAAGCCCACAGGCCTCGGGATGAAGGGCTGGACGCTGTAGTCCAGCCCGTCGAACTCAGTAAAGATCGGTACCGGAGGACAATCTGCCATGAAATTGCGAATCCTGTTAGCCGACGATCATGAAATCGTGCGTCGAGGATTGTGTGCGCTGCTTCAGAAACATGAAGGCTGGGAAATTTGCGGAGAGGCATCGGACGGCCGCGAAGCGATTGAGATGGCCAAGCGTCTGAAGCCCGACGTGGTCATTGTCGATATCGGGATGCCCAGCCTCAACGGCCTGGACACCACCCGCCAGCTCATGCAGTATGATCCGCAGTTCAAAGTGATCGTCCTTACAATCACCGATTCCGATCAGGTCATCCGCGAGGCGCTCGACGCCGGGGCCCGCGGTTTTGTTCTGAAATCCGACGCGGCTCGCGACCTCGTCTCCGCCGTGGAAGCCTTGCAAAGCAAGCGCATGTTCTTCACGCCGCGAGTGAACGACCTGGTACTGGCGGGATTTCTGGACAAAGGGCACGTGGTCGCACGCAATGAGCCACCCAGCCTGCCCACTCTTACGGTTCGGGAACGTGAGATTACCCAGCTGCTGGCTGAGGGGAAGAGTTCCAAGGAAGTAGCAACCCTCCTTAACCTGAGTACCAAGACGGTTGAGACTCATCGCAGCAACATCATGCGAAAACTCAGTCTGCACTCGATTCGGGATCTAGTCGTATACGCCATCAAAAACAACATCATCCAGATTCAGATGCCCACGCAGATTCACTCTGCGGCTGAAACCCCGGTCGCTTAGTCCGAGAAGCGATAACTTCACTGTCGCGGAAACGCGACCACGAGAGTTCTAAGAGCTCGCGGTTTTCAGCCGCGCGCCAAAGCTGAATGCGAAGCGGCATGGCAGGAATCTGATGTATTGACTTGCTATCCCGAATACTCTGTTCTAGTAGCGGAGGGGGAAATCGTGCACCTTTCCACCCAACGTACCGCGAAGCACGGCCGATGGCGGTTGATCGCTTTAGTCCTTTGCCTCTTCCTGACTGCGGCTTTCGTAACTGTCCGGCTGGTCATTGCCCGCGCTCAACCTATCCTCCGTACGCGCCTGATCCAGACCTTATCGAATCGATTCCAGAGCAAGGTGGAGCTGACGAGCCTTGATGTGTCCGTGATTCGCGGGCTCGAGGTTTCGGGAAGCGGACTGAAGATCTATGGACCAACCGATCCGAATCCCTACGAGTCGGGCGTGCAGGCACTGATCACTTTGCAGGAATTCCACTTTCACGCCGACATCCGAAACTTGTTTCGTTCCACCGTACACGTGGACACGGTCTACTTGAAGGGCCTGGACCTGAACATTCCCCCGAAGGAAAGTCGGCCGGAATTTACTAAGAAAATGAGATCGCAAACGCGGAAGATGTCGGTTGTCGTCGACAGGTTCGTTTGCGAAGACACAAGGCTGCTGATCAACAACTCCAATCCCAGCAAGCCGCCGTTGGAATTCGCCATCAGTAATTTGAAGATGAACGACATTGGTCCCGGCCAGCCTCTGCACTTCGATGCGACGCTGGTGAATCCGAAGCCAGTTGGAAATATTCAATCAACCGGGTTGTTCGGCCCGTGGCATGAAGACGATCCGCGTGACACGCCGGTGCAGGGCGATTATTCCTTCAGCAACGCCGATCTGGGCACGCTGAAGGGCATTGCAGGAATACTGTCCTCGACTGGCAGGTATGCGGGAACGCTCAGCAATATCGTGGTCGATGGAACCACCGACACCCCGGATTTCAGGATCACCACGAGCGGTAACGCGGTTCCGCTCCACACCGAGTTTCACGCCATCGTGGATGGCACGAGTGGTGACACACATCTTAGTCCGGTGAAAGCAAAGCTGCTTCATTCATTCTTCACGGCGAAAGGCTCTGTGACCAGGATCCAGGGCCGGCGCGGACACGACATCGAGCTGGATGTAGTTGTCGAGCATGCGGCGATTGAGGATCTGCTCAAAGCCGGAGTGCGGACGGATCCTCCGGTCATGACCGGGCCAGTAAAAATGCGGACGAAACTGAGTCTGCTGCCAGGCGAAGGTGACGTGGCTGATCGCTTGCACCTGGCCGGTGACTTCGATGTGCAGGGCGGGCATTTCACTAACCAGAAAGTGCAGTCACGGCTTGACTCGTTGAGTCTGCGTACTCAAGGAAAGGGAAAGGCGAAGCCGGAGAATCCGCCAGACCCGGTTGCGACTGATTTGCGAGGAATATTCAAGCTAGAGAACGGATTGTTGTCCTTCTCTCTGCTCCATTTCTCGATTCCGGGAACGCAGGTTGATATGGCAGGAAATTATAGCCTCGACGGACGCACCTTCGATTTTCAAGGGACGGCGCGATTGGACGCCAAGCTGTCGCAAATGACCAGTGGTTGGAAATCCATTCTTCTGAAACCTGTCGATCCGTTTTTCAGCAAAAACGGGGCCGGCACAGAAGTCCCGGTGAAGATCACGGGGACGCAATCGGAACCGCATTTTGGCCTGGATTTCGGGCACAAAGACGAGCACCAGGATTTCAAGAAGGATTTTGATTCGGCCGCTAAGCACTAAAACTTAAAGCAGAGACTTGGGTCCAAATTGCCTGCCGCGATCGTCAGCCTTAGGGTGAGCCTTAGAGGTAATTACAGGTACCACCCCATGGCTAAGAAAACGGCCGGATCTTATTGTTCTGGTTGACGTTGATTGCCGTGCGCGCCCACGGCCGTTGCGCCAGGAAAGGAAATTCCCCGTGAGCGCTACCGCTGTTTCACCTGCGATGACGGTTCCTGAAACGAAGAAACTGAAGACTGACTCCGAGCTTATTTCTCGAGCCCAGGATGGAGACCAACAGGCCTGTGCAACGATTTTCGAGCTGCACAAGAGGCGAGTCTATTCCACGTGCTTGCTGATGACGAAGAATGTCGCGGATGCGGAAGATCTGACGCAAGACGCCTTCATCCAGATTTTTCGCGGACTTCCGAGTTTTCGAGGAGACTCCGCCTTCTCGACGTGGATTTACCGGGTAGTAGTGAACACGGTGCTGATGACGCGTCGCAAGCGACATCTGCGCGAAATTTCCCTCGACGAGCCTGCCACTTTGGAGCACTCGCAGGTGCCGCGGGAATTTGGCAGAGACGATAACAAGCTGATGGGCGCTGTCGACCGCGTGGCCTTAAGCCAGGCGGCGAAAGAATTACCCGAAGGCTGCCGGGCGATATTTATTTTGCATGAAGTCGAAGGCTACGAGCACCACGAGATCGCGGAGCAGTTATCCTGTTCGATCGGCAATTCCAAGTCGCAACTGCACAAGGCCAGACTGAAGATGAGAAAGTTACTGGCGTCCGGCAAGAAGCGCATCGGCAGGAAACGGAGCAGCGGGTCGGAGGAAAAGCGAAATCGAAATCTATCAGTTCCGGGGATGCTGCCTGTAACTTCCTAGAGTCGACTCGCAAACTCCGTTGAACTGGATTGTCCAGGCGACCTCTGAGTGCGCGCCCGCGTTCGCGCCGCCTGGACAGACCGACTGCGATGGCTGCGGTTTGTTCGAAAAGTCTTTAATAGATCCTGCGAGCTGCCGTTTCCGTGACTTTCACACGCAACATTGATTGAAGGACTTCCCGCCCGACTTACTTCGCAAAATCCGTGAGAAAACTCCGCTCGCGGTGCAACTTTTGAAATACAGCAAATACCTGATTGCTCGCTCCCCTCGGCCGCTTATATTCAGAACACGCTTCGAGTTAAGAGATGGTGAGGTCCTACCGGTCTGTTTCTAAAGGAGTCGAATATGAGTAGAGTGATTACAGCCTGCCCCTTTGTGGTGCGACAACATTATTTCCGCGTCACGATTTTGGAGGGGTTCGGAGGCGCGCGTTGAAGCTGCGCATTCTGATAGCTGACGATCATGAAGTTGTGCGCCGCGGTTTGTCCGCTCTATTGCAAGCGCAGGAGGGATGGGAGATCTGTGGCGAGGCGTCGGACGGCCGGGAAGCAGTTGAAAAAGCGAAGCTACTCAAGCCGGATTTTGTGATTTTAGATATCGGCATGCCAAACCTGAACGGGCTGGCAGCCACGCGGCAGCTGACGCAGCATGATCCGAACTTCAAGATTATCGTCCTTACCATCACTGACTCAGACCATGTAATACGGGAGGCCCTGGACGCGGGGGCACGGGGGTTCGTGCTCAAATCCGATGCGGTACGGGATTTGGTCTCCGCCATCGATGCTTTACAACGGGGCCAAATGTTCTTTACGCCGCGGGTAAATGAATTGGTATTAGCGGGCTTTCTTGAGAAGGGCACTGTTTCTCCGCGCGGAGCGCCGCCGAGATTTCCCAGCTTGACGCCGCGGGAGCGGGAAGTTATTCAATTGCTCGCGGAAGGGAAGAGTTCCAAGGAGGTTGCGTCGGTGCTGAACCTGAGTACCAAGACCGCTGAAACCCATCGCAGCAACATTATGCGAAAACTCGGTTTTCACTCTATCCGCGACCTCGTCTTGTATGCAGTAAAAAACAACATCATTCAGGTGCAGATGCCGCCAGAGGAGCGGCCTGGAGACGACTCTTCCACCTAGCCGCAGAAGCGTTTCCTGCTATCGGACAAAAAAAACCGCCCACGCGATATTGCCGGGGCGGCGAGCGGAATTAGACAGCGCTTAGCCTGCTTTTCGCTCTGACCTAATTTTCCGATCCTCAGCTTCATCGACACTCTCATCCTTGACACTTTCATCCTTTTGAGCGCGATTTTCATCGACGCCTGACTTGGCCGCATCCTTTACCTTGCCCCACGTGTTTTGCACTTTGCCCTCAGCCTGCTTGGCAGCACCGTGGACCTGCTTTTCTGGATCACCGGTCCACTCGCCAACTTGTCGTTCCACACGGCCCGCTACGTCCTTGATCTTACCTTCAACCCGATCCTTATCCATGATTCATTGCTCCTCTCTCGTTAGATGAGATTCGTTTCGCTGCGTGACCCGGTTGGGCCACTCGTCGTTTCACTTTCAACTACACGAAAGCGGCGGACCCCCAGACCACTGGGCCTCATCGGAGCCAGCGCTAAATCGGGTTTCGTCCCTGAATGAGGCGCACGAGGACCGCGATGATCGCTAGTACCAGCAAGATGTGGATGAATCCGCCCAAGGTGTATGAGCTGACCATCCCAAGCAACCAGAGAACGAGAAGTATTACCGCAATGGTCCAGAGCATCGTAAACCCCTTTCGCGCGTGCGCTATTTTTGATCAACCGTTTAGCTTTCACAGGTTATTTAAGGGTCGACATCGGGGATATCGGGTGGATTATGTATCTCACGGACGGAGTGGCCTTATCCGCCGCCTGGCGGCGTAAAACTCCGCCCTTCAGAGCGGAGATATAAGCCGTATAGTTATTCTCTTGGCAGGTACCGGCTAGACACGTTCCCGGCAGGGTTGCTGTTCGTAGTTTAACTGGACCTGAAGCTTAAGCACATAAAGGGCTGCTGTGATGGGTTAGTCCCCGTCTAAAAACCAGACGCGTGGGGTCGGTGCGACCCTTCAGGCACTAGCATAAGGGTTGTATTGCTAAGCGTAGCCTGAAAATCTTCGCCCTTTAGGGCGGAGATTTTCCAAAACTTGGCGAAGAACAACGCAGTTAGTGAGCTGATTTTCCGGCAAAAAAAGAGAACAAAGTGCAGCGTAAACGCGCATTTGCTCTCTTTTTTTCTTTCCTTAAATTGTTTTAAGCGGATTCGCGGATTAGGCAGCCTTGTCGGCCTGCGTGTTCGCAGAATCGGAAATTCCGGTCAAGATCGAATCGGCGTGCTTCTCCTCTTCCAGGGTTTGATCAAGCAAGCTGGCATCGCTATCCTTTGCCAGGATTTCCGCGAAGTTTCGAACCGTGCCATAGGCAGCGATCTCATAGTGCTCCACCTTTTGCGCGGCAGCGATGATACCGGCGTCGCGGACGGACTGGTCTGCGGCGTCCTTGATTACATCTTCGCCCTCCGTAATCAAAGCAGCCATGCCTTTGGACTTCTTGGAGTCGACGGAACCTTTGGCTTCATTCAGAATCTGCTCGAGTCTCGCCACGTGACCCTTCGTCTCCTGCAGATGGGTTTGCAGAGCATTTTTCAATTGGGGTTCGGTGGCCGACTGGATCATCTTGGGCAGGGCCTCGGTGATTTGGGTTTCAGCCGAATGGAGCTGTTGCAGCTGGTCAAAGTAGAGTTTTCGAAGACTATCAAGATTTGCAGAGAAGAATTTCATGGTGACCTCACAAAGGTTGGATTGGATTTACAACTCGGATTTACAAATTAGGATGCCGGAGAGATAAGCCCTGTTGTCGATAAAGCACAGCTCAAAAATGCCCAAATCGGCAGCAAACAGATCTCTACGCTGCACCCGGCAAGGTAACTAACTAACAAACACACTCAGTAGATCTGGACAATTCCATTTCGTACGGCGTAGAGCGTGAGATCGGCAACGGAGTGCAGATCCAATTTCCGCATCAGGTTGGTGCGATGAGTTTCTGCGGTTTTGACGCTGAGGCTAAGGGTGGTAGCGATTTCCTTAGTGGTTTTCCCCTCGGCGACGAGTTGAATGACTTCCCGTTCCCGTGGCGTCAAAATGTGCTGCCCGGCAGTGTCACGTTCCTCTTGGGGGCGCAGATAGCCGTCGAGCATCATCTGCGCGACTTTTGAAGTAAAGAAAGTCCGCCGATTTTGCAAGGCTTCGACCGCAGCTACCAAGTCGCGCCCGGCGTCGGATTTCAGAACAAAACCTCGCGCTCCGGCGGCCAAGACTTCCCGAACTACCTGTTCCGAATCGTGAATGGTGAGAATGAGGATGCGAGCGTCAGGTGTGGTGGTGAGAATCTGTCGCGCGGCGTCGAGTCCATTCAGATTCGGCATCCCAATGTCGAGCAGGAACACATCAGGCTTCAGCTGGGCAGAAAGTTCGACCGCTTCGCGACCATCTTTGGCTTCGGCGCAAACTTCCCATCCGGCATGGTCTTCGAGCAACGATCGGATGCCCTTCCTCGCTACTTCATGATCGTCCGCGATCAGGATTCGAAGCACGCCCACGCCTCCTAGCCTTCAACTTCCCGCAGTCACCAGTACCACTCGACGCGCATTCCACCGCAGGCAGAGCGCTGTATCCTAGGATAGTTGCCCAGGAGGCGGAGCCGGTTGCACAGAATCCATTGTTAAAGTGGGCTGAGCGGGCCGCATTAGCGATTCTTGAGGTGGATCGGTCCAAACAAGTTGTTGGCTAGGGTATTTACAGTAGACGCTAAGTTACCACCGTGGCCTCCGTTTTGCATGTAGGTGGCATCCAATGCACGACGGAGGAATTGCATGCGCTCAGCCGCTTCCTGGGGCGTTCGCTCGCTGACATCTACATTCATACTGGCCACATTGATGACGAGGGCGTCGACGACTGTGGCCCAGATGCCCGCTCCTGGGACGTCCGTGCCATCCTCAAGCGCGAGCAACGGGAGCGCGCCGGATGCGCAGCTGCCGGCCGGCCAAAACCCCTCGGGTCAAAACGACACTCCCCAGACTTCCCCCGAGCAGTCACCCGTGGCGCAAGAGCCGAGCGGCAACGATCAGGGTATGTTCGTGTTCAAGAAGCAGGTCGAAGAAGTGGTTCTTCACGCCACCGTAGTCGATCAGGACCAGCGCATGGTTACGGGATTGGACAAGAGCGCCTTTACGATCTTCGAGAATGGAACACCGCAAACCATTACGTCGTTTCGCCGGGAAGACGTTCCAGTCGAGATGGGGATCGTGGTGGATAATTCGGGGTCTATGCGCGATAAGCGAGGCCAGGTAACGCAGGCGGTGCTGAATCTGGTGCGCGCGAGCAATTCCCAGGATCAAATCTTCGTGGTTAACTTTGGGCAGAGCCCGTATCTCGATCAGGATTTCACCTCTGACGTGAACTTGCTGCAAGCCGCTTTGCATCAGGTATCCGCCAAAGGAAGCACGGCGCTGTACGATGCGGTCATCGCGTCGGCAGTCCACTTGGAGAAGAACCCTCGCCTCAGCAAGAAAGTGCTGTTGGTGATAACGGATGGTCAAGACAATATGAGCCAGGAGACGCTGGAAGAAACTTCGCGCCGACTGCAACAGTCCGATGGTCCGACCGTCTATGCCGTTGGGCTGGTAGGGACCGGACTGAGGGGCGAGGGGCGCGAAGCTCTGCAACACCTGGCTTCGAGCACAGGCGGAGTAGCATACTTCCCGGATTCGCTGGATCAGGTGGATAACATCACTCGAAGCGTAGCCCGCGACATCCGCAGCCAATACATTCTGGCGTTCAAGCCCCGGAACCAAAATGGAAAGCCCGAGTATCAGTCTTTGCGCGTGGACGCACACGCACCGGGATACACGAAGCTGACGGTACGAACCCGGAGTGGATACTACCCGCCGGAGACGAGTCACTGAGAAAGTGAAGCAACTGCGAAAGTGAAGCAACTGAGAAAGTTAAGCGATCTTTTTGATGCTGCTTCCATTACCATTGTGACACGCGTCACACCCGTCCCGCACTGCGATGTGTAGTATTGGCAGTTGCAAGGCGGACCAAAGCTACTTTCGACAGAGACAGAGACAGAAACAGAAAGGATAATTGCGTGATTGTTGGAGTTCCCAGGGAAAGTTATCCCGGAGAGCGCAGGGTAGCGCTCGTGCCCGCGGTGATCCCCACGATAGCCAAGGCGGGGCTTGAAGTGGCAATAGAGTCGGGTGCTGGAGAGCAGGCAGGGTATCCCGATTCATCCTACGTCGATAAGGGCGGAAAGATTCTTCCTGATCGCGCCGCGGTATTCGCCAACGCAGACATCGTGGTGCAGGTCCTGTGCTGCGGCTCCAATGATGTGACAGGCAAGGCCGATCTGCCGCTTATGCGGCGCGATCAACTGCTCATCGGATTTCTTCGTCCCTTCGGTTCTGCGGAAGTGACCGAGCAGATTGCCGCCACCGGTGTTACTTCATTTTCCGTCGAGCTCGTGCCCCGCACCACGCGCGCGCAAAGCATGGATGCTCTTTCTTCCATGGGGACGATCTGCGGTTACAAAGCGGTACTGCTGGCCGCCGAAACCTCTATTCGAATATTTCCCATGATGACTACCGCCGCCGGTACCATTACGCCGGCACGCGTATTTGTCATTGGGGCCGGAGTCGCAGGATTGCAAGCCATTTCCACGGCACGGCGCCTGGGTGCGGTCGCCTCCGCCTACGACATGCGCGCCGCTTCCAAAGAACAGGTCCAAAGCCTGGGTGGACGCTTCGTCGAATTGCCTCTCGAAGCCCAGAATGCTCAGGATGCCCGCGGCTACGGTACCGCCCAGGACGAAACGTTCTACGCTCGCCAGCGCGAACTTCTCACCCGCGTAGTTGCCGAAAGCGATGTGGTCATTACCGCGGCGGTGATTCCCGGCAAAAAGTCGCCGGTGCTAATCACCGCGGACATGGTCAAAGCCATGGCACCCGGCTCGGTGATTGTCGATCTCGCTTCCGAACGCGGCGGCAACTGCGAACTTACTCGCACTGGCGAAACCGTGAAAGCGCATGGCGTGACCATCATCGGCGCCATCAATCTCGCCAGCAGCGTCCCCTACCATGCCAGCCAGATGTATGCACGCAATATCGCCACCTTCCTCGCTTACATCGTGAAAGAAGGCAAACTGCAGCTCAACCCGCAGGACGAAATCATCCGCGAGACCATGGTTACGCACGCCGGCGAAATCGTGAACCCAAGAGTTCGCGAATTCTTCAAACTGCCGGCGTTGGTGTCGCAGTAACGAATTTAAATTCGCGATTCGCATTCGGTTATGGGTAGCACCGTGGTAGAGCGGCGCTTCAGCGTCGCCTAAAGCGTCTTAGAAGCACCGGGCTTCAGCCCCCGAGGGACATATGGGTTCCACACTCATCGACGATCTTTTCATCTTCATGCTGGCCTGCTTCATCGGCTTCGAAGTCATCCGCCACGTTTCGCCCTTGCTCCACACTCCGCTGATGTCGCTCACCAACGCGCTCGATGCCATCGCCGTAGTCGGCGCAATCGTTCTCGTGGGTGAACGGAAGAGCGAGTTCGCAACTGTGCTCGGCGTCATCGCCATCGTAGCCGCCACCAGCAACGTTGTGGGCGGATTCTTCATTACCGACCGCATGCTCAAAATGTTCAAGAGCAGCCGCCCGGTGAAAAAATAATGAGCGAGTTCGCCGGAAGCCAGTACATCATCGAAGTCATCTACCTCATCGCCAGCGCCCTTTTCATCCTGTCGCTGAAGTGGATGAGTTCCCCCGCCACGGCCCGCCACGGCATCTGGGCCGGGGAACTCGGCATGGTCCTCGCCGTCGCCGGCACCCTATTACATCACGGCATCGTCGATTGGAAATGGATCGTCGTCGGCCTCGTGCTCGGCACTGGCATCGGCATTCCTCTCGGCATGGTCCAGATGACCGCCGTCCCGCAGCGGACCGCGTTGAGCCACGCGTTCGGCGCACTCTGCGTCACCTTAGTGGGCACGGCAGAGTTCTATCTGCGCACTCCGAACGTTCCCAAATTCATGATGGCCGTGCTTTCCATGGAGGTGATTCTCGGAGGACTCACTTTCACCGGCAGCCTGATGGCGGCAGGAAAGCTCCAGGAAATCCTGCCGCAACGCCCCATCACCTATAAAGGACAGAACCTCGTCAACTTCCTGTTGCTCGCCGTCGCCATCGCCAGCGCCGTTTATCTCGTCCTGCATCCCGAAGCGAAACAATTCTTCCCGCTGATCGTTGGCATCTCGCTGATCTTCGGAATTCTCCTGATAATCCCTATCGGGGGCGCCGACATGCCCACCGTCATCTCACTGTTAAACGGCTACGCCGGCCTCTCCGCCTCGGCCATGGGATTCGTTCTCCAGAACAAACTCCTCATCATCGCCGGCGCGCTTGATGGCTCCTCCGGACTCATACTCTCCGTCATAATGTCGAAGGCGATGAATCGGTCTTTCACCAATGTCCTGTTCGGAGCCTTCGGCCAAGTGCAAGCCGCAGTTCCTGGCGCGGAGGTAGCGAAGCCCGTCCACAGCGCCACCGCCGAAGAGGCCGCCGCCATCCTCTCGGCTGCAAATAAAGTTGTTATCGTCCCCGGCTACGGCATGGCCGTGGCGCAAGCCCAACACAAAGTCCGCGAACTCTACGACATTCTCACCAAGAAGGGCGTCGACGTTCGCTTCGCCATCCATCCGGTCGCCGGACGTATGCCCGGCCACATGAATGTCCTGCTCGCCGAAGCCGACATCCCCTACGACCGCCTTATCGAAATGGACGAGATCAATGGTGACTTTCCGCAAACCGATGTGGCCCTCGTCATCGGCGCCAACGATGTCACCAATCCCGCCGCCCGCAACGATCAATCCAGCCCCATCTTCGGCATGCCCATCCTTGACGTGGATAAAGCCCACACCGTTATGGTCATCAAACGCGGCATGAGCCCCGGTTTCGCCGGCATCGACAACCCTCTCTACTACCTCGACAACACCCTGATGCTGTTTGGCGACGCCAAACAGTTCGTTGGCGCAATCGTGCGAGAGTTGAGCGGCGGACGCTAGCATTGCGCGGCGCGGCGGGAGTGTTATACCGTAAACAGTTCCGCTCTCGTTATCCTTGTCCATGGCCGATCGCAGCGAAATTACCGACGCTTCCACTTCGTTGTTGCCTAACCTCATGGCGACCAAAGTTGATCCCACCTCGGCACGATTCGAGGCCAACATGCGCTTTCTGGCGGATCTCATGTCTCAGGTGCGCAATGAAGGCGAAGAAATCTGTGAAGGCGGCGGCAATAAAGCCATCGAGAACCAGCACGGCAAGGGACGCCTCACTGCCCGCGAACGGATTGAATTATTAGCCGACCCCAAAAGCTTTTTCGAATTGGGACTCTACGCCGCTCACGGCATGTATGAGGAATGGGGCGGAGCGCCGGCAGCGGGAGTGATCACCGGATTGCCGCGCATTCACACCCGCATGGTCATGATTATTGCCAATGATGCTACGGTGAAAGCGGGCGCGTTTTTCCCCATGACGTCGAAGAAAGTGATCCGCGCCCAGAACATCGCCATCGAGAATCGCATCCCGACCATTTATCTGGTGGATTCGGCAGGGGTTTTCCTGCCGTTGCAGGAAGATGTGTTTCCTGATACCGACGATTTCGGACGCGTCTTCCGCAACAACGCTGTCATGTCATCCCTGGGCATTCCGCAGACTGCGGCCATTATGGGTATGTGCGTTGCTGGCGGCGGCTACCTGCCGGTGATGTGCGATCACGTTCTGATGACCGACGGCAGCGGATTATTTTTGGCCGGACCAGCGTTAGTGCAGGCGGCGATCGGACAGAAAGTTTCGGCGGAAGATTTGGGCGGGGCGGCAATGCATGCGGGTATCAGCGGCACCGTAGATTTCCGCGAGCCGGACGATCCGTCCTGCCTGGCGCGTATTCGCTCCATCGTTGAAAAGTGGGGATACCGCCGCCAGTCCTGCTGGGACCGCAAGAAACCCGTGGAGCCGGCGCTGGCCGCGGAAGAGATTTACGGCATCTACGATTCTTCCCCCGCGCGCCCTACGACA
>Ga0210393_10002068_pt1 | contig 16678 bp, 16 predicted proteins | sample IncBWC27OmetaG_FD_160068 | JGI IMG/M metagenome (GOLD analysis project Ga0210393, IMG submission 160068) | Forest soil microbial communities from Barre Woods Harvard Forest LTER site, Petersham, Massachusetts, United States - Inc-BW-C-27-O ... | reverse complement strand
AGCGTCGCCTACCCGTAGCGTGATGTACATTCCGGCCTGCGCCAGCGGGAGAACGGTGCCGTCCTCGGTGGCCAGGTAGATCGAGGAGACACTCGCTGTTTCCCGGACCACCTTGGTGACGCGCAACGGCCGGAATCCGGTCCATGCCGGACCGGGGCGCGCGCCCGGCTCGGTGCCAGGCGGCGGTGCGGTGGCTGGGCCGCCACGCTCGGCCGCGTCGATCAGCTCGCGGAAGGATTGCTGCCACCCTGGGCTCAGGGCGGGGATCTGGATGGCTAGCCGCAGCTTCGCAGTGTCGCGGCCGGGCAGGTAGAGCAGCGCGTCCGTATCGGTCACGCTGAGCGCGTGCGGGCCGGTCCTGGTCTTGATGACCTGGTCGCGGGCCTGGATCTGTCCCTCGCGCACGACGCGCATGTAGAAGCCGGGGCGGTGATGACTGACCAGCAGCGCCGGCAGCTCGGGCTCGCCGAGCCGCATGCCGACCCGGTAGCAAGTCACGCGGGGCTGGGTAACCTCAAACTCCGCCTCGCCTATCCGGTACCGGTCTCCGATACATACCTCGTCGTCAGCCAGGCCGTCGACCGTGAGGTTTTCCCCGAACTGGCCGTGCCGGAAGTCGGAGCGGCCGAAATGCTGCTCCCAGTGCCGGTAAGACGCGATTTGGTACACGAGCACGGCCCGTTGCTCGCCGCCGTGGCCCTGGAGGTCTCCTTGCCCGTCACCGTCGATGTTCAGCCGGCGTGCCATGACCGGCCCGTGCACAGGTTCCTTCCAGATCCCGGTGTGCACGGTTTTACCCTGCCAGGCGACATCGCGCGGCAGTCCCACGTTCACGGACAGCAAGACTGGCATGTTGTGCACCGCCCCGCGCTACGCCGTCGCACTCCCAACGTCCAGGTCTATTTCGATCTTTTCCGGGCCGATCGAGATCATGCCGGAGACGTCGATATTCTGCGTCAGCCGGCCTGGCCAGGACGACGCGCGAGACGTGCCACCGGGCCGATGTAAGCCGGCTCTAGCATCGAGGCGTGCGTATCGCAGGAGCAGTTCTCGGGGTACTACTTATCGGCGCCGTGTGGATCAACGTGGCCATCACCCTCGTTATCCCCCGCGGCCGCATCGGATTCATCAAGGTCGTCGACCGGTGGGTCGACCGGGTATACACCGCGAGCGGCCGCCTCGTGAGGCGCTGGGATCGGCGCGACGCCTTGCTCGCCAGCCAGCCTGTCGCCACGCTCGCCCTGCTGTTGTTCATCTGGCTGGCCGGCTTCCTGATCGGCTTCGGGCTGCTGCTGTGGCTGCCCGGAGGAAGCTTCCCGACCGCCCTTCGCGAAGCGGGCTCGTCGCTGTTCACCCTGGGATTCGCCGCTAGGAGCGGCACGGAGCCGAGTGTTGTCGAGTTCCTGGCGGCTGCCTCCGGGCTGGTCATCGTTGCCCTGCAGATCGCCTATCTGCCCACCTTGTACGCGGCCTACAACCGCCGCGAAACGGTAGTGACGCTGCTCGGTCCCCGCGCCGGGAGCCCAGCGTGGGGGCCGGAGCTGCTGGCCAGAGCGCAGATGGTGCACGGTGTCGAGCAGCTGACGGTCATTTACGACGACTGGGAGCGCTGGTCAGCCGACGTGGCCGAGTCGCATTCGAGTTACCCGTCGCTGCTGCGCTTCCGGTCACCCGAGCCGCACAGCTCCTGGGTGGTTTCACAGCTCGCCGTGCTGGATGCCGCTGCTCTCCACCTCGCGGCCTGCCCGGCGAGCGCGCCATTCACGGCACGGCTGTGCGTGCAGATGGGCTTCACCTGCCTGCGGAAGCTGACCCGCACGCTCCGTATCCCAGTCGACGAGGACCCGCGGCCTGACGGCCCGGTCCAGCTCAGCTGGGAGGAGTTCCTGCAAGGCTGGGAACGGATTACCTCCGTCGGGTTTCCCGTCGAGCGGACAGCCGAGGAGGCCTGGCCGCATTTCCGCGGCTGGCGAATCAACTACGAGGCGGCCGCCTACAAGCTAGCCTCAGGCCTCGACGCGGTCCCCGCCCGCTGGTCAGGCACACGCCGCCACGCATGGAGCCCGTTCGAACCGCGGCAACTGGCTAACCGCACCCCCGAGCACCCCGAAGGCCAGCCCGCCGGAGCACCAGACACTCGTCCGAGATGACGCGATCGTCCTGGCACGCCTAAGCAAGCCATCGCGGCCCACGCCATCCATCCCGCCGGTGTCGAGTTGGCGCAGATTCGTTCGTGTAGGAGGTGAGCGGCCGGCGACGTACCGGCCCCGAGGAGGGAATGGGATATGCGGAAGCTGGCAGTCATCGAATTCGTGACCCTGGACGGAGTGATGCAGAGTCTGGGATCGCCCAACGAGGACCGCGATGGCGGCTTTGAGTACGGCGGCTGGTCCGCGCCGTATGGCGATGAAGTGCTCGGCAAGGCGGCCGGCGAGGGGCTGGCGGGTACCACGGCGTATCTATTCGGTCGCAAGACCTACGAGAAAATGGCAGCGCACTGGCCCGCCGAGCCTGATACCAATCCGATCGCGGCACACCTTAACGCCACCCCCAAATATGTCGTGACCAGGACGTTGACCACTTTGGACTGGGCCGGCTCCCACGTGCTGGGCGGCGATGTCGTCGCATCAGTCACCGCTCTCAAACAGCAAGGGGACGGCACCGTCGTTGTGCTCGGCAGCGGTGTCCTGGTACAGACGCTGATCGAGCACGACCTCATCGACGAGTACCAGCTCTTCGTGCACCCGCTGGTACTCGGCACCGGCAAGCGGCTGTTTCAGCAGACCGCGCGACCCATCCCGTTGCGGCTCACCAGGTGCACGCCGACCACCACAGGCGTACTGCTCCTCAGCTATCAGCCCGAAGCGCGGCGACCATGACCCATGCTGGACGTCTTTTGACCGGCCGCAGCTTGACGCTGTTGCGCCGCGTTGGTACGTTACTCAAGTAACTAACCACCTAACCGGAGATGCCGTGCCGTCGCTGGACGAGGGAACGCCGCTGTTCGTGCAGATCGCCGAGCAGCTGGCCGACGACATCGTTGACGGCGTTCTGACCGAGGGCGACCGAGTGCCGTCAACCAACGAGCTGGCAGCCTTCTACCGCATCAACCCGGCCACCGCAGCGAAGGGGATCAACGTGCTGGTGGACGAAGCGGTCCTGGAGAAGCGCCGCGGCATCGGGATGTTCGTCGCCGCCGGCGCACGGGAACAGCTGCGCGAGCGCCGCCGCAAGCAGTTCGCCGAGCAGTACCTCGACCCGGCGCTGGCCGAGGCCAGGCGGCTCGGCATCGACACAGACACGCTGGTGTCCCTGATTCGGGGATCTGGCTGGCATAACGGAGGCTTCGCAGAATGATCCCGCCGATCTCCACGACGGCGCTAGGGCGGCGCTACGGCGACCAGGTCGCGCTCGACAATGTCTCGCTCACGGTCGATCCCGGCACCGTGACGGGGCTGTTGGGCCGCAACGGCGCAGGCAAGACCACGCTCATGCGCATCATCACCGGCCAGGAGTTTCCCACCAGCGGCGCTGTCCGGGTATTCGGAGAGGCTCCGGCGGAGAATGACGCGGTGCTGCGACGAATGGTGTTCGTGCGTGAGGAACAGGCCTATCCGGATTTCCGCGTTGGCCAGGCGGTCCGCGTGGCCTCATGGTTTTACCCGAACTGGAGCGAGGAACTAGCCCGGCAGCTGCTGGCTGATTTCGGCCTACCGCTGCGGCGGCGGATCAGGAAGCTGTCGCGCGGAATGCGCTCAGCCGTCGGGATCACCATCGGGCTTGCGGCCCGTGCCGAGCTGACGCTATTCGACGAGCCATACGCCGGCCTGGACGCGGTGGCACGCCAGCTGTTCTATGACCGGCTGCTGGCCGACTTCGCCGAGCATCCGCGCACCGTGGTGTTGTCCACCCACCTCATCGACGAGGCGGCGGACATGCTGGAGCGGGTGGTGATGCTCGACCGTGGCCGGGTCGTGCTGGACGCGCCCGCCGACGACGTGCGCGGTACCACGGTGACAGTGAGCGGGCCGGCCACCGCCGTGGACGAGTTCGTGGCCGGGCGCGCGGTCTGGCACCGCCAGCAGCTCGGCGCGCGGGCCTCGGTCACCGTGGCTGGCCCATTCGATGTCGCCGCGCACGCTCACGCTCGCGCGCTGAACCTGAGCCTGGAGCCCCTGTCGCTACAGCAACTGCTGGTCCACGCCGCCAGTCTTGCCGCCGAGGAGAAGGTAAGCGCATGACAACGCTGGTGAATGTCGCCCGCTACCACCTGGTAGACCCCCTGACCTACCTGATCCTGCCGTGGGGCGTCATGGTGTTCAGTTTCCTGGTGAACCTGGCCATCGCGGCCGTAGTGCCGCCCAGTGCGCACGGCTACTACACCGGCGGGTTGTTGACGATCTACATTTTCCTCCTAATCTGCGGAACGCTGAGCATGACCAGGTCGCTGCCGTTCGGGCTCATGCTCGGCGTCAGCCGCCGCGGTTACTATCTCGGTACCGCGCTGCTGGTGGTCCTGCTCGGCGCCCTCGACGGCCTCGGGCTGACAGTCCTGCAGGCCATCGAGCGCGTGACCGGCGGCTGGGGTATGGGAGTGCATTTCTTCCGGGTGCCGTGGATCATGGACGGGCCGTGGTACCAGACGTGGCTCATGTCCTTCGTACTGCTAGTGCTGTTCTTCCTGTACGGCATGTGGTATGGCCTGGTCTTCCGGCGCTGGAACCTGCCCGGGCTGCTCGCGTTCATCGCCGCCCAGATAGTGGTGGCGCTCGGCGTCGTGATCGTCGTGTCAGTGACGCACGACTGGCCTGCCATCGCGCACTTCTTCACCACTGTGACGGCCCTGACATTGACCGGCGTGCTGGCCGCGATCGCCCTGACGTTGGGGTTCGGCGGGTTCACCACCTTGCGCCGGGTCACCATCTGAGGGCCGGGAACTCGGTGCTGCGCCCGTGCTGGTATAGCTGGCTGGTTTAGCTGGCCTTGACGCCAAGCAGCGAGAAGACGGCGCCCTGATCGTCAGCGACCGTGCTCATCCGGCCGTACGGATGGTCTGTCGGCTCGCGGATGACAGAGCCGCCATCGGCCTGCACTACGGCGACCGACCTGTCAGTGTCCGCGGCCCCGAAGTACACCCTCCAGCCAGCCGGCGTATCGGCCGGCACGCCAGCGTGAAGGTCGCCGATGCCCCCGACGTCCCTGCCGGCGACCTTGAACGTCGCGTACCTGAAGTCGTCACCGCTCATGTCGCCGTACTCGTAGTCGAAGACGGCCGCGTAGAACGCTTTGCTGCCCTCGAAATCGCGGCTCATCTGCTCGTTCCAGCACATCGCCCCTGGCTCGTTCACGACTTGCGCACCGGGGAACGCACGGGCCTGCCAGAGGCCGAACACGGCGCCGGCCGGGTCTACGGCGACCGCCATCCGCCCGACATCCATGACGTCCATTGCTTCCATGACCAGCTCGCCGCCGGCGCGTATAACCTTGCGGGCGGTCGCGTCGGCGTCCGATGTCGCCAGGTAGGTCATCCAGATCGTGGGGGCCTCTGCCGGGCCCATCTTCGGGCCGACGCCGGCGACTCCCCGGCCGTTATGTTCTGCTACCGAGTACCCGCCGGTCTCCGGCCCCCCGGCCTGGATCGTCCAGCTGAAGACGTCGCTGTAGAACTCTCTTGCCTTCGCTACGTCCGGCGCACCCAGGTCTGTCCAGCACGGCGTTCCGTCCGGCCATGGAGTGTCACGCGTAGCCATAACCCACCTCCCTACTCGACTGGGGCTCACGTACACGGGTTCCCCGGTGTCCATGGACAAAACTTGTGACGTAGATCGCGCCGTGACGCTGGACGAATTCGTTGTGGGTGCACGTTGTGCCGGGCGGAGGGGCAACGTGAGCAGCAGCAGTCTGACCACCCTGATCGTTCTCATCACCCTGATTCACATCGCCGCGTTCGTGGTCATGATCGTGATTCGCGTCCGCCGGAACGAGGTCGAAGGGACAACGGGCAACAGCGAGCTGATCACGCCCTGCGCCGTGTGCGGCAACCCGGCTACACACCGTAGCTACGACGGGCTCGATCCAAACGAGCACCGCGACCCGCACACGGGCCGTTCCTATTCCACAGACATGGCCTACTACCGGCCGCTGTGCGCGGCCCACTGACCCACCCCGCTGGCGGCCTGGACGTGACAACCGGAGCTCGCGCCGCCGCAAGATCTATCCTGACCTGGTGCGTCTGGTATCCCTGCTCCCCTCGGCCACCGAGATCGTCTATGCGCTGGGCCTCGGCGACCAGCTAGTCGGGGTCACTTTCGAATGCGACGAGCCGCCGCAGGCTCGGCAGGACAAGACAGTCGTCGTGGCCGGCCGGGATACCCGCGGTATGACCCCCGGCGAGATCGACTCCTATGTCCGCGCGCAGACGGCGGCCGGCCACGATCTGTACACTCTGCACGCTCGCGCGCTCGCCGGCCTCAACCCAGAGCTGATCCTCACCCAGGATCTGTGCCGGGTCTGCGCGCTGCCCTCGGGCCAGGTTGCGGACGCCCTCGATTACCTGGGCTGCCAGGCCGACGTCGTCTCGCTCGACCCGCATTCGCTCGAGGACGTACTGGCCTCCATCCAGGAGGTGGGGCGGCGAGCCGGCGTGCAGGACCGAGCCAGTCAGCTGACCGACGGGCTCCGGGCTCGGCTTGATCGCGTCGCCGCCAGCGTGGCTGGACGACGCCGACCGCGGGTCGCGGTCATCGAGTGGGTGGACCCGCCGTTTGCAGCCGGGCACTGGATACCCGACCTCATCAGCGCGGCAGGCGGCGAGCCGGTCGCGGGCCGGGCTGGCCGGCGGTCAGTCGCGACAAACTGGGCGGCGATCGAATCGGCGGCACCCGAGGTCGTGGTAGTCGCGCCGTGCGGGTACCACCTTCCCGGCGCCATCGAGCAAGCACGCACGGTCGCGGAAGCCCTGCCCGGCGTGCCCGTATGGGCGATCGACGCCGACGGCCTGATCGTCCGCCCCGGTCCGCGCCTCGTCGACGGCGTCGAAGCACTAGCCGCAGTGTTCCACCCCGATGCCGTCCCCCCAGCACGGCCTGACGCCGTCAGCCGGATCACGCCTCGCAGCTAAGGCTCAGCAATCGGACAACGGCGGGAAGTCACGAGCTCTCCTTAGTCCTCGCGGCGAACGGCCAGCGGAGCCCGATGCCGACGTGCAGGATGATGCCCGCCCCGATAAAGCTGAGGGCGGCGGTGGTGATCCAGTCGTCCGGGGTGGCCTTTGCCCAGTGCACGCTGTTGGCGTAGGCGGCCAGGGCGCGGTAGAGCGCCAGCGCTACCACGGCGGTGAGGCCGAGGGTGAGAGCACGACAAGGCGCTGGAGCGAGCCGCGCGGCTGGCCACCCTTCGAACAGCATGGCCACGATCAGGGCTGCGCTGATGACGCATCCGCAGACAGCGCTGATAGCGGCGGGCTGCCAGTGTGCGACATTGCGGGACACGATGTAAGTCAGGGCGCCAAGGCCAACCACGAGGGCATTGCCCGCGAGCAGCCGATGCGGGCGAGATGTGATGGTGTTGACGGGCCAGCCGCGCAGGGCGATGAAGATCACTGCCTGCCAGACTCCGACGGCGATCAGCGCCGAGCCGAAGTCCGCTGCCGGGATCGGGCCGCCGGGGTTGCGCAGCCCGACAGCGGCGCGTTCGGCGGCTGGCACGGCGTCCACGTTGACGAACAGGAAGTAGGCGCCGATCCCGACCGCCCAGGAGAGGGCGAGCGCAGCAATGCCGGACCGCAGCCGGCCGATACCCCCGAGCGGCCAGCGTTCGCAGACCAGCGACAGCTGAAGCGTGGCGGTGAACGCCGCTCCGGCCAGCGCCAGCGTCGAGGGGAAGGTGGTAGGTACACCCGGGCCGGGGTTAGCCTCCACGACTCCCCGCAGATCGGACCGCTCGACGATGGCCTGACCCGCAATCGTCAGGACCACCGCGGCGACGACAACCAGGACGGTGTCGATCAGGCCGGTCCACGGCGTCGTCAGGTTCGAGCCAGGCCAGTCGTTCCACCAGAACGCGATCATGGCGACGGCAGGCAGCGCGAACGTCGACATCGGGCCAAGGATCAGCAGCGATGTCTCAGTGCTGCCGGTGCCGAGGGCCAGGGCGAAGAAGACCACCGCGGCGAGCAGCACTCCTCCGATGCCGATCCAGGGCTGCGCCGCGAGGTGCCGGCGCTGCAGGTCCACGACCGCGCTGCGCTGGAGATGCGCAGGAGTTGTCAGCGTCGGCCGGCTGGGCAGCGGCTCCTGCTGGACGCTGCGCGGCGGGCCGGTTGACCACGGGCTGCTTGGGGCCCGGCCGGTCATCTCGCCGTCGGCTGCGCGTCTTGCCGAGGCACCGCGAGATCGGGCCGAAGGGGCGCTAGCAGATGCTCGACGGCGATCGGCAACTCGCGAGCACGGTAGCCGGTCGCGTGGTACACCGCATTGGCGATCGCGGCTGCTGATCCCACCTGCCCGATCTCGCCGACGCCCTTAACGCCGAGCGGGCTGACAACGTCGTCCTGGACTTCGATCAGCTCGATGTCGACATCGGGTGCATCGGCGTTAACGGGGACGAGGTAGTCGCCGAGGCTGGCGTTCGCCCACCGGCCCAGGGTGGTGTCCATATGGGTGCCTTCGAGCAGGGCCTGGCCCATGCCCCAGATCATGCCGCCCATGAGCTGGCTGCGCGCTGTCCTCGGATTGAGGATCCGGCCGGGGGCGAAGGCTCCGGTCATGTGCCGGACCCGGATGATGCCGAGGTCGGCATCGACCGCGACCCTGGCGAACTGCGCGCCGAATGTGAGCAGCCCGTATGGGGTGTCCAGCGGCGGCGGATCCCAGCTGCCGATGGCTTCGGCGTCATTCATGAAATGCCGCTGCATCAGGCTGGTGTAGGTCTCGCCGCTGGCAGCGTCGTCGGCCACTGCCATCCGTCCGCCTGACACGACAATGCGGGCCGGGTCGGTGCCGTGCAGCGGCGACTGGCTATCGGCGACCGCCAGAGCGATGAGCTGATCGCGCAGGGCGCTGGCAGCGTTGTGCACCGCGGCGCTGATCATCATCGCGCCGTTGGAGCCGACTGGCGAGCCGGCCGTCGGCAGGTCGGTGTCGCCGTACTCGAACCGCGCATTCTGCAGGTCGATGCCGAGTCCGTCGGCGGCTACCTGGGTCATGACGGTCGCCGTCCCGGTTCCGAATTCCTGGGTGGCGGTCTGAACGATGGCGGTGCCGTCGGCGTACAGGTGCGCCCGGGCACGCTGCGTGTGCATGAAGAACGCGACGGGATAGGCAGCGCTGGCCATCCCGGTGCCGATCAGCCAGTTGCCATCGCGTTCCGAGCGCGGTTTCGGGTTGCGCCCGGCCCACCCAAATCGGCTGGCGCCGCGCTCGTAGCATTCCCGCAGCCCGTGGCTCGACCAGGGGTTGCCGGTGTTGGGGTCGACGTCGGTGATGTTGCGCAGCCGCAGCTCGATCGGGTCGATGCCGAGCTCGCTGGCCAGCTCGTCCATCGCGCACTCGAGGGTAAAAACGCCGAGTGCCTCGCCGGGCCCGCGCGTGAAGGTGGGCGTCATCGTGTTACCGCGTACCAGGCGATGGACACCTTCGAAGCTCGGACAGGCATACAGCTGAGAGGCAACGCCGAAGGCCGGCTCTGCCCAGTCATCGAACGGTGAAGTGACAGAGATCTTGTGATTGCGGATCGCGGTGAGCTTGCCGTTGCGGGTCGCCCCGAGCTGGATGTGCTGTTCCTGCTCCTCGCGGTGGCCGCACGAGGTGAACATCTGGCCGCGCGGCAGCGAGAGCCGGACGGGACGCCGGACGTACTGGGCGGCCAGCGCCGTCAGGGTCACGTGCGGCCAGACCATCGCCTTGCAGCCGAACGCGCCGCCGACGTACTGCGCGAGCACCCGGACCTTCGACAGCGACATGCCGAGGAGGGCGGCGACAGTCAGCTGGACCGCCTTGATGCCCTGGCAGGAGTCATAGAGGGTCAGCTGGTCGTCATCCCAGGCCGCCGTGGTCGTCAGCGCCTCGATCGGGTTGTGGTGGTTGGCGGCGAACCGGAAAGCCGCGTCGATACGGAGGTCCGCCCCCGCTAGCCCGTCGTCGACATTCCCGCGCTGCATCTGGCCCGGAACGAAGCCACCGAAGATCTTCTCCGGGATATAGGCATCAGCGCGGCCCTGGTCGATGGTGGTAACCGACGGGCTCTCGGCGTAACTGACCTGCACCAGCGTCGCGGCGTGCTGAGCTCGCTCGAGGCTGTCGGCTACGACAATCGCGACGGGCTGGCCGGCGTAGTGAACGAGGTCATCCTGCATCGGGAAGAACGTCTCGCCGGGCGCCGGGCCGCCCATCAGCGACGGGACCAGCGGTACCTGATTCACCTTCGGCAAGTTGCGGTGCGTCAGGATCCCGGCGACGCCGGCCGCGCGCTCCGCCTGCGCGGTATCGATCGAGGTGATCCGGCCGCTCGCTATCCCCGCGCCGACGATCTCGGCGTAAGCGAGGTCCGGCAACGCAATCTCGCCCGAGTAGCGCGCTGAGCCGCTGACCTTCCCTGGGCCCTCGACGCGGCTGACGTCCTGGCCGATAAACCCGCTCATCGCGCGTCTCCGTTCGTCAGTGTCGTCAGAGCCCGGACGATCGCACGCTGCGCGAGCTCGACCTTGAAGGAGTTCAGCGGCCGTGGTGTGGCCATGGACAGCTCCTGCCGGGCCGCCTTGGCGAAGCTGGCTTCCTGAGCTGGCTGGCCGAGCAGGCTCCGCTCTGCGCGGCGGGCGCGCCATGGCTTAGTCCCGACCCCGCCGAGCGCCAGCCGCACCTCGGCGACGACGCCGTCCGCAACCCGCAGGGCAGCCGCCACCGAAACCAGGGCGAACTCGTACGATTCGCGATCCCGGAACTTCAGGTAGACCGACTGGTGCGCTATGGGTGTCGCGGGTATCTCGATCGCGGTGATCAGCTCGCCGTGCTCCAGCGGATGCTCCTGCTCCGGGGTGTCGCCGGGGAGCAGGAAGAAATCGTCGATGGGGATGGCCCGCTCCCCTCGAGACCCGCGCGTGTGCACGACCGCGTCGAGGGCGACCAGCGCGACAGCTACGTCTGACGGATGCGTCGCAATGCACTTGTCGCTTGTGCCGAGGATGGCGTGCCCGCGGTTAAAACCGCTCAGGGCCGCGCAGCCGCTGCCGGGATCGCGCTTATTGCACGGCGACGTCACGTCGCGGAAGTAGCTGCACCGCACCCGCTGGCACAGGTTCCCTCCCATCGAGGCCATGTTCCGCAACTGCGCGGACGCTCCCTGCAGCAGCGCCTGGGAGATCATCGGGAACCGCTCTACGACGCCAGCTGCCTGGGCGACGTCGCTCATCCTCGCCAGCGCCCCGATGCGAAGCCCTCCGCTCGGTAGCTCCTCGACCCGGTTCAGGGGCAGGTCATTGATGTCGACCAGCAGGGCTGGCCGGAGCACGTTCTGGCGCACCAGGTCGACCTCCGTGGTGCCGCCGGCCAGAAACGCACCGTCGCGGGATTCCTGGACCATCGCGATCGCGCTGTCCGCGTCTGTCACCCGCGCATAGCCGAACGGCCGCATCGTCACTCACCTCCGGCTGCGTCGCGGACATCGCGGATCGCCGCCCGAATATGCGGATATGCCGCGCAACGGCAGATATTACCGCTCATCCACTCGGCGATCTCGCGGTCATCCGCGGCATGGCCCTCCGCCAGCAGCGCCACGGCCGACATGATCTGGCCCGGCGTGCAGTAACCGCACTGGAATGCGTCGTGGGCGACGAAGGCGGCTTGCATCGAATGCAGCTGCCCGTCGGCGGACAGCCCCTCGATCGTGGTGACCTCGCGGCCCTCGCAGGTAACCGCGAGCGTCAGGCACGCCAGCACCCGTCTGCCATTGACCCACACCGTGCAGGCACCGCAAGTTCCCTGGTCACAGCCCTTCTTGGAGCCGGCCAGCCCAAGATGCTCACGCAGCGCATCCAGCAAGCTGACGCGTGGCTCAACCCGCAGCTCACGCGCATGGCCGTTGACGTTCAGCGCGACCGTGCGGGCCGAGTCCAGACTCTCTTCAGGCGCCGCGACAACGTGGCTATCCATCAGGCCCCCTCCTGCGCGTCCGGAGCGTTCACCTGGCGTATGAGCAAATAAGACCGGAACGCACCCGTATCGAGTCAATGACGTCCTGGCTGCGCCGCTCCAGCCACCCTGCGGCGCACCGGCGTGGCGACCCCGCCACCACAGCCGCGTCATACCCGCGGGCGTCGCTCCCCCACCCTCGCGGCGAAGCGGACCTTGGCTCCCCGCGTCAGTCAGGGCGCAGCACTGGCTTCGGCTGGTTGCCTGGTACGCCGTTCCTCGATCACCGAGGGCGACGCGCCCCCGTCACCAGCTGGCCGGGTGGCAGGGCGGAAGCCGCGCAGCCGGACACTGTTGGCCACCACGAACGCGGACGACGCTGCCATTGCAGCACCCGCGATCAGCGGGTTCAGCAGGCCGGCAGCGGCCAGCGGAATCGCCGCGACGTTGTAAGCGAATGCCCAGGCCAGGTTGCGGCGGATCACCCTCAGGGTGGCCCTGGCCAGGCTGATCGCCGCTGGAACCACGGCTAGGTCATCGCGGAGCAGAATCAGGTCAGCCGCGCTGATCGCCACGTCGGTACCCGAGCCGAGCGCTAGGCCCAGGTCCGCGGCGGCCAGCGCGGGGGCGTCGTTCATGCCGTCGCCGGCCATCGCCACCCGCCGGCCCTGCGCCCGCAGGCCAGCAACGACGGCCGCCTTGTCCGCCGGCAGCGCCCCGGCGATTACCTCGTCCACGCCCGCTTCAGCCGCGATCGCTTGCGCAACGACGTCGCTGTCCCCGGTGAGCAACACGGTGCGCAGACCCAGCCGACGCAACTGCTCGATCGCGGCCGGCGCCGACGGCTTGAGCGTGTCGGCAACCGCGATCGCGCCGCGGGCCTGGCCATCCCAGCCGGCCAGCACGATCGTCCGGCCTGCCGCCGCCCACTGCGCGCACTGGCTGGCCAGGTCCGCCGGAATAGTCATCCCGCGGTCGCAGAGCAGCTGCGCACGCCCGGCGGTCACCTCGGCGCCGTCAACGACACCACGGACGCCCAGGCCCGGCAGCGCCTCGAAGGTAGCCGCCCGCGGGAGTTCGCCCAGCTCGGCGCGGGCGAACGCGCTGACCGCAACTGCCACCGGATGGCTGGACGCGTCCTCCACCGCCCCAATGTTGCGCAGCAGAATCTCCCGCTCAACTCCAGCCGCGGCTTCCACGCCGGTCACGCACATGACGCCCGTGGTGATGGTCCCGGTCTTGTCCAGCAGCACAGTGTCCACGCTGCGAGAGGCTTCCAGGGCCTGATATCCCTTGATGAAGATGCCCAGCTGCGCGCCCCGACCACAAGCAACGACAAGGGCGGCGGGTGTCGCCAGGCCCAGCGCGCACGGGCAGGCGATGATCAGCACCGCCAGGCCAGCGCTCAATGCCCTTTCCGCGGGCGCGCCCGCCGCCAGCCAGCCGGCCAGGGTCAGCGCCGCAGCCGCGATTACTGCCGGAACAAACACCCCGCAGATCCGGTCAGCCAGCCGCTGCACGGCAGACTTATCCGCCTGCGCCCGCTCCACCAATGCGATCAGGTGCGCTAGCTGAGTGTCATCGCCAGTACGGACGGCGACAACGACCAGCCGGCCGCTCACCACTACGGTACCCGCAGTCACCGTCCCGCCCGCGGCGGTCTCAGCGGGCACCGATTCGCCGCTCATCATGCTCGTATCCACCGCCGACTCGCCGAATTCCACTACGCCGTCAGCAGCGACCACCTCCCCCGGCCGGACCACGAAGCGGTTCCCCGGCCGCAACTGCCCGACCGGCACCCAGCGCTCAGTGCCGTCCGCGTCCAGCAGCCGGGCGTCCCGCGCCCCCGCCGCGGCTAGCGCCCGCATCGCATCGCCGGCGTCGCGGCGGGCCCGCGCCTCATAACACCTGCCCGCCAGCAGGAACGTCGTCACCGACGCGGCGACCTCCAGGTAAATCCCGCCGCCGGACGCGTGAATCAGGAGCTGCACGGGCCTCGCCCGTTCCTGCCCCGGGTCGAGGACGAACATCGCATACACCGACCACCCGCAGGACGCGATGATGCCGACCGACACGAGCGTGTCCATCGTCGTAAAGCCATGGCGTGCAGCCCTCAGTGCCGCAATGTGGAACGGCCACGCCGCCCATCCCGCCACCGGCACGGCCAGCGCCAGCAGAACCCACTGCCAGCCAGGGAACCGGAACGACGGGAACAGCGACAACTGCACCGACAGATCGCTCAGCGGGACGAAGAACACCAGTGCCACGATCAGTCGCCGCCGAAGGTAGGCGACCCTGGCCGCATCCTCGGTCTCATCCCCAGACCCCGAGCCTGCAGCCTCTGCGGACAGAGCCGGATCGGCACTGTAACCGGCCTGTTCCACCGCGTCGATAAGCCGCTCGATATCCAGCGACGACGGCGCGGTCACCGTGGCCTTCCCCGTCGCCACGTTGACGAACGCGACAACGTCCGGAATCTCGCCGAGTTTCTTCTCAACCCTGGCGGCGCACGCCGCGCACGTCATGCCACGGATCAAGAGCTCGACTTCGCTCCGTCCCGGCGATGACGTGTTGCCCGTCACTGCAGCCGACGACATTCACCCTGCCTTCCGCCAGGACCGCTTATTCTGCCTGCTGGCCCGCCGCAAAATGTACACGGCCGCTAACTCCCGAGCCCACCGGTTCGTCAGCCTGTAGGTGACTCACTGTGGTATGAGATAGTTGCGCCACGGGCCAAACGGGCCGCTAACGTAATCAATGCCTTGGCCGGCATTGGGAGAGGCCCGAGCGGAGACCCGATCATGGTTCACGTCAACAACTTCTCGTACGGCGCGCTGAATCCGGTGCTCGCCTACGTGACATCCTGCATAGGCTGCTTCATCGGCCTGCGGTGCACGACCCGAGCCCGGGCGTCCCAGGGCGTGGCGCGGGCCTCCTGGCTTGTCATCGCCGCCCTGGCCATCGGGATCATGGGGATCTGGGTGATGCACTTTATCGCCATGCTCGGATTCACCATCCCTGGCCAGTCAATCCGCTACAGCGTGCCCGTCACGATCCTCTCCATGCTGATCGCCATCGCGGTGGTGGGAGTCGGATTGTTCATCGTCGGATACAGCCGCGGCGGGGCCGGCCCGTTGCTGCTCGGCGGCGTGGCCATTGGATGCGGTGTGGCGAGCATGCACTACATCGGCATGGCCGCTATCCGGGCACAGGACCGGCTCAGTTACACCCCGTTGCTCGTCGCCGTGTCCGTCGTCATCGCCGTGATCGCCGGGACCGCAGCCCTCTGGGCGGCGCTGCGGCTGGAAAGCGCCTGGTCGGCTTTCATCGCGTCACTGGTGATGGGCGTAGCGGTCAGCGGCATGCACTACACGGGCATGGCGGCTCTGAGCGTCCACGCCACCGTCGGCGCGGCCGTAGCGGCCCCGGCCAGCGCCAGCGCGGAGGCGTTCCTGCTGCCGCTGATCATCGGCATCAGCTGCACCGGATTTATCTTCTCGGCAGTGATCGCGCTGTCGCCGACGGCCGCGGAGATGCTCGCGGAGGCTGACCTGATGGCGCGTCTTGGCACGCGCGCGCCGGACGTACCCGTTACGCCGCGGGAACGCCAGCCTCCGGCATATGACTCGCGGCAGGTCGGCGGGCCGCAGCCGGGCAGCCTATTCCGCGATCATCGTCCCGCACATCAGGATGAGCCATAACGTCGGGTCGACAGCTGATTACTCGCGCTCAATCCTTCGAAGCCCGTGCGTGGGGGTCCACCACTCGACGACGAGCATCGTGGCCTGCTCGTTGAGGTGCGTGTAGACAACCTCGGAGACGTCGGCGTTGAAGCGGTCGCCGTCGGATCCCTCGGTGAGTGGCCCGACCTTGCTCGCGCGTCCAGAGATCTTCGCCTCACCTGGCCACTGCGCTTCCGCCCCCTCGACCGGATCAACCGTGGCGCTGTGCAGTGCGAACCGCGGATCTCGAACCAGATCGGCGCCTTTGCGCGCGTTCGACATCGAGCCGAACACTAGCTCGCCGTCCTCGAAGGCCACCTCGATCCCGGAGATCCGCGGCGACCCGTCGGCTCGCAGGGTGGCAATCGTCTTGTGCCTATGCGCGTCGAACAGTTCCTGAACACGCTGCGCGAACTCAGGTTCTGCGCGCCCGACATCCGCCCACGCCGTCACGCGCCCAATATCTCAGCGTCGACCGAGCGCAAGCAAATCGGCGAGTCGGCGAATCCGGTCCGCGCCATCGGCGTCGCCTCCGCAGACTGCGGGACTGACTGGCGGCGCAAGGCGCGCACTGGCTTGGCAAGCACACAGAGCAACTGGGCAAGTGCCGCGAATAGCTGACCCACCTGAGCGTCAGCTTCCCTTTGCTCGGCCCGGCTCTTGGGACGCTCGGCCTGATAGCCCAGGTAACCGTAATTCAGCATGGTCGTTCCTCACTGTTGGGTTGTGTTTCCATCAAAGCACTCTTTGAGAGTAACAGACAGACGATCATCCGTACAGATGGCTGGTCAGTCGATCTGTGGTTCTGGTATTATTTATTTTGATGGAAAC
>Ga0210393_10002067_pt1 | contig 16692 bp, 12 predicted proteins | sample IncBWC27OmetaG_FD_160068 | JGI IMG/M metagenome (GOLD analysis project Ga0210393, IMG submission 160068) | Forest soil microbial communities from Barre Woods Harvard Forest LTER site, Petersham, Massachusetts, United States - Inc-BW-C-27-O ... | reverse complement strand
GTTCCCGATCGGTCTCGACGCGACGACCGGTACGAACTACGGCACCGACGTCACGTTCCCCGGCTCGTCAGACGAGGCGAACAACCCGAACTATCACGGCTGTTTGAACCGGAACCCTTAGGTCGGGCGAGGGAATAACGGGCTGCCTTTCTGCACACGCCATCCTTTCGGATCCAAGTCGTGGACCGTCGCAAATCGCTGGTCGTGCACGGAGCCCAGGGACTCGGCAGCGCCCAGCCGTCGCCAGAGCTGCTCGCACTTCTCGGGCATGAACGGCGCGAGGTGCACAGCCTGCATGGCCAGACGCCATACGAGTGACGCAAGGACTTCGTCCAGCAGGTCACGAGCATCGGGTGCCTTCGCCAATTTCCACGGCGCCTGGCGGTCGACATATTCGTTCGCGCGGGCGACGGTCTGCCAGATAGCGCGGAGTGCTTCGTGCGGCAGGTAGACGCCCTTGTCACCCATGACGTCGTGATACCGGCGATAATCGAGCTCGTCACCGCCGGTCGTCCGAGACGCGCCAGGTGGGACGATACCCTGACGATACTGCTCGATCATCGCGACCGTCCGACTCGCGAGATTCCCCCATGCGTTGGCCAAATCGGAGGTATAGACGGCGTCGAACCGCTCCCACGTGAACTCGCCGTCCCCATTGAACGGCACGTCCCGCATGAGATAGTAGCGACACGCATCCGCCCCATGCCGGTCGACGATCTCTCCAAGCTCGACTTTCACGCCGGCCGACTTACTGAGCTTGTCGCCGCCCATGGTCACAAACCCATGCGCCCACACGTGCTGGGGCAGGGCCACCCCGGCCGACTCCAGTATCGCCGGCCAGATGACACAATGAAACCGCGTAATGTCCTTCCCAACAAAATGCACGGTGGCGGGCCAGCGCTTCTCATAGCCGGAGTCAGGGTACCCAGTAGCCGTGAGATAATTCATGAGCGCTTCGAACCAGACATACACCGTCTGCGCGACGCCATCGCTGGTCGGCCGCGGGAAGGGGATCCCCCACGCGAGCCTCGCCCGACTCGCTGAGACGTCTTCGAGCCCTTGATCGAGCAGCGCGAGAATCTCGTTCTTTCGGATGTCCGGAAACACGAAGTCGGGATGCGACGCGTAGTACTGCCGCAGAAAGTCCCCATACCGGCTCAGCCGAAAGAACCAGTTGCGCTCCGTCACCCACTCGAGCACGCGCGTGGGATGCAGCTCGCATCGCCCGTCGATGATCTCGGCGTCAGTCTTGAACGCCTCGCACCCGACGCAATACCAACCCTCGTACGATTTCTCGTAGAAGTCGTCGGGATTCCGCTCGAGAATGCGCTCCAAGAGCGCCGTGACCCCGCGCCGATGCTGGGGACTGGTCGTTCGATAGAAGACATCGCGCGAGATGCCGAGCCGATCCCACATGGCGCTGAAATGACCGGCAATCGTGTCGACTTGCTCTTGCGGTGTGACCCCGCGCGCGGCCGCGGCCTGCGCGACCTTCGTCCCGTGCTCATCCATGCCGATGAGGAAGTAGACGTCGTCGCCGGCCAAGCGACGATAGCGCGCGAAGACGTCGGCGCCGATCTTCTCGACGGCGTGTCCGAGATGGGGCTCTCCGTTCGCGTAGTCGATCGCCGTGGTGAGGTACGTGCGCGCCACTATTCCGTCGGCGCCTCGTCGTCCGTCGGTGGTGCGCTCCCACCACCCTTCCCACGTCCACGGCGCCCGCCCCGGCGCCCCCGCCGCCGCTTCTTCGGCCCAGCCGTAGGCGCTGCCGCCTCCTCGCTTTCGCTTGGAGGAGGGGGCGGGGGCGGAGGTGGCGCCGCCAACACGGCACGAGCGGCGATCGTGGCCGCGTAGGTTCCCGTGTCCGGCAAGATCTCATCGATCTCGGCGAGCTCCGGGGCTTCGGCCGACACCGAGAGGTCTGCCACCGCGTCACCGCCGTCGAGCTCCGCGCGGAACGCCACCAATGCGATCACGCGCGTCTCGCCCTCGGCCGAGCGCAGCGTCACGCGCTCGTTGAAGATGTCGTTCGAGACGACTTTCTCCTCGCCCTTTGCGGTCGTGACGGTCTTGCCCTCTTTCGGGAATTTCTTGCGGCTGTGCACGTAGAACTCGTGCTCGTAGCGGAGACAGCACATGAGTCGCCCGCACGCACCGGAGATCTGGCTGGGGTTGAGACTCAAGCGCTGGTCCTTGGCCACGCCGAGATTGACAGGCCTCAATTCCGGCAGCCATGACGCCGAGCAGTATTGGCGCCCGCATCGCCCCACACCGTCGAGCCGCTTCGCCTCGTCCCGCACGCCAATCTGCTTCAGCTCGATGCGGGCCCGGAACAGCGACGCGAGATCCCGCACGAGATTGCGAAAATCCACGCGCTTCTCGGCCGTGAAATAAAACGTCAATTTCTTTTTGTCCCACTGCCACTCCGCGTCCGACATCTTCATGACGAGCCCGTGGGCCTTCACCCGCTCGGCCCCCTTTCGGCGCGCCGATTCGTCCTGGCCGCGGACATCGCGCGCTTGGCGCACCTCGGCCGACGTGGCGAGGCGGAGTGCGCGGCGGGGCGGGGGTGCCGCGCCGCAGCCATGGGCGCAGCCGACGCACCGCTTCTGCGCCAGCTCACCCAGGGAATGCACGGTGCCGAGATCCTCGCCTCGGTCAGCGTCGACGATGACCGCCGATTTGAGCGGCGGCGCCTCGTCAGCGTCCCAGGTGAAGAACTCTTTGCGATTGCCTTTGAAGGCGACTTCTACGAGGTGCGGCAACTACGTCTCCGAGACTTGCCCCATCTTGAGGAACTTCTCCCGCCGGCGCCGCACGAGCTTGTCCGGCTTGAGATGGCGCAGATCCTCCAAGTTGCGGGTCAGCGCTTTCTGCACGTATTCGGCTGCCACGCCATGGTCGGTCTGCGCGCCGCCGGGCGGCTCCGGGATAATCTCATCGATGACACGGAGCTCGAACAGGTCGGGCGCGGTGAGTCTCAACGCGTCGGCCGCCCTTTCCCGCATCTCGGGACTCTTCCCGTCCTTCCAGAGAATAGCCGCGCATCCTTCAACCGTAATGACGGAATAGACGGCGTTCTCGAGCATGAGCACCCGGTCCGCGACTCCTAACGCCAGTGCGCCTCCCGATCCGCCCTCACCGATCACGGTGGCGATGATCGGGACTTCGAGGTCGCTCATCTCGAAGAGATTCCTGGCGATGGCCTCCGATTGCCCTCGCTCCTCCGCGCCCAGTCCCGCCCAAGCACCCGGCGTATCGATGAAGGTCATGACGGGCACGCGGAATTTCTCGGCGATCTTCATCAGTCTCAACGCCTTTCGATACCCCTCGGGATGCGGCATACCAAAATTCCGGCGCAGATTCTCTTTGGTGTCCCGCCCGCGCTGGTGCCCGATGATCATGACGGTCTCGCCGTCGAGCCGCGCCCACCCACCGATGATGGCGGCGTCGTCGCGGAATGCCCGGTCACCGTGGAGCTCGATAAAATCGGTGAAGGCGAGCCGGATGTAATCGGCGGTAAAGGGACGTTTCGAGCTACGCGCAACCTGCACGCGTTGCAGCGGCGTGAGGTTGCGATAGATCTCGACCCGGAGCTCGGTCAGTTTCTTTTCGAGTGGTGCGATTTCTTCCGTGACTTCGATCTGCTGCCCGCCGGAAATTCGCTTCAGCTCCTCGATTTGCCGTTCGAGCTCGGCGATCGGTCGCTCGAATTCCAGCGTGTTGGCGGTCGTGGCCATGGGAATCAATTTCCCCGTACGAGACGCACGCGTTCGGATCCCAAGAGCGCGCGCAGTTCCGTGAGAGCCGCGGTGGACGCCGACAACGCCATGCTGCGCGACCGGAGCCGCGCGCGAGACCCGTTGCCGTCCGACCATCGCATTTCCAGCGGTGCCGTGCCCGGATGGGCATCAACCACCGCGCGGACGTCGGTCATGACTTCCGGCGGGAGCGTCGTGCCTGGTCCGAGGTCGATCGACACGACCATCTGACCATTACAACGCAACTCCGCCAACCGCTTGACCGTCTCGACGATGAAGGTCGGGTTGTCGCCTCCCTGATCGCGTTTGCCGTAACTGCCTTCGAGGAGTACGGGCACATCCGGCTTGAGCCGATCCTGCAGCGCCGCCCACGTCTCTGGGAAGACCAGTACCTCAGAAGATCCAGAAAAATCTTCGACTGTCAACCTGGCGAACTCCGCGCCGGAGCGCTTGCTCACCTGTCGTTTCACGGCCGTAATCACGACCCCGAGCTTGATGCGCTCGGTCGACCACACACCCAATTGGGCAACCTTATGGGTCGCAAACAGCTCGCACTCGGCCCGATAGGGGTCCAGCGGGTGCCCGGAGGTATAGAACCCGAGGATCTCCTTCTCCTTCGCCAAACGTTCGGTTTCCGAGTAGGGCGCGATATTCGGCAGCTTGAGTTGCTGTCGATCCATCGCCGGCGCCTCGCCGCCGAAGCTCCCGAACAGGCTCGCCTGGCCGCTCGCGACTTCGTCCTGCACGAAGGCCGCCTCGTTCATCGCGCGATCAAGGGCATCGTGATACTGCGCCCGGTGCCCCCCGAGCGAATCGAGCGCGCCGGCGTTGATCAGCGCCTCGAACACGCGCCGGTTGCAGAGTCGCAAATCGACGCGCTCGGCGAACTCGAAGAAATTTTTGAAGGATCCCTGCTTTCTGGCGGCCAGGATGCTCTCGATGGCGCCCCGCCCCACATTCCGGATGGCGCCCAACCCAAACCGGACCCGGTTTTCGCCGACGACAGTGAACCGATATCCAGATTCGTTGACATCGGGTGGCAACACATCCAGGCCGAGCTCCCGGGCCTCATTGATGTACTTGACCACCGAGTCCGTGTCGCCGATCTGCGATGACAGCAGCGCCGCCATGAAGTCGGCGGGATAGTGCGTCTTGAGCCAGGCCGTCTGATACGACAGGATCGAGTAGGCGACCGAGTGGGATTTATTGAAACCATATCGGCCGAACGTCTCGATCTGCGCCGCGATTTCCTCGATGACCGGCCGCGGGTGACCCTTGGCAATCGCCTTCGAGATAAATTTGCCGAGCTCGGCCCGGATGAGATCCGCGTCTTTCTTTCCTACGGCTTTGCGCAACACGTCGGCTTCTGCCAGTGAGATCCCCGCCAGGACCTGCGCGATGCGCATGACCTGTTCCTGGTAGGTGATCACCCCGTACGTGGCCGAGAGAATGGGCTCGAGCTCGGGCAACGCATACGTGACCGGCTCCTCGCCGCGCTTGCGCCGGATATAGACCCGGTGCATGCCGGCGTCGAGAGGACCGGGCCGCATCAGCGCGTTCGACGCCACCAGATCGTCGAACCGATCGCAGCGCATGCTGCGCAGGATGTCGGTCGCGAGCGGTGACTCGAACTGAAACACGCCCGACGTCCGGCCCGCGCGCAGCATCCGGTACGTCGGCTCGTCATCGAGGGGCAGCGTGTCGAGGGTGAGCGTCTGTCCGGTGCGATCGGCGATCGACGCGACCGCGTAGGTCAGAATGGTCAGCGTCGTCAGCCCGAGAAAATCCATCTTGAGCATGCCGGCCTTCTCGAGGGCCGTCATGTCGTACTGCGTCACGACAACGGTTTCATCGCCACCCGACGTCCCGCCTGCGCCTTTCGTGGTCGTGGTGAAGATCGGGACATATTCGTCGAGCGGACCTGGCGCGATCACCACGCCGGCCGCGTGCACGCCCGAGTGCCGCGAGAGCCCTTCGAGCGCGATCCCGTACTCGAGCAGCTGCCGATAGCGCGCGTCCTGCGCGTACAGTCGCTTGACTTCCGGGATCTGCTTGGTCGCTTCCGCGATCGTCAGCGAATAGTTCGGCTGATTGGGAATCAACTTGGCTAACGCATCCGTCTCGGCTGGCGTGAATCCCAGCGTGCGCCCAACGTCCTTGATGGCCGCTCGTGATTTCAGCGTGCCGAACGTGACGATCTGCCCGACGCTATCTCGTCCGTACTTCTGCCGGACGTAGTCAATCACCTCGCCGCGCCGTTCAAAACAGAAATCCACGTCGATATCCGGCATGGATACTCTGTCAGGATTAAGAAACCGCTCGAACAGTAGATCGAACACGAGCGGGTCGATGTCGGTAATCCTGAGCGCATAGGCAACCAAAGATCCGGCCGCTGACCCTCGCCCGGGTCCCACGGGAATATCCCGATCTCGCGCCGCTTTGATGAAATCGGCGACGATCAGGAAATACCCGGCGTATCCCGTCTTGGTAATGACACCCAACTCGTAATCGAGTCGCTCGCGAACAGCCCGCGGAAGCGGGTCCCCATATCGGTCTTGGGCGCCGCGCTCGGAGAGTTGGACCAGTAACTCATTCTCGCTCGATACTTCGGGAGGGAGCGGGAACGAGGGCAAATAGTATTTCTTGGCGAACGTGATATCGGCTTCGTCGGCGATCTTGAGCGTATTCTCGAGAACGTCGGGTCGATCGGCGAAGTGCGCCGAAATCTCGGGAGCAGACTTGAAGTACAGGCCGCGGTCATACCGCATGCGATCCGCGTCATCCCGGTCCTTGCCCAGCCCGATGCAGAGGAGCACGTCGTGCGCGTCGTGATCCTCACGCCGCAAAAAGTGCGAGTCATTCGTCGCGATAACCGGCAAACCGAGCTCAGCCGCGAGCGAAAAGACCCGTGTGTTCAACTCGCGCTGGCCTTCCGTGTCATGCGCCTGAACCTCCAGATAGTACCGGCCAGGGAACGTCTCCGCGTACCACGTCGCGGCATCGCGAGCCCCCGCGATGTTGCCGTTCAGGAGGTTGCTGGCCACCTCGCCGGCCATGCAGGCCGAGCTGACGATGATGCCTTCGCTGAACTGTTTCAGTAGCTCTCTATCGACCCTGGGCTTGGTGTAGAAGCCTTCCACGTATCCGAGGGACGAGAGCTTGATGAGGTTCTTGTAGCCCGTGGCGTCACGGGCGAGGAGCACCAAATGGTAGTAGGGCTTCGCTCCAGGCGACTGGCGCTGGCGGGCACCGCGCGAGCCAGGCGCGACATACGCCTCCATCCCGATGATCGGCTTGAGGCCAGCTTTCTTCGCCTTTTCCTGGAATTCCCAGGCGGCGTGCATATTCCCGTGATCGGTAATCGCCAGCGCGGGCTGCTCGAATTCCAGCGCTCGCTCGATCAGATCGTCGATTCGGTTGGCCCCGTCGAGGAGGGAATACTCCGAATGGCAGTGGAGATGGACGAAAGACATCAGACTTTTATAATAGTATGATCGGGACCGCCTGGCGTCTCTTAGGCCTCGTTGCCCTCCTTACCGTCGTGCTCGCTACGGGCACCCCCACTGGCCGGTATTTACTGCGGGCGGGGTGGGAAGAAGGAAAGATCCTCGCGCACCGTAGGCCGATCACCGACGTCATCGGTGATCCATCGACCTCCCCGGCCACTCAGTCTCAACTCCGGCTGGTCCTGGACGCCCGCGATTTCGCCCAACGCTTGGGGCTAGCCGCCAAGCGCAGTTTCACGACATACACGCGTGTCGAACACGACACCCTCGTGATGGTCCTCGGCGCGGCGTACCGAGACCAGCTTCGCTCTTATACGTGGTGGTTTCCCATCGTTGGCAGCGTTCCGTACAAGGGATACTTCGACTTCCCGGCCGCCGAACGCGCTGCCGCAGCCCTCCGGCAGGAGGGATTCGACGCCTATGTCCGCCCAACCGCGGCGTTCAGCACGTTGGGGTTTTTCAACGATCCGCTCCTGTCATCGTCGCTCCATGATGACTCGGTAGGGCTGGCCAATACCGTCATCCACGAGCTCACCCACAACACGTATTACGCCCCCAACCAAGCGATTTTCAACGAATCGTTCGCCAACTTCGTCGGCTCGCGCGGGGCCGAGGCATTCTTTCGTTCCCGAGGGGACTCGGTAGCCACCAGGCAGGCGGCCGAAAGTTGGGAGGACGAGAAGATCCTCGGCCGGTTCTGGACCAGCGTGTATGATCAGCTCGACTCGGTGTTTCGCGCGCATCCCGCCGACCGGAATGCCCGCCTCGCCGCCCGGGACACGATCTTTCGCCTGACGCGGGAACGCTTGATCGACTCCGTGGGACCGTTATTGAAGACCTATCCTCGAGAGGCGCTGGCTAGGGCGCGCCTCGACAATGCCGCGCTCATGGCGCGCCGGGTCTATCACACGGACCTCGATCTCTTCGACAGCGTCTACGCGCTCTCGGGCAACGACCTGGCGCTCGCGGTCCGCCGCATCATCGTGGCGGCGCGCGAGCACAAGAACGACGGTTTTGCCGGTCTACGGTCGCTCGTCGGCGCTGGGCCCGTAGGGAGTCGGCGGGAGCGCGACGCCGAGTAGCCGCAGGTACACGCCGAGCTGGGCGCGGTGGTGAATGCCGTGGCTCAGCACCCGTAAGCGGAACGCCTCGATTTTCGGCTTGGTGTAGATGGTGTGGCCGAACGCCTTGAACGTCCACGGCCGGACGAGCATCGCGTCGTCCGCGTTGCCGAGCAACTCCCGAGCGCGCGAAACGCTGGCGTCGAACGTCTCCAGCAGCTCAGCGGCCGTTGTCGCTTCTCGTCCCTTCGGCGGCGTCTGCCCCGGGCTGCCGAAGCTGAACTCGTCGCCCTCGAAGATCCACCGCGAGGCGCCCGGAATCTCGGCGAGGTGCATCGAGAGTCGTCCGAGCTTCATGGATTTCTCATGCGGACGCCAATCCATCTGGCCGTCGGGGACGCGCTCCAAAAAGTGACGAGTCGTCGCCATCTCCGCATCGAAATCCGCCAGCGCGAGGTCTTTGAGCATCATGGTGTTCACGAAGTGAAGCGGCCGCGCAAGGCGGCGCGCAGGTCGAGGTGAGGGGCTGCTCCGGCCTCGGGAGCACCGACCGGAGTCGCCGGTGAGCCGACGACGATCCGTTGCATGTGCTCCCGTACGCCGGCATCGAGAAACCGGGACAGTTGGTCGATCGAATAGTCGGAGCCCCGGCGTGAGCTGTAAACCTCCAACGGATACGTCACCGCCAGGTGATTGCGCGCTCGCGTGAGCGCCACGTACATGAGGCGGCGCTCCTCATCGGTTTCGTCTTCGTCGTTGAGCGCCCGCGCCGAGGGGAACCAGCCGTCCACGGCCCAGATCAGGAACACCGCATCCCATTCCTTCCCCTTGGCCGAGTGCACCGTACTGAGAATCAGCGCGTCGTCCTCGCCATCGCTCCCTCCAGGGAGATCCTGCGTCGCTTGCGGCGGTTCCAACGCCAACGCGGAAAGAAACGCGGCTCTCGTGGGATACCCACCCGCAATCGTCTCGAGCTGGTCGAGATCCGCCAGCCGGGGTTGCACCCGGTCATATCGCTCTTTGAGGATATCGTCATAGAGCTGCCGCACCCGGGCAATCTCGGCGCTCAACCCGATCGGCACTTCGGTGCGTCTCAGACTATCGAGCAGCGCGACAAGCGCGGCGTGCGCGGCACGCGCGCGCGCCGGCGGCCGATACTGGGCAAACGCCGACGATTCCCACGCGGCTTGCGCCATCGCCTCGATGGCCTGTCGCGCCGTCGCATCTCCAATGCCGGGCAACAGGAGCAGAATGCGATACCAGCTCACGTCGTCCCGCGGGTTTTCGAGAATGCGCAGGAACGCCAGCACGTCCTTGACATGGGCCGCTTCGAGAAACCGCAACCCGCCCCACTTCTCGAACGGAATCTTTCGATTGGTCAGTTCGATTTCGAGCGCCGCCGACATGTACCCGGCGCGAAACAAGACGGCCATCTCGCGGAGCGGTGTCCCGTCTTCGTGGAGCGCGAGGATGCGATCGCACACCCAGCGCGTTTGTTGCTCTTCGTCTCTCGCGGTCACCAACGCCGGAGCCTCGCCACCCACGCGTCTCGTCCACAGGGCTTTCGTATAGCGCTCCCGCGCCCGGGAAATCAGCGTGTTCGTGGTGTCCAGAATCGGTTGCGTCGAGCGATAGTTGCGCTCCAGCGTCAGGACCGTGGTGCCGGGGAATTGCGCGGGAAAATCCAGGATGTTCCGGAAATTCGCGCCGCGGAACGAATAGATGCTCTGCGCGTCGTCCCCGACGACGGTGATGTTGGAGTGCGTGCGACACATCCCTCGCAGGATGCGCGACTGCAGCACATTGGTATCCTGATACTCGTCGACGAGGAGATGATCGTACAGGCCGGCGATCCTGAGGCCGATATCGCCCGGCGCCTCGAGCAGCGTCGCCCAAAACACGAGCAGGTCATCGTAATCGACGAGATTCCGTGCGGCCTTCCGCTCGATATAGTCAGCGTAAATCTTCGTGAAGTCCGGCACGTATTCGGCGAACTGGGGATACTCGCCCCCGAGGATCTTGGCCAGCGGGATCTCGGTATTCACGTGCCGCGAGTAGACGTAGTGCAGCGTCTCCTTCTTGGGAAACCGCTTGCTCTTCTCCGCGTACCCGAGCTGCGCGCGCGACAGCTGCATCAAGTCTTCGGCGTCCGCCTGGTCCATGATCGTGAAGTCACTGGGCACGCCGCCGAGCGCACCAAACCGCCTGAGCAGCCGGTGCGCGGTCGCATGGAACGTCCCGCCATGCACATGCCCGCCGGCCGGTCCCACGAGGCGCTCGACTCGGCCGAGCATCTCCTGCGCCGCTCTCCGCGTGAACGTCAGGAGCAACATCCGCTCGGCCCGTGATCCGCGCCCGATCAAGTGCGCGACCCGGTGCACCAGTGTCCGGGTTTTCCCCGTGCCGGCGCCCGCGATGATCAGCAGCGGGCCGCCCTCGAACGTCGCCGCCTTCTGTTGCTCTTCGTTGAGCTCGACCGCCTCAGTCAACGGGACACAGCGCGAAGTGATCGGCGAACGCGCTGGTGACCGCCGCGGCTGCGGTGGGGACGTCGACACCGAGGTCAGGCCGTTCCCGAGCCATCGACGTCATATCGACCCCTTGGATCCCGCATGGCACCATGAGATCGAAATATGACAGGTTCGTCGTCACGTTGAGCGCGAACCCGTGCCAGGTCACCCACTGGCGCGCATGCACCCCAATAGATGCAATCTTGCGATCGCCCTCGGTCCAGACGCCCGTGAGTCCTGCGCGCGGCTTTGCCGGGATCCCAAAGGTCGCCAACGCGTCGATAAGCGTCGCCTCGAGCTCTCTCAAGTACCAGTGCAGATCGCGCTTGTGCTGTGACAGATCGATGATCGGATACCCGACCAACTGCCCCGGCCCGTGAAACGTGACATCGCCACCGCGCTCCACCTCGAAGAGCTCGACGCCGGCGGGCAATGGCGTCGTGACGTGCTGGGATTTCGCGGTGCGGCCGAGGGTGACGACCGGCGGGTGTTCGCACAGCAACAACTGGTCACCAATCGTGCCCTGGATCCGCGCCGCGGCCAGCTCGCGCTGGCGCGCCAGCGTCTCGGCGTACGGCGCAAGGCCGAGGTTGGTGACTACCAACTCACGGCCCCTTGGGTCACGCATGTATCCCACGTCCGAGGGAATCCAGGCACGCCTCGGCGATGGCCTCGGCCAACGTCGGATGCGCATGGACAAAGAGGTCGACCTCCTCGACGGTGAACTCGTTCTCCCGCGCCACCCCGAGCTCGTGAATCAGCTCGGTCGCGTGCGACCCGATGATGTGGGCGCCGAGGATCTCACCGTATTTCGCTTCGCGAATGACCTTCACGAACCCTTCGGTCTCCCCCGCGGTCCGCGCTCGCCCGGACGCGGAGAAGGGAAACTTGCCGACGCGATAATCGATCTGCTGTGCCTTACACACTTCCTCGGTCATCCCGATCGATGCCACCTCGGGGTGACAGTACGTGGCATTCGGGATGTTCCCGTAATTCACGGGATGCGGATTCTGCCCCGCAATCCGCTCGGCCACGACGACACCCTCGCGCTGGCCCTTGTGCGCCAGCATCGGCGGCCCGGCGACATCGCCGATCGCGTACACGCCGGGCACGGTCGTCTGGAGCTTCTCGTCGACTTTGACAAATCCACGATCGTCCAGCCGCACGCCAAGCGCTTCGAACCCCAGTCCCTCGACATTCGCGGCCCGGCCCGCCGCCACCAACACGCGATCGACCGTCATCGGTTTCTTGTCGATCGTGAACGACACCGAATCTTTTTCTATTTTCACGTCGCCGATCTTGGCGTTCGTGTGTACGTCGATCTTTCGCTTCTTGAAGCTCCGCGTCAACTCGGCCGCGACTTCGCCATCTTCCAATGGCAAGATGCTGGGCGCGATGTCGATGAGAGTGACCTGCGTCCCGAACGCATTGAACACGTCGGCGAACTCGCAGCCGACCGCGCCAGCGCCCACGATCGCCATCGTCTTCGGTGCCTTGTCGAGGATGAGCACCTCGTCCGACGAGAGCACCGTCGTCTTGTTGAGATCGAGTCCCGCGCGCGGAAGTCCGCGGACGCGAGAGCCCGTGGCGATCACGACCGCCTTCTTGGCCTCGTGTGTTTCGTCGCCAACTTTCACGGTTTTCGGGGAGGTCAATGTGCCCGTCCCCTTGATCCAGGTGATCTTGTTCTTCTTGAACAGGAACTCGACGCCTTTCGAGTTCTGCGCACTCACCGCGCGCGAGCGCTTCATCGCTGGCCCGTAGTCGAACCCGAGCTCGCCCGTGGTGATCCCGTGCTCGGCCGCGTGCCGCACGCGGGAGGCGAGATACGCGCTCTCGAGCAGCGACTTCGCGGGGATACAGCCCCACAGGACGCAGGTGCCGCCCAGTCCCTCGCGCTCGATGACGCCGACACTCAGGCCGAGTTGCGCGCAGCGAATGGCGCACACATACCCAGCGGGGCCGCCGCCCAGGATCACTACATCGTACGATGCCATGTCAGTATACGAGCAGAAGGGGATTCTCGATCAAACGTCGGAGCGTAGCAAGGAACTTGGCGCCGGTCGCGCCGTCAATCACGCGGTGATCGCAGCTCATCGTCACGCGCATGCGGCGCCGGACGACGACGCTCTCGCCAACGACGACGGGCTTCGCCTCGATCGCGCCGATCGCGAGGATCCCGGCTTCCGGCGGATTGATGATCGCCGTGAACTGGTCGATCCCGAACATGCCGAGGTTCGAGACCGAAAACGTCGAGCCCGTGTATTCTTCTGCCTTGAGTCTGCGGGCCTTTGCTCTGGTCGCCAATTCCCGCACCTCGCGAGCGATATCCCGCAGGCGCTTCGTGTCGGCATCGAACACAACGGGCGTGATGAGCCCCTCATCGATCGCCACCGCCACGCCGAGGTGCACGCGCGCGAACTGCCGAATACGATCACCGAGCCAGTGGGCGTTGACCTCTGGATGCTGCGCCAGTGCGGTCGCCGTGGCTTTGAGCACGATATCGTTGACCGACACTTTATAGTCGTCGCCCAACTCCGCCATTGCCTTGCGCATTTCGCTCACGCGCTCGACGTCGAGCTCGGCCGTCAGATAGAACGTCGGCACTGGGCCGATAGACTCGGCCAACCGGCGCGCGATGGTCCGGCGGATTTGCGTGAGCGCGATATCGGTATACTCAGTGCCGGCCCTAACCGGCACGGCCGCTGCAACGGGCACCGACGTCACCGCGGCCGCTGCCGGCGCGGCTGTGGCGTCGAGGTCCCGCTTGACGACGCGCCCGTTCGGCCCTGATCCCGCGATCGCATGCAAGTCGAGCCCACGCTCGGCAGCCAAGCGGCGGGCAAGCGGCGATGAACGCACCCGCCCACCATCGCTGGCCGCAGTCTCATGCTCCGGCGCAGTGGTCGTGACGGGAGCAACGGTCGCTGGTGTCGAGACCGGTGCGACGGCCGCCGGCGCAGGAGCCACCGCGGGCGCCGGACTTTGCGCGGTCGGCGCAGCCGACGCGCTCACCGGAGTCGCCCCACCGACGAGCGCAGCGATGTCCTCGTTGGCCGCAGCGATGACGCCGAGTAGCGTGCCGACAGGCGCAGTCGCCCCTTCGGCCACGAGCTGGCGCCGCAGCACGCCGTCGCCGCGCGCTACGAGCTCCATGATCGCCTTATCCGTCTCGACCTCGGCCAGCGTTTCGCCGTTGGCGACGCTCGCGCCCTCGGGCTTGAGCCACCGCACGAGGCGCCCTTCCTCCATGGTCGGAGACAGCGCCTCCATCACGACCTTAGTCGCCACGGTACATGACTCGCTTGACCGCGGCGATGGTCTTCGCCGCATCGGGTTTCGCCGCGCGCTCCAAATTCTTGGCGTACGGCATCGGCGTATCGGCCTGATGCACCCGGAGCACGGGCGCATCGAGGTCGTCGAAGCACTCGCGCTGAATGTAGTCGACGACCTGTGCCCCAATGCCGGCGAGCTCCCACCCTTCTTCGAGCACAACCGCCCGATTGGTCTTCTTGACGGACGCCGCGATCGCCGCCACGTCCATTGGCCTGACGGTTCTCAAATCGACGACATCGACCCGAATGTCTTCTTTGGCCAACGCGTCGGCGGCCTGCATCGCCACGAGGACCATCTTGCCACTCGTCACGATCGTCGCGTGGTCCCCCTCTCGCTTGAGATCGGCGACGCCGATCGGAACGACGTGCTCGCCGTCGGGCACCTCGCCACGCGTGTTATACAGCATCTCGCCTTCGAGCACGACGACCGGATTGTCGTCACGGATCGCGCTCTTGAGCAGCCCTTTCGCGTCGGCAGGAGTGCCGGGTGTGACGACTTTGAGCCCGGGGATGTGCGCCAGCCACGACTCCCAGGCCTGGCTGTGCTGCGCGGCCAACTGGAGGGCCGCGCCGTTGGGCCCACGAAAGACGATCGGGATGTTGTACTGACCACCGGACATATACAGCATCTTCGCGGCGGCATTGATCACCTGATCGAGCGCCAGCAGCGCGAAATTCCACGTCATGAACTCCACGATCGGCCGCAAGCCGACCATGGCCGAGCCCACGCCGACGCCGGCGAATCCGAGCTCGGTGATCGGCGTGTCGACCACGCGCATCTCGCCGAACTCCTGCAGCAATCCCTTCGAGACCTTGTACGCGCCCTGATACACGGCGACTTCCTCGCCCATGAGAAAGACGCGATCGTCGCGCTGCATTTCTTCGCGCAACGCCTGATTGAGCGCATCGCGATACGTGATGAGCGCCATTCAGGTCAACGTGTCGGTGGTCGTGTCGACAAGCACGTCTTCCGTCAGCGCCTCGAGCGGCGGCTCCGGACTCTTGTCGGCAAACTGCCACGCGTCCTCGCACGTCTGCCTCGCCTCGGCATCGTAGCGCGCGACATCCTCTTCGGTGATCTCGCCGTGGGCTTCCATATAGTCTTTCAAGACCGTGATCGGATCGCGCTTGCGATACTGCTCGAGCTCATCTTTCGTCCGGTACGTTCCGCTCACCGCGTCCGACATCGAGTGCCCCATAAAGCGATAGGTGCGCGACTCGATCAACGTCGGGACCTGCTCGGTTCTCGCGCGCTGCACCGCCTCGCCGACGACCTGGCGCACGGCCAACACGTCCTGGCCGTCGACGACAGCCTTCGGCATGTCGTAGGCCCGTGCGCGCTCGGCGATGTCGTTGATAGCCGAGGCGCGCTCCAGCGCGGTGCCCATGCCGTAGCGATTGTTCTCGATCACATAGATGACCGGCAATTTCCACAGGCCTGCCATGTTCAGCGCTTCGTGAAACGCGCCATTGTTCACGGCGGCCTCGCCGAAGAAGCACAAACACACCTGGTCGCCACCGCGATACTTGATCGCGAACGCCACGCCGGTGGCAAGCGGGATATTCGCCGCGACGATGCCGTGGCCGCCGAGGAAGTTGTGCTCTCGGCTGAAGAGGTGCATCGAGCCGCCTTTGCCGCGCGATACGCCGTCGATTCGTCCAAAGAGCTCGGCCATCACGTACTTCGGCGCCATGCCCCGCGCGATCGCCTGGCCGTGATCGCGATACGTCGTGATCACGTAGTCATCGTCGCGCAGCACCGAGATCGCGCCGGTGCCCGTGGCTTCTTGGCCGATGTAGAGGTGGGAGAACCCGCCGATCTTTCCGACTGCGTAGGCCTCGGCGCAGCGCTCCTCGAAGCGACGCTGCAGCAGCATGGACGTGAACAGTTCCGTGTGCAGGTCGCGGTCAGACTGCACAGCCTCGACAGGGGCCGGCGCCTCGGCCACCGAGGCATTTCGTTTTCTGGCTGCCATTAGACGCCTGCGGCCTGTACCTGCTCCCAGGCGTGGTAGCTCGACCGCACGAGCGGGCCGGCCTCCACATGCCTGAATCCCAAATCCCGACCGATTCTCGCCAGCTCGGCGAACTCATCGGGGGTATAGTAGCGATCGAGCGGTATGTGCTCGCTCGATGGTCTCAAGTACTGCCCGAGCGTGAGGATATCGACATCGCGCTCTCTCAGATCCTTCATCACGTCGACAACTTCCTCGGTGGTCTCTCCCATGCCCAGAATGATTCCCGTCTTCGTCGGGATAGTCGGCGCATAGGCTTTGGCGAACCGAAAAATCTCCATCACCCGCGGGTAGCGACCGCCGGGCCGAGCCTTCTTGTACAGGCGAGGCACGGTCTCGGTGTTGTGATTATAGATCTCCGGCCGGGCGTCGAGCACGGTCCGGATTGAGGCTTCATTCCCTTGGAAGTCGGGCACGAGCACCTCGACCGAACAGCCCGGGACGCGCTCGTGGATGCCGCGAATCGTCCGCGCGAAAATCTCGGCGCCAAAGTCCGGCAGGTCG
>Ga0210393_10002066_pt1 | contig 16693 bp, 36 predicted proteins | sample IncBWC27OmetaG_FD_160068 | JGI IMG/M metagenome (GOLD analysis project Ga0210393, IMG submission 160068) | Forest soil microbial communities from Barre Woods Harvard Forest LTER site, Petersham, Massachusetts, United States - Inc-BW-C-27-O ... | reverse complement strand
AGGTATTGTCGGAAGTACCCTCCGGGAAGGTGACTGTCCAAAAAAAGAGTACCCGTTTTTTCCACCTGGGTGAAGTCCGGATCACATTCGCATAAGCAAGGATCCGGTTTCTGATCACCTGCTTTTTGAGTGTATACCCGTCGAAGGGTGGACGCTCCGGGATCCCATTTTCCAATTCCGGTACCTGATCGCTGCCAGGATCGCAAGAAAGTAAAGCATCAAGATCAGGAGGATCCACGCAACGACTTTTAATTCTGGTTTTAGGCTTGGCATCGATTTTTTTTAAAGGAGGTTTTTTAATGATCGATCCGTCCGGGAGAGATTGATATCCCGGACCGCACAAATGTCGGCTGTTATATGAGTATTCTTTCAAATGTGTTACACCGGTCATGCCGGCTTTAAATTGTTTGGCTACATAAAACGGAACGTCGCTCATTCCCCTGGTTATCACCTGCATTGTAAAGGATTTTAGAAAGTCGGTTTTTGAAATATGAGTCCCTATATGAATCCATATACTATTAATTAGAGTCTAATGAGTCGGTCAGGAACCCGTAGACTACGTCCGGTCTTTTCCGTCGCCGGTATTTTATTCGTCGGTAATGACCCGAACAGAACCCGACCAACTATTTAAACAAGTTCTAATAACAGCCCCGGAGCGTCAACCATGTTCGGGATCGGCTTCCCGGTCCAAACTTTCACTTTGTATACTCCGTTCTTTTTAAATTCCTTACGAGCATATGCCTTTGCTGTCTCCTGCTCATTGTCCCTGAAAACTTTCTCCTTTACATGATTGTCGAGCGATGCCGTGTAAACGTGTACTATGATCATGATTTATAAGTTTTTAGCCATAAGTGATACCAGTTATCTGCGATCTCCAGGCAGATGAACCAATCCATTGTATTGAAATCCAGTTCTATCAGCTCAGCCCTGGGTGTATTCGCAAACCAGTAAATTCCTGTTTTCATCCTTTCGGTTTTAAGTACTGTTCATAATGCTCTATAAAGCGTTCACAGGCGATTCTAAGCCTCGGATCCGTTTCCGGATCTCTGATCAGCTTTCTGACCGAACTCAGTTTGTTCGTCATCAGGGAGCTTGTACGGCCGTGGTAATCGCGTTGTTTCTGTATCCATAGCTCAATCATGCTTTTAAACTGTTCCCATCTGAATACCGGCTCAGTCCTCTCCTTACTATTCCATGCAAAGCCGACCCAGATATTCATAGTCTCACGTTTTTAAATAGGAAAAGCCCATCCGGACGAACCGGATAGGGCTGTAGCCTCATTAGAGGCTTATGATTGACGGGACTATAGTATCTTGCATTCATTAGTAAAACGTTTATCACCACATTGGAAGCCTCCCTAGTCTTGGGGAGGCTTCATTATTTTAAAGTATGCGTACGGTCTCAGCAATACGATATCCCCGTCTCCAGAATGAACGTCGTCCATACTTACGATCGGCCAATGTGAATCTGACCTCCCCTGCTCGCCCGGAACCAGAAAGAAAACTTCCATATCTCCGGGATACTTCTTTATTGCCCTTATTGTTTCGTCAACTGTCATGCTACCGATTTTTTGGTCTGCTGTTCCCTGATCTTATATAAATCATTCATCCGGGCAAAGTGAAAATTGAATCGATCCTGACATTCAGCACGACGCTTTGCCATTCGCCGTGGCAGTTTGTTGAAAAGATGTGAGTAACTATTCATCATATCCCTATGATGCTTTAGCTCGACTTCGGTACGTGTTAATTTTTCAGTATTCATAGTTTTTAGTTTTTGCTCTCATGGATCCGCGATGTCAAAAAGTTCGGACGCTGTCTGCAGTAGATTTGTCACCTGGAGCTAGACAACCTGATCAGCTTGTCCAAACCGGCATGACATTTCCCCGGGATCCGGATAGTGTCAGGGATCCCCGGACAATTCCGATATCAGAGTTGTCATGTAAGCAGGACCAACGATCTCCGTGATCCTCTCCCTGCTCTCCTTAAAAATTCCGATCAGTGCGTTTGCTTTCGATCCTGTTCGTACACTGCAATCCCAGGAATCGCTCGAACTCCATCGAGATTTACAAACCCAATAACCGAAAACTTTTGTTTTTTTCATCGTGCTCTCGTTACGGCGACGGCCGCATCGCGCACATACATGCCTCTCTTCGGGTTCCGGTTTTTTTCTACTATAGTATTTGTATCCCATCGCGATTAAATAATTTCTAGTTGAGTTTCGACATCCTTCATGAGCTTAACAAGTGTAAGCCCTCTTTTTTCTAATGCCTGCAGCTCGTCTTCGGATTCCTGACCGGTAACAATGTATTCGATCGCCTGCGGAATGAATAGAGAAAAAATTCCCGGCTTATGTGTGAGCACTCCGATGCTCTCGTCATAAGAAGTTACAGCCGTAGGGTGAGCGAGCGCGACCCAAGTTTTCCCGACAACTAAATCTTTTGGTATCTGTGCGATTCGTTTACTGATCCCCTGCCCTCTCGCCTCACGAGTGAATAGATCGGCCGACGGATAATATTTTTCACCGACCCAAAGCAATCCAAGTCGCAAACCTTTAAAAGAAATCGGGCATGCGTCTTTACACGGACCATTGTAGTAACCGAACGGCTTCGGTTCACAAAAAATATCAGACATGATCCAGGTAAAGCCTCTCGCTTGTTTAATGCCGGACCCGCAACACGGACAGACGGATAATTCAAAAGGAAGTTTACAGCATGGCTGAGCATTGGATCCACCTACGAGGTACATTCCTCCAGGCTTTCTGTATCCGCAACCGCGTTCGGATTCTATACGGGCGTGGATCGTGCTCATATAGTTTTGCTTTTGGGTAAGGAAATAGTTTCAACGTGGTGCTTTTCGAATTTCTTACCCGATACCGTGATATCGTTTTCGGTGTGCGCATACACAACCGGCGAGCATGCTGTAAAAGCGACAGCAGCGACGAGAGCTACAAATAAGTACTTTAAATTTTTCATGGTTCACATTTTTTAGTTGTTAATGGATAGACGCTTTACAAAGGTTAATAACTTTTTTTGAATCTGCAATAGAAAATTTACCCTCGTAGTTTTACTATAAAAAAGGAGGTTACATCCCTGCAACCCCCAGCGTCTTTTCCATACAACCAAAAAACCGACCGTGGAGGCCGACCATGATGTGTAAGAAGAGAGCACGAAGGTAGTTAAAATCAGTCGTCTGACATAGCGATCACGGCGACACCTATAACCAGGGCGATACCGAGACCGATCAGCAGCATATTATTAGTAGAGATCCCCCCGACGGCCGTACTGTACAGACTCGCCTCACTTGCCCGCCGTGTAACGAGATCCGAATCCGGCTGACCGCCGGCGGTAATACAGGTCTGCTGTATCTGTGCCGCGACAGCAGGGACGGAAGCTCCGGAATTTATTAAGTTTAAAAGCGTCGTGGTAATCGTTCCGCAGTCGTACCGGATCGATGTCAGGGCAGCGAGCTGGTTTTCATTGAGCGGTACGGTGAGCTGTGCCTGAATCGCCTGGAGATTCTGATTAATAAAAAAATCGCTCAGATCTTCGGCCGTCTGCTGATCGATATCCGCATCGGATTGCTGTACTGCAGTACCGTCCTCATAATAATGATTCCCGTAACCGATCGCATAACCATTCACATCGAAGTACGGCGAAGGAGAAAAACCCTCCGCTCCCCGGATGAAATCGATCGCCGTCTGAATTGCGAGTGCCTGATCCATGAGAAAATATTTAATTCAATCCAGCACCGCCCGCCCATTCTCTTATACGGGTACCGGAGATCGTATTCGCATTACCGGTCATCTGATTCATATTGTCATATGAACTTGGCAGGTTGGAAGTATCCTGCCCGGATGTAGTACCGGAATTCGAATCGCCGAAAATGGAATCGAATAAATTTTCAAGAACAGGAGTCACCGCGACCGCAGCAGCAGCACCCTGAGCAATACTCGTCGATGCAGCACTCGGACCGGAAGGAATGTAGACAACATTCGGCCGTTTAGGTTGCATCGCGAGATAGGCAATACCACCGACAAGCGCGATGCCTCCGATCACGAGTGCAATTTTTTCTCCTTTTTTCATCGTAACAATTTTTTAGAAGTAATTAATAACGAGACAAACAAATCCGTAACCCGCGAGCAGCAGCAATATGCAGAACAATATTAACTTAAGCCCGCTCTCCATTTTATTTTTCCTCTTCCGTATCCTGTTTACTCAACGCATCGGCCGCCGGTTTTACGGGAGTCGTTTTTGCAATTTTTATTCCCGCAGCTTTGAGCACCGTCTCCGCATCCGCGCTTTTTTTTTGGTTGGCAGCATTCACACGATTATGAAATTCTCTCCAGACAGCCTGCAGATTATTTTGCACTATCTGAGCCTCATTCTCGAACTGCAGCCGGAAAGCGATCAGCTCCAGGTCAGTAACTTTTGCGAGATCTACATTTTGATTAGTATTCATATTACACTGCTGTGATTAATTTATAAACGACTCCGTTATTCTCAAACTCGATGTACTTGGTTGTATCCACGACGACAGCAGCAGCAACCTCCAGCCCTACCCGGAATTTCCCTGCAGTTGTCACCGGTCCCGTTGTCTGTATCTGACCGTTTACCTGGAGACGCGCTCCTGTATCTACAGCCGGAGCAGTGAAACCGAGTAAAATATTTTGAGTAGCGATACCGAGCGCAACGATATTACTCAGTATAGAAGTCTGACCGACTCCGATCAGTGTGGTATTAGCGATCACTCCTCCGATCCCGCCCTCCTGGGCACCGAAGCCGATAATAATATTATTGTTTCCGATGATTGAATCGAAATCTGCATTCGCTCCGAGAATTGTATTACCACTCCCAAAGGCTTGCTGAGCAGCAGCCCCTCCTCCGATAAAAACGTTATTGCTTTCATCGGATACCGTACCACAGTTAGACCCGATGCCGACATTATTTCCTGCTGTGATCACTCCATTGAGTGAGAAAGGTCCGACAGCCATGTTCCCGGATCCGCTCTGATTGTTATTTAAGGAATTCCATCCGAAAGCCGCATTCTGCCCGCCACTGATATTGCTTTGCATGGATCCGGATCCGACAGCCGAGTTCTGTATCCCGTTACCGGAATTGTCAGCAAGTGCAAAAAATCCGATCGCTACATTTTCAAAAGAGATTGGGCAACCCTGCAGAGTATTGGTTCCTATTGCAACGCTTCTCGTTCCTGGTAATCCGGTGAATGATGCTCCCGATTCGAATCCGAAAAATATTCCGGTACTATCAGGCATTCGCAACGATGCAACCTCCGCAGTCGTCGAATCCTGAAACTGCACGATAGGAGATTCATGATTGAACGATGCTCCCGTTCTTATTATTAAGAAAGAGCCTGGAGCCACCACGCCCGCTCCCCCTATCTGTGTGAATGCAAGTGTAAACCCGTCGAAGGGAATCTCGGAGTTGTGCAAAAGTTTTGCAGGATCCCCGATCGCTCCGGTCACCTGACCGAGTTGCGCAATGTTGGCAACTGCAGTGAGTCCGTTATCGGCTCCGATGATCGTTGTCGCCGGAGCAGGCTTGGAAGTGTTACTCCCGAAAAATATTGATCCCGGTCCAAACATTTTTTAGATATAAAATTTAAAAACAATCTGCAGGAACGGAGCGATACCGACCACCTTATCGACAGTAAGCTGTATCTGCCCGTTATTACCTGTATAAATTTCATCTTTATTCCCGATCGCTCCCTTACTCTCTCCGGATAGTCCCGGACCGGGTGCGGGCAGCAAACGAAAACCATTTACCCACAGTATCGTATCACCGCAATTCACGGCGACGTATCCGTTACAATCCTGCGGTACCTGGATCATCTGCGATGCGTAGTACTGCTGCACGACTTCATTATACGGACGCTTATCCATTTTCGAAAAATTTAAAATTGAAAGCTCATTCCATCCTGCTGATAGTTCGAATTTATCTGATCAATCTGATCCTGATCTAGTACTGATTTCACCCAGGACGGAAGATCCAGAGCTGAACAGTTAAACCCTAACAGATTGCACGTACTCAGGAAACTCGTCGCGGCCTGCTTAGTCCCAAAGTATTGCATGATCAAATAAATGTCTGCATCGTTCACGCACTGATTCAGATCGGAAATAATTGTTTGTTGGTCGCCGGTCATTCCCTTATTATATATATCGGTAGCAAGTCCCGAAGCCTGGGCAGCAGTGAGCGACGGCGTAACGTTCTGATGAGCGAGTGTACTCAGCGTCGATGCCGTCGACGACGCGGTATTCTGATCGATCGCCTGATTGTTACTCGAATTCGCATTGCTCGCGAATGGATTTCCATTTTTAAAAAGAAAGTATAATCCCGTACCGACTGCTAACAGCACCACACCCCCGACAATGAGATTTGTATTCTCTCCTGATATTTTTCTTTTCATACCTGCATGTTTCTAAGCGTTGACAAAAAGAGGTTGAATTTGAATCTCTGCGTTTTGCTCATGCGAGACAGTTTCTCCAGGATCGCCGGGAGATCCGGAACAGCTTTCGAGAGTTCGGAGATTGCGACATCTATACGCTTCGCGTCGTCGAGATTCGGAATCCCCGACAGTGATCGCGTGCCTGCGAAATTCCCCTCTCCGTGACCTTCCCTCTGCGGATCATAATCATTTTGCGGAGGTATGTACTGCCCTTTCTGTCCGGTGATCGCTTGAGCGATCTTGGCAGCAACGATCCCGATCAGGTTATCCATACCGGGAAGCCCCGCAAACTTATCGATCACACCCATAACACCGCCGTCTCCTTTGGTTGCATTGTCGATCTCGTCCTCCAGATCTTCTACTTTCTTTTTGAGCAGCGCATTTTCGACCGCAAGGTCTGTATACGACGCTCCCTTATAGGACGTTTCCACACTTCCCATGCCCGCCTGTCCTGGAGCACGCGAGCGATTGAATTGAAAATTAGTCGAGGAGTCATACGGAGTATTTGATTTGATGGATCCACCCCCGTTGTCATACACACGGAGCGTATAGATAGCGTATGAGCCTGAACCCTCCAGGCGGGTGAGATATTTTTCCAACTTCTCGGAACCCTCGTCGATACCCTCCCCTGAGTCCGGGCACCATTTAACTTTCAACTGTGAATCGTGAAATACAGCGAATGCGGGTAACCCCTGCTCTTCGTATGCTTCCACGATATCACTCACCTTGGTGAGATCCGCAAATTTTCCCATTGTATAAAAGTTATTGCGCGTTCTGATTAAACTATCGCGTGATTCATTACTGTCACACACGAGACCGATTCAACGATCGCCTCGCAACGAGTTTAATCTACGTCCTGACCGTAGGCATACGACACTTTAAAAATATAACTGAACGGCGTGCCGGCCGGGATCCCGATCACCTGGACATAGGATTTACTCCAGTCCACCTGATAAAGATCTTTGAACCGGTAATCATTCCAGTTATGTACAGTGAAGCCTCCTCCGGTATCCGACCAGAGATTTACAAGATCTCCGAGCGGTATATACTGCAGCGATTCGGTTCCTGCCACATTTAAAGTAAGCACACCGTTAATGATTGCAGCCGGCGAAGCGACAGCGTTTCCACTGGTAAGCGGAGAGCCGTTCATCATGGAAGATGAATAAGTCTCGATCTTTTTGATGTAGACTTTCCGATCATTGTTTATACTCTGGAGCTGTGGTTGCGATTGAAAATAAATCTTCGAATTCGCACTCACTATCGTTGCCGGCACGATCAGCTCAAGGAGTTGGGAATATTCCTCTCTGAACATTTTAAAAATTTTTTATAAGGGACCGGGATTTCTCCCGGACCCTTTTTTAATGCGCATTAGCGCAATTTTTTTAGTTCACTACAGTACTGTTCTGTGCGAGAACACCTTCAAAACGCAATATCAATCGTGCACCCGCATCCACCGCAGTGATCGCGTTAGGCAGTAAGATATTGAGCTGAATGTTCTGTGAACCGAGCAGCAATACAAAAGGTTCGATCGGGTAAATGCCGTCAACTGATCCGTCGAATTGATCCTGTACAACACCGGTCGCGATAGGAGTAACCACCTGCTGAGTCTGGTTTACTTTTCTATGGCGAGGGAGTCCCCATCCGTTTATATACTGCACGTTGTTGATCATTAATTTCAACTGACCATTATACAAGGCCTCTTCGGCAATGTGCTGAGCAAAAATGGTCGGGTTAAAATATGTATGCAGCGAGAAAGTCGTATCGGCTGTTCCCGTAGGTAGTGCGACATACACGCCGAGACGGGTAGGTACAAAACTATCCTGGAGGTTCAACCTGATTTCGGAAGGGAACTGCTGAGCCTGATTCTGAATATTACTCAATACAGGGAAAAGATACAGCGCGGACGTAGTAACAAGCGGCTGTTCTAAACGTAGTTCCGACTGTGTGAGCTTGAACGCGGAGACGGGATCCCAATTCGGATCGTACTTCGTGTTCGTCTGCCCGTTACCAAGAACTTTCGGATTGAAAGCATTGGAGAAAATCTTAGCAGCGATCCGGAAATCTTCGCGAGCCTCGATACCATTCAGTGAGAGAATCCCTTTCTGCGTCGGCAGTAGCATAAACAGCACGACGAGCACTCCAGCGACAGCGTATACATTAGCGAATGGCTGAGCATAACATACCGCAGTAGCGAGCAGCAATGAGAAAAGGAGAACGGAGAAAATTCTGAATAGTCGCATAACGAAAAAATGGTTTTTAAAAACGTGAGTAAAAAAAGGAACGATCAATTCGCAGGGGATCGATTAATAAATACCTGCATAAATTCTCTTATCCATCGCCTGCATACGACCTACTGCAGACGGTTTAGGGAAGTCACCGACTTTCGGCATATCCCTGTATCCGGCGAGTTTCCTCTGGTTGTACATCGCGGAGTAATCGATGCCGGCCATGTTTGCAATACCCTGGATCACTCCGGCGGTCTGCAGACCGAGAATCGCTCCGTATGCGGCAACGCCGATACCGAATCCCTTGATAAAAGCATTTTTAGGGAAGTAAGCGAGCGCACCGCCGCCGACAACCTCACCGAATGCTAAGTACGCGCTGTCACCGGTGAACACTACGTCCCCCACATGAGCAGCAACACCGCCCGCAATGCCTCCGAGGAGAAGCATAACAGCATCGCTGTTTATTGCTCCCATCCTTTTCTTGCGATGTGGTTTGTGTTTTTTTGAATGTTTCTTTCTGCTTGGCATACCCTTTCAATTTTTATAGTTAAAAAATACGATCCTAAATTATTTCCGGAAATCCGGATCATACACGGTATCCGCATCCCCACTCCTCACGGCCTCCGTGTAATTCGATTTCGCATATGCGTCCTCGTTCCACCGTGCTTCATGTTCCATCGGCATCTTGTCATATCCGAACTGTAAAGCCTGCAGCGCATAACCCAGATAGTAACCCACTAACCCGCGTTCCGAATACTGTTTCCAGTGGATCAGCTCATGCCGCAAAAGTTTTTCGTTATCCAGATTGCACCGGGAAACAAAAATTCCGATCGGAGGGATTGTCATAGCATTGAAGCCGAAGGGAAGCTCGTCCCGGATTATCAGATTCGGTTTTTCCTTTCTGCGTTTCATGGAATAGAGGGTCAGCAACCCAATGCCGACGACACCCGCTCCGATCAATATGGTTTTCGTTTTTGCCACTTACATGAATTTCCTGAACTCTGCTTTTTTTTCGGTGATCCGTTTCTGGATTTTTTTTCGTACGCGTGCACTCTTCGCCGTTAGCTTTCTCCCCTCCTCTACTCCGATCTCATGGATCAGCTTTTTTTTGATCGCGGCCTTATGGGAAGAGACTGACCCGATCGTGATATCGACTTTCTTACGGTCGACTCCGTCCTGGTGTGATTTACCGCGAAGTGTACCAACCCGTCGATGGTGAGTCCCGACGGATTTTTTTTTCCGATGCGTATGAGCACCTACTTTCTTTTTTCTTTTATGCGAGTGCTTCACTCCTCCGAGCTTACCGGCTTTATATTCTTTACCGGCCTGTTTCTGCAAAGTCGTATGCTTAGAGTTCGGATGCTTCTTTTTCAGCACCTTAACTCTCGCGTTAATTTTTTGGAGTGCGCTACTCATGATTTTTTCTTTTTAGGTTTTGTGAGAAAGTAAATTCCTGTTCCCAGGCCGACAACGATCAGCACTGCAGGGATCGGATTCGATTTTATCCAGCTTCCGGCATTCGCAATGATAGCAGGTACAGGATTTGAAATCGACAGCGAGCCGTCGGCATTGGTGACAACGGTTGCAGCAGGGTTCACCTGGGGAGCTGCTGTCATGCCTGCCCACTGTCCGAGTGTAGAGGGCGGGATATCGGCATTCATTGGGGCAGCGATACGAACGGCCTGGAGCACCATAGCGGGCGTAATTCCGGTCGTCGGGTTTATTGAACTTGACCAACCCGCCCACTGCCCGAAATATGCATTGATCCGATCAGCTTCGGTATTATTGAGCGGAGCGTTAGTATTCGGATCTGTACCATTGAGATTGTGAAACGTGAGTGCATCATATACCGGCACACCGAGCACCGTAGAGAACCACAGTTGCGCGGGCGTGCAGTCTGCTGCATTCACGGTATTGTCACTCCTGTTCGGTTTAGCCAGAACAAGATTTTCATAAAAAGAAGTCAGCCAGCGTACCTGCGTTGACTGAGAATATTTATCGCCGAAAATACTTGCAACAATACTCGCTGCCTCCAGTACGTAAGTCCCGATCGTACCGATAACAGGAATATTTGCAACGATAGGAACCAGCGAGGAAATTGATTTCGATACCTGGGCACCCGTCGCACCGATCGCGTGATCACAACAACCAGCTTTCCCGCCCTTCACGAGCGATGCACTCGAAAAACCCCGATCGATTCCAGAAAGTCTTTTTAACATAGCTCCAGGTTTTTTATCGATAAAAAAAGTAGGTGAGGGAAATCTCCTGTCGAGCCGGGAGAGTACGGGATCGATCCACAGATCGCCGTCGTCGTACTTAACAACAACAAACACATGGCCAGCAGCAGGATTAATATCGTAAGAAGCAAACCGATAATACCAATCGTATTCACGAGTTCCGACCTTTCGATTCCACGCATCGAGCACACCCGCGATATATCCCGCGTAATGTTTGCAGTCCACCCCGATCGATTCATCGCGACCCAACTGGATAATGCCAGCCGGTGAACGAGTTGTCTGGTCCTCTTCTGATTCAACATTGTAGTGCAGTTTTTTACAGAAGTCGAAGAGCTGCTCTTCGAGCGAAATCGTTTTATAAAAAGAAAGATCGTTAACTATTTTATCGTAGTCGCCCGCAAATTCCCGGTGAGCATCGAGTACCTCCCGGATAATGTGCGGAGTCGACTGCCTCCGCTTAATTATTTCCTCATTCCCCTCGAAGGGCGGTACCACACTGAGCACATCCTTTATTTTCGCTGCACTTCCACTCATACGGCTATAGTACTTAAACTAACGGGGATACGCAGACGACCGACGTACACATTCCCCAGGATGAAAATTTTTGTTCTCGCTGCAGGTCTCCCCTCCGTGATCACAAAATCCGGATTCGGATTATAACCGGGATCCACCGGTACCTCATAAATGAACTCCGTCCGGCCACATGGATATATGCAGCGATCGGAACAGTCGGCTATTACGCCGGCCTGAGATCCGTTAATACCTATCACACCGTAAAAAGATCGCTGAATGAATGTCCGGTCGAGCGGATTATCCACAAAAAGCAAAATCCGGATGCTATTTCCGGATTGTTGTACACTCGCGAGACTATAATGCAGACTCTTAACAGCAGCCAGACAGGACAAACCCACCACAGCAGCAGCCGAAAGGCCAATAAGTAAAGGAGTTTTGAGACTCACATACCCGTTTTTTAGTCTTAAAGTGACTGATCAGGGCATGAATGTAGCAGATTTTCCGATTTTGGGAAAGAATTTTTTTGCTCGCTCGTTCGAGCGAAGATACAAAAACGCTGTTTATACAGGTAAAACAGGCTTATTCCGGCTCTAATTCGTCCTCACGCCATGCTTTTTTATTGTGTGGACTACTCTCATTGTACACCCTCCAGAGTTCTAATCTCTCTTCGGGCGTGAGTTCCATCCATTTTGAGGCAAACAGTCGCCGGAACTTCCGTACAAAATGATCGATCGTAGAATTTTTCCAGGGGATTGTGTATAAAATGAGCCAAAAATTCAGACCGACGGACGACAATAGCAGGAAAGAAATGATTATAAGGGAGATTATCATGGCAAAAAGTTTTAGATTTGGTTACTCATGCAGGTAATCTGTTCTATACATCCGGAAATGTCCCGCGTCGCCAGCGCGGGATTTTCTTTTACTCCTTAATCGGTTTCATCATCATGACCGGTCTACTGATATCGACAGGTCTCAGCTCCTCCGGAGAATCGAAAGTCAGTATCGCTGACCATACCATTGTCTGAGTGCCTGCAATCTTCCCGGCCTGCACAATAACCATAACCTGAGTAGAAACTATTTTTACTTTCTCGTTATCCGGAAACGCTTTGAGAAAGCATTCCCTCGCTGCTGACAGGGCGGTACCCGCATCCGGACCCGTACCTAAGATAAAATTGAAATCGTACATGGTTTTATTTTAATTTGATTCTGAATACTGCGATTAATTCGTCCCCGATGTAGGTTCTCTGGGTGATCAGGTACCGGTATCCCCTACTCTCCGGACTGTAAATGAAAAAATCTCTCCTGTAAGCGTATCCACTGCGGAACACGTACATATTCTTAGCGAGAAACTCGTACGTTATGCGATCCATTTTAATTGCATCCTGGATAGTCATAACGGATAAACTGTAATATTAATAATTTCGAATCCGTCTCTCCCATCGATGAAGGTCTGGATGAATTTTCCGATATCATCCCCGGTAAAACCGATCCGGAAACTGACCCGCTCACCGGTACTCATTTTAATGTAGAAGTCTATTTTATACATCATTGAAATTTACTTGTACTTCACACTTGCGGAACTGCGGACCGTACAGCTTTCGCCAAAAAAGTTTTCTCCGGACGACGGATTTTCTGTCAGTCACCACGGCGATCGCAATTAATTTTCCCTTATGAATAAGAGCAACATTCCGGATGCCGTAATTTTTCATCGCAGAGCGTTAACAGCTATATCTAATGCTTCGTCCCAGGTCATTGTCACAGTATCGGCTCTTTGGAAAAGAAAAATCCCCGGTTCAATTATAGCAAAGTGCTTCTGATCATAAACAAAGAATCCATCGCCTGGAGGAACTGAAAATAAGTGCTCACGTAATCTCTCAGCAGCGTACTTAACACCGCCCGGAAATGAACGCTCATACTCAGTGTATGTGCCATCGCTAAAAAATCGTACGAATTTTACCATTATTTTTCTTTTAAACTGTTTTCAATTTTCCTCGCGATACTTGCTGCCAATCGATCGTTACTCTCCGTTAGCATGAGATCTTCGAGAGTTGTATATTTTAAAAGTTCCCTTTCCGATATGTCGACTCTCGCCTGGAGTATATCGATTTGCTGTTTCAACTGCTGAACTTTCCTGATCAGCATATCGTTACGATCGATCATTATAGCCCCGTAGAGCAATGCCTTAAAAGTCTGTTCAAAAAACTGATAATCGACAGACTTCTTTCCGGATTTCCTTTCCACTGCAGGCAGCAGAGTCTTTTCGATATACTGTGCCTTATCGTAGAATTCACGGATCGGCACATCGCCAAACTTGAACGCTCCCCCACTGGCAAGCGATTCGGTTTTTATGTCAGTGATTTTTTTTTCTAGCTTGTCCACGTTTTTCCTTTTTAGCCATAAACCTGAGTAATTCCAACATATCATCATGCCACTTTACGGAGAAAATGCAAACGATCCCGAAATAAATTCTCCATACCCAGGCGGGTAACCACTTGCGAATACGCAATTTGTTTTCCTCAATCGGTTCGATATATCCGCACCGATAAGCCATGAGCACGAGACGGCCTCTCCATTGCTGTCGCTTAACATTTTCGTCAATCATTTTTGTGATCTCCGGATCCTGCTGATAATTTTCCATCCTTCAAAGTTGTATTAATAATAACGATCGTTTTTCCGTTCCTGTCGAATCCATTCCGGATTCCGTCGACACGCTGAACATCCTGCAGCTCTCCCCGGATATTGTAAATGGCAACAACGACAATCGTTTTCTCCGATCCATCGAGCAGCAGCATCCTATCGATAAATGTTTCCAGATTCATAAATTACCACCTAGCCGGTTTTTTATTCTCCGATAGTTTGAGTATCGCAGCCACTATAAAACCGAACCAGGATGTGATCGACAGGAATATCGTTGCCCAGCGATCGCCTACCGTCCACGGCATACTACTCGGTTTAAACTCCAGGATCATTTTTCTCCGGAAATACCGGTAGAAAAGAACACATCCCGGAAACCAAACGCATAAAAAAATAATCAGTCTTATACTCATATACTCATTTTTACTCTTCTAATGGTCCAACCTTTCATGACAATTATTACGTAGTGAGATCCCTCCTGTACTTCCGGAAATACCTGAGTGCAATCCAGCTGACCATTGTAAAGGCTTTTAAATTTCCATACGATCAGATCCGGCACCGCATAAGTTTTCATCGGGTCATCTAACTTGTCGAATCCTTCGAAAACAAATTGCAGGCAGTCCGTCGCCTCACAAAAAAGGTCTCCTAATCTCAGCTCGGACGGTTTTACGAACTCCCTTTCAATGAATAAATGGCTGTGCACTGGTTTGCTCATTTGAATTTTTTTATTAATCTGAAATCGGAATAATTTAAGCATTCCCATAGTTGAACTTTGTATACACCCGAAAAATTTTTATCGGTACCCGATTTTTTCCATACCTCCCGCGCGTACTTCATGCAGAGATCTTTCGACCTAGAGACCTTCGCCAGCACGCGGTGATTAATGTCGAACACTTCGACCACGTACCGGACTGTCATTCGCTATCATTTGCAAAAAGATAAAGAAAAACCAGACTACAGGAGACAGCTATGATCATCCGGGACCACCAATGCCAATGCGATATACCCCACTCCCATTCAGCGAAAGCGATGAACGGATAAAGGAGCAGGAATACCATTGCGGTGACTATGATCGCCCCTCTGAGATCATCAAAACGTTTTTTCATGATATAATAGTTGATTGCTTTACTGTAGCTCCATATAGGGTAACTTGGGCTATACAACTTTTGGAGTGCGTCCAATCGTACATCCCATCCAGGAGTACCTTAATAAAATTGTTCCGACTGCCAACAAAAATAATATTCGGTTCAATCGGTTTTTCAACGTCATAAAAATCTCTCAATCCTGCACGAATAATAAAAACGTTGTTGATCAGTACCAAAAAAACCCCCTCTGTTAAAACGGTCGGATCCACAGTAGGAATACCGTTGAAAAAAACCTCATATTTTATTCTCTCAATTACAAAAGTGTCCTGAATCTTAATCGGTGGACAGGTTGTAAAGTATATCGCGTCCCCGAATTCAGGCTGCATGTTACCTTTTAAAACGACCTGATCATCGTACTTTATATTCATCTTATCCGGATCAGCACCGATCTCCGTACTTCTGATTATTTTCCGGACTTTCTCCGCGAACTCTGTGTACTTGGCCTGCATAGTTTTTAAGTTTGATTAAAAAATATCTTCGAAATTATCGTAGAAGCCATGCGCCCAACGCGCACGTTCGTCGTCAACCTCTTCATAAGCATATATTATCTGCTTTGTTTCCGGGTCGACTGTGAACCGCATTTTAACTTCCGAATTGCACTTATTACAGAATGGCATTTTCTCCCAATCATCCGAAGAGACCTGCATATTGATATATTCCACTTCGTCGGATAAACGCTTTCCGCACTTCGGGCAGTCGTAAACATTAAGCAAATTGTACATGATCAGTTTTTAGAAAAAATTCCGTCGATCGGTTTACCGAAAAAATTGAAAAGTATATTGTAGTTCATCCAGGATAAATATTTCTGCAGTGGATCCGGCGGATAACCATGCCATCGATAGAAATCGCAGTACTCTCCGGCCAGTTTATTCGGATCCAGATTTTTACCAGTTATGAATCTCCCGATCTCTTCGCGTGTTAGCGCGACACCTACAATCATCGCGGACCAATCGCGTGAGCAGTGCCACGGAAGCCGGTACAGTTTCGTTTCGTTTTTTGTCAGGTACTTAGTCAGGTAACGTGCGAGTGATCGCTGTTTTCCGTGCTCTGCAAAATTCACGACCTTTTTTGTTTTCCGGTTCTTATCGATGTCGACTCCGTTATACCTTTTTGCGGCATGCAGATTCCAATTTGTGATCACGCCTTTTCTGATCAGGTTGCAAATACATTCTTTCATGATCGCATTCGCACGCTGCACACCCATGTAGTGAGGGATCAGGATATGAAAGTGAATAACTTTTGTTTTTTTCGGTTGTCGCTCCGCAACCCACAGATAAGACTTGAGCATCCCTTTTTGACGGAGATTGGTTAACCATGTGTTAAATAATTGGTAGCAGGTATTATCCGAAGTGCCCTCCGGGAAGGTGACTGTCCAAAAAAAGAGTACCCGTTTTTTCCACCTGGGTGAAGTCCGGATCACATTCGCATAAGCAAGGATCCGGTTTCTGATCACCTGCTTTTTGAGTGTATACCCGTCG
>Ga0210393_10002065_pt1 | contig 16696 bp, 15 predicted proteins | sample IncBWC27OmetaG_FD_160068 | JGI IMG/M metagenome (GOLD analysis project Ga0210393, IMG submission 160068) | Forest soil microbial communities from Barre Woods Harvard Forest LTER site, Petersham, Massachusetts, United States - Inc-BW-C-27-O ... | reverse complement strand
GTTCTCTATCTCCCCTGCTGCCTCACGCTTGTGCTCCTCGGCGGGATGAACATAGCGCATGGTCATTTGGATGGTAGTGTGGCCCAGCAGGGCTCCAAGTGTCGGCAGGTCTACACCCGCCATAACCGCCCGCGATGCGTGCGTTGTCAGGAGCATGGGCGATCCGGCGAGAGACAGCGTTCCGGGCTTCCTGAGGGCGAAACTCCAATCACTCGGTACTTGGCGTGGACCGGTTTATTAACGTGCTGTCTACTAGGTGTACTGAGGTTTTGAACCTTAAGGTTAGGTTCTTCCCTTTGCTTCTCTTGGTTCGTCTTTGGAGAATTGGAAACGATAAGCGAGGGGGTCCGGGGGACGCGGAGTCCCCCGGCTGTATTCGTGTTTAGAGTTTGATTCTGACGAGCTTGCTTCTAACGAGCGGCTCTCAGGCTTTTGCGATACTCGCGTTCCCTGCCGATTTGTTCAAGTTCGTTCGAAAAAACCTCGTGGCAGCGGCTCAGAAATTTTTCGTCTTCCAAAGTGACGCGGTAGGTGTTGCAAGTACGTGTGATTCCGATGCGAGTGCCACGGCTTATCTGTAGAGCGTGAATCTGGTGCAATCGTTTCAGTGCCTTGGAGACTGTCGTCCTGCTGGAAACTCCCGCGTACCTCTGGATTGCCTGATAAGAGAGACACGTCGTGCCAGACTCGGGATCTTTGAACATTTCCAGGGCGACGAGGATGCTTCTCTCGGCTGCCGACAACTCTCCGAACAGCCCGCTACGCACCAGGACTTGGAAGGGAGATGCATGAAGCCCTACGTGATAGGGCGCAGGACACTTTAATTCGTTCCCTAAGGGTCGACCGGCCTTGACGTTTGGAACAAGAAAGCGTTCTGCAATCCAGCGCACAGCGGAACCAGTATCAATTCCAAGGACTCCCGCCACGAGATCAATACACGAATGGCCTCCACGCATATCGCACACCATGCAGCGGACGCGATTACGGCGCACCGAAAAGCAAAGCGAGGGATCGGCGTCCCCGTGCGCGTGTCGTTTCGGGCGCCAACACTTAGCCTTTTGATGACGGACACGCATGTTCAACGCCATCGCTACCTTGAGGACGGGCACATTCTTTCGGATCCATGCGATGTCGGGCTGTGAAAACCCGGAAACAGACCGAACAACCGCGAGCGACGTGTTCACGATTGCAACTCCGCAAGAACCGTTGGCATGGTAAAAACGTCACTAGCCGAGGCAATCGAACGATTTAGCAGAAAATGAAGCCCGAAGCACATGAGTCTAGGCCTGACCGCCTGTCGCTGCTGCGTCCGCCAGGACGCCATTGATTCGGTCAGCGCGACGACGCATTGCCTGAAGAAGCACTCGTCGGATTGCTGCGCCTTCCTCGGCGCTGAGTTCAACCTCCCCGCACTCTGCCTGAGACAGTTTTGCTCGATTGATGCCGGTGGCACGCGACGTTCTCGCTTGCGTCCAGCCTGCCATTCGCCGTATTTCCCGGAGCTCTTGCACTGCCTAATCCTCGCGGCAACAACTTTGTCGCACAGCGAAGTATGTGAACTAAAGTCAAAAATGGTTGGGCAAAAAGTGGCTGGCCATTTTTGTCAACAACGAAGCAGACGGGATTACTACGATTGGCTGCGGGAGACGTGGAAAAAACCCAGGAAACTACGACGATTAGCCTTCTGTTTTTGCCTGTGGAAGCTACACAACGATTGCAGCCGATGTTTCGTGTATCCTTGGTCGCCGGTTGCCTGTTTCAGCAGGACAAGAAGTTCATCCCAGTGTTTCTTACCCGTCCATCGTCTGACGAACTCAACCAGAGCTACCGTCTGTTCTGATTCCCTAGTTGTTTTCCTAAGCGGCAGGCGTTTTGTCGTGGACGACAGCCCGACAGAAGGGGAAGCTACTACTGAGGCGCGAAGGCCTTCGGCCTGGCGATCCAAGCCGTTGGCATACAGTAGCAATTCACGGATGGGAGGCGGTGCAAGGATGGGGTGCAGCCGCAGGCCAATATCAACGGGCTGCCCTAAGAGGCGCGCGATCCGGCGCACTCTTTCAGCTCTGCGCCTCAGATTTTTCCTCGCTTCCGAAATTGGGACTTCTGAGGATCCTCTTTTTCCCTCCAATCGAGGATCATGCGGGATAGCCTGCGCGTTCGCCAGAGTGAGCGAATAGATCTGACGGCACTTACGACAGACGCAAGTTCTGTGCTTCTGCATTGAGTTGCAGTTCGGGCCAGGCGAAAGCAGCACGGCGCGGACCACACGTAAAGAGTTTTCTATGTCCTGGTAAACGCGGTGGTCTCAATGAGTCGACGCAACAGTTAGCCCGAACCCACCTTGTATTGAAAGTATTGAAAACAAAAGCTAAAATCGCTCGCTGGATCAGATCAGGCAGAACATTACCCTGGCTAGGCTTTGACCCGGTACAGCCAAACAGATCGGTTCTCCGGCGGAGGTAGTGTCGGATCAACTGATTAGATGGTGTTGCATCGACCGGTCGAGCTTGCAGCGTTTATCAGGCATGTGGACTATTGTCAGAGAGTGCGAACAGCGAAGTCATCCATACTATGCTGGCCTAGATTTGAGCCGAAGCTCGTACACCATCATGACGAAACCCAAGACAAGAATTGCATCACGTTCCACCGCCACCGACGAGCGGCAGCTTGCAGGTTTTATCAATAAATTCGACTCAAGAAACGCAACATTGATTCGCTCCGTGAGAAGAGTATTGCGCAAGAGGATGCCCTCAGCCAATGAGTTGGTCTACGACAACTACAACTTTTTCGTAATTGGGTACTGCTCGACCGAGCGACCGTCGGATTGCATAGTCTCGATTGCCGCAGCTGCCAACGGAGTTGGTCTCTCATTTTATTATGGCGCCACCCTCCCCGATCCGCATAAGTTGCTCCTTGGTAGCGGCGGACAAAACCGCTTTATCAGGATTGAGTCGGCGACAGTCCTTACGCGCCCAGAAATTGATGAACTCATCGCCGCTGCCATGGCACAGGCTGAAAGGCCCTTGCCTAACAGTGGCGAGGGTAAGTTGATCATTCGTTCAATCTCGGAAAAACAAAAGCCTCGCCGCAAAGCGTCTAAGTCTAAATCCTAAGGGGTCGGGTTACGAAAACTTGCAGCACCAGCGCTCCACTTCTCCGGTAACCGCTGCCGGCTCAGATGGTCGACGCAACACGGGCTTGCAGTTTACTCGCAGGAGTTTCGATGCCTAAGGTTTTTCTGGGGCGTTGATTCAGGCGCAGCGCGACCTGGTCGAGCTGCACTTGCGAAATGGACAGACAGGTCGGTGCCTCGCCGGAAGTATTGCCGCAACAGGAGATTCGTGTTTTCGTTGGTGCCGCATTGCCAGGGACTTTGCGGATCACAGAAGCAGACCTTAACATCCGTCGCTACCGTGAAGTCTTATGCTTGGCCATCTCCAACCCGCGATCCCAGGTCAGCCAGCGTCGCAGGGTAGCGGAGGTTTGCGAACACAATGGGTCGATGCAACACTCAGCTCGAACCGAACTTGTAGTGAAAACAAGAGCCAAAATCGCTTGCTAGTTAGACCAGCCGGAACACTGACCTGGCTAGGTTTTGATAGACTACAGCCAAAAACATCAATTCTCTCAGGGAAACCTTGGTGAACCAATGCATTAGACCGTGTTGCATCGACCGGTTGAGTTGGCGGCGGTTACCGGACAAATGAATTCTGGCCAGTAACCTGTCCGGACTCGTTCGAAGACAGGCTATTTAGCAGCGGAGGCAAAACGTCATCGGTTAGATAGTCTAAAACTTAAGCGCCGTCCCGAGCTTCTTTCCACAGCTCGGGCAGCCGGTTAATACGCGCCTCCATGTTAGGAGGATGGCGTCTACGCCATTCTGCATGAGCTTCGTCTAGCTGAACCTGGAGCGAGGGGTTCGGTGGGGCAAAGTCCTTCTTTGGATTGGACAAGTCTCTGGCAGCACGAGTATACCGGCGCAATTCGAGGTCTGACATCTTGCGCAGGCGTTCGCGGATTCGTTCAACGTCTTCCGGCTCGGTTTGAATCATTGTGTCCTCGGGGAGGAGACGGGAAGGCAGGATAGCACGATGCCGCGGACCCCAAGCACATCAACAAGAAAGACTAGTCCTAAGAGCTTAAGTAAATAGATAAAAAGGACCAGCCAATGTCGAACCGATCTTTTCGGCTCCTTAGCGGAGGCAACGACTCGAATCGCTTGCCTCCGATAGCGACGGATTTTAGGTCGCTTCAACCAGGATTTTACGCCGGAGTCTGAACGGGATTCCTACTTCTTTGGCGGGACGACTTTGCTCACCAGCAAGAAGACGCATTTGAGCCAACCTACCCGTATTGAGCAATTGCCCATTCGATCAGGAAGGCGAGCGGCAAAAAGTTACAGCCCAAGTAGTTGGAGCGTCAAACCGTTTGCGCTTGTTGCTTTGCCAGGTTCGCGCGGATTCCTTTCATCCGTTCGCGAGTCATCGCACACCTCTGGCGTCCGTTGGCCGTGGCATCGATTAATTTTTCGAGACTTGCGGCAAAGTTCGGTGCGTAGGCTGCCCGGATCTCGGATAGAAGCGGCTCAACTTTGGCAAACACGCTGATGTGCTCGCCGTTGCAGTCATTGAAAAGCTCCGGACGAATCGCGCCGTCGTTGACCAGGGCTGCCGCCATGTCCCAATACGTGACGACCATGCGCAAATGACCGCTGTGGTCGCTGAATATCGCGTTATTGAAATCCGCCATGGTCTGAGGATTGAAATCTCGAAAAAACCAGTCGCGTGCTTTGCGCATCGTCTCTTCGCGGCGCAGTTCGTAGAGCTTCAAGATGAGTCCGGCTTCTTCTTGTTTCGACATTGGAGGACATCTCCCTCGTGAGGTGGGCACTTAGGTTTACGCTGCCGAGTGTAGCAGTTGCAGGAGGGCGAATCCAAGGGTTCGGGAACGCTGGGGTCGCCTGATTGCTCCAACCCGCAGAGGGGCTACGGAAGCTCCGCAGCGCGAGTTCTCGCTTCATGGTGCTCTCCCGCTACGAACTCCCACTCAAATCGCTGAGCCATTTCTCAAGCGTCGCGACCCGGTCCACCTCAATTTCATCAAAGGCCACGCCCATGCCCATATTCAGCTGGGGGTAAATAACGCGGCCAGTGGCCTCAAATGTCTGCTCATGGTGGATAAGCTTAATCTTGACGGTCGTTCCGATTGGCAACGGATTCACCATGTCCATATAACAGCCATGCCGACTCAGCTCGCTCGTCCGAGCGGTCAATCGCGTCTGTGTTTGAAGCTCCGTAATTTCGGCGGAGGCGTAAAAGGCGAAGCGGGGTGAGCGACGGCCTTCCGAACTCATGTGAAGTTACCTCCTCTACAATGACGGGATGGAGGGCAGGTGGCGCGATTCTACTCGCGATCCGTCAAGAGAACGAGAAGCATTCTTGGTCCAGGCCCACAGAGCACTACTGCACCTTCGCGCACTTGGTTTTCCGTCACCATTGACCGCTCCCGGTTCGGCGAAGAGCGCGAGGTGATCGTTTTGCCGCGCATTTTTATGACGATCTGCAACGGGTCGATCGCCTCATCGAGCGCTTCGGGGTGCCGCCGAGCCTGCGTGCTTTCGCGCAGATCAGTCTCTTCACCGCCCGCACGGAGATAATCTGGCTGGTAATGGCGGATATGTAGCCCCTGCTGGCTGCGGCCCGATTCCCCGAACAACAGATTTCTGATAGGCCCGCACGCAACACATCTGTAAGTCAGGATGCCGATGTTGCTTCAGCCGCGACGCAATCTGGTGTTTCTTTGGGTCGAGTCAGGGAATGGGCGGTTGGGGGCACACGTACTCGTAGGTAGGACCTGTATAGCGCGGAGCGTAAGCGCCGCACGACTATCCAGTGAGCCTTGGCCGTATCTGTGCACTCTTGAGTTCTCACCGAATGAGGAAAAGCATTGGCGCTACGGTTGATGCCACCCACCATGAGGTTTCCATTCGCCGCTTCTCTTCCCAAAAACATCGGTGCATTCGACGGGTCGATGCAACACCATCGAATGTAAGTGTGCTGTGTAAAGGTGGTGTTGGCATGAGGCCAGGACAACGATTTGGGTTTTCTGCGATCGAGAAGCGTGACGTTGGAGCCGGTGGAAGGCGGGGCAGTCGCTGCATGAGATTGGGCGCGCCACACGAGCAAAATTCTTATAAAAGTTCTATGAGGACACGTAGAAATCTTACGGTTTGTTGAAAAACAATCTGGGCTAATTGAAGAAAAAAAGAACAATTTGGCGGCGCTTTTCAGTTTTCTGATTCTACAGTGAAATGTGCACCTTTTGCCGGTTCTTATACTTGAATATGTGTATGCGTTCGAGATCTTCGGACTAAGTTGATCGCGCCGTGCTCCACCGCATATTCGAGGTTCGAGTGACCTGCGGTCTGTTCCGTTCTGTCGGCGAACGCTACCTTTAGTAGCCTCCAAACCACCTCCCGGACACGTGGAAGGTGAGAAAGGCAGCACCGTCGTTACTCGACGACAAGAACTACATTAATGATCCTATTGAAGCGTCTCCGGTCATGTTGTTACCGTCCGTCGCGGCGTCGAGGTCTCCAATGAAAACGTTAACCTGTAGGGAACTAGGCGGGAAATGCGACCAGAACCTGTCGGCCAATTCGTGGACCGAGATGGTTAACGCCATGAACGAGACATGTCGTGGAAAAGTACAAGGACGTTGCGAACGACATGGAGAAGATGCACAACGAAGACCCGCAGAAGTGGGGCGGAGAGATGAAACCCAAGTTTTACGCTGCGCTCGAACATCAGTCGGCCGTTAGTTAGCCGCTATTTCCCACTCGCATGTGGGCGATTGAGACCACCGCCAGGTTCATGGAGGCTCTGGAAGCGTGATGCACCGCTTCGAGGATCGGCCAAGCATCAGTTGTTCGCTATCCCTCTGCACCCGGCAAGATATATCGAATGTGTGGGCCGTCGGTCCTCGATCAAGCCAGTTTTCACTCGCTCAACGGCGTAGATGATTCCGGGCAATGGAGCGTAGACTCCGTGTGTTCCTCGCCGGTGTTAACCGTGCCAACCAGAGAGGATAGTAGTGAGCTAAGCCCATTACGAAACTGTTCGGCTGAACGGTCAGCTGCACGGGCAAGGTCGTCCTCCAGCTTTCGGATTCGCTCTTGGCACACAACACGGTTTTCTGCATCCAGGGCAGCAACGGAAGAAATAATCCGTTCGTTTACTTCGGATACAATTTTGAACTGCGCATCCGCCTGACATTGCAACTCCTGGAGCCTGTTGGCAGCACTTTCCATGAGCAATCGTGCTTCGGCGGCGCAGGCCTCTATTTGCAAGGAAGCTTCTCGCGTCACAGTCAGCGCACTTTCGGCCAGCTGCGCCAGCTGATGATCCGAAACCAGGGCGACGGCAGCCTCGAATTCCCGGCTGCCACGCTCCACGGAGGCCGTGATTTGGTCGCGCATACGAGGTTCAAGTTCCCCGGCTGCCCTTTCGACGAATGTCTTCGTCTCGGCCAGGTCGCGCCGCGTGTCCGCCCCGAGCTTCTCGAGGCCAGCAGCAATTTCTTCTGTCCTATTCCGATACGCGTCTTGCTGTTCTTTCCAGTGTTGTTGATCTTCTGCAAGCCGAGAATCGAGACGGCTAACGACTTCGGCGCGTGAGGTGTACACGATCATCTCGACCCGCCGCTCAAGGGATTCCTCCGCCTGCTGCATTCTCGCTCGAGAGACTTCATCAAACTTCCAAAGGGCGTCTTTGAGGGATTCATCGAGCTGTTTTGCTACCGCCGTTCGCACGGCCTTCTGCAGTATGGGAATAAATTGGGTGGGAAGTACTTGTTCCGCTGAAGTAGGTGTCGTTGCGACCGCTGCTGGCTCACGCTCCGCAATTGCCGCGGTGGGCAGTGGGATCGGCAGATCATTATCTCGTCGTACTTTCAACCAAGCCTCGAATGCCCGTTCCCAATCTGAAGGTGGCGCGGGAATGCCCCAAACGTTTGCCGGCGATTCGAGCTCTACTCCGATTTGGTAGAGTTCGTTTGGATTCTTGGGGGCCCGGACGGACCGCACCTGTGCGCGCAGAACCGTGGACTCCGCTTCGCCTCCCGGGTCGGTGAGGCGCAAGGTTACCCACATTCCGATGGAATAGTCATGCCGCGATCGATATCGGCACCCGTGGAGATTCAGGCTTACAACGGATGTTTTTTCTTGAAATGGCTGTCCCATTTTATTCTTTGCTTCTATAACGAGACGGACTGGACTGTTGATACGCTTGCTTCGGCGCGCCTCAACGCCCGAAAACGAATGACCGTTGTCAACCGAAGTAGATAGGTCCATGGCTGATTCCTCCAGTTCTAGTACCAGAGCCTAAGCACGGCGTCACCGTGCCTCAAGAAGGAAATTCGGTCGTTGAATCCAGTAAGATACTGTCCAAGTCGGCAGAGTCTTCGCCGTATTGCTGCAAACTCTTCGCCCACTCGGCTCCGGCGATCCTCGGCCCTTCCAGCCATCCAGTGATTCGCAGTCAGGCCGAACATTCGGAAGATATAACTTGAGCACTTTCAGTGAGACCGGGTGGCCTCTTATTACAAAGGCAATCAACGACGGATGTGTTGACACATTTCGAGCCCGAGGAGAAGAGGTAACCCGTGGGAATCGAATGTCAGGGCGAGCAAACCGCCGCAATCCGTCAGTGTATGGTACGGAAAAGGCCCAATCGTCGGACTCTCGGCGCAACTCCCACAACGGAGCGCACCTTCTAGCAGATTGGTCTGAGCGGATTAATCGAACTGTCTGGATCGGCCGATTTCTCCAGGTTTTGCAATCTTGCGAAGAACGCCGCAGTGGGAGAGATAGACTTCTGTATTTCCACCAGCGCGGCCGCGGCGACTGCTATTGGCAGTACCTCCGCGCCACCATCGTCAAGGTGCAGGACGCCCGAGCCGCTGAGGCGATGCAGGGAGCCGAACTCGAAATACAAGCCACGTGATTCAAAATCATTTGGTTCCAACGCCACCTTACTCTTTGTGTTTTCAAGGAGCCTACCCCACTCTACGCGGAACTCCTCGAAGCGTTCTTACTTCGCCCAAGATACTCAGGACCATCGCAACTTCGTAGAACCGGGCTTCTGGATAGTCGAGGCAAGGGTCTCAGTTCCATCGGTAACATGCTATGGAGCGCTCGGCCGCACCACGCATTGTTTAGACATTGGCAGCGCTAGGGATCAAGAAAGACTGCTATTGCGAGGCAAGCCACACGCGCTCATAATTCCGGTCTTGGGAGTATCACCATGCAACACCGCGTCGATAACGCCCCTCTCCAGCAGTTGGACGACTGGGACGACTTTGTAGCCGCCCGCTATCGTCAAGGCAAATCCGAAGAGGAATTCCGCAACTATAAGGCTGACGCCAATCCCACGGTAACGGAGTTTTACCGTCAGAACCACGCCTACCAGACGCTTGATTTTGTCCTGAGCAAGAAGGCGGAATATTGCAGCTTGAGTCGGGAAAAGCAAAGCCTTTGGGAAATGGCCGAGTATCTGAACACCCTGGTGGACGACAGTGACCCCGATACCGATCTCACCCAGATTGAACACCTCCTTCAAACTGCCGAAGCCATTCGCAAGGATGGTCATCCGCGTTGGTTCATCGTCGCTGGCTTTGTACACGATCTTGGAAAAGTGCTCTGCTTGTATGGGGAGCCGCAATGGGCAGTGGTGGGCGATACTTTCCCTGTCGGCTGTAGATACTCAGATCAGATCGTTTTCCCGGAATTCTTTGCCGCCAACCCGGATAGTGATATCCCCGACTACCAAAGCAAATATGGCATCTACGAACCGAACTGTGGGCTCGACAAGGTCCACCTCTCGTTTGGACATGATGAATACATCTATCAGGCGACGCGAAGCTACCTGCCGGAAGAGGCTCAGTCCATGCTTCGGTATCATTCCTTCTATGCTGCGCACCGGCACGGTGCTTACCGGCACCTGATGAGCGAACAAGACGAACGGATGTTTGAGTGGGTTCGGAAATTCAATCTCTACGATCTGTACTCGAAAGGCCGCGAGCGCCCCAAAACGCAACAGATTCTTCCCTACTACCAAGATCTCGTCTCAGACTTCTTTCCTGACAAAATTGCATGGTGATTGATTAACGGCGCAGCAATGTACCCGACTGCCTCTCGCAATCGTGAGAACCGCAAACTTTTCTTCATGCACCGAGGCGCAATAAGCCTCCAAGGGATCCCCTTTGCTCTGAAAGAAACCGGCTGGCTCAATCGAATCGCCAAACAAATTTGGAGCGCGTGATGGAATCGAATTGCATACCCAAATCAAAAGTCTTGCGTTTTGATGGCGTTGCCGCCCGCACCTTGAATCAATTGGAGCCAAATGGAGCTAAACAGCACTTTTCCGGCAATCTGTTTGTGGGCAACGATGTTAGCAAATCTCACGCTCATAGAATCAGCTAGTTATGGTCAACACAGACCATGGGTTTTTGAGCAAGCCGCCACCGGCGCTCAAATGGCTTCCAACGCTCAACCCTATAGAACGCGTTTCTGGCCGTGCCTAAAGATCTCAGAAGTTCGGCCCAGACACCCGAGTCCATGTTAAATTGCCGTGCACGCCGCACCCCTGCTGGCGTCCCAGGAGGATCCTTCCTTGGCAGTAACAATCTCAGGTTTGTCCAAGACCTACCCAAACGGTGTGCAAGCCCTGAAGAATTTGACGCTCACCGTCGGCAACAACATGTTTGGCCTGCTAGGACCCAACGGCGCCGGCAAGAGCACTCTGATGCGCACCGTGGCCACCCTCCAGGATCCCGACTCCGGCACCGTTCATCTCGATGGTCTCGACGTCGTGGCCAACAAGAACGAAGTGCGCAAGGTCCTCGGTTATCTGCCTCAGGAATTCGGCGTCTATCCGAAGATATCTGCCTCTGACATGCTTCACCATTTGGCGTTGATGAAGGGCATCACCTCGAAGGGTGAGCGGAAGGAAATGGTCGACGCCCTCTTGCAGCAGACCAACCTCTGGTCCGTTCGCAAAAAAGCGCTCAGCACCTATTCGGGTGGCATGAAGCAGCGTTTTGGTATTGCCCAGGCATTGCTTGGAAACCCTCGCCTCATCATCGTGGACGAGCCCACTGCCGGCCTGGACCCCGCCGAGCGCAATCGCTTTCTCAATCTCCTCAGCTCCATCGGCCGAGACGTCACCGTGGTCCTCTCGACCCACATCGTTGACGACGTCCGCGAGCTTTGCCCGCGTATGGCCATCATCGGCAACGGCGAACTTCTCGTCGAAGGCGCGCCATCCGACGCCCTCGCCGCTCTCAATGGCAAAATTTGGAGCAAGATCGTCTCCACCGATGAAGAGCTTCGCGCCATGGATTCTGAGTTCCGCATTGTGTCCACTCACCTGATCGGCGGCAAACACGAAGTCCGCGTTTTCGAGGACGCCAGCCCCGGCGCCGGATTCCAGCCCGTCGAATCCGATCTCGAAGACGTCTACTTCCTCAATCTTTCGCGGCAGTCCGGTTCGCAAACCGCCAAGGCGCAGGCCTGACCATGTTCTGGGAATTTTTCACCTTCGAGCTGAAGTTTCGCCTCAAGAGCATTTCCACGTATGTCTACTTCTTCGTCTGGGTCGCATTCAATTTTCTGAACGTCGCCTCCGAGAGCTTCGGTCCGATCGGCAACGCCAACGGTAAGATTCTCCTCAACGGTCCCTACGCCAATGCGGTCTACAACACCGGGGTTTGTCTCTTCGGATTGATCATCATCGCTGCCATCTTCGGCACGTCGATCCTGCGCGATTTCCAGCGTGACACCTACCAAATAATCTTTACCAAGCCGATTTCCAAGTTCGCTTATCTTGGCGGACGGTGGGCCGGTTCCCTGGTCACCACCGTGGTTGTATTTTCTGGATCGATGCTGGGCGAATTCCTCGGCACGCTGGCGCCTTGGGCTGACCATTCCCGCATCGCCCCGAACCACCTGTGGTGGTATCTACAGCCGTTTCTGTCCATCACGGTCGTGCAAATATTCTTTCTTGGCTCCCTGTTCTTCGCCGTCGCCGCATTGACTCGCAAAATCTTCGTCGTCTACGTTCAGGGCGCCACCTTCTTCATGGTCTACGTGATCGGCATCACCGTGTTCAGCGCCACGCGATCGCTGGAGCGTTTCTGGTCGGGCATCTTCGACCCCGTTGACTTCGTTTTGCTCGATGACATCACCCGCTACTGGACGGTGGTGGAACAAAACACGCTTCTGCTCAGTTGTCTCCTCACGTTGCATCTGGCGTCTTTCTGATCAACCGCCTGCTCTGGCTTGGCGTCGGTTTTATCTCGCTCGCCGCCGTCTGGGTGTTGTTCCCTATGTCTGTTGAGACCCTGGCTGCAAAATCGCAGGGCCGCCGCGCCGCCAAGGCCAAACAGCAGGAGGAGTTCGAGCTCAGCTCGGTTCGCTCGCTGGTAGCAGCCCGCTTGCCCTCCGTAAAGCAGGTTTTTTCTGCATCCACGACATGGAAACAGTTCGTCTCCCTCTCACGCCTACGAACCAGTATCGTCCTCCACGAAATTCCATTCTGGGCTCTGGTCGGCCTGATGGCTGTCCTGGCCATCAACAATGGATATTTCGCAGGTCGCATCGCCGGGCAAGACGTCTGGCCAGTCACGTATTTGATGGTCCAGGCGGTCGAAGGAAGCGCTACGCTATTCTTTTACATCGTCGCCGCACTCTATGCGGCCGAACTCATCTGGCGCGAGCGCGACGTCCATTTTGAGGGCATCCATGACGCCCTTCCCATCGGCGAAGGCATCGACTGGCTCTCCAAACTCGTCGCCATCGCGGTAGTCGAGCTAATTTTGCTCAGCGTCACAATTTTTTGCGGCGTGATGATGCAGACTCTCGCGGGCTACCATCACTACGAATTTCTCCAATACTTTAAAGAGATGTATCTCATCGTCTTCCCACAGCTGATCGCCCTCGCGATGCTCGCGCTGTTCATCCAAACCATCGTCAGCAACAAGTTTCTCGGACACGGCATCGTCATCGGCATCGTTGTGCTCGTTCCCATCCTCGCGGCTTTCGGTTGGGAAAACACACTCTACCTCTACGGCGCCACGCCGCCCTACATCTACAGCGACATGAACGGGTACGGCCACTTCGCGCCATCAATTTTCTGGTCGATTCTGTACTGGTTTGCGATCTCGGCGTTTCTCGGTGTCGTGTCGATGTTGATGGCTCGTCGTGGCGCGGACGATTCCTTGGCCGCCCGCGCCCGTCTCGCTCCTCAACGGTTGCCCCGCCTCGCCGCCGCAGGCGCTCTTTTCGCATTGCTCGCCATTGGCAGCGGCACCTACTACTACTACAACGCGCATATCCTCAACGAGTATCGCAACGCAAAGATGCGCCGCGGCATGCAGGCGGACTACGAGCGCGATTTCAAAAAATACGAGAAGCTTGCGCAACCAAAAATAACCGCGGTCGACACGAAAGTTGACATCGATCCCGCTCATCGTTCTTTCTCCGGCTCCGGCACCTTCACGCTGCAAAACAAAACGCCGCAGCCAATCCCTGAGATCCACATCACCGACGCGAACGAATCGATCTCATCGCTGAGTTTTGATCGCCCATTCCATCTCATTAGCTCGAGTCCGCACCACACATACTCGATTTACTCGCTCGACCAGCCGCTCGCCCCCGGCGACATCGTCCACATGACCTTCGATGTCGCCCATACCACGCGCGGATTCCGCGACGGCAACGAACTGGCCGAATTCGCCGAAAACGGCACGTTTTTCGACTCCAGCTATTTCCCGTATATCGGCTACACGAACAACAATGAGCTCGACGACCCGCGCCGCCGCAAAGAGGAGCATCTCGGTCCTCTCAGTGAAATGGTCCCCCGTGGCGATTCTCTCGAATCTCGCAACAATATTTTTCCACACGACTCTGACTGGACGACCTACCACACCGTGGTCAGCACCTCGGCTGACCAGACGGCTATCGCTCCCGGCTATCTCAAACGCACCTGGGTGGAAGGGAATCGCCGCTACTTCGAGTACGACATGGGTGACACTCATATTCTCGACTTCTTCGCCTATCTGTCCGCGCGTTATACCGTCAAGCGCGAGCACTACAAAGGGGTTAACCTTGAGGTGTATTACATTCCCGGCCACGAATTTAATCTCGACGACATGTTGGCCTCCTCGAAAGCCGGTCTCGACTATTACCAGTCCAACTTCAGCCCGTTCCAGTTTGGGCAATTTCGTATCATGGAGTTTCCCCGCTATCGCAATTTCGCCCAGTCGTTCTCAAACACCATTCCCTACTCCGAAGGTATCGGCTTCATTGCGCGCCAGCGCAAGAAAGACGACCTGGACATCACTTATTTCGTCACCGCTCACGAGCTTGCGCACCAGTGGTGGGCGCATCAACTCATTGGCGGCAACGTCCAGGGCTCGAATATGATGTCCGAAACCCTCGCGGAATATTCCGCGCTCATGCTCATGGAGAAAAAGTACGGACGTGACTACATGCATAAATTCTTGCGCCACGAACTCGACCGCTACCTCCGCGGGCGAGCCGGTGAAGTGCGCCACGAGCAACCCCTTGCTCTAGTCGAGCGCGAACCTTACGTCTGGTACCAGAAAGGCGGCCAGGTCATGTACACGCTCGCGGATTACATCGGGGAGGACAAAGTAAACGCCGCCCTCCGCCAATTTCTCATGCAATATCGTTACGCCAACGCCACTGATTCACAGGCGGTTGCGTATCCGGACACGCGCCAGTTGGTAGACGCCCTCCGCGCCCAAACTCCACCCGACCTCCAATATCTCATCACGGACGGCTTCGACAACATCGTCCTCTATGACAACAAAGCTGAAACCGCCACAGTCACGCCGATTCCCGGACAGAAATTCAAAGTCACGCTAACCACCAGGGCCCGCAAGGTAAAATCCGACGGCAGTGGCAACGAATCCCCAATGCTCCTGAACGACTACATCGAAATTGGCGTCTTCAAAGGAGAGAAGGACCACGAAACGCCTCTCTACTTGAAAAAAGAAAAAATCACCCAGGAAAAGAACACCTTCGAAATTACCGTAGACGAAAAACCCACTCGCGCTGGCATCGATCCCTACAACAAACTGGTCGACCGCGTCGCCGACGACAACATGATCCCGGTCACGCAGCAGCAGTGAGATTGTTGGCGGGTTACGGCGCCCCCGGAAACTATCCGGGCCAGAAGTCCGCTTGGGCATATGCCGTGTTACCGAGCATTGTTCGCGCTCGCGTCGCCTGGAACCCGCTTCTCGATTGCTTCCGAATTGCCGACAAGACTCCGGGACTCGATCATGCCCCGATCACCGGCTGCTGGTAGAGCGGAAAAGGCTTTGTTTTCTATGCCCTTCGGCACTGGGGGTAAGACAAGAGGTTCGATACGCCGAAGCAGGGGAGCCAATTCTCAAAACCAGCTTCCGACTTGCGACGGGGATCCGCGGCCATTAGCTCCGATTTGGCTTCCTCTTTCGTCTCCGCTGCGTGCGGAGTCGGGTTTCCGAGGCAGACAGGGATACAACGCATCCTTCGAACCTGCGTCTCAACGAAACATGCTTTTTCCCCGGGCATCCAATACGCGCTGCGCAGATACGGGTTGCCCGGAATCGCCGGCAGGAATAGCATGTTTTCCCCTAGCATAGCCGCTGAACCAAATGCGAGGTCGAGGAGGCTCCCGTGAAGCTCAGCTTCGGACTGAGTTGCATGCTTTTGCTGGCCGGTGTCTTTCTGTACGGAACAACACTATCCTTTGCGCAATCCGGCGCAACACCCAGTTCGAGCACGCCAGGCCAAGCCATCCCCGGAACACAAGGAGTTAGTCCATTCGCCGGGAGCGTGCCGGCGAAGCTCGTTCCCGGAGTCATGTCGCTTTCCTTGCAAGACGCCATCGATCGTGGATTGAAGCAAAATCTGGGAGCGCTCCTTTCAAGTGCAGAAATCGGTTCGGCGCGTGGCCAGCGCTGGGAGCAATTGAGCGCCCTTCTGCCGCACGTGGAGGCAGCGCCTTATGTTGCGGCCTCGAAGATCAATTTAGCTGAGCTCGGGTTTGCCAGTATTCCCGGAATCAACGTCCCCGCGTCTGTTGGCCCCTTTTCCTATTTTGATGCACGAGTGTCTGTGACTCAGTCTCTGTTTGATTGGAAGTCCATCAACGCTACACGCGCCGCCACCCAAAACTTGAAGTCCGCCAAATATACGTTCAAAGACGCACGCGATCTCGTGGTGCTTGCTGTAGGTTACACCTACTTGCAGGGCATCGCCGATGAAGCCCGCATCGAAACGACCGAAGCGCAGGTCAAGACCGCGCAGGCGCTATTCGATCAAGCAAACGACCAGGTGAGTGCAGGCACTTCGCCGGACATCGACGGACTGCGCGCCAAGGTCGAGCTCCAGACTCGCCAGCAGCAGTTGATTCAGGCAAAGAACAACCTTGCCATCCAGAAGCTCACAGTGGCTCGCGTAATTGGCTTGGCTCCCGGACAGGAATTCGAACTCACGGATAAGTCACCCTACCAGCCATTCAACGGTCTCACCGTGGAAGAGGCCCTGAAACGCGCCTACGCGGCGCGCTCCGATTACCTGGCGGCCATGACGGACGTACGTGCGGCCGAATTTTCCCGGAAAGCT
>Ga0210393_10002061_pt1 | contig 16727 bp, 18 predicted proteins | sample IncBWC27OmetaG_FD_160068 | JGI IMG/M metagenome (GOLD analysis project Ga0210393, IMG submission 160068) | Forest soil microbial communities from Barre Woods Harvard Forest LTER site, Petersham, Massachusetts, United States - Inc-BW-C-27-O ... | reverse complement strand
CGGCAGAGCGCGAAAAGGCTGCGCTCGCGCGCGTGACCGCGATGTCGGGCGTCACCGCCGAGCAAGCGCGCCGGCAGTTAATGATCGGCTCACGAGAGGAATGCCTGGCGACGATCGACCGTTACCTCAAAGTGGGCGTGACGCATTTCATCTTCACGCTGCCGCGGCCGTTTTTCATGGACGAAGTTCAGCGCTTTGCCGAAGAGGTGATTCCCGCAGTGCGAGCGAGCTAACGCGCAGTGACCACTACGCAGTCGGCGGCGTCGGCATGGGCAGTGTTGAAGGGCGCCGCGATTCGCGCAAATGCATCTGACTCGAGATCGCGTTCGAGCTCGGCCAATCCGCGCGCAATCCCCGCGCTTTCAAGCCGCCGAAAGCCGGACGTCGCCGCGCGGAACCCAGGATCGAACAAAAGATGAGGCCGTGTGCGCGCCGCCTCGAAGGCAAGATCGGCTCGTCCCGAGTAAAATATCTTCGCCGCCGCGACGCGGCGAAAGCCGGCCTGAAACATCGCGGTGATCAGACCTCCGAGCGTCGGATGAAGCGGCAGCAGCACGTTGTCGATCTCGGGAAAATAATGCCGATACCACAGCGTCTCGAGATTCTCGCGCACGACGGCCTGCAGCGCGGCACCCGCGCGTGCGACGCGTCTGAACTCGGCAAGCGCAGAATGCAGAGCACGAAGATGATGCAGCACGTTGACTCCGGCGATCGCGTCTACCGAGCGCGTGCGCAGCGGAAGAGCCGATGCGTCGGAAAGAATCCAGCGCGCAGAGGTTTTCTGCGCGCCGATCTCAACCATCGCCGGCGAGCGATCGAGCGCGGTCACCGAGAATCCGCTCGCCGTCAATGTCGCGGTGTAATTGCCACTGCCCGCTCCGATTTCGAGTACGGATCGAGTGCCCAGCGACCGGAGACCCTCGACCAAAGCGACCGCAACGCCGGGCTCGACGCACCGCGAATTATCGTAGGCGGAGGCAACTTCGCCGTAGTTGATCGAAGTAGGCACTGGCACGGCAAAAACTCGATGATGGACTCAGACCAAAGATGCGCCCGGCGTCGCCTTGAGGCAAACGCCAACGCCAACGCGAAAACAGAATCGGCGCGCAAAGAATCGGCAACCGAGTCTCGCGGGGAGTCTTTCTCGACGCCCCCCGCTTCGCTAATCTGCTATTCCCGTCGTCGAGCGCACCGCGATGGAGAGCCACCCTAGCTCAGTTGGTAGAGCAGCTGATTCGTAATCAGCAGGTCGCCGGTTCGACTCCGGCGGGTGGCTCCAAAAAATCCAGTAAAATCAAATGGTTATGGAGATGGTCGGTCCGCTGCATCGCCGTCTTTTATTCTGTGTCACCACTGTGTCACCGCCAGGAGCGACAACTTGCCTTCGGCCCAGGACTCGACCTGCTGATGATAATCACCAGGCCGAGGCAGGTCCCTACAGGCCATCAAGGGTCGCGTCTGGACGAACCGCCTCAATTCGGTGACCCTCGCGACTAGACCAACGCGCGATGGGCGGAGCGGAGCAACGCTGCGTTTCGTTTGTCACGCGTGTTTGGGATCCGCGCGGCTTCTCGTCAGCCGTTCCCGTCGCCGCTCGAAGTATTGCCGGTACCGCCCGAACCGCCAGTGCCACCCTGTGGAGATGCCGGTCCGGTCTCGGAGTCTTTTGGCTGCACTTGGCCCGTCGGCGAAATCTGAATCCGGCTCAAGGCAGGCCTTGTATTAGCGTTCCCCGTTAAGCTCTTTCGCAGAGCATCGATGCTTAAGGACTCATCGAGTCGTTTCCTATCATCGGCCACGTGGTACCTCCTGTCCGCGCGTTGAGAATATCCGCGCGAAAGCATTCATAACGCGACGCAGAAGCCGAGTTCGCGGGATGCGTTCTCCCGCTTCGCGCTTCAGCGCCTGTATCTCCACTATATCATCGAACTTGACCAACACCCAGTCGACCATGGGCAGAAGTTCCGGCTCTCTAAGGGCCTCGCCCTGTTTCGGAAGCGAAATGGGCTCGCTGAGAATGATGTGCGGATCCTCCTTGGTGTCTGGTGCGCTGTGCAGCACACCCATGTAGCGGTTTTTGGTCGTCTCCACGACGACGACTCGCTCGACATTTTTGTCGAAGAACTTCAGCGCAACTGACGGGTACCAGTCCCTGCCAGTCAGGAAATGGATGAGCGCGTCGGCAATGCGTCTCTTGCGAGCGATTCCCCACGCGTTGGCCAGAATGAACGACCATCCCGAGACAGTCCCAAAAAACACTGCAGAGTCGGTGGTGAAGGCTGTGGACCAGTTGGGTGCGGTTGAATTCTGTAATGCCGCTTTTACCTCGCCGAGCGCTGCAGTTCGCAAGCTTGCCCAAGGCCACCAAAGCGGCAGCGTGCAGGCCACCATCCAAAGAGCTGCGCTCCACAGGATGATGTCGAGCGTCTTCTCGAACTGCGACCGCTTCTCTCGCAGCAGGTAATACTCGCGTACTTGAACGAAGATAAAGCCCGGCAGCAGCAATAAGACGTACAGCCCGAGCTTGAACGGGTCTTCCATCGGCAGTCACCAACTCGAATCGAGAACTGTACCAGAGATGCGGCTGATACCGAACGCAGTGACGATCGTATGGTCGAGGGCGGCCACGCCGAGGAACACGTAAGAGCGAGGGAAGCGGCGGTTATCGAAGACACCTAAGGCGAACGGAATTGCCTCAGCTTACGCGCGTTGACTACCGCAGGAACGTAGCACATACGGCTGACGCGTAGAGCCACAGCACGCCGTGGCCCGGCGCACCCATTCCCTCGATGCGCGTTCGCGTGTTGCGATTTTGACCACTACACGGAGCGGCTATCCCGAGTGGCACATAATCTGCTCGTCTCGATCGCCGTCGAGCACGAAATTTCACAGCGCGTGCTCGATCGCTAGCAGCGAGGCGTCGGCATGGAAGGCAGCGTCTATCTCAAAGCGCGGCAGGAATGGGACGAGCGTTACGCTGATCTGGTTCTCGGCAAACGCAACTGGCAGATCACCGCCGCCGGCATGATTGCCATTACGCTAGCGCTGGCCATCGGGATGGTCTGGGTCAGCACGCGAAGCAAGTTCGTTCCGTACGTCGTGGAAGTCGACAAGCTCGGCTACGCGATCGGCGCGCCGAGCGCGCTCACCGAGAACACTACGCGGATCAGCACTGACCGGATGGTGCGGTACGAGCTGGCGGCTTTCATCCGCAACGCTCGCGAAGTCATCACCGATCCGGCAGCCGAGCACCAATTCATCGGGCAGGTTTACAGTCGCGCTCGCGGACCGGCGTACAAGTTTCTCGAGAACTACTACCACGAGAACGACCTTGAACATGATCCGTTCAAGGTCGCTCAGCACCAATCTGTGAGCGTTCAGATCGATTCGATCCTGCCGCTGTCGAAAACGACGTGGCAGGTGCGATGGACCGAGGAAGCATCGGGTCTCGACGGCTCTCCGGTCGCCGAGACTCATTGGGAAGCGGCGCTCGACACCACGATCATTTCCGAAACCTCGGACTCCTCGATCTTGGAGAATCCGCTCGGCTTCTATGTCACGCGGCTCAATTGGACTGAGCAGCGGAGTTAGGAGGCGATCATCATGAAGTTCGTCGGTAAATTTGGTTTCATCGCGCTCTCGCTGACGCTCGGCGCCTGCTCAGCGAAGCAAGCGCCACCACCACCGCCGCTGACCCTGGTCACTCAGGCCGTACCACCTCCCGAGCCGGAGCCCGCACCGCTCACCGGCGCTCAGCTACTCGCACAACAGCCCCAAGAGGTTCAGGGGGCGGTCAAACAACATCAGCAGGACGGCGCGTGGCAGGTCTATAAGACGCCGCGCCGCGATCTTTACCCCTACGATGAAGGACAAGAGCCTGCGGTTGACTGCGCTCCGCTGCGAACGACCGACATCCAGCTTGAGCCGGGCGAAACGATCACGGACGTTGCCAGCGGCGATAGTGAACGCTGGCTCGTGACGCCCGCCTCATCGGGCGATCCGCGCAATCCGACTCCGCACCTTGCGATCAAACCTACTGCGGCCGGGATCAGCACCAATCTGACTATCTACACGACGAAGCACATTTACCACCTGATGCTGCGCTCGCGCGCCGGACACGAAATTCAGGAAGTCGCCTTCTATTACCCCGAAGATCTCGAGGAGGCGATGCAGGACGCCGACCACGCAGCCGCCAGAGCGCGCGATTCCCAATCGCAGCCGGACGGAGTGGTCGCTTCTCTGGCTTCGCTCGATCCGGGCGCGCTCAATTTTTCGTATGCGGTTTCTGGACCAAAGCTGTCGTGGAAGCCGGTCCGAGCATTCGACGACGGCACGCACATCTACATCCAGATGCCCGCTACCACAAAGTCTAGTGAAGCTCCTGCCCTGTTGGTCGCGGCAGGCGACGGAAGCGAGATGGTGAACTATCGCGTCAGGGGCGACTACTACGTGGTCGACAAACTCTTCGACCAGGCGGTGCTGGTTTCGGGCGTCGGTCGTGAGCAGGACCGCGTCAGCATCCGGTACACCGGCGCGGCGAGGTGAATCATGGCCACCGCAACGGCAATTGGACCGACCGGCCCGCGCGTTCACCAACCGCGCGGAGGCGGCGCACGACTGACTCGGACTCTGGTTATCGTCGCCGGCGTGGCAATCGCAACAGCAATGTTCGTGATGATCATTGCGCTGCATTCGGACTCGCCCGATTCCAGCCAGGCAGTTCGGAGCGACGATGCAGCCACCGTGACATCCGACGAGGAACGCGCTGCGATCGCGGAACTGGAGGCGAAGGCCAGGAATCCGAAACCGCTTGAAATCAAGTCTGTTCCACTTCCGCCGCCGTCGCCGACGCTGACGACGCAGGCTCCTGCTGTTCCACTACCAGCGCGTCCACCGAGCAGGCTGGCCGAGTTGCAGGAGGAGGAATATGTGAAGGCGCTCTCCGCGCCGCCGATGGTCGAAGCGTTTCACCACGGCGAGACTTTGGAAGTTCCAAGCGTCGCCAGTCAGGCAGGGACAACCAGGCCGTACGATCTGACGATCACGCCATCTGGCCAGACCAACGGCACCAGTGCGATCGCGAGCGTCAAACCGGCGGAGTCTCCGTATCTGATCACAGCAGGCAGCGTCATTCCGGCGGTTCTGATCAGCGGCATCAACTCGGAACTGCCCGGACCAATTCTGGCGCAGGTTCGCGAGAATGTCTTCGACAGCGCATCCGGACGATGGGTTCTGATTCCTCAGGGCGCCAAGATCATCGGCTCGTACCAGACCAACGCAGCGTACGGACAGCAACGCGCCCAGATCGAATGGAAGCGGGTGATCTTCCCGAACTCGTCGAGCATGGACATCCCGGACATGCCGGGAGCCGACCAGGCGGGCTACGCGGGGTTCAGCGATGAGGTGAACAACCACTATCTGAAGACGTTCGGCACCGCGGCGCTCATTTCTGTCATCAGCGCAGGCCAGATGGTTGGCCAGATGGGAGCGTTCGGCGGAGGCACCGGTTTCTCCGGCCCCTACGGGTACGGCTACTCGACGCCAAACCAAATGTCATTGCTCAGTGAGATGGGCGGCGCGGCGGCCAGCCAGCAACTCGGACAAGTCGCGCAGAGCAGTCTTCAGCGCGGAATGAACATCCCGCCAACGTTGGAGATACGACCGGGCTATCAGTTCAACGTGATGGTCACGAACGACCTCATACTGCCGGGGCCTTACCGGAACTGAGGCGTAGGGCATCAAAGTGGAACGCGGAGCCGAAAAGAAGATGCTCACTCCAAGCTATCTCACTCTGACGATAGGCGGATACCTCAAGAAGGAGATCGACGCGTATGTCGAGTACGCCAATAAGGTCGGGGGTCAGAAGAACGATCCTGCGGAGGTGGCGCAGTTGATGCTGTGGCACTTCCTCGAGACCAACGAGGAATTCAGCGCGTGGCGCAAGACGCCCATCTACGAGAACTCACAACGACTGACACAAAGGAGTTGGAGAGATGAAGCTCAGACTCAAGGACAAGGATTTACCTCCCGTACAGTTGCGGCTCACATTGCCCGGCAGCCTGAAGGCCTCGCTGGACGAATACGTCGGGTATTTGCACGACAGCTTGCATCGGGAGACGGACGCCAAAGAAGTCGCGATCGAGATGCTGAAGCACTTCGTTGATAGCGACCGTGATTTTAGGGGCTGGCGTTGTAGGCGCGAAGGAGGCGAGCGGTTGGCGGGTAAGGAGGAGAGGAACGGGGCAGCAGGGGCGATGCGGTCGTAGGGCAAGATAAAGGTTTTACCGTACTGTGGACGCCTTTCGTCAGATTCTCTTTCTTCGGCGCGGGATTTCTTCCCCGCACCACATCGCCGTGCCCCGTGCTCGAACAATCGGCAAGCGGGCACTGTTTCCGGTCATCCTCTGTGCGGGAATCGCAGTACCAGTTTTAAGCTTCGAGCTTCTGGGATTGAGGATCGGTCTCACAGACAGTGCGTGCCCGCCAGGGATCTATCGAATGGTTAAACGCGCACCGTCGCGCGGCGATTTGGTGCTGGCGTGTCTGCCAGACGCGATCGCACAGCTCGGCATCGCACGCGGCTATCTCTTACGCGGACGCGGTTGCGGCGACGGTATCGAGCCGGTCGGCAAACGACTCAGTGCGCTCCCCGGAGACTCTGTTGAAGTCGTGCCCGATTACATCGCGGTCAACGGCCAACGTCTGGAGCATTCGGCGACGCTTTCGCGCGACAGCAGCGGTCGATCAGTGAAGCACGTCGCGTGGGGTCGCTACACCGTGCCGACAGATCAGGTGTGGTTGTTCGGAACTAAGGACGCGCGAAGCTGGGACTCTCGTTACTTCGGGCCGGTGCCGGCTAGCTCGGTTCGAGCTGCGCTGGAGCCGGTTCTCACGTGGTGAGTTATGGCGGACGGACTACACACCAGAGAGCAGGGACTTAGAGTCCATCATCTCGCGAATCTCGGCGGGCTGCTCGCGATTGCGGGGCTGGACCGTGAGCCGCCCGACCTGTTGCTCGGTGGATTACTTGAACTCGCAGCACGTCTGCCCGACCTCCCTGCTACACGGCGCGCCGCGATCGCTTCAGCCGGGCGCGTGAAGCTCGATACTCGCGCGACTTCGAAGCGCGCCTGGAAATCCTGGAGCCGATCCAAGGAGCTGCACAGTCTGACGCTTTCGAGCGAACACCTCCGGCGCATTGTCGGCGCGCTGGGCGGCGAGGAGCCACGCGACTCCGCTGAACTTCCGCGAATGATGCTGCGGCTTCTGGGCGAGGAAACGTCAGATGAGTGATTTGCTGCGGCGCGACCTCGAGATGCAACCGCGCCCTCCGCGCAAGCGCCGCGAACGGCATCGCGCGAGGCGATGGTGGCTCGCCGTCGCGAAGCGGCAAGGCCGAGCAACCCAGCCTCGGCGTATGAACACTCGACTTGGACACCGAGGGGCGGGCGTCCAACGCGAGCCTCACGCCTTGACGCAGCGAAGCGTGGTCAAGGTTTCGTACGCGCGCAACGCGAGGTCGGCATCGTGGGCTGCGCACGGACGCTATCTCGCGCGGGAAGGCGCGCAGCGCGAGGACACGAAGGGACTCGGCTTCGATTCGACTCGCGACGACATTAACCTCTCCCAGCTTCTGGCGGGTTGGCAGAAGGCGGGCGACCCGCGGCTGTTTCGGATCATCGTCTCGCCTGAGAACGGCGCCGTAATGGATCTCAAAGAGCATGCGCGCGAGCTGGTCGCCCAGATGGAACGCGATCTCGGAACACGCCTTGAGTGTGCGGCCATCGATCATCACGACACTGACAACCCGCACGTCCACATTTTGATTCGCGGCATTACCGAAGCGGGCAACGCGCTTTCGATTGACCGCAACTACATCAAGTCGGGGATCCGAGACAGAAGCCAGGAGATCGCGAGCCGCAAGTTGGGCCTCAGGGTTGAGCGCGACATTCTGGAATCGCGAGCACAAGCCGTCACGCGCGATCAGTTCACGGAAATAGATCGCGCGCTGATCGGACGAGCTGACGCGCGGAACATCATCACGTTCAATGATACGCCGCGCCGGAACGAAGGGGCGCGCGAGTGTCAGGCTCAAAACGTAGCCAGGCTCGGCTTCCTTGAGAACATGGGACTTGCGCGGCAACTCAACCAACTTTCTTGGCAAATCTCGCCCGACTTGGAACAGACGCTGCGCCAGCACCAAATTTCGATCGACATCATCAAAACCAGGGTGCGCCACCTCGATCAGATTCATGACCGGCAGGCGCCGGTACACGTCACGGAACTGAAACCGGGCGAACAGGTGGCGGGCCGGGTGATCGGCACCGGCCTCGAGAACGAGACGACCGACCGGCGTTATCTGCTGATCGAAGGCAACGACGGCAAGCTGCATTACATCCGTCAGACCCCAGTAATCGAAAAGGCGCGTGGCGAGGGCCGGTTGAGAGTGGGCGAAACCGTAATCCTCAGCGGCAGGGAATTCGAGAAGAACGGGCGAAAGGTCACCTACGTGCAGGTTGCCGAGCACGGGAAAGGACGAACACGATGAATAGTCAGTCGCTACCATACAGGACGCCAGTTTTTCGCACCGTAGCCGAGCGGAACGTGCGCCTCGCCGCGACACTCGCAGTTGCTTTCACTGCGACGTTCTCGCTTGCGATCGCCACCCAACACGTCGCCGTGATGCTCGGACATTCCGCAGTGTTGGGCGCTCCGCTCGTCAGCTTGCCCCTTCTCGGATCTCTATACCGGCCGTGGAGCATTCTTATCTGGGCATGGGAGTGGCAACACGTAGCCGCTGCAAAGCCGATGCTAAGCGCAGGAATGCGCATATTCGAATACCCAACCTTGATCGTCACACTTGTGGCGATGATCGCCGTTCATTTCACACGGCGCGTCGGAGCAAGAGCCGACGATCTACACGGTTCAGCGCACTGGGCCGGCCGGAAGGAGATCGGCGCCACCGGGCTGCTCGACGCAGATAGCGGCGTTTATGTTGGAGCATGGCGAAATGGAAGGAAGACCTACTATCTCCGCGATTCCGGGCCATCGCACGTGCTAGCCTTCGCGCCGACACGCACCGGCAAAGGCGTGGGACTGGTAATCCCGACTCTGCTCAGTTGGCCCCACAGCGTCGTGGTCCACGACATCAAAGGCGAGAACTGGAAGGTCACGGCGGGCTGGAGACAGAAAGGCCTGGGCAACCTTTGCCTCCGATTCGATCCGACGACCACTGACGGCACAGGAGCCCGGTACAACCCGCTCGCCGAAATCCGACTTGGACGTGAAGAGGTCAAGGACGCCCAGAACATCGCTGACATGCTAATCGATCCGGCCGGCAACGCCCCCCGCGATCATTGGGACCTGACCGCGCATGATCTCCTCACCGGCGTGATCCTTCACGTGATCCACGCGGAGCCCGACAAGACACTTGCCGGATGTCTGAAATTTCTGAATCCGCCGGATCGCGATCAGGAGAAGGCCGTCCAGGCCATGATCGATACTTCACACAGTCGCGAAATTACCCACGCTGTGATCGCCGGAACGGCGCAGGCGGTCCTCAGCAAAAGCCCCAACGAACGCACTTCGGTTCTCAGCACGGCGACCCGTTGCCTGACTTTGTATCGAGATCCGATCGTCGCCGCGAATACGTCCGCATCGGACTTCTCCATTACCGATCTCAAGCATCACGATCGACCGATCAGTCTCTATCTAACAGTGCCGCCGTCCGACCTTACGCGGACGCGACCGTTGATGCGCCTTCTGCTCGCGCAACTCGGAGCACGGCTCACCCAGAGCACATCTTCAGACGACCACGTAGCACCGATACGGCGCCTATTGCTGATGTTGGACGAATTTCCGGCGCTCGGACGGCTCGATTTCTTCCAGAGTTCGCTCTCGTATGCGGCAGGCTACGGAATCAAAGCCTACCTGGTCGCCCAAGACCTGAGCCAGCTTTACGCCGCTTACGGTCACGACGAATCCATCGTCTCGAATTGCGCGGTTCGGGTCGCATATGCGCCCAACAAGATTGAAACCGCGCGGCTGATTTCCGAGATGGCGGGCACGGCAACGGTGCGCCACGAGCACCGCACTTACTCGGACAGTCGAAGCACTGTCTCTGAACCCTCGATGCAGCGCCCGTTGATCACAGCAGACGAGACGATGCGATTGCCCGAGGATGCGGCATTGATCTTCGCTCCGGGAAGTCCACCGATCTACGGAAGCAAGATTCGTTACTACCTCGACCAAGAATTTTCGGCGCGCGCCAAGCTCGCCCCGCCCCAATACTCGGATCGAGTCGGCGCCGGCCGCGAATGGCAAGAGACGCCCGTTTCAGTAGCCGACCATCAGAACCAAAACACAAATCAAGAGGCTAGCCAGCCGTCGAATACCGAGCCGGAGCGCGAACAAGCTCTAAGAGCTTCAGGGAAGGAGTGGCTATTCAAGTGAGAAACAATGCGCGTGAACTCTCCTGCTATTTGAGTATGGAGGAAGCCGCTCACTTCAGAGAGGCGGCCGCCGCAAACAAAGTCTCGCTGTCTCGTTACCTGCGCCAGTGCCTGCTCGACTACGAGCGTCTGATCGACAACGGCAGCCGAGCACCGAACGGCTTCGCGTTAATCGAGATGGAGCAACGGCTCGCGCGCAGCATCGAAGTGCAGAGCCGGCGCGTCAATTCGCTTTACCACGAGTTGCATGTCTTGTTCGCGATGGTCGACCGGCTCGCGTTCATTTCGTTGGTACACCTGCCGGAGATTCCTGCCGAACTGCGTGAAAGCGCGCTGACGGCCGGAACCCGCCTCTACAACAACTGGCGTAACGCGGTGATGGAGCTGACCGAGAGCCCCACTGAAACCGATTCTTTAAGGGCACGGCCGACCGACGAGTCGGCCGACCAGCGACGAGACCAACAGGAGAATGGCGATGGGATTGGCAGCGATTCAATCGACGCGGCTGGATGAGCGGCTTCGGCGCGAGCTTGGTGCGAGCGTGCTGGCGGCTCTCGACGACCCAGACGTGATCGAGATCATCCTCAATCCGGACGGCACTCTCTGGCTTGAATCTCACGGCGGAGGAATGCGGCCCGCTGGAACACAGATGAACGCGGTTCAGGCGGAACGGCTGATCGGAACCGTAGCGTTCGCCCTCAACACCGTCGCGAACGATCAGCGCCCAGTCATCGAATGCGAGCTACCGCTGGACGGAAGCCGCTTCACCGGTTGGTTGCCACCCGTCGTTAGCTCGCCGTCATTCGTCATCCGAAAACACGCTCGACTCATCTACACGCTAGACGACTACCTCGCCCACGACATCATCGATGCCAACCAGGTCGAACAGTTTCGAAGCGCCGTGGCCAGACGCGAGAACATCGTGCTGGCCGGCGGAACCGGTTCCGGCAAAACGACGCTGGCGAATGCTCTGCTTCACGAGATGGTTCGTCTCGGAAATTCCAACGAGCGCTTCATCATCATTGAGGACACTCTCGAACTACATTGCGACGCGCCGAACGTGATGCAGCTTCATACGACCGTCGCGGCGGACCTCACGTTCCTTACACGCACCACAATGCGCGCGCGTCCCGACCGCATAATCATCGGTGAAGTTCGCGGCGGAGAAGCGCTGGCGCTGCTCAAAGCATGGAATACCGGTCATCCGGGCGGTGTCACTACGGTGCACGCTAATAGTGCTGCAGCCGCGCTCACTCGACTGGGCAGTCTCGTTCAAGAGGCGGGAGTACCGCCCCAGCCGGATCTAATTTCACAGACCGTCAATGTCTTGGCCTTTATCACACGTACGCCCAAGGGGCGGCGCGTGACAGAGATGGTTCGCGTTGAAGGCTACGATCCTGCGTTCGGTTTCAAAATCAGTTCGATAGGAGGCCGTCATGAAGTCGATCATCAATAGGATTCACTTCTGCACCGATCAGTGGTTCAGCAAGCTGGGCTATGCGATCACCGTGGCAACGATTCTGTGGCCAGCGCAAGCGCTGGCAACCACGGGAGTCGGTACTCTGCCGTGGGACGCGCCACTCGCGACGATTCAGGGAGATCTGCAGGGCACCGTCGCCCATGCCGCGACAACAATAGCGGTCATCGGCTGCGGGCTTACCTGGACCTTCAGCGAGCACGGCACCGGCGCACGGAAGATGTCAGCCGTTGCCCTTGGAGGAGCGGCGGCGCTCGGAGCAACTCAGTTGATGACGGCGTTGTTTCCATTCGCGCCCGCGCTCTTTTAGTCAGGCGCTGATCAAGTACAGCGATGGACACCGAGGTTCAACGAACGCTGATCCATCAGGCGCTAACGCGGCCGGTACTGCTTGGAGGCGCCGAACGGCGACTCGCGATCCTGAACTGGCTGATAGTCGCAGCGCTGATCTTTGGCGTCGGCCTACATCTATATACGGTCGCGCTCGCGACGATCCTGGGCACGGCGGGTCACTGGTCGCTTCGACAGGCAGCCAAGTTCGATGCGCAACTGAGCGAGGTCTACATCCGCCACTTGCACTACCAACGGTACTACCCGCCGCGCGCCGCGATCACCGCCGCCGCAGCACCCGTTCATCCGGCGGTGCCGAGGCTTCGGAAGTACTAGAGGACAGCAGTGATGTTCAAAGAGTTCAGAAACCTTCAGCGCAAGTCAGATCGACTCGGAGGTTTTGCAGACCTCCTCAACTACGCGGCGCTCATCGACCCCGGCATAGCTCTATTGAAGGACGGCTCGCTCCTGGCCGGCTGGCGCTACGGCGGTCCTGACCTGAACTCCGCAAGTCCCGAGGAAATGACGGCTCTCGTTCATCACGTAAATGCCGGTCTCGCGCGGTCAGGCGACGGCTGGATGATGAACGTCGATCTCATCCGCAAACCGAGTATCGGCTATCCGGAGGCCGGAGCTTTTCCGGACCCCACTACGGCGCTGATCGATCACGAACGCCGGCTTCACTATACGGAGGAAGGCCAGCACTTCGAGAGTCGCTTCGCGTTAACTCTCACCTGGACGCCACCCACCGAGATGCAGTCGCGAGCCGCTGGCCTATTCTTTCAAGGCCGCAGAGCAACCGATTGGGAAGAGACGCTCGATTTCTTCAGGCGCAGCCTCACGGAAAATGAAGACGCCCTGAGCGCCAGACTTCTTATGCAACGCATGGACGACGTTGCGCTCCTATCGCACTTGAACTCCAGCATCACCGCACACCACGATCCGATCAGGCCGCCTGCCGACGGTAACTTTCTCGACGTTCTGCTCGGCAATCACGAATTCCATGCGGGCTTCCAGCCCATGCTGGATGACCTTCACATTCGTCTGATTGGCTTGACCGGCCTTCCGCTTCACTCCTGGCCCGAAGTCACCGCATTTCTGGATGAGCTTGCGATTGCGTATCGATGGTCGACCCGCTTCATCTTCCTTGATCCGGCCGAGGCTGAACGGGCTCTTCGCGTCCAGCGGCGCAACTGGTTCCAGAAGCGCCATGGGCTGTCCGGCATGATCAAACAAGTGTTCAGCAACGGCGCGTCGCAGAGCTTTGAGAACAAAGATGCGCTGGCTATGGCTGAAGACGCAGACGATGCGCTTGCCGAGGCGAGCTCGAATCGCGTCCACTTTGGCTACTACACCAGCAGCATCATTTTGATGGACGAGAATCGTTTGGCAGCCGAGTCCAACGCGAGAGAGATCGCAAAGCAACTGCAGCATCATGGCTTTCCCGCTGTCATCGAGCACGTCAACGCGAACGAGGCGTACCTTGGCTCGCTTCCAGGCCACGGCTATCGAAACGTCCGGCGTCCTCTCATCCACACGCGGAATCTCGCCGACCTCATGCCGACTACCAACGTGTGGCCAGGAGAGGAGATCAACGCATGTCCCTTCTATCCGGAAAACAGCCCGCCGCTTTGCTATGCGGCGACCACTGGCGGAACGCCTTTTCGGCTCAACCTCCATGTTGGCGACGTCGGCCACACCCTGATCTTTGGTCCGACCGGCTCCGGCAAATCGACGCTGCTCGGCCTGTTAATCGCACAGTTTTTCCGCTATCCGGACGCGCAAGTTTTCTGCTTCGACAAGGGCCTGTCAGCATTCGTGCTCACCAGAGCCGCCGGCGGCGATCACTACGATCTCGGAGAAAGCGAAATCTCTTTCTGTCCGCTTGCGAATGTAAACGATGACAACGAGCGGATGTGGGCGCAGGACTGGCTCGAAACTCTGCTCAACCTGCAAGGCGTAACACTCCTTCCGCAGCATCGGAAAGCCATCTGGCGTGCCCTCCAGCTACTTGGCGACAGCGCATCTGACGCCCGAACCATTACGGACCTGGTTCGACTGCTTCAGGATCAGACGCTACGCGACGGACTCGACTTCTATTCTCTTCACGGCCCGATGGGCCGTTTCCTGGACGCCGACAATGACGTACTCGGCAGCAGCCGCTTTCAGACTTTCGAGATCGAAGCGCTGATGGCGATGGGCGAGAAGGTCCTCCTGCCCGTACTCACATATCTCTTTCACCGGATCGACCAGCGCTTGGACGGAAGACCAACGCTCATCGTACTTGACGAAGCTTGGGTCATGCTCGCCAACGGTCCGTTTGGCGCGAAGATCGAAGACTGGTTGCGGACGCTGCGCAAGAAGAACGCCGCCGTCGTGCTTTCCACCCAGAGTCTGGTTGAAGTCGCCAACTCCCCGCAGCGCGACGTGATTCTCGAGTCGTGTCCGACGAAGATTCTGCTACCCAATCCCGAGGCGCAGAATCCCGTCACCGCCGATCTCTATCGCAAGTTCGGTCTGACCAGCAGGCAGATCGAAATGCTGTCGCTCGCCGTACCGAAGCGCCAGTACTACTACCTTTCGTCCGCCGGGCGGCGCCTCTTTGATCTGGCGCTAGGAGACGCCACTCTGGCTTTTATCGGTTCGGGATCGAAGCCGGACCTTCTGCAGGCACATCAACTGATCGCCAAACATGGAGATCGATGGGCGGGCGAGTGGCTTCGCCTCCGAGGATTGAACGACTGGGCGGAATACTGGGAAAGCCGAGATACCAGGGCCCACGCGCCATTCACCGAAATTCTCTCCGTGAACGGAAATGGAAAGCTCCTCAAGGAGGAACTGCGATGGCACGACGCATAGCAACAATGGCGTTAATCGCTTTTCTTTTGGTGCCTCTATCGGCGCGAGCGCAGTTCGGCGGGGGGACACAGATCGTCTTTGACCCGAGCATGTTCGCTCGGCAACTGCAGCAGCTTCAGCAAGAAACTCAAACCGTTCTCACTGAAGCACAGCAACTCCAGTACATGATAAGGAACACCACTGGCGGATACGCCGGTGTGTGGCAATCAAGCCAATCGATGCTCGACGAACTGGGCGGGATCATTCAGCAACAGGGCGGACTTTCGTACACGCTCAGTAACCTGCAGTCGCAATTCCAGCAACAGTTTCCAGGCTACACAGTGCCATCCAATCCTGACCAACAGGAAGCTAAGAACATCGCCACCACGTTGAATACCCTCAACGGGACTCTGGCGGCAGCTCAATCGCAGGCGCAAAATTTTGCCAACGAGCAGGCGCAATTTGGCGAGCTTGAAGGTATGAACAAGACCGCTGCTGGAAATTTGCAGGCAATCGAGGTGGGCAATGAAATCGCCTTGCAGCAAGTACAGCAGATACAGATGCTGAGGCAGTTGGTCGTCGCCATGATCAACGCGCAGAATGTCGTCGCCGCCAACGCGGTAAATCGCCAAGCGGCCGAAGATGCAAGCACCCAACAGTGGCTCAGCGCGGGGCCTTTGGTTCCGTCCTCTGCGGGAGTCGCGAATCCGCTCCCGATTCGTCCACTAACCGTTGGAGGGCAATAGTGAAAAGACTCGCAGAGATCATATTCCTCGGATGGTTGCTAATTCCCTTGTTGATGGCAGCTTGCCACAAGAATGACAGCCAGGCCGACGACTCGCTCTCCGCGCTCGCCTCGCCGCAGACGGCTGACAACTACGGATATCCATACTGGAATGACCAGTTCCAGCGAAAAACCGACCTTTGGCAAAAGGCGCTGACCTTTTGTGATCAACCGGATCACAAGTTCTATACAAATTGCCAGGCGGTTCTCGCCGTAGCCGCACCCCGAGTCCCATTTTCGACAGGTCCGGAGCATCCTCTCGGAATTCCGGGGTTCGGCCCTTCGGCTGAACCGCAGGCCACACACTAAGGTGCCATCGTGACAAACCTCGACAATATCGCCCAAACCTTCCAATGGGCCGGGCAACGCTACATGGCGATCATGCAGCCATTCGCCGAAAAGATCTTTTTCGGCCTCGTACTTATCGAGATCATCATCACGTGTGTCCATTTTCTTGCGGATCAGGAAGAGCCGATGAGGCTGCTTGCCGAGTTCCTGAAGAAATCGCTCGCCTTCGGGTTCCTCTACGCTCTCATCGTGAACGCGCCCTTTTGGTTTAGCGCCATACTTCAGGGTTTTGCGCAGATCGGAGGACAGGCAGCCGGAATACCGGGCTTAGATCCAAGCGGGGTCTTCGAGAATGGACTTGCCCTTTTCCAAACGATCTACCGAGGCTTTGCGAGCCTTGGCTGGTTTCATATGACGATGGCTGCACTCATCGCCCTGATTGCGGGCCTTATAATGTTCCTCTCATTCGCGCTGATTGCCGGGCAGATGGTGCTGGCTGTTTCTGAGGCTTACGTCGGGATTGGAGGCGGCGTCCTCCTTCTGGGTTTCAGTGGCTCCC
>Ga0210393_10002060_pt1 | contig 16728 bp, 12 predicted proteins | sample IncBWC27OmetaG_FD_160068 | JGI IMG/M metagenome (GOLD analysis project Ga0210393, IMG submission 160068) | Forest soil microbial communities from Barre Woods Harvard Forest LTER site, Petersham, Massachusetts, United States - Inc-BW-C-27-O ... | reverse complement strand
CGACGTGCTATCGTCCCCCGCGATGCCCGGGTTGATGCGGGGATTTGCTGGGGATGTCGCTATTTCGGCGGAGATTGCGGCCCGAAATGCACGTCGCCTGGGGCACACCGCTGCTGATGAAATCAGAATTCTTACTCTGCATGCCCTGCTCCATCTCTCTGGATACGATCACGATCAAGATAATGGGCAGATGGAACGCAAGGAGCAACGGCTGCGGAAGTTGCTCGGCTTGCCTGATGGGTTGATCGAAAGAGCACAGCAAGGCCGCGAAAAGAGTTCTCGTCCCGCGCGAGTGTCGAGATGAACTTCGTCATCGCCATCGTGCTCCTGATGTTGCTTGGGCTGCTGACCCTGGTTTCTTATGTGGAGCGTCTTTATACCGAGATTGGCAGATTTCTTTCCCGCGAGTTCCAGGACAATATTGACGCCTTCGAGCACGACATCGAGCCCAGGCTGCATGTCAGTCGCGCCCGCGCCGCGCTGTCGATGGCAGTGCTCACGCAAATGACCACGGCGGCGATTGCCATGTTGGTCGGCTTCACCGTATTCCGGGACCGGGCCTGGAGCATCTACGAAATTCTCCAGGCTACGCTGACTCTGATCCTGACTGTCGTGGTTTGTAACCGATTCTTACCATTCGTTTTTTTCTCCCGGACGAAGGGGCAGTGGCTCATCCGATGGACACCTGTCTTGCGCATCCTGATCTACTTGGTTTTGCCGGTGACCCTGGTGTTGGGCTTCTTACAGTCGGTGGCCGCTCTGACCAAAGGGCATTCGGATGAACAGCCCGAAACCCAGGCGGAAGCCGTGGATGCGCTGATCGAGGCAGGTCAGGAAGAAGGAATCCTGGACGAGAGCAATCGTGACATGATTCAGTCCGTCGTGGAATTTGGCGAGAAGACGGTACGCGAGGCGATGAAGCCGCGGCCGGAAATCGTCGCTGTCCCCACCAATACCACGGTCGAGCAGTTCATTGAGTTGCTCCGCATGAAGCCGTTTTCCCGTGTGCCAGTGTTCGAAGGGACGATTCATAACATCAAGGGAATCGTTTATGCGCAAGATGTTCTGCAGGTGCCGGACACTGAGGCGCACACGCGCACATTGGACACGCTCATGCGGAAAGATGTCTATTTCGTGCCCGAGAGTAAGCTGGGAAGCGAACTTCTGCGGGAGATGCAGAAGAACAATGTCCGCATGGCGATCGTGGTCGACGAGTATGGGGGAGTGGCCGGACTGGTCACGATCGAGGATCTGGTCGAAGAAATCGTGGGTGAGATCGCTGACGAACATGAAAAAGCTGAAGTGGTGCGTGAGAACGATCACTCCTACATCGTTCCCGGGAACATGGATGTCGATCGGTTGGATCAACTGCTGGGTACACGTCCCGAGGGAAAAGAGTCCGCGACCGTAGCGGGATTAGTGAGCGAGTTGGCGGGCCGCATTCCGCAAAAGGGTGACGTCATCGAAGACGACGGCCTGCGCTTCGAAGTGCTGGAATCGACCGAGCGGCGAGTGCAGCGAGTTCGGATCTCAGCAGTCGAGCCGAAACAGATGCGGTTGATTTAGAAAATAAATTGGAATTGCGTAATATTCACATTACTCATTTACCAGATTTCTCAATTCTTATGGCCTTTCATTCCGGATTCGTTTGCATCCTTGGGCGTCCCAACGCCGGCAAGTCCACGTTGCTGAATGCCCTGGTGGGCGAGAGGCTGGCCATCGTCAGCCCCAAGCCCCAGACTACACGCAACCGTATTCTGGGAATTGTCCAGATTCCTAAGCGAAAGAAAGCGCCGGCCGGCCAGATTGTGCTGATCGATACGCCGGGTGTACACAAGGCAGACACGTCCCTTGACCGCAAGATGATGTCTGAGGTCCGCGAGGCGTTGGAAGGTTGCGACTTGCTTCTGCTGATTGTGGATGTAACCAGGAAATTTGGTCAGGCTGATGAGTCGGTACTCGAAATGGCCAAGAAATCCGGAACTCCGGTTTTCCTGTTACTTAACAAAATCGATTTGTTTCGGAACCAGAAAGATAAGCTGCTGCCCATCATCGATGGTTACCAAAAGCTTCATGCGTTCAAAGAAATTATTCCAATTTCGGCGCGCAAGCCCGAAGGACTGGACCTGTTAATAGAAAAGATAATTGGCGGCTTACCGGAGGGGCCGCGCTATTTTCCAGAGGATCAAGTAACCGACCAACCGATGCGCTTCATGGTAGCTGAGGTTATCCGTGAACAGGTTCTGCTGGAGACCAGTGAAGAGGTTCCGTATGCGACGACCGTGTTGGTCGAACAGTTCGAGGAAGGTGCGAAACTCACGCGAATCGCGGCCGCAATCTATTGCGAGCGGGAAGGGCAGAAGCGGATTCTGATCGGCAAGCAGGCGCAGATGTTAAAAAAAATCGGCACAGCAGCGCGCTTGCAGATCGAAAAGATGGTCGGCACTCGCGTGTTCCTCGAGTTGTTCGTGAAAGTAAGCCCAGAATGGCGTGAATCGCGCGCGTTTATCGAAGAGTTAGACTGGCGCCGGCAATTGGAATTGTTAACGCATACGGAGAAAACCTGAGCATGCGAGTGTTACTGTGGTTTTGTGCGATTGCGTTTCACGTTGCCGGACCTGCATTTCGCCTGTAGAATCACAAAGCAGTAAGCCGCTACTAATCATCGGGAACGATCCTCATCGATGTCCACCAATTCCGAGCCGACTTTCGATTTCCTGGCCGACAAATTACTTTTCAAGCTCCAGGTCACTCTGGCTGCCGATAAAGCGGCGGTAGATTCGGTAGTGCAGCGAATCATGGAGTGCGTCCGGTCGAAAGACTGCGCCGTCGGAAAGGAAGCGGAGATCGAACTGGCGCTCTCAGAAGCCCTGGCTAACGCGGTAGTGCACGGAGCCAAATCCGACGCATCGAAGATCGTTGAATGTGATATTGCCTGTGATGCAAACCGGAGCCTGCTGATCGTGGTGCGCGATCCGGGAGACGGTTTCGATCCCGCGTCCATCCCCAGCCCGGTGGTCGGCGAGAACCTGTTTTCGGGCCACGGTCGTGGCGTTTATCTGATTAGTCAGCTCATGGATGAAGTGAAGTTCTTGAAAAACGGCACTGAGATCCACATGATCAAGCGGTAGAAACTTCAACTTTAGGCCACACCCCATCTACTCCTTCGCAGCAATGCCCAGAGTCTTCATTTTGCGATACAGGTGGCTGCGTTCCAAGCCGAGTACTTCCGCCGTACGCGTAACGTTGCCATGATTCTCGTCCAGTTTTTTCAAAATATAGTCACGCTCGTAGGCGGCTCGTGCCTGGTGCAGGCTGGAGAACTCATTGCCGGCAGCTCGACGTGTACCATCGCGATGAACCAGCGGCGGCAGGTGTTTGCGTTCGAACCGGATCGTCGTGGGATTCATGATCACGATGCGCTCGATTACATTCCGCAGCTCCCGCACATTGCCCGGCCAGGAATAGCGCATCAGTGTGTCGATGGCATCGTCGGTGATCTCCCGCATACGGCGGCCATAGGTGGCAGAAAACTCCTTTAGAAAGTGGCGCCCCAGCAACGGAACGTCCTCCTTGCGCTCGCGCAGCGGAGGCACAGAAAAAGGGATCACGTTAAGCCGGTAAAACAGATCCTCACGAAAATTTCCTCGGGAAATTTCCTCTTCCAGATCTTTGTTAGTCGAAGCGATTACGCGGGCATCCACGGTGATCGGCTCGTCGCCGCCGACCGGTACAAACTTCTGCTCATCGAGCGTCCGCAAAACCTTCGATTGTGTTTTAAGGCTCATGTCGCCGATCTCATCCAGGAAAAGCGTGCCGCCATGAGCTTTTTGGAATGTCCCTTCTTTATCCCCGGTGGCCCCAGGGAACGACCCTTTCCGATGACCAAAAAGTTCGCTCTCGATCAGATCCTCGGGAATGGCAGCGCAATTCACCTCGACGAACATCTCATCTTTGCGTAGGCCTTGCGCATGAATTGCATGGGCTACTAATTCTTTTCCCGTTCCAGACTCTCCATAAATGAGGACGCGTCCGTTGGTGGGAGCCATGATCTGAATTTGCTGGCGTAGCGCTTTCATGGGAATGCTGTCGCCCACGATCACACTTTTCGGGATGAGTTGTTTCTTGAGATCCCGGTTCTCTTCGCGTAATCGTTTGGCATCGATCGCGTTCTTAATGAGGATGAGGGTTTTATCAATCGAGAGCGGCTTTTCCAGAAAGTCGTAAGCTCCGAGTTTCGTGGCGCGAACCGCTGTTTCGATGGTGCCGTGTCCAGAGATCATGATGACCTCGGGAGCATTTTCTTTCTCGCGGATCCTCTCCAGGGTTTCCAGACCGTCGATACCAGGCAACCACACATCGAGCAGGACTACGTCGAACGCGTGTTTGCTAATGATGTCCAGACCAGCTTCGCCGCTCTCGGCCATCGAAGTTTTGAACCCTTCGTCTTCCAGCACGCCTTTCAGCGACTGTCGAATCGTGGGCTCATCGTCAACGATAAGAATGTTATGCATGCTAATTGATGGCAGGTTCGGCAACGGTTTCTAGGACCATCGGCAGTTCAACCACAAAGCGCGCGCCGACCGGCTTATTTTCTTCTACGCGAATGGAGCCGTGATGGTCTTCGATGATACGGTTCACGATGGCAAGTCCAAGGCCCGTGCCGCGCTTCTTGGTGGAGAAGTACGGCAGGAACAACCGCTCCTTCAATTCCCGGGTAACGCCGTGGCCAGTATCGGCGACGGTGATCTCCACCACGTCGCGGTTAGCGATCAGCACGGTGGAAATCTGAATTTCTCGAAATAGAGCGTCTTGCATCGCTTCGGCGGCGTTATCTACCAGATTGGCCAATGCACGCTTAATGGCTTCCGGATCAGCCATCACACTGGGCAGATCGGGGGCCAGAAACGTACGCACTCGGATGTTATCCAAGCGGCCGTTGAACATGGCCAGCGTGCTTTCCACAATGGCGTTTATGTTGGCCAATTGCGGTCGCGCCGTGGGAAAACGCGCCAACGTAGAGAATTCGTCCACCAGAGTGCGGACGGTTTCGACAGCGGCCGCGATGGTCTCAGCACAGCTATGAAGCACTTCCACCGAAGCTGCATCAGGACGTGCGCCACGTTGCAAATGCCGGCGGATGCGCTCCGCGGACAATGCGATCGGAGTCAGAGGGTTCTTGATTTCGTGCGCTACGCGTCGCGCTACTTCGCGCCATGCCGCTTGCTTCTGTGCTTTGAGTAACTCCGAGAGATCTTCGAACACCAGGACGTATCCCAGTCCCTGTCCATCGTGCTTGAGAGTGGCCACTGTGGCCGCGACACTTAAGGTGGCCCGCTGCACCACCATTTCCATCTGCGTGGTCGTGGTTCCCATGCGGTCGGCGCGCCGCAACAGCGGTTCAAGATCTTCGAGGACTTCGGGAGCGAAGACGTCTTTCAAGGGCGCGCCGATCAACACACCCGGCGTGCCAGATTCCGCGGCAGCCGGATGGAATAAGCGAAGCAGTGCATGATTTGCATGGGTGACGCGCCTTTCGGCGTTCAACGAAAGCACGCCGTTGGGGATGCTTTCCAGAATAGTTTCAATATGACGGCGGCGCTGCTCCAAGGCAACGTTGGCTGCGCTAAGGTCGCGGCTGGAGGCGTCAATCTGTCGGCGGCTGGATTCCAGTTCCTCCGCCATCCGGTTGAACGAATGCACCAGATCGCCGATTTCATCGGCAGCACGGACTTCCACTCGATAGTCGAGCCGCCCACGAGAAATCTCCTGCGTGGCTTCAGCAAGTGCGACCACGGGACGCGTCACCAGCTTGGAGAGAAATAGAGCAAACCACGTGGTAGCGAAAAGTACCATCACGGTGAGCAGAAGCAGCACTTCCATATAGGTGCGGCGAACCAGTCTTCGTTCGCGCGCCAGGTCGAGATAGCGCTGCTGGCTGGCCTCTACCTGCTTCACCGTCTCGGAGAATTGTTTTGGCAAGGGTATGCCGACCAGGATCAAACCCAGATTGCCCACACCATGATTGCCCACCGGCGCACTGCCCAGAATGTAGTCGGTTTGCTCCCAGGTGAAAGAAGTTGGGGTGTCCGATTGCAAACGCGGAAGCTTGGTTTTCAATTGCGGCCACGGAGCGGGCGTGCCGAAACTGGCCTCGGCCTCACCGTCCACCATAGCAACAGCAAAACCGCCTTGCAGTGTGGATGCATGACGCTGAAGTTCCTCTGTTAGGGCGGAAAAACTGTGGCTCGCAAAGTCAGATTGGGTCTCCGGCGAAGTCGCGATCGCTTCGGCCTCGGCTCGCGTGTTTTGCGCAGCGTAGTTTGAAAGTAGCGATGCCATGGTCGCCGTATCCCGCCGCACTTCCTCCACCGGCGTGGAAAACCACTTATCAATCGATCGGTTCATCAACACATAGGCAAAGAAGAACATGCCAATGACTGGAAGAAACGAAAGCAAAAGACTGCCTACGACCAGACGCGTGCGGAATTTCGATCCAAGGACGCCCAGCCTTCTCTCCGCAAAGAGTTTCAGTAGATTCCGGGCGAGGACAAATGTCAGGGCTACAAACAGAAGAAAGATCAACGCGGAAAGGGATGCAAAAATCAGAAGCTGCTGATTGGTGTTCGGATTAAGCGGCAGATCGAAAGATGTCAGCGAAAGCAATACCCAAAAAAGCAGGGCGAGTCCCACTGCCAAGGGGATTATGACCTTCTTTCGGCTCGAAGGTTTGGGATCTGGTCGACTTGGATTAGGAGCAGACATGTCCGCCGACAGCCAGCAACTCTGATCTGAAGCTTTGCAGGCTTCTTCGGCCCATTATAAGCGGACGCGCTCTTGAAGGGGATTGTCGTAATGTGCGCGGATGAAACGCTGGTTTTCCGCGGAACCCATAGTCGTGCATACAGTGTAAAGCACTGAAAATCGGAACCTTTGAGTTCCAAGATCGAATAGCCTGCCAGCCAAAACAAGAACTCTAATGGTCGGAAGGGCCGATAGCATTCACCTTGGGGCTTACCGAAGTTCATGCCCGTCGGAACTCCCTAACTCATGGAAAACACGTCTGACGGGGATTTGGCGAGCCACAAAGGCGTTATGCATTGGTTGTCGCGCAGTACAAGTACTTAAGTTACTGGTGAAGTAACGCATCTGCTGTGACAATTTGTGTCAACGCGATAGGCTGTGGTTTCTTCCTTTAATAAGCAGCATCGCGCGAGCAAAGTGAAGTCGACGTCATCCCTCTGCCGCTCAGATAGGAGATCGAGGTATGTCTCAACGGCTGGGTGATCTTCTGGTCAAAGAGAAGGTCATTACCCCAGAGCAGTTGGAGCAAGCAACCAAGGCTCAGAAAGAGACCAACGTTCGCCTGGGCGCGGCCCTGGTGAAGTTGGGATTTCTGACTGATGAAGACGTCACCAATTTTCTTTCCCGGCAGTACGGCGTTCCCGCGATCAACCTTTCTTATTTCGAAATTGACCCTGCGGTAGTCAAACTGATTCCGTTTGAAACCGCCAAACGCTATCAAATCCTGCCCCTAAGCCGGGTTGGTGCTTCCTTGACGATCGCCATGGTGGATCCGACCAACGTGTTCGCCATGGACGATATCAAGTTCATGACCGGCTTCAACATCGAGCCTGTAGTTGCGTCAGAAAGCTCGATTCTCGAGGGTATCGACAAGGCATACGGCGCCACCAAGGAAGAAGACCTTGAGCAGGTGATGCTTTCGATGTCGGAGATGGATGAATCCGACGTCGAACTGCAGGCGGATCAGGCAGAGCTTGGACTGGCCGACCTGGAAAAGGCTGCCGATGAAGCTCCTATCGTCAAACTGGTCAACTTAGTGTTGACCGACGCCGTGAAGCGGGGAGCCAGCGACATCCACATGGAGCCATACGAAAAAGAGTTTCGCGTGCGCTTCCGCATTGACGGCGTTCTGCAGAGCATCATGACCCCGCCGCTTAAGTTGAAGGATGCCATTATTTCCCGCGTGAAGATTATGTCGAAGCTGGATATCAGCGAGAAGCGGCTGCCACAGGACGGCCGCATCATGCTGAAGATGAATATCGGCGGACGCAAAAAGCAACTCGATTTCCGTGTCAGTACGCTCCCCACACTCTGGGGAGAGAAAATCGTGCTCCGCTTGCTAGACAAAGAAAACCTCCGCCTGGATATGACCAAGCTGGGTTTCGAGCCGGAATCGCTGGTCAAGTTCGAGAAAGCCATTCTGAAGCCGTACGGCATGGTTCTGGTAACCGGACCAACCGGGTCGGGCAAGACGAACACCCTCTACTCCTCGATCTCGCAGTTGAACAAGCCAGATACCAACATCATGACTGCGGAAGACCCGGTCGAATTCCAGTTGGCTGGAGTCAACCAGGTGCAGATGAAGGAGCAGATCGGATTAAACTTCGCCACTGCCCTGCGCGCTTTCTTGCGGCAAGACCCGAACATCATTCTGGTCGGCGAAATCCGAGACTTTGAAACTGCTGAAATCGCTATTAAGGCCGCTCTCACCGGACACTTGGTGCTCTCCACACTCCACACCAACGGCGCTCCGGAAACCATTACCCGACTCATGAACATGGGTATCGAACCTTTCCTCGTGGCGACCTCGGTTCACCTGATTTGCGCTCAGCGCCTGGTGCGCCGCATCTGCAAGGAGTGCACAGAGGTCATCGACGTTCCCCATCAAACTCTGATCGAAGAAGGCTACAGCCCGGAGGAAGCCAAGACGGTAAAAATCCAAAAGGGCAAAGGCTGCGGCGTCTGTAACAACACCGGTTACAAAGGCCGCTGCGGTTTGTACGAAGTCATGGAAGTGGATGACGAAATTAAGGAACTGGTTCTAGTGGGCGCTTCGGCCGTCGAACTGAAGAAGAAGGCAATCGAGCGCGGAATGATTACCCTGCGCCGCAGCGGTCTGATCAAAGTTGCTGCGGGGATGACGACGCTCGAGGAAGTGGCACGCGAGACTATTCACTAAAAGTTTGTAACGAGGAAGAAAGGGAATAAAAGATGTCGCTCGCATTAAGTGATCTGTTGAAAAGAATGTTGGAGATGTCGGGAAGCGATCTTCACCTTACGACGAACTCGCCACCGCAGATCCGCGTACACGGGCACTTGGTGCCGCTGGACCTGCCGCAGATGACGCCGGCTGAGACCAAACAATTGGCCTACAGCGTCATGACTGATTCGCAGAAGCATCGCTTCGAAGAGAACCTGGAACTGGATTTCTCTTTCGGACTCAAAGGTCTGGCTCGGTTCCGTGCCAACGTGTTCAACCAGCGGGGTGCGACATCGGCCGTTTTCCGTTTAATTCCTTTCGAGATCAAGTCCTTTAATCAGTTGAACCTTCCCGCGGTGGTCAGCAAGATGTGCGACAAGCCTCGCGGTCTGGTTCTGGTTACCGGTCCGACCGGCTCGGGCAAGTCCACCACGCTCGCCGCCATGATCGACAAAATCAATACCGAGCGGCACGACCACATCCTCACCATCGAGGACCCGATCGAATTCGTGCACATGAACAAGAATTGCGTGGTCAACCAGCGCGAAGTGCATGCCGATACGAAGAGCTTTACGGACGCACTGCGAGCCGCGCTTCGTGAAGATCCCGACGTCGTGCTGATCGGCGAAATGCGCGACCTGGAAACCATCGAATCGGCTCTGCGTATCGCCGAAACCGGTCACCTTACGTTCGGCACGCTGCACACTAACTCAGCATCGTCCACCATCAACAGAATTATCGATGTCTTCCCGGCGCACCAGCAGTCGCAGATTCGAGCGCAGCTATCGCTGGTGCTCGAAGGCATCATGTGCCAAAGCTTGTTGCCCAGCGCGGACGGCAAAGGCCGGGCCATGGGTATGGAAATCCTGGTGCCGAACGCTGCTGTTCGCAACCTGATTCGCGAAGACAAGATCCACCAGATTTACTCGTCTATGCAATCGGGTCAGGACAAGTTCGGTATGCAGACGTTCAATCAGGCGTTGGCCACACTTTACTTCCAGAAGCAGATCACTTTGGAGGTCGCTATGGCTCGCTCCAGCAACGTGGACGAGTTGCAGGAAATGATCAACCGCGGCGCAGGACTGATGAATCGCAACCAGTCCGCGACTGCTGTGAAGGGTGCAGCGACAGGGAAGCGGTAGGCAATTTCGAACGAATTAGTAGTCCGGAACGAGCAGTTGGCTTAGCAGGGCAGTAATGCGGTGCGCGAACGAACTCGCACACCCCGAAAACGCTAGGGAAGCAAGGAGAAGTTCACCATGCCAGTCTTCACATTTTCTGGGAAGAGCGAAAACGGAGAGAAAGTCAGCGGCGAGCGAGCTGCGCCTAACAAACAAGCGTTGGCCGCGCAATTGCGCAAGGAGCGAATCAACGCGGGCGCAATACGCGAAAAAGGCAAAGAGTTTGTCATGCCGACCTTCGGCTCAGGCAAGGTCAAGACCAAGGAGATCGCAATCTTCTTCCGTCAGTTCTCGGTCATGATCGATGCCGGTTTGCCCTTGGTGCAATGTCTCGAAATCCTGGCCGCAAACCAGGAGAACCAGGCATTCCAAAAGACGCTCACGGGCGTGCGAACTACCGTGGAAGGTGGCTCGACCCTGGCCAACGCCATGCGGCAATACCCGAAGATCTTCGACGATCTGTCCACCAACATGATCGAAGCCGGAGAGACTGGCGGTATTCTGGACATCATTCTGCAACGCCTGGCCCAGTACGTCGAAAAGGCGGTCAAGTTGAAGGGGGCGGTGAAATCGGCTCTCATCTACCCAGTCTCGGTCATTGGCATGGCCGTCCTGATCGTGGCCGCGCTGCTGAAGTGGGTTGTTCCCATCTTCGCCAACCTGTTCGCGGGATTGGGCGTGGCTCTGCCGTTGCCGACCCGTATAACGGTGGGGCTGAGCGCATTTGTGGGCCAGTTCTGGTGGTTCTTCATCATCGGGATCGTAGGTATGGTTTTTGGCGTCAAGCAGATCCGTAAGAATCCCAAAGGCCGCTACTATCTGGATTACGGAATGCTAAAGATGCCGATCATTGGCCTACTGCTGCGCAAGATCGCGGTCGCTCGCTTTACTCGAACTCTGGGCACGCTGATCACCTCTGGCGTGCCTATTCTTGAGGGCCTGAGCATCACCGCCAGAACCTCGGGAAACGCGGTGTTGGAAGAGGCCTTGATGAAGGTCCGGAAGGCAATCGAAGAGGGCCGCACCATCGTCGATCCACTGCGCGAATCCGGAGTCTTCCCCAACATGGTGACGCAGATGATCGGCGTCGGTGAAGCTACCGGCGCGATGGATGCGATGCTGCAAAAAGTCGCCGATTTCTACGAAGACGAAGTCGACGCCGCAACTAAGGACATGCTGGCTTTGCTGGAACCAGTGTTGATCGCGTTCCTGGGTCTGGCAGTCGGCGGCATCGTTGTTTCACTGTATATGCCGCTGTTCTCGCTGATTGCCAAAATGGCCGGCTAAGCACGAAACATCCTGGGCGGAGTCACCTGGCTGGAGAACGATACACCAGCGGACTTCGCCCGGCGGAGAAGCTCTTCCACCAAGGGGTTCTTGATTGCTGGTACGCCGCAACGGCATCCCCGAGGGAAGGGGTAGGGGAATTGGGTTAGGCATGCAATCCATGTTCGATGAGCGGCTGTGGCTGGCCTGGCTGGTCAAGGTTCGGATTCTCATCCTGACATTTCTATTGGGAATTGAGCTGGCTATTTCACGGCTTACTCCCAATCCTTTTCCGCTGCGGTTGTTCGTCAATGCCATCCTGTTGTGGTATGCGATTTCAATCTTCTACGTGTTGCTGCTGTCGTTTTGGCAGGAATACCGTATCCAAGCTGTGCTGCAAGTGCTTACTGACCTGGCGCTTGTCAGCCTCGTAGTCTATGCCACCGGTGGAGTCGACAGCTCACTCAATTTTCTTTATCCGCTGGTCATCATCGTAGCTTGCATTCTCCTGCCCCGGGTCTGGGCTTACCTTACGGCTGCCCTCGCCTTTATCCTGTACGGCACGGTTCTGGAGCTTACATATTTCGCAATTATTCCTTCGTATTCGGCCACCCATCCGGAAATGAAGGCCCTGCAAGCCATCATTTTCGTCAACCTGTTCGGCTACCTTGCGGTTTCATACCTTGCCGGGTTGCTGGCAAACAAATTGCGACAGGTAGACGTAAAACTAGCGCACACCAGCGGAGCGCTGGAAAATCTGCAGGCGTTGCACGAGAACATCATCCAGTCGATTACCGGAGGATTGATCACTACCGGGCTCGATGGACACATCACGGTGGTCAACACCGCGGCCCAGAAACTCTTGGATCGTTCTGAAGCAGATCTTCTCGGCCAGCCCGTCAACCAGCTTTTTTTGGATCCTTTGCCTCACGTTGGTTCTGAGCCGGCTCACGGTGAAGTCCGGTGTCTCGCGCCTAACGGCTATCGCAAGACCTTCCGCGTATTGGTATCCGCGCTGGCCGTACCGGAACGGAGCACACTAGGCTTCGTATACACCTTCGATGATTTGACGGAAATCCGGCGACTGGAGCGCGAAGTCCGTATGCAGGACCGTTTGGCAGCGGTAGGGCGTTTGGCTGCGGCGATTGCACACGAGATCCGCAATCCTCTGACTTCGATCGCCGGCTCGGTCAGTATGCTTTCAGAAATCCCACATTTGGGGGATGAGCATCGACAACTGCTGCAAATTGTTACCCGCGAGTCGGAGCGCCTCAATACCATCATCACCGATTTTCTCGCTTATTCTCGCGGACGCCAGTACCGCTTCACCAAGGTGAATTTGCTTCCCCTTCTCGAAGACACGCTGACCCTGCTCGAACATCGCCTGGCAGCGCAAAGTGCTGGCATACGCGTCGAACGAAAATACGGAGTAAAAGAAGCCTGGACTTCCGCGGACGGAGACAAACTCAAGCAAGTCTTCTGGAATTTCTGCGAGAACGCTGTTCGCGCCATGAAAACGGGAGGCACTCTGACAGTATCTCTGGAATCCAGCGGCGAAGACTGGCAGATCAACTTCGCCGATACCGGGCCGGGAATGAGCCAGCAGCTCGTCGAGAAGATATTCGAGCCGTTTCAGTCGCAATTCGAAGGCGGCACCGGTCTTGGCTTAGCCATAGTCTACCAGATCGTGCAGGCGCACGAGGGCAAGGTTTGGGCCCGCTCCAACCTGGGAAAGGGCAGCGTGTTCGTGCTGCGCTTGCATCGTTACACGGTGGGAGAAGTTCTGGCTGCTCCGCAAACGGGTGGTACACGTCAGTCGCACTCGACTCTCTCCGACAACACCAGTGCCGCGGCGGTCACGGTGGGAGGAGGAGTGCATGGGTAACATTCTGGTTTGCGATGATGAGCGCTCCATCTGTGAAATGTTGGATATCGCCCTGCGCCGCGAAGGTCACAAGGTTGAGACCGCAAATTCGGGCGAGGCCGCAAAGCGAAAACTCGATGGCGCCTTGTACGACGTAATCGTCACCGACATAAAGATGCCGAATATCGATGGCATCGAAGTGCTGCGTCACGCCCACCAGATTTCTCCTGACTCCGCCGTGATTCTGATGACGGCCGTCGATGACTACGAGGCCGCCGTGCAAGCCGTTAAAGCCGGCGGGGCCACGGATTACATCCGTAAGTCTCCGGGCTTAGTCGATGAAATCAAGCTGGCCATTAATCGGGCACTGGAGAAAGTATCCTTAAGCCGGCAGAATTTTGCTTTCAAACGCGATGCAGCCACGCGCAACTCGCTGGACAACATTGTCGGCGTCAGTCCCGCGATGGAGAAACTGAAGCAGACGATTCGTACCGTCGCTTCGACGCAAAGCACCGTCCTGATCTACGGCGAGAGCGGAACCGGCAAAGAACTTGTGGCTCGCGCCCTGCATGTGTGTTCTCCGCGCGCCGCCGAGCCATTTGTTTCGATCAACTGCGGAGCCTTCCCTGAAACCTTGCTCGAGAGCGAATTGTTTGGCTACGTCAAAGGCGCGTTTACCGGGGCCAACCAGAACAAGCGCGGATTATTTGAAGTGGCGGATCAAGGAACCATTTTTCTCGACGAGATCAGCGAAATGAGCCTGACCATGCAGGTCAAACTGCTGCGAGTTTTGCAGGAGCGCTCGGTGCGTCCGGTGGGAGGAACCAACGAAATTCCCATCGATGTCCGTGTCATCGCCGCGACTAATCGCGACCTCGACAAGCAAGTGGCCGAAAATACTTTTCGCGAGGATCTTTACTACCGGCTCAGCGTGATCCCGGTTTCTGTCCCGCCGTTGCGCCAGCGTCGCGAAGACATTCCACTCCTGGTCAACCACTTTCTCAAAAAGTACGCGCCCGGAGCCGGGAAGAGCATTCAGAGAGTACATGCGCCATCGCTCGAAGCGCTGGGAGGCTATGAATGGCCGGGCAACGTTCGCCAGCTGGAAAATACAATCGAACGCGCGGTTGCTCTCGAAACCGGGGATGAACTCCGCGTCGATCTCCCTGCGGAAAAAGCCAAGGCCCGAGCCGCCGCGGCCGGTGTAGGCGTGCCAGGCACGGCTGTAAGCGCTGGCTCGCTACCTGATGGTATGGATATGGAGAAGTACGTTGCAGACATCGAGAAGTCGCTGCTATTAACCGCGCTCACGCAGTCAAACGGTGTGCAAACTCGCGCGGCGGACTTACTGAAGATTTCGTATCGGTCGTTCCGGCATTTGATGAAGAAGTACGAACTGTAGCTGACAGCTACTTCTTCTTTTCCTTCAGCTGTTGCTTCCACCCCAGCACCCTCGCTTTGGCGCCCTCAGCTTCTGCTTCCGGAATCATGCCCTTCTTCTGATAAAGAACCGACAAACTTGTATACGCCAACACATCATCAGGATCGATTTCCGCGATACGCTTGGCTACGACGATGGCTTCATCCAGTCGTCCGAGATCCTGCAAGGCCCGAGCCATGCCATGCATCGCCTCCGTGAAGGTGGGATCAGCTTCCAGAGACTTCCGATATTCCTCGACGGCGCGTTCCTGCTCGCCCTCAGAAACCAGGTCCAGTGCCGCGTAGTAATGGTCTTCGGCTTGCTGGCGGGCTTCGGCCATAGAAACAGAAATCCTCAAACGGAAAATGGATTCTAGCACGTGCGTTGACCGCCCCAGATAAGGCAGGAGCGCATTTCACTGGACGATTTGACCTCAGAGAGCGATATAGTTATGAGAATTGTAGGGAGAGCGAACATGCGCCCACAAGAAATTGCCGCCGCGTAGACGATCAAGCGCGGCGTCGCCGGAAGCAGTTCGAGGACGATCAGTTAAGATAGCCACATGCGCCACATGCTTCGATTCTTATGGAACGCGACTCGCGGCCATCGTATTGCGCCATGGCGCAGTCCCTACCTCCTATGGCGAATCGAAACCTATTGCGGCGTGAAGATGCAGCAGATCGGGATCCTAGAATTCTGGGAGTTCACCTGGCGGGAACGAAAGAATCTATGGCGCTTTCTAAAATGGACTGCCGAAATGGACCGCTACGTACACCCCGGTCCAAAGAGTTCGTAAGCTACTGCCGGTTGCTCGCGGCGACGGCGCCTTCCATCACAATCACGACTTCGCTACCCTTGCCAACTCCGACGATTTGCGCAGCCGCCGCTCGGTTGGCGGCAATCTCCAAATAACCCATGCTTCCGAGGATGCCGAAGACTTCATTGGGTGCGCCTGCAGCATAGTTGGGCTGAATCTCCGTGATCTCGCGCTTGCCCACACGAATCTTGAACGCGGGCGGGTCAGCCTGGAAGAGCGCAGGAATATCCTGCGGCGTGATATTAGTGACCATATTGCCGAACCGGTCTACCTTGAGCACCACTCCCCGTAGTGTTTGGGCGTCCACCGGTTTGGGCTTCGGTGCGTTGAAACGTATGAAATCGGTAATCTCCTCGCCAAACTTCGCAGTTTCCACGCCCTTGGCGAGGTACGCAGCGACCGGCGCGAAAATATCGCGAGCATGGAAGGTGTTACTCACCGGCTGGCGATAGTAGTGCTGCGCGTCGATGTGCCGAACTTGCAGCCGCTCTTCGCGGGCGTAAACCAACGAAAGTACGCCGTTATCGGGAGCCACAAAGTAGTGCCGTCCCGTCGACAACAGGATCGGCCGTCGCGCCGTGCCCACCCCCGGATCCACGACCACCATATGAACTGTTGCGTTTGGAAAGTACGAATAGGCCTGGGCCACGGTCAGAGCGCCGTCGAGCACATCAAACGCCTGAACGGCGTGGCAGATGTCCACAATTTCAGCCTCGGGAACAAGATCGAGAATCACGCCTTTGATAGTCCCGACGAAATGATCGTTGAGCCCGAAGTCAGTAGTCAGAGTGATAAGAGGACGGTTGGCCAATGTTCTTCCTTGCCTTGAACAGGGTTCTCCCTGCAAAACTCGAAAGTAACCTGCCGCGGAGAGCGAGTCAAGGCACGTAGGTAATTGGCCCGCCCGCAGGGACACGGCGGCATTTAACCCTGGCGCCGATCTGCCTTCCCGACCGAGGGCTGCCGTTGCGCGATCGCCCAAAAACCGCTTCTCCCCAAAATCTTGTCAAGCCCCCTGAAGCACCCAATTCCCTCCAAGTCGATGATTCAACTCATAAAATAAATCCTGAAAACATGTCATAGTTTCCCTTCGGACTTGTTATTCTGAATATAGAGATGAATTTGGCGCAGGCTTCCCAGCTTGCGCCTTTTCTTTTTCCGGCAAGACTGCTTAAA
>Ga0210393_10002056_pt1 | contig 16750 bp, 13 predicted proteins | sample IncBWC27OmetaG_FD_160068 | JGI IMG/M metagenome (GOLD analysis project Ga0210393, IMG submission 160068) | Forest soil microbial communities from Barre Woods Harvard Forest LTER site, Petersham, Massachusetts, United States - Inc-BW-C-27-O ... | reverse complement strand
CATCAAACTCGACTTCATGGATACCACCGCTATCGAGGGCTATCATTACCGCCCCAACACCACAGCCCTCGAAGCTCAACGAATCGGCCTGCAGATAATTCGCAATACTGTTGGCGATGAGGTGATCCTGGATAAAGACGGAAGTCCCATGCTCAACCCGGTGGGGCTGGTCGACACGGGCCGGATCTCCGCGGATACGGGCCACAGTTTTGAGCGCACTAAGAATGCCGCCTCCGGCATCGCTGCCCGCTTCTATATGCAGCGTAATTTCTTCGTCAATGATCCGGACGCCTTCAACGTCACCGCGACCTATCTCATGGAGCATGCCCACGAACAGTCGTCGATTTCTCTGGGCGCGGCCGAGGCGTCGATCGTGCTCTCCGCAGTATCCGGCGGTATGTATGAGATTGGCGATGACATGCTGGTCCTGGGCTCAGAGAAGGATCGGCTGGCGCTGGTTGAAAACCGCGAGTTGCTGAATATGGCCAAGGTCGGCCGAGCTTCCACGCCGTTAGACCTGATGAGCTACGAGCCAGCGGATGGACAGCCCAGTATTTTCTTCCTCCGTGAAGATCAACGACAAGCCATACTGACGGTGTTCAATTGGACGAACACGGTGCGCTCGCACGCGTTAAGACTGGCGGACCTGGGTCTTGCGAACCTGGGCCTGCCTGCCGGCCACACGTTTGCCGCGACGGATGTGCTAAAGGAGAATGAGACGGTTACACTCGAGGGTGGTGCAGTGCGGCTGGAGAATCAGCCACCCCAGTCGGTGAGGATGATCAAGCTGATCGACAAGAGCGTTGCCGCGGCTGCTCCAATCGTGACGGCGCAGGTGCCCGCAGTGGCAAATGCCGGTGCGACGATCACTCTTTCGGCGCTCTCTGCACAGGCCGAAGCTGGCGGTGTGCCTGCAGTTGCTTATCACTGGGACTTCGGCGACGGCACCAGCGCGGATAGCGCCAAAGTATCACATGCCTACACCAGAGCGGGGGAGTTCACGATCCGCCTCACCGTGGACGGAGTGGACGGAGTACCGGCCCACAAGAAGTTCTCCGTCAAAGTAATCGGCAATTTAAGAGCGCACTCTAACCTTATCGACAATCGACGCTTCGTAGAGCCAACCGACCGCCGAGCGTCTCCGGAGGAATGACGCAACGGCGGTCCGCGATGACACGAGAGTGCTGCTGTCTATGCTCCCTATACCCCAATACCCCCTGGTCTGTGAATTCCTCACCGATCTGCCAGCCGCGGCCTGCATATTCCCACAGTTCGGAGAGCTGCATTTCTGGATCTTGATTGAGGGTGCTGACCCTGGCGTAGAGTACGACTTGAGTGATGGAAAGCGAGCGGATCCTTGAGCGAAAGTGGTGCTATGTTGCTGTTTAGCCATGGTTGCCTCCTTATGTAGGCGACTGTGGTCAGGGCGGGGGAGTGTTGACTCCACTTACTCAGTCCGTTTTGATGGTTTAAACATTATGCGTAGCGCTACGCATTATCAAGAAATAATTGCCTACCGCTACGCGTCTTGTGCCAAGAATCGCCACATATGCGAAGGAAGAATCCGGCAGCGGTTCAGCTCGGCCGAAAAGGCGGGAAGAAGCGGGCGCAGAAGCTCACGGCCGTGGAGCGTCGAGAAAGTGCGCGAAAGGCGGCCCGGGCACGCTGGGCAAAGGAAAACAAACCTTGAACTCGGACGAATTGCCGGGCGCTAACTAGTCCACCGAACAATTGGGGAGATGTTGTGTCCAAATGTGGTCAAGGTGGCACAAGAGAAAACCTTCGCAGTCGGCGAAGGCGTGGTAATTCAGTAGGTTTTGGTTGCGGGGGGTGGATTTGAACCACCGACCTTTGGGTTATGAGCCCAACGAGCTACCAGACTGCTCCACCCCGCAGTTCGATCATAAACAATGGTTGCGACCTCGTCAAACGGGTGGCGTCACAATCTGTGCGATTACATTTGCAAATCGTTTCTGTGGTGGAATGTCGGTGGCTGAGTGTACTGACCGGGTCGCGACTAATAGATTGTTGCCAGACAGTGTTCTGCTTCTGCGCACTTCTGCTCGGGGTGAAGGCGGAGTCGGGCACCGGGATACGTTCTGGATAGTCAGCGCAAAGCTACGATTCGTGGGCCTTGTCTAACCTCTCGCGAAAGCTCTTCGCCCAGGCGCGAAACGCGGCGTCAATGTCTCCCCATTTCTCGTAGGCTTTAAGACCGCTGAAATATCTGCGGCCGCTCTTGCTGGTCATGAAGGCCACCACTACTTCTCCGGAGCCCGAGTCGACTATCTCGCCTTCAATGGAAACCTTGCCTACACTGAGCCGGGGCACTAACAGGCTGGCACCTGGGGCGACCGCGTGGGTCGCGGCGATTTCGGCTCCCTTCAGGGCCGCGTTTTCCTTGCCGCCTGCGGGTTCCACGTTCGTGATTGCTATTCGCAGCACCATCACGCCGGGTGCGGGCTCGGTCACGAGTTCATAGGGTCCGTTGAATTCGCCTTTGAGCGCTTTTGTGAAATATTGCGCCAGCTTGGCCAATTCCTCGGGGTCAATGCCGCGCTGCTGAGCCTCGGGGAGCAGGTACATAGTCACGGGGTCGAGGATGAACTTGTTGGAATTTTTCAGAACATCTTTCGTCTTCCAGTAGGTGAGCAGATCGGCGTTGTCAGGATCGGGCTGGAGTTTGGAATAGTAGTCACCTAGAAAGCCGGACTCCTGAGTTAAGAGTTGCTGCTGCTGTTTTGACGCATCTTGCGCTTGTGCGGTGTGACCGACCAGTAACAGAGAACTCAGCAAAAGACTCAGGCCGACAAAATGCGAAAGGGACGTACCGGGTGTGACGTGGCAGAGCTGTGGGCGAGGAGCAACGAAGTCTCGATTGTGCATGGGTTACCTCATCGGTATGCTCCCTGAGGGGTTTGAGTCCGGCAACTGTCAGTTCTGACATGCGCGGCATGGGTACCTCCTCAGGCCTCAGGTCCTGGTAACGTGGGGCGGTGACGTAGTTGCCGAGATGAACGTGTCCAATGCGGGACTGGCTGCTCGCCAGATTCGTTCTGGCCAGCGGCGGAAGGCCTATCCCGCGCTTGGAAGCGGAAGCCCAGCTCGCGCCGCGAATCGCTCCGACCATCTGATCCTGCCCGTCACTTGCATGACCACAAATAGCGTAATGATGGCGATGATGGTAATTGCCAGCCCGGTGAAGCCCTTCCAGAAAAACGCATAGGAAAACAGCACGAGGTAGATCAACTGCGCTGAGCCGGCCTCCAGCGCAGCAAAGCGCAGCCCCACTACCAACCGCAGATAACTCACTACCAGGGTCACGGAGACTGCCGACGCCACAATCATCGCCGCGTGAATCGAAATGTGGTCCACCAAATAAGCCAGCAGCAGGTGGAAGGAGAAAAAAGCCGTCGCCAGAAAAAAATAGTTGACGGGATGCAAATCGATGTTTCGCAGCGTCGTAATGATAAACATCAGAAAAAAGAAGAAGAACAACGAGACCGGCGCGGCGTAGCTAATGTCTCCGGCCAGCGGCCCGGGCTGCAGCCTCGCGGGCATGGTCATGCCGATCTGGAAGCCCGAAACCAGATTCGAGTATTGCCAGGTTAACTGCCAACCGCCGGGAATAATCTGCTTGGAGGTGGGCGAGAGTGTGTCCTCGGCGAAGTCGATCTCCCTAAAATTGGTTTGCATGGTGAGCATGAAATCGCGCGCCTGGGCAACTCCATCGCCTAACTGGTAGCGCCAGGAATCCAGCCCCTGCGACCGATAGGCCACGTGAAGGCTGGCGGTTTGTCCGGGGCCTACGGCCGCTTGTCCTACGGTGCCCTGATCGTCAGTAATGAGTGCCACGATTTGCTCGTTTACCTTCATCTGCAGCCCGTCGTAAATGGCTTTCTGCGCGGGGAATTTCAAGCGAAAATCGACCTTTTGCGCCTCCGCTGTGTCGTTCCGGAACTCATAGTCCGCGGCAAAGTCGACTGCGTACGTGCTGTACCACAGCAACCCTTTCTGACGTGGAGTGAGATGAAAGTTCACGCGAATGCGGCTTGCTTGTACAGGAAGAAACATCTGGCGATGCACGGTCTGGCTGTGGACCACCACTCTGCCTTTCTCCACAGTTGTGGAGTTCTCGTCCTCGTCATGAAAGTAAGCTGCCGTCGGAGGCGATTGCTGTTGCGAAGTCCCCCAAGTGGAAGCTACGTGGCTCTGCAGTTGCTCGTTGCTGCCGTATGTGCGGGAGAAAATGGTCGCACCGAGAATTACCCACGCAATGGTGGTGCATACAAAGATGAACGCCAGTGCCAGAATCTGTCGGAGCAAAAGGTTTCCTCCTCTAGCGATCGCTCGCGTCTGATTCGGTTGCACGGAGGTTGCCGCTGGGAACAGCTTGAGGCCACGCGGGTTAGCACCGTGTGAGGGTCCGTGGAATGTGTCAGCCGGGACACGTGCGTGTCATCGAATAGACGGGCGGTGGGCGCGAAGGGCTAGCTCGCCAGCCTGCGCAGAAATTCACGCTCATCCATACGATATTTGAAGGCCTTACGTCCGTCGATGAAGACGACGGGCACTTCGTCGTTGAACTGCCGGCGCAGTTCGCTGTCGCTATCCACGTCTACTTCTTGCCAGGTGAAGCCACCCCGGCGTGACAGCTTCGCTAAACTTTCCTTCACAACTTCGCAGAGGTGACAACCTTTGCGCGAGTAGACCACGACTTTGCGGAACTCCGGCACGCGGCGATTGTACCGTTGCAGCATCACCTTCTGGCAAGAAAAAAGGAGCGAGATGGGGACAACTGGTCATACCAGTTCATCCAAACGCGCTGAACCCAAGTCGAAGAGTTCGGCGACAAAATTGGAGGAGTAGAATCCCACAATGCCCGCTCCCGATCTCAAGCCGCTGCGCGGCAAGGCCTGCCTGATTACTGGTGGCGCCCGCCGTCTTGGCCGCGCCTCCGCACTCGCCCTCGCCCAGGCCGGCGCGGATGTTGCCATCACATTTCGCAACTCCGCCCGCGAAGCGCAGCACACGGTTGTCGACCTCGCCAGTTTGGGCATCCGAGCTTTCGCCCTGCGCTGCGACGTAACCGAGGAGTCCAGCGTCAAGTCCATGATGAAAGAAGTTGGACGCGAACTTGGCCGCATCGACATACTCGTCAACAACGCCGCCAACTACGCCACGGCTGACTTCGAGCAGCTTACATTGCGCCAATGGGATGCAATTTTCGCTTCCAACACCCGTGGACCATTTCTGGTTTCGCGCGAGGCGCTGAAGTGGATGCGACGGAAGCGTTCCGGATCGTTGCGGTCAGAAAAAGTAGAGGCGAAGATCATTCACATGGGTTCGCTCGGCGGCCTGCGTCCCTGGGCCACACACGCGCACTACTGTTCTTCCAAAGCCGCGCTTCACATGCTCACAAAGGTCATGGCCAAGGCGCTGGCACCGGAGATCGCGGTAAACGCGGTAGCCCCTGGAATGATTGATCTTGGTGAAAAGTCAGCGGCTGGATTCATGCGCCGCATGGCCAAACAAACTCCCATGCAGCGCAACGGCCGGGATGACGAAATCGCCGCCGCCGTTCTCTTCTTCGCCACCGCGCCGCAATTCATCACCGGACAGATTCTGGCAGTGGATGGAGGGCTGGGTCTCTAACCGATAAAGCCTCATGCTTCGGCTGAAGTCGGATCGATCATCCGCTTTACTTCCGAAACCCGGTTGGCCGGAAAGCCGCCCTGCTTCGCATGTTCGCGCACCATCGCTTCGTTCTGTGCGATGTAGACGCAGTAGATTTTATCCTGCGTGACATAACTCTCGATCCACTGGATTTGGGGGCCAAGATTCTTCAGGACGCTACAGGATTTTTGCGAAATTCCGAGAATCTGTTCTTGCGTTAAATTTCCCGCACCGGGGATCTCGCGCTCGATGACATATTTAGGCATTTATTCCTCCAGGTGATCTGACGGTGCGACTCCGATCCTGGCAACCCGCCGCCGAAGGATTTTATTCTGAGTGGAAGAAAATAGCCAACCATCCCACTCCCTTTATGTCCGGTTCCGGCTCAAGGTATAGTGGGGCAAATGAAGAAATCCAATGCATCGTCTTTGAAACCCGGAGGAAGTTCGGAGCCAAGGGTCGCCATCGCCATCATGGCGGCTGGAAAAGGCACTCGCCTTAAGTCGCAACTTCCGAAGGTGCTACACGAAGTCGGCGGCAAGCCGCTACTCGCACATGTCATCGCCGCCGCCACTCGAGTCGTTCCGGCATACGATGTGTACGCCATCATCGGCTACGAAGCCGGCCGGGTTCGCGCCGCCGTCGCAAACTCCGGGGTCACTTTCGTTCTGCAATCCGAGCAGCGCGGCACGGGGCACGCCCTCATGGCCGCGGAGTCGGCACTCGCCGCATACGACCACGTGATCGTTCTGTCCGGCGACGCCCCGCAGATCACGCCCCAAACCATCGCCCAATTGCTGAACTTCCACCTTGATGAGCGGGCCGCGATGACCTTGCTCAGCGCGGATCTCGATCATCCCACAGGATATGGCCGAGTCCTGCGGAAGAATTCGCGCAGTGTCGAGGTCCAAGCCGTCGTCGAGGAAAAATCCGCCAGCCCTGCCCAGAAGAAGATTCGCGAAATTAATGCCGGCTTCTACGTATTCGATGTCCGGCAGTTGTTCGACCACATCAAGAGACTTTCCACCGCGAACCAGCACGCAGAGTATTACCTCACCGACATGGCCGAGGTTCTGCGTCAAGCCGGGCAGCGCGTCGTGGTCTGGAAAACCGACAACTCAGTCGAGGTTCTTGGGGCCAACACTCGCGCTGAACTCTCGTCTATTGACTACCAGATGCGCATGCGCAAGTGCGAGGAACTGATGTCCGAGGGCGTGACCATCTTCTATCCCACGACTTGCGTGATCGACAATGACGTCGAGATCGCCGCGGATACTATTCTCGAGCCTTTCGTGCAAATCTTCGGCCACACGCGCATCGGCAGCGGCTGCCGCATTCACTCATACTCCGTGATTCGCGATTCCGAGATCGCTGATGGCGTTCTGATTCGTCCCGGGTGCATTCTGGAAGAAGCGCGCGTCGCGCCCAAGGCCATCCTCGGACCTTACTCCCATGTGCGTCCCGGCAGCGACATCGGGGAGGGTGCACACGTCGGCAATTTTGTTGAGACCAAGAAGATGAAGCTGGGTAAAGGATCGAAGGCCAACCACCTTACCTATCTCGGCGACGCCGAGATCGGTGCCGGGGTTAACATCGGCGCTGGAACTATTACCTGCAACTACGATGGAGTTAAGAAGCACACGACTGTAATCGGAGATGGAGCCTTCATCGGCAGCGACAGCACGCTGGTCGCGCCGGTACGCGTCGGCAAAGGTGCGTACGTAGCAGCCGCGTCGTGCATCACTGAAGACGTTCCCGAAGATGCGCTCGCTATCGGACGTTCCCGGCAAATCATGAAAGAAGGATGGGCGGGCAAGAAACGCGCAGGGCGGAAGCCAAAGTGAGTTAACCACGGAAGAGCTTTCACCACAGAGGCACGGAGGCACAGAGAAACCCTTTCTCTAGAAAAACAAAAGCACCAAGACCCGGGTCTTTTCCGTGTCTCGGTGCCTCCGTGGTGATAGCTCTCTCTTAGTGCGAAACTGCCGCGAATAACTCCGAGTGCATGATCGATTGAAATTGCTGGTCGGTCGATTTGAAATGGAAATTCACGTTGGAGCCGTCGGAATCCACGCTGGTGTTATCCATGGCCAGTTTCTCGGGCGCGGTGGCGCTCATCTTCTTATAGAGCAGCCCCGCCTTCACCAACGAGGAGAGCGTAGCGGCGCTCATCGAATCGGAGGATAGTACGGTCAAATCGAAGTTCACGCCTCCACTGAAGCTCATGCTGTAGCGCGATCCCAGCAACCTCTTCTTGATGGTGTCGTAATCGGCAACCTTGGCGGCATCGCCCAAAGCGGACCGCATCACATTCTGCGTCCCCAGTTGATCCAGAATGCTCCACACCGGAGCCGAATCGACACTTGACATCATGTCAGACATCGTCGGATTTGTGTCCAGGCTCAAAACCTGACCGTCACGAACATCCAGCGCGACCCGCACGGCAACCGAATCGCCGAACAACAGCGTGCTGTCGTCCAGGAAGCACATCACCATGCCGCCATCCATCGGATAAATACTTGCAGTGTGATATTTGGTGGGCTTGATTTTCTGCGTCGTCATTTTCTTGAGTACGGTCTTCATAGCGAACGGACCGGCGGCCACGCCTACGCCCTTGATGCCCTGCTTGGCGGTGCGGAACGAGGCGAAAGTCAGCGTATCGACATCTTTGTCAGGGTCGATGCCAATCCCCTTCAGCGCCGCTTCGAACTGCTTCAAGTTATCCGGCATCAGTTGCTGCTTCAGGGCGGTTGCCGTCGGCGAATCCTTCATCGCCCGGTAATCCACTGAAATTAATTGCTGCAGATCTCCGGGGACCACGGCGCGCGCCGAACCATTCAATGGCATGGCATTCGCGACGCCCATGCACAGCACAGCCAGAACCACGGCACCTAGACAAGCCTTGACGGATTTCATAACGAATACGAACCTCATCATCAATAGAGTTATCGACTGGAGAATTCCCGAACTGGTTTTCCCCAACTTAGGAACGAAGTAAGACCTGCCGCTTGCAGCTTAGATGCGAGATCAGGCCTTCCCGTTACTGCAATCATCATTCTAAGCCAGTGAACCAGTTTGCTGCGCGGCCAAAGGTGCTAGCCCCGTGACCAATTTGGAACCTTAAGTTTTCATGGAGTAGGATCATTTCTCTTTTCGCCTGGGCGAAGTAGTGTAAGATGCATTCTGGCATCTGTACGCTACCGCACATTATAAAGACCCCCAATTCACGGGGCGCTCGAAATCACTCGCAACAAAATAAAGGAATCAGGGGACTATTGAAAATCCTACTGTACAACCCCGACAACGGGGTTACGCGCAATTTCATGCCTCATCTCTGGATGTTCCTCCTGCAATCCCTCACTCCTACAGGCCACGAAGTCGTGCTGATCGACGGCAATGCCCAGCCGATGGACGAGGCCGGGATCGCCCGCTACGTGCGCGAACAGAAGATTGACCTGGTCGGCATCGGAGCGATGACCAGAATGATTGCCAAGGCCTATCGGATGGCGGACGCCGTCCGCGCCGCAGGCGTGCCGGTCGTGATGGGCGGACCTCACGTCACGGAAATGGCCGATGAAGCCCTGGGGCGGGATGGCGGCGCACGTCACGCCGACGCTGTGGCTCTGGGCGAAGCCGACGAAACCTGGCCTCGAATTGTGGAAGACGCGGCTCGCGGCGAACTTAAAGATATTTACGCCCCGGTCGATGCCACGGGCAAAGAGCTGAAGCCTTCGCTGAAGCAATATCCCGTCATTCCCTGGGACACCATCGACCTAAAGCAATTCAATCTCGTCCCGAAATCGGCTGAGCGATGGCTGCAGAAGATTGGCGAAGGCTGGGGAACATTTCGAATTGTTCCCGTCGAGTCAGGACGTGGTTGTCCCTACGGCTGCGAGTTCTGCACCGTCACCGGATTCTTCGGAGACTCCATTCGCTTCCGCACCAACGAAAGCGTGGTCAACGAACTTCTCCTGCTCAAGGCGCGCGCCCGAAAAGAGCGTGGGCAAATTGCCGTCTTTTTCATCGATGACAATTTCGCCATCAATATCAAACGCACGAAATCCCTGTTGCGCGATATTATCGCCGCCGGAGCGCAGGTGAACTGGGTGGCGCAGATCAGCGCGAATCTGCTGCGCGATCAGGAACTCGTCGACCTGATCTCTGCCTCGGGAGGAAAATGGGTCTTCATCGGCATGGAGTCGATCGATCCCGCCAACTTAAAGGATGTGAATAAAGGCTTCAACAAGCCGGAAGAATATGCCGCAGTGCTGCAACGCCTGGCGCAGCGCAATGTTTACGCCATCACTTCATTCATTTTCGGCATGGATAATGACACGGTCGGCGCGGCGGAGCGCACACTGGAGCAAGTGCGCACATGGCCGCCCGGTCTGCCGATATTCGGTTTGCTCACTCCTCTGCCGGGAACACCGCTTCTGAAACGCCTTGCCGATGCGGGCCGGCTCACGCGTCCAAAACACTGGCAGGAGTTCATCCCGTTCGCCATGGCGCACACCCCATTGAAGATGTCGATCGAAGAGGCACACGCCGAAGTAAAATACGGTTGGTCCCATGCCTACGGCCCCGATGCCATCGCTCAAGCCGTCGACTCACTCTCCGATCAGCCTCTGGGCTATCGCGTCAACATCCTGATTGCGCGCTTGTGCTTCCGCGGAATTTATTTCCCTATGCTCGGTCGCTTCGCCTGGTGGAAAGTAATTTCAGAAAACCGCCGGACGATCTCCAAACTCGTGCGCCAGGGATTCGGAGCCTGGTGGGATTCTCGATCGAGAGCTGAGGTGGCGCCCGCGACCATCGCGGGAGACTAATCGCAGCCATGTCGGCAAGAGTGGCTCGGCAGGCGCGTAGCTTGCTCCGTCTCTACCCCTCTTTCCCCCAGAGTCGGGATCAGCCCTTGAGAGTCTCCGCTTTCTTACGCGTTTCCGCCACGAACGCTGCATCACTCAGCGAGACCAAATTTATTTCCACATTGGCCAGAGCTCCCGTAATCGCCGCGCGGGCCAGCGCCTGCGCTGTAGTCAAGTCCGACTTCATGTTCGGATTTGTAATCGCAAACAGGCTCTGCGTAATCCTCGAAACTTCGTGGGCTTTCTCCGCTACACCTAAGGGGATGTTCGTCGCCTGCTTCAACCCTGCTGCGATCAGCGACTCGCCCTCTTGAGCGCTGACCGTCTTCGCCAGTTTGTACGCCTTCATCACGGAGTTGTAAGACTCGGCATCTGCATCAATCGCCGCTTTCAGGTCCTCCCGCAGCGGGCCGAGCCTTCCGATGGCGGCACTCAATTGCGCTTCATATTGCAGAAAGGCTTTTTTCCCACGCGACATCGAGGCCACCATCGCGGCCAGTCCAGCCGCCATCGCACCCGCCGCTGCCGCCGCGCTACCGCCGCCGGGAGTGGCCGTCGGCGCCGCTAACTGTTCGATAAATGGTTCCACTCCCGCTCGTAGTCCGCCCACGGCCATCTTTCCGCTCATTACCGCCGTGAGCCGGTTTTCCAGAATCAGCGATGAATCAAAATTCTCCACTTGCAAGAACCACTCCGCCGCCTGCTCCAGGGCTTTTTTAGGGATCAGGCCCACGATCTCGCTCGACACCGGCATGACTCCGTAGCGCGCGGCCTCACGTTTCACCATCTCGAAAACGCGATGCACTGGAGTCTGCTCAAAATCCGTCAGATTCATCGAAACTTGCGCCAAACCGCGCACCAGAAATCCCGCGCCTTTCACGAAGCGCATTCCGCCATTCGAAAATCGCACCGCCTTCGCGATCTTCTTCGCGATTTCAACATCCGGCGTATTCAGAAACACGTTGTAGGCAATCAGGAATTTCCTCGCCCCCACTACGGTTCCTCCCGCTGTGGGGTGCAACTTGGCCTCGCCAAAATCCGGTTTCCGCGCCGCGTTGGCCGCGATCTCCGCCCGAATCCCTTCAAACTGCCCCCGCCGGATGTTCTCCAGATTCTGCCGCTCCGGGGTGACGGCCGCGGCCTCGTACAAGTAAACGGGAATCTGATACCGCTTCCAAATTTCTTCTCCCACGTGCCGCGCCATGGCGACGCAATCCTCAATGCTTACGCCATCGATTGGAATGAACGGCACCACGTCGGTGGCGCCCATCCGCGGATGTGCTCCCTTATGCACGTTCAGATCGATCAACTCCGCCGCCTTCCCTACCCCGCGAATCGCCGCCTCCTGAATGGCTTCGCGCTCGCCCACCAGAGTGATGACACTGCGGTTGTGGTCCGCGTCCATCTCGCGATCCAGCAGGTAGACTCCATCCACTTTCATGGCGGCGACAATGGCGTCCACTTTGGTTTTGTCGCATCCCTCGGAAAAATTCGGCACGCATTCGACTAGCGTAGACATAGGGGAGAGAATAACTGGCTGTACTAACCGAAGCAAGGCACGCTCTCCCCTGGGTGTCGTCCAGAGTGCCTAATCCATATTCATTTTGGCTTTCCACCGCAACTAAGATTAGAATTGCGCAATTCGGCGGGCAGTTCGTCCATGGAAGAACAGATCAAGACGCCCCCACCGGCGGTGAATGCGGATACTGCCGATGCCCTGGCCGGCACCACCGTTGGCCGCTTCGCCATCGCCAAGCGGCTCGGCGCCGGCGGCATGGGGCAGGTCTACGGCGCGGAAGACACCACGCTGAAGCGCTTTGTCGCCATCAAGCGCATGGCTCCGCAGGTCAACTCCACCGCCGCCGATCGCAAGCGGCTGCTCAAAGAAGCGCAGCGCGCCTCCGCCCTGAACCATCCCAACGTGGGCGGCATTTACGATGTCCTCGAACACGGCGGCGAACTATGGCTGGTGATGGAGTACGTAGAAGGCGAGACCCTGCGCCATCGGCTGGCCCGCCCCATTTCTACCGATGAATTTTTCACCATCGCTACGCAGTGTTGCGAAGGCCTTCAGGCGGCGCACGAAAAAGGCATCATCCACGGCGATATCAAGCCCGAAAACATCATGCTCACCGCCGGCAACCGGGTAAAGATTCTCGACTTCGGCGTCGCCCGCCGCGCCTGGAACAGCAATCCCGACGACGCCACGAAAAGCATGGAGACCATGACGGCCACCGGTGGCACTCCAGCATACATGGCGCCGGAAGTTCTGCTCCAGCAGCCCGACGACGGACGCTCCGACATTTTTTCCCTTGGCCTCGTCTTCTACGAAATGCTCGGCGGCGAACAGCCATTTCAGACCAACAGCCTGGCCACCACGATTGCCCGCATCGTCCATACCGAGCCGCCATCACTTAAAAATGTTCCGGGCCCTCTGGCGGGCGTAATCTCTCGCACGCTGGCGAAGGATCCAAACCTGCGCTACCCGGACGCAGCCGCGCTCTTGGGTGACCTCCGCCGGGTTCAGGAAGGTGGAAAGCCGAAACGAGTTGCATCCGCTCCTGCAGAATTTCATAAGCACCGCGTCCTGGCCGCGATGGCGATTGTGCTGGTGATGTTAGCCGCACTACTGGCCTACCGTCCTGTGCGCCAGTTCTTCCGCTCGTCTGCGAGCAAGAACTCCGTGCAGCCGGAGATCAGCGGCTTGCCGCAGACCAAAATCCTCGCCGTCCTTCCCTTTGTTTCTATTCCCAACGCCGATCCCAAACTGACGGCCCTCGGGGAGGGCCTGGTGGAGAGCGTCGCGGCCAAACTCGGTAAACTGACCGAAGATCGAGCCTTTGAAGTGGTCCCCGCACGCAGCCTCCAGGAAAAGAAAATCAGCACGCTTCCGGAGGCCGCACGAATGTTCGGCGCTAATCTCGGCCTCGTAATCACCCTCGAACCTCAGTCCGATACTCTGGTCAAGGTCAACTACTCTTTGCTCGCGGCTCAGAGCGAAGCTTCGCTGGGCAGCGGGTCCCTCACTGTCCCCGTCGCAGATGCCTTCTCGGCGGAACAAATCGTCTCCGACGGAGCGGTAAAGGCTCTACACCTTCAACTGCGTCCCGAGGAAGAAGCTGCGCTGAAATATCACGGCACCGACAAAGCCACTGCGTACGAATACTACCTGCAGGCGCAAGGCTACCTGCTGGACGCCAGCCAAGCCGAGAATCGTGACCACGCAGCTCTAATGGCCCGCGAGGCCCTCAAGCTTGATCCCAACTTCGGCATGGCAAAAGCCGTTCTCGGCGAAAGTTATTGGCTCAAGTATTCCGATACGAAGCAGAAGGAATGGATAGCTCCAGCTCAGACCGCATGCAATGACGCCATCAAGTTGGGGAACGCCGGAGCTGCCGGCCACGTCTGCCTTGGACTCATCGAAGACGGCACCGGACATGCTCCCGAAGCGGTCTCCGAATTCCAACTTGCCCTGGGCCTCGAACCCACCAGCGAAGACGCTGCCGTGCACCTTGCCCTGGCCTATGAACACGCCGGCAAGATCACCGAAGCCGAGAAGGCGTACCAGCAAGCCATTCAGGCACATCCCAACAGTCGCTTGAGCTATAACCTCTTCGGGATCTTCTATCGCAGCCGCAACCAGTACGACAAGGCCCTGCAGATGTTCGGGAGGGTGATTCAGATTGCTCCCAATTGGTACGGGACCTACGTGAATGTAGGCGCCATTTATAACGACCTGGGGCAGTACGACAAGGCGGTCGATCCGTTGAAGAAGTCCATCGCCATCCGGCCCAGCTATCCGGGATATGTCAACCTTGGGGTGGCCTATGTTGGTATGAAAAGGTTTAGCGACGCCGCCGATGCCTACAAGGAAGCAGCCAAACTGGATCCGCAACAATCTGTGACCTGGGGCAACCTGGGGACGGCCCTCTATTACAGTGGCAAGAAAGATGAGGCGGTCGAGCCGATCCGCAAGGCAATCGAACTCGCTCTGGAGGAATTGAAGGTCAACCCTCGCGACCCGGTTGTGCTGAGCGCGCTGGCGGGTTACTATTCCATGCTCAACGATAGCAAGGATGCCCTGCTCTATCTGGGACAAGCCCTGCAGTACGGGCACAACGACAAGGAAATATTGCTCGACGCTGCGGGAGTATACAACCAGTTAGGCGAAAGCGGATTGGCGATCGAGTGGTTGGGGAAGGCTGTACAGGCTGGCTATACAACGGATAATATTCGCAGCGATCCTCAATTCGCCAACTTGGTGAACACACCGGGCTATCAGCAGTTAATGAAGTCTTCGCATCCGTAAGTTCCCTGCGTTCCCCCGCCGGGATCGGGCCCTAAGAACTTGGTGTCAGCAGGCGATCTTGGGATCGGCAGATGCTCGACCGTCCCATTGTCGCAAAATGGAAAGTGGGCTTTAGCGCCCGAGAAAATTCTTGACTCAAATCCGGCCTCGGCGCTTTTGGAGGCTGGCAATCTGAAAGGAGCACAAGCGTGGCAAAGGCAAAGAAAAAGGCAAAGAAAACCGCCAAAAAAAAGGTAGCTACGAAGGCAAAGAAAACGGTAAATACCAAGGGAAAGAAACCCGCAAAGAAAAAGCAGAGCGTAAAGAAAAAGAAAAAATTAACAGGTGCGCCAACCCCTCGCAACCCGAACATCTGCGCTCCTAATTTCTCGGCAAACAATGGCGATCCCGTAACCTTCAGCGCGCTGCCGACGCCAACCGTCACCATCAGTCAGAAGAGCCTCACGAACATATTTCCATTCACTCCCGTGACGGGGTCGAATAACGGACTTAGTTACGCCATCGTCACGTCTCAGGACTCTCTCACCGTCGCGGTTCCGGCGATCAACCAGACATACCCATATAACGTGAGTTGCAGCTGCCCCGGCGACTCGGGATCCCACTCCGTAACCGTGAACAGTTAGAATCGCTCCGTCTGTTCTGCAAGAAGATCTGCAGGAAAAATCTACCCCTCCCTTGACTCCACAGTCGAGGGAGGGAGAGAAATCCCCATCAACCCCTGGTTCGCGTTCGCAGCTATTTTCCCCTCCAGAACTTCCCTACTCCCAGCCGCACCTGCACTGTATTCAGCCCCGGATTGTAATTGCCCAGACCCGCGCTTGAGATGTGCAGATACCGCACCTCGACGCTCCAGTTATATTTCTCGCCGAGAATGTGAGTACCCAGCGCGGCGCTGGGCGTGAAATTCACTGTGTTCGTATAGGTGGGAACACTATGATTGCTGAACATCGCGCCGCCGCCCAACTCTAAGTATGGCGACCAGCGGCCGTGACGCTCAAAATTCCACTTCAGGCCCAGCGGATTGAATCCGACTCCATATGCGGTATTCGCCGGCTGAAAAATCAGATACACCGGCACGGCATCCACCGCATACTCGAATCGTCCGCGCAAGACTCCGGGCCCGTGCAGGCCTGTGATCACCCAGCCGTATCGCAGACCGGCATCGAATGCGCCGGTTTGGGAAGTCCCGCCGGGGACGGAGTGTCCGCCTCCGGCCCAGAGCTGCACTTCGTGGCCATCTTCTTCCGGGCCATCCTGCGCGTGGGCGGCGTTTGCAATTAAGAAAGTTGTAATCAACAGAAAACAACAGAAGAGAAAAAATCTGTTCGTTCGCGGCATCTCATCGAGGTTGCCCGACTCGCGGCGATTTTGCAAGCGAGCGGTTCAACCTCCGGCAACCACGATTTCTGAAATGTGGATTTCTGAAGTAAGAACAACGAAGGGCGCGGCTGTTAAGCCGCGCCCTGAAACTTCACCGAATCTTTTTCAACTAAATTATCATTCCGGCTTGGCCAGGCCAGCCTCGCCTAGGCGACGCGATTCCGGCGGCCACCTTTTTCCCACCAGACTGCCGGATCGTCCGGGCGGTTCAGCATCTGGGACAATTCTTTCTTGATTTCCGCCAGACGGTTGGCGCGCATCTCGACGGCCGACTGGTCAATCTGGTGGTCCGATCCCTTGCCCGTGAAGCGGGCGTTCATGTTCCGCAAATCCGTGATTTCCTGACGAAGGCTGGAGAGGTGTTCCAATATGTATGGCATAGCTTTAATCTTAACCCAGATTCCGAGGGCCGCCGGATTATTTCCTGCAGACCGATATTCATGTGCGTCTCTCGCGGGTGTGACGACGGTTGCGGTCCGGCTCTGGAGGTTCGAAACGGCCGGTGAAAGGGGTATACCCG
>Ga0210393_10002055_pt1 | contig 16754 bp, 17 predicted proteins | sample IncBWC27OmetaG_FD_160068 | JGI IMG/M metagenome (GOLD analysis project Ga0210393, IMG submission 160068) | Forest soil microbial communities from Barre Woods Harvard Forest LTER site, Petersham, Massachusetts, United States - Inc-BW-C-27-O ... | reverse complement strand
GTTTCTACCTTCTCCGGCGCCAAGCCGCCGACCTTGGCGACGAGCCCGGGCGCGGTCATCCCGGGCTCGCCTTCACTGCAGCTACGGGTTCGGCACGCCGAGGTAGGGGAACTGCGGCATCAGGTCTTCGTGCGGCGAGAGGCCGTCGGAGCCCACCTGTCCGTTGGTCAGCCAGGCGAACCGGTCGCTGTAAACGTCGTCGGTCAGGATGCGGCCGTTGGGATAGCTGGCCGGCTGATCCCGGTCGTAACGGAGGATGTCCGGTAGCACGATCCTGGCTTTCGCGACGGCCTCGTCGTGGGAGTAACCGCCCTTGTCTTCCAGCAGCTTCGACCACGGTTCCAGGTAGTTGGCGACGTCATCGATGGGCTGCCGGGCGTTGTACTCATCCTTCTGGTCGTCGGGATTGATGAACGGGTTGATGGTGGGGTGACCGCCGCGGTCCATCTGCACGAGCTGGCCGTCGCGGTGCAGGCTGATGGCGGCCCATACGCCGATCTCCGGGCCGGGCCCGAGCATGTCGCTCGGCGCCTCCACGGCGATGGACAAGATGTTCTTGCCCGCGAAGGTGTCCTGCCCGGTCCACTGGAATCCGTGCATGGCGCCGTCGGCGTCAGCGAAAAACGGATCGCTGCGAACGCCGGCGAACAGCTGGACTGGGCCGGCCTGGACCGCCTGCGCGGCGCCGTCGAAGCCGACGGGTGCGTCCTCGATGAGGAGCTCGCCGACGGCGTCCGGGAGCTCGGCCTGGCTGCCGGTGCTGTAGAGGGCCGTCGCGGTCTGCCGGCCGCCTTGCGGCGCCGAGAAGACGAAGGAGAACGCCGCGTCGGCCAGGGCATCGCCGTCGTTGTCGATGTTGAGCCGGTACACGGCGTCGGGATGGAACTCCGACCGCATCAGGAACGGGTCGGCGTCCATGATCAGCACGGTCTTGTCGTGGTCGGATGGCGACTGGAAGACGTACAGGTCACAGAAATCCAGGCGCGGGTCTCCGCCCGGAGACTTGATGTTGGCAGCGCTGAAGTGATTCGACATCAGTGGCTCCTTTGCTGCAGGCCGTGTCGTCGGTGACCAAGGACCAGGTGAGCTCGCCGGATCTGGCGGATAGCCACCTATCAGGACTAAGGACCCAGAATGCAGTGGCGACCAGGCAACCTGCCGCCACACACTCAGCAAGCTAGCACCGGACCGCGACCCGCCCGCTGCCCGCCCCTGACGGGTGCAGCTACGCTCCGATCATGGGTGCCGCCTGCTATCTGGTAGGGCCGTGAGGTGACTGACGCCGCCAATCTTGTTCACCTCCTGGTTGCCGTCGGGCTCACCTATGCGCTGGGGTTTGAGCGGGACCTGCGCGGGTCACCGGCGGGCGACCGTGTGTTCGCGCTCATCGGCCTCGCCGCCGGACTTGTCGGGGTCTTCGTTGTAGCCGGATCGCCTACTGCCCTGCAAGGTGTCCTGACCGGCATCGGCTTCATCGGCGCCGCGGTGCTGTTCCGCCAGGATCTGGGCCGGGTGCAGCTAGTCAGGGGGCTGACGACGGCTGCGGCGCTGTTCGCCGCCGTGACCATCGGCGCCGCGGCGGGCGAAGGACGGCTGCTGCTCGCCACTGCCGCCACCGCCATCGCGCTGCTGGTACTGGAAGTGCGCTACATCCCGGGCCTGATGCTGCTGGACGGCCGCCGCTGGGGCGCGCGGTTCCGCAACGACGAGATCCCGCCGCCCCCGCTCGGCCGAGCTGCGGAAGATCCGGGCGAGAAGGCCGATGGTCATTGACGGACGAGCGCGACAGCCGCGTTGACCGCGTCCAGAGCTGAGCTCTGCCTGCTGGCATCTGCCGAGTCGAACGGCCCGGCCCAGCACAGGCCGAACTGGTTCTTAGCGTTCCGGCTGTCAGCCCAGATGGACTGTGCGTTACGCACGATGAAATCGCGGTACTCCGCACGCGGGCTCCTGGAGTAGAAGTCGTACAGGTTACGGGCGAAGACGCCCTTGAACTGGCTCCCGTCGCCGCGGCGACGGATCATCTGGGCTTCACCCGGCTCGATGAGGATCCCCGGCATCCTGGCGGACGGCGGGGTCGTCAGCTCGCGCAGTGCGGCGCCCGCGATGGATTCGCCGTATTGCAGGAAGGCGCTGTCGCCGGTGATCTCGTGCAGGTCAGCCAGCCCGCCCAGGATCACGCCCTGGTTGTAGGTATAGGCGGGCCTGCCGTTATTCTGGCAGCCCGCGGTGAGCCCGTCGTTGACCAGGCCCTTCGGGCCGACCATGCCGCTAGCACTGAACCAGCGCCATTCGCGCAGGGCCCAGTCCAGGTAGTGGCCGTCGCCGCCGGGCGAGCGCAGGTGCAGCCGGGCCGCGAGCGTGAGGAACAGCTCGTTCGTGATCGCGTTCTTGTACGCCCGGTCCTCGTTCCACCACAAGCCGCCGCCGCAGGTGTCGTCCCAGGCAGTGAGCATGTTGTCGAAGATGCGCCCGGCCGCGTCCAGGTAGCGTGCGTCGCTGGTCAGGTCGTACGCCCTAATCCAGGCCAGCCCCCACCACCCGTTGTCGTCGAAGAAGCGATTGACGAAGTCCGCATGCCGGCGTCCGGCGGCCCGGTACGTCCGGTGAATGACCCAGGCGTAGGTCCGGTCCCCGGTCCGCTCGGTGTAATCGATGACCGCTGTGAGGGCGTTGGCTGCGTTCCACCAGCCGGTCGTCCGCCATCGTCCGGTCCACCGGCAATACCATCGCTGCAACGCAGCCACCCCGGCGGCCGCGTACGCGCCGAAGTCAGGCTGCGCGGTCACTTGAGCGTCTCATCGCAAACCGCCCAGGTAGCTGGCGGCCGCGCAGACGAGGGCTGGAAGCGGCGCAGCCGGAGGCTGTTGGACACGACGAACACCGAGCTGAACGCCATCGCCGCGGCCGCGATCAGCGGGTTGAGGTAGCCGGCGGCAGCTACCGGGATAGCGGCGATGTTGTAGGCGAACGCCCAGAACAGGTTGCCCTTGATCGTGCGCAGCGTGCGCCGCGACAAGCCGATCGCGTCTGGTATCGCAAGCAGGTCGCCGCGGATCAGGGTGAGGTCGGCCGCCTCGATGGCGGCGTCCGTGCCGGTGCCCATGGCAAGTCCGAGGTCGGCCTGGGCCAGTGCAGCAGCGTCGTTCACGCCGTCGCCGGCCATCGCAACGACGCGGCCTGCTTCCTGCAGGCGCCTGATGACGTCGGCTTTGCCCGCCGGCATCACGCCGGCGATGACCTCGCCGATCCCCACGACAGCGGCCACACTCTCGGCGGCCCGCCGGTTGTCGCCCGTGAGCAGCACCGGCCGCAAGCCCATGCCCACCAGCTCAGTCACTGCCTGCGCGGAGGTCGGCTTCACCGTGTCGGAGACGATCAGCACGCCGCGGGCCTCGCCGTCCCAGCCCGCGAAGACCGGAGTATGCCCGGCGGCCTCGGCTTCCTCGGCCCGGGCGGCCAGGCGGGCCGGCATGGGCCGGCCCCAGTGGTCCTCCGCCCAGTCCCGGCGGCCTGCAACGACGGCGTGGCCGTCAGCGAGTCCGGTGACGCCCAGGCCAGCGTGGCTGGCGAAGTCGGCCACCGCCGGCAGGCTCGCCCCGAGCCTGTCCTTCGCGCCGGCCGCGATCGCAGCGCCGATCGGATGGCCGGAGGCCTGCTCGACTGCCGCGGCCAGCCGCAGCACGTCCGCCGGTTCCTCGCCGGCGGCTGCGGTCACGTCGACGAGCGACATCTTCCCCGTCGTGATGGTGCCGGTCTTGTCGAGCACCACAGTGTCGATGACGCGTGTGGACTCCAGCACCTCAGGGCCCTTGATCAGGATCCCGAGCTGCGCGCCGCGGCCGGTGCCGGACAGCAGCGCGGTGGGCGTGGCCAGGCCCATAGCGCACGGGCACGCGATGATGAGGACGGCGACCGCGGCGGTAAACGCGGCGCCGGCGGTCTCACCGGCAGCTAGCCAGCCGACCAGCGTCAGCAGCGAGACAAGAAGGACAACCGGAACGAAGACGGCGGAGATGCGATCGGCCAGCCGCTGCACCGGTGCCTTGCTCGCCTGGGCGTCCGAGACAAGCCTGGTGATCTGGGCGAGCTGGGTGTCGGCGCCGACTGCGGTGGCGCGGACTACGAGCCGGCCGCTGATGTTCACGGTCGCGCCGGTGACGTGGTCGCCCGCGGCAACCTCGGCCGGGACAGGCTCCCCCGTCAGCATCGAGATATCGACGGCGGAGCCGCCTGCTTCCACCACGCCGTCGGCGGCGATCTTCTCGCCCGGCCGGACGACGAACCGCTCCCCCACGGCGAGCTGGACCGCCGGGATCCGCTCCTCGCGGCCGTCGCGCAGCACCGCGACATCTTTGGCGCCGAGTTCGAGCAGCGCCCGCAGCGCAGCGCCCGCCCGGCGCTTCGCACGCGTCTCCAGCTGGCGCCCGAGGAGCACGAGTGCGGTCACTCCTGCGGCGGCCTCCAGGTAGATGTCGCCAGTGCCGGCGCCTCGGGCCAGCAAGCTGAAGCTCATGTGCACACCGGCTGCTCCGGCCGTGCCGAAGAAGAGCTCGAACAGTGACCATAGATAGGCAGCACTGACTCCGGCGGAGATCAGCGTGTCCATGGTGGCGGTCCCGTGCCACACGCTGGCCAGAGCAGCCCGGTGGAAGGGCCACGCCCCCCATACCGCTACCGGGGTGGCCAGCGCGAGCGAGACCCATTGCCAGTTCGGGAACTGCACCGAGGGCACCATCGCCAGTACTACCACCGGGATGGCGAGCGTCACCGACACCACCAGCCGACGGCGTAGCGCCGTGCTCTCGTCCGTATCACCCGGCGGCCGCGTGCTCGGCGCGGCGGCATCCTCTGTTGCCCGCGCCAGCGCGGCGGTGTATCCGGCCTTCGCGACGGCCGCGAGCAGGTCATCCGCGCTGACCGTGCCTGGGACGCTGACCCGCGCGGTCTCAGTGGCAAAGTTGACGGCCGCCTGGACCCCTGCCAGCTTGCTGAGCCTGCGCTCGATCCGCACCGCGCACGATGCGCACGTCATCCCGGAGATCGTCAGCTCGACGCTGCGCAGCGGGCCGTCCGCCCGCAGGCCGACCGGGTCAGCGGTTACAGCGCTCACAAGCCTGACCTTTCCTTCAATTGACCGGATCGGTGCTCAGGCGCCAACAAGGCGGTACTCGCCGGCCTCGGCCAGCGCGGCGGCGACCGCCTGGCGGTCCAGCGGCGGGTCGGCTGTCACGGTCACCAGCGACTCACCTGCGGGGACAACCTCGATTCGGATAGCGGACACGCCGTCTAGCCGGGCGAGCTCCGCCGTCACCGCGCGCGCGCAATGATCACAGGTCATGCCTGCCACCTCGAACGTCGCACTGCCTGTGGTGGCACTGCCTGTCATCGTGCTCCTTCGCAGCCGAGCCATTACGACCGCACCAGCCGGGCGACCGCATCTGACGCCTCACGGATCTTGACGTCGGCGGACTCACCGCCCTCGGCGATCGCCTGTGCAACACAGTGCCCGAGGTGCTCTTCGAGCAGGCCGAGCGCCACTGACTCTAGGGCCCTGGTAGCCGCCGAGACCTGGGTGAGGATGTCGATGCAGTACTTGTCTTCCTCGACCATTCGCGCTAGCCCGCGTACCTGTCCCTCGATCCGTCGCAGACGCCGCAGGTAGTCGGCCTTGTTGTCGGTGTATCCGGGCACGGTGCTGGCGGTCACGCTGCCTCCCCTAGGTCTCCAGCCAACATACCATACCCCCGGAGGGTATCTGAGGACTGAGGCCTTGAGGACTGAGGACGTCCAGGTCGGCCGCTGGGGCCGACCTGGACGTCGTGGTCAGACGAGGTCGAACCGGTCGAGGTCCATCACCTTGTCCCACGCAGCGACGAAATCGGTCACGAACTTCTGCTTGGCGTCATCGCTCGCGTAGACCTCTGCCAGCGCGCGCAGCTCGGAATTGGACCCGAATACGAGGTCGACACGGCTGCCGGTCCACTTGACCTCGCCGGTGGCGGCGTCGCGGCCTTCGAACGTGTGTGCGTCCTCGGACGTGGCGTGCCATGTCGTGCCCATGTCGAGCAGATTGCCGAAGAAGTCGTTGGTCAGGGACCCCGGCGTCGTGGTGAATACGCCGAGCGGCGACTGCTGGAAGTTCGCGCCCAGGACGCGGAGGCCGCCGATGAGGACCGTCATCTCCGGGGCGCTCAGGGTGAGCAGGTTCGCCCGGTCGATCAGCAGGTATTCCGGCGGCAGCCGGTTGCCCTTTCCGGCATAGTTGCGGAAGCCGTCGCTGGTCGGCTCGAGCGGGGCGAACGATTCCGCGTCGGTCTGGTCCTGCGACGCGTCCGCCCGGCCAGGCCTGAAGGGCACCTGGACGTCGAAACCGGCGTTCCTGGCGGCTTGCTCGACAGCCGCACCACCAGCCAGCACGATCAGGTCGGCGAGCGAGACCTGCTTGCCGCCAGTCTGGCCGGCGTTGAATGCCTCCCGGATGCCCGCCAGGGCGGGGAGCACCGTCGCCAGCTGGTCGGGGTCGTTGACCTGCCACCCGTTCTGCGGCTCGAGCCGGATGCGCGCGCCGTTGGCGCCGCCGCGCTTGTCGCTGCCACGGAAGGACGAGGCCGACGCCCATGCCGTGGACACCAGCTGGGACACCGACAGGCCAGCGGCCAGGATCTGGTCCTTGAGAGCGGCGATGTCGCCGGCGTCGATGAGCTGGTGGGTCACCGCGGGCAGCGGGTCTTGCCAGATCAGCGACTCGGCCGGGACCTCCGGGCCGAGGTAGCGGGCGATCGGGCCCATATCGCGATGGGTCAGCTTGAACCATGCGCGGGCGAAAGCATCCGCCAGTGCATCCTGGTCCGCCATGAAGCGCCGGGAGATCGGCTCGTAAATCGGATCGAACCGCAGCGAGAGGTCGGTGGTCAGCATCGTCGGGACGCGGCGCTTCGATGGGTCGTGCGCGTCCGGGACGGTGGCGGCCGCGGCGCCGTCCTTCGGCTGCCACTGGTGCGCACCTGCCGGGCTCGTGGTTAGCTCCCACTCATAGCCGAACAGGATGCGGAAGAAGCTGTTGTCCCAGGTGGTCGGCGTGTTGGTCCACGTGACTTCGAGACCGCTGGTGATCGCGTCGCCGCCCTTGCCGGTGCGGTACGTGCTCTTCCAGCCGAGGCCCTGCTGCTCCAGCGGGGCAGCCTCAGGATCGGGGCCGACCGCATCCGCAGGGCCGGCGCCGTGCGTCTTGCCGAAGGTATGACCGCCCGCGATCAGGGCCACCGTCTCCTCGTCGTTCATCGCCATCCGGCGGAACGTCTCGCGGATGTCCCTGGCCGCGGCGAGCGGGTCCGGGTTGCCGTTCGGGCCTTCCGGGTTGACGTAGATGAGCCCCATCTGGACTGCGCCGAGGGGATTTTCGAGGTGCCGGTCGCCGGTGTAGCGCTCGTCGTCGAGCCAGGTGGTCTCGGGACCCCAGTAGACGTCGTCTTCGGGTTCCCAGACATCCTCGCGACCGCCGCCGAAGCCGAAGGTCTTGAAGCCCATTGACTCCAGCGCGACGTTGCCGGTGAGGATCATGAGGTCGGCCCACGAGAGCTTCTGACCGTACTTCTTCTTGACGGGCCACAGCAGCCTGCGGGCCTTGTCGAGGCTGACGTTGTCAGGCCAGCTGTTGAGCGGCGCGAAGCGCTGCTGACCGGAACCTGCTCCGCCGCGGCCATCGCTGATGCGATAGGTGCCCGCACCGTGCCACGCCATCCGGATCATAAGCGGGCCGTAGTGGCCGAAGTCCGCTGGCCACCAGTCCTGGGATGTCGTCAGCACCTCCGCTATGTCGCGCTTCACGGCGGGGAGGTCGAGAGTCTTAAACGCCCGGGCGTAGTTGAACTCCTCGCCCATGGGGTTGGCTACGGCCGGGTTCTTGGCGAGGATCTTGAGGTTGAGCCGGTTCGGCCACCAGTCGCGGTTGGCGTCACCCATGGTCGGGTGCGTCCGGCCGTGGATGACTGGACAGCCTCCGCTCTCAGGGGTCGCGCCCTCGACATCGACTGGATCATGGTTCTCAGACATGGGAATCCCTCCGGATTAGGCGCATGACGGCGCTTACGAACTGCGGGCGGTAGAACAGTCAGGGCACAGGCCCCAGTAGACAACCTCGGCCTCGCCGATCGAGAAGCCGTGGTCATCAGCAGCTGTCAGGCACGGCGCCGCGCCGACGGCGCAGTCGACGTCAGCGACGACGCCGCACGACCGGCACACGACGTGGTGATGGTTATCGCCGACACGTCCCTCGAAGCGAGCCGGGCTGCCAGCCGGCTCGATGCGGCGTACGAGTCCCGCGGCGGTGAGCGCGTGGAGAGCCTCGTACACGGCCTGAAGGGAGATATGGCGTACGCGATCGCGGATCCCGGACGCGATCGCCTCGACGCCGAGGTGATCACCATCCCGGACGGTCTCAAGCAGCGCGACGCGGGCGGCGGTCACCCGCAGGCCGGCACCGCGCAGCTCCTCGGCGATAGTCACAGCCTGGGATGCGGTCATCGGGACCAACCTGTCTGCGTAAACACGAATGGTGCAAGACAACGAATGATGCAACTCTACTGCCGGCGTCTCTGCTGCCGCATCGGGGGGAGCCCGAAAGCCAGGGCGGATCCCTCGCCTGGCAGCGCGCTGGCCCGGCGGCCATACTTGTCAGCATGGTTGACGACACAGCGCGGGATCGGGCCATCTATCAGGCGCTGAAGGCAGCCGATGAAGTTGCAGCAGCCCTTCAGACGCACTTGATCGAGGAGCACGGGGCGGAGCCTGAGCGCGCCGCGACGCAGAGCAATTCGACAAACTCCCTCAAGCTCCTGCGGCAGGCTCGTGAGCGGCTTGGCCAGGGACTGCGAGCGATTGAGGCCGACAGCATCGCCGAGTCCGACGGGATCTCACTGCGTAATCGGTGACGCTGTGCAACCGGTGACGCTGTCCTGCCCCTCCGCCTGTCAATGCTGCTCCCACCACGGCAGGCGCGGCCGCCCATTGCCGCTCGTGGTCGGAGCCGCCGCTACTGGGGCGGCCGGCGCAGTCTGACGCGCCGAGTGACGCGCATGCGCTGCCGCGGTGTCGAGGAACGGGGGCGGCTCGGTGTCGGGCAGGCCGCCGTCCTCCACTCGCGAGCCGACCTTGGCATATCCGAGGAACAGCACGCCGCTGACGAAGGTGACCAGGATCCAGACGACGTGGCCGTTGACCTGGCTCCAGTCATTCAGGCCGTGGAGGATGGCGGCCGCTGCCAGGCCGATCCAGCCGACGGCGTACCACTTGTGGCGGCTAGTGACCGCGAGGCCGATGAAGTAGCCGGTCAGGCCCGACCAGCAGGCGTGGCTGATGGGGTCGGTCAGGAACCGCCACACGAAGTTCAGGATGAACTCCAGCACCGGCCCGATCAGGGCAGAGAACAGCGACGCCGTGGCCGAGTTCCCGGTGCGGATCAGGTGCTCGATGGTCGGCAGCGCGGCATGCACAGTCAGGTAGAACTGCTCGACTCCGTTGATCGTGAAGTACCGCACGACCTCGCTGGCGCCAAACGCCAGGCCGCTGACCGCGCCGAGGAACAGATAATCCTTGGGCGTCAGTGAGTGACTGCGCCGGTAGATCAGCGCGACAATCACGATCGGCAGGGCCTTCGCCAGTTCTTCCGGCAGCCCGATGGTGGCGATACTGCTCGCCAGGTTCGCGTTGCTGTCATGCAGCGCGGTTTCCAGCGCCACGGCCAGCGGTATCTCCGTGATGATCGCCGTGACGATGATCAGAGCCAGCATCGTCCTGGTGACGTGCTCCGGGCGGACGATGACTCCGAGGAGCAGCAGCCACGCGAGTGCGAAGTAGGCGGCGAAGATCCACGCGACCCCGTCGAAGGTCTGGGTTCTGGCGCTGAGGCCGAGCAGCACCAGAGCGAACGAGGGCACACAGATGAGGGCCAGGAACAGCAGAACTGGCCAGCTGCGCAGAGAATTGTGCCGCACCCAGTCGCCGAGCGGCAGCAAGTCACTCGCCGCCGGCATCCCTCGGTGTGTGCCCGGTGGCGTCGCCGGCCCGCCCGCAGACGGGCCTCGCGGTTCGGCTGGATAGTCAGGCATTGTCGGGGCTTATCCCCAGGGAATCGGATCCCACCCCTCAAGCCGCCGGCCCCGCAAGAATGTCACGGGCCGGAGTGGGCGGCCGAGCGCAGCAAATGCGCGGATATCGCCATGGACATCCTGGATGTACCCGCCAGGCCGACCGTCTGCACTGTCAGCTAGCTGACGCGCGCTCGCCGCCCGGGTCTAGCAGCACCCGGCAGACATCGCCAATGTCGATGATCCCGACGAGGCCGACATCGCTCACGACTGGCAGGTGCCGGAGTTGCCGGGTCACCATGGACCTGGCTACCTCCTGAATGCTGGTCGTAGCCGCGACGATGATCGGCTCGGTGGTCATGAGGTCGCGGATCCTGACCTCATTGACGTCCTGGCCGTCCGCTACCGCTTGCGCAATGTCGGCATCGGTGACGAGCCCGACCGGTCGCTTGGCCTGCTCCTCATCGATGACCACCAGCGCAGTCTCACCTGCGTGCTTCATCAGATAGGCGGCCGCTGCCAGATGAGCGCTCGCTTCCACCGTTGTCAGCGCCGGCCGCATCACGTCCGCGGCCGTCGCCGGAGCATGCGGCAACCGCGACGACGGCTGCTCCGCGGCGGCTCCTGGCATCATCTGCTCCGTTCCGTGGGCCGGCCCGGCCCGGCCAGGCTACCTGGCCTGATCTGCGCCCGCCAGCATGGGTCCTACCGCCAGCCGGCCGGCGCGAAACTGGGCAGATATCCATCTGATCACCGGGCCGGCAGACCGGTCCTGGCGGGCTAGCCGGCCGAGGCTGAACCCAAGGTTTGGCGACCCGAGCCGACGGGGACTTACGGCGACAGGCCCCGGCGCGGTAGTGGTGACTGGGACAGCGACGCGGACGTCGGCAGCCGTCGTGAGCTGCCAAGGCCACGAGTCACGAAGTGACGCTCGCCGCCTGCCTGCAGAGCCGGGCAACCATGCAGGACTGCCTGAGCCGCCGAGCAGGATCCCTGACATAACGGCCAAACCGAGTGGAGGAAGCCATGCCATTTGCGTATCGAGGCAGTCGTGGCACTCAGCGGCCACCAGGACACGCCCGAGGCTGGCGGTGGGCAGCCGCTGGCCTGCCAGCCGCGGCCGTGCTGGCCGCGGGCTGCGGGAGCTCGGCGCCGGCGAAACCGGCAACTTCGACGACGCCGCCGGCCCCGACTACATCCGCGCCGGCCCACACATCTGCGGCAGCCCCCGCTACATCCGCGGCGTCATCTGCCGCTGCCAAGACGACGCTCAAGACCACGAAGATCAACGGCGTCGCGGTGGTCACCGATGCCGCGGGCCATACGTTGTACTGGTTCGTCCCGGATACGCCGACGAAGTCGAATTGTAACGGGTCATGCGCCTCGATCTGGCCGCCGGTGGCGGGACCAGCGACGGCCGGCACGGGCGTCACAGGCAAGCTCGGCACGATCACGCGGTCGGACGGCTCGACCCAGGCAACGTACGACGGCCACCCGCTCTACACCTACGTCGCAGACACCAAGCCTGGCCAGGCGTCGGGCAATGGCCTCAACCTGTCCGGCGGCATCTGGCACGAAATGACGGTGTCCGGCGCGGTCGCTGCGTCGTCGAAGAGTTCATCGAGCTCTACCGGCGGCGGCAGCGGCTACTGAGCTGCGGCGGGAAGGTTGAGCGCGACAGATGGCCACGCACCGGGCCCGGAGGGCGGGGCGCAGCCTGCTGAGGTTCGGCCTGCGGCTGGCCGGGGCCGGGCTGCTGGCCGCAGCGGGTGCGATCCACCTTGACCTGTACCTGACCGGCTACCGCTCGATCCCGACGATCGGCTGGCTGTTCCTGCTCCAGGTCATCGTCGCGTTCGTGCTGGCCATCGCCGTGCTGGTGTCCGGCAGCCGGCTGGTCGCCGCGGCGGCCGCCGGATTCGCCGTGGCGACCCTGGGCGGCTATCTGCTGACGGTCTGGATCGGCCTGTTCGGGTTCAAGGAGGTCCGCACCACCGCCGGGATCGTCGCCGGGGTGATCGAGGTGGCTGCCTTTGCGGCGCTGGCCACCCTCGCGCTGATGCCGGACCGGCCCGGCCAGCCTGCCGAGGCGGCTGGGGGCGGCAATGCCGTGCTCGCCAGGCTGCAGGCGGGCGTGCCCGGGGCCGGCGTGGCAATCGGCGGCCTGTCTCTGGTCGCGCTGGCGCTGCTGGGCATCGCCGTAGGCACGGCCGGGGGCCCGGCGACGCCGTCCAGCGCTGCCGGGGGCCGGCCAGAACTGAAGACCGAGCAGCTCAGCGGGGTTACCGTGATCACCAACGCCAGCGGCTTCACGCTGTACTCGTTCGCTCCGGACACCGTGACCACGTCGAACTGCAACGGGACGTGCGCAACTTACTGGCCACCGGTCACCGGGACGCCGGTGGCGGGGCCCGGCGTCACCGGCAGGCTCGGCACCATCAAGCGGGCGGACGGCTCGACCCAGGCGACCTACAACGGGCATCCGCTCTACACCTACGTCGGCGATACGTCGGCAGGCCAGGGCAACGGCAACAACCTCAACCTGAACGGCGGCCTCTGGCACGTAGTCCCCGCCTCCGGCTAAACACCACGCCTCATCCGAGGTCGCCCAGTTCACCTGATCCGCGTGCGATGAGCCTGGTGGGCACGGTGACGGTCTGGATGGGCCGAGCGGGATCGGCGAGCCTGGCCCTGAACAGGTCGATCGTGGTCCGCCCGATCTCTGGTTCGCCCTGGGCCACGACGGTCAGGCCGGGGCGCAGGAGATCCGCCAGCGGGAAGTCGTCGAACCCGACGAGCGCGGTGGTACCGAAGTCCGGGCCGAGCAGGCGGATGACGGCGATGGTGGTGGACACGTTGCCGGTCACGATCGCGGTCGCCGGACATGGTCCGCTGGCCAGCGCGGCCAGGGCGGCCGCGATCCGGGCCGGCTCGATAGGCCCTGGGTGTACCATGCCGTCGACCAGGCTGCCCTGCTCGCGCAGGCACTCGCGGAACGCCGCGGCGCGCTCGCGACCGGTGTAGATCCGCTCGTCGTCGCCGATGTAGCCGATGTGCCGGTGCCCGTGGTCCGCGAGGTGGCGGAACGCCTGGATGATGCCGCCCCGGTTATCGGTGAGCACGGCATCGACGTCGATGCCTGCGGCGGGCCGGTCGAATGCGACCACTGGCAGGCCCGCGTCGATCTCGGGCTGCAGGTACTCATGGTTCTCGGCGATCGGCTCGATGATGATCCCGTCCATCCGCCGCCGGCACATGGACATGATCGCCTCGCGCTCGCGCTCCTCGTCATCCTCGGTCGACATGGCCACGATGGTGAGCCCAGCCGCGCGGGCCGCCTCGTCAGCTGCCCCGAGGACCGGGTGGGCATCGGAGATGTTGCGGACGGCCGCACCGACGGTCCGTGTGCGGCCGCTGCGCAACTGGCGGGCACGCTCGTCGGGCTGATAGTCCAGGGTCACGATGGCCTGGCGAATTCTCTCGGCCAGCGCCGCCCCGACCGTCGCGTCGCCGTTGATCACCCGCGACACCGTGCGGAGTGCAACGCCAGCCTCTCTGGCGACATCCACCATCGTGGGCCGCCGCGGCCGCGGTACCGCGCGCTCGCTCAACTCACCGGGACCAGGCACCGCTCTCCGCTTCCGCTCGGTGGCTCATGAGGCTCTCGGCTCCGCCGAGATCCTTTTGTTACTTGCAAAGCCCTTGACACCTTCCAACAGAAACTCCACTGTAACAGCCAAAGATAACGTTATCTCAGCAGGTGCAGCCGGGCAAATACATGTGCAGCCGGGCAAATACCTCCATGTACGCTTTCATCCGATTCCAGCCCAGAAAGGGTGACCATGTACAGACGATGTCTTGCTGGGGCAGCCATCGCAAGCCTGCTGCTCCTGGCGGCGTGCTCAAGTTCGCCTTCACAGTCCGCGACCGGGGCGTCCTCGAAGAAGGTGACGCTGACCTACCTGACGTTCCTCACTCCGGACCTGACAGCCAAGTTCTGGTCGAACTCCATTGCTGCTGCGGCGAAATCGGTACCCGGTGTCACGATCAAGCAGGACGTAGACCCGACCACCGATCGTGACACCTACGCGAAGACGCTGCTGCAGGCGGGCCAATTCCCTGACCTGCTTGAGTCGATCACGCCGTCGCTGTACACCTCCGCCGGCCTGCTCACGCCGTTCCCCTCGTCCTGGATCAACGCCAACTTCATCCTGCCTAACGACATCAAGGGCAAGGACTACATCCCGCCGACCAACTCACAGATCATCCCGCTGGTGTACTACAACAAGGCGCTGTTCACCAAGGCCGGCGCCACGCCGCCCACGACCTGGGCGGAGTTCATGGCTGACTGTGCGAAGCTGAAGGCAGCCGGCGTCGTTCCGATCGAACTCGGCGGCCACGACTCGTTCGCGGCGGCGATGCCGCTGACCGGCGCGCTGAGCGCGGACGTCCTCGGCTCGGACCCGAACTGGATTCAGCAGCGCTACGCCGGCGCGGTCAAGTTCGCCGACCCGAACGTTGTCGCGGCAGCCACGAAGATGCGCACGCTGGTCACGGACAATTACTTCGAACCGGATGCCCTCAGCGTCAGCTACGCCCAGTCCATCCTGAACTTCAACGCCGGCAAGGCGGCCATGTACCCGATGGGCAGCTGGTACCTGGGCTCCATCCCGAAGAGCGAGTGGAACAACATCGGCGTCTTCCCATGGCCGACGAACAACGGCTCCCTGGTCATTCCCTTCTCGCTAGGCGGCTCGATGGCCGTCAGCTCGAAGACGCCGGACGCACCGGCCGCGTTCAAGTTCGCCGAGTCATGGTCGCTCAACCCCGACAACCTCAAGTCGCTCATCTCCGGCGACGGTGCATTCCCGATGCTCAAGGGCAAGCCGCTCGCCAGCTACGGCCTGTCCCTCAGCCCGGCGTTCTATAGCTCGTACTCCTACGTCACCAGCACCAATACCAAGATCAGTTCCATGAGCTGGGCGACGAATGACAACGCCCTGCCCGGCAATGTGACCAGCGACTTCGACGCGGCCGCACAAGCCCTGTTCAGTACCTCGAACGTCGCGGGCCAGATGCAGCAGCTCGATCAGGACTGGGCCAGCGCCACGGCGTCCTCATGACATCAGCGCCTAGATAACTAGCTGAGTAACTATCCGAGCCCGCCGGGGTGACGCCGTCATGGCGTCACCCCGGCACTCAAGAGAGCGGGACAGATGAAGCCACTGCGCATCCGCCTCGCCAGGCTGGACACGGGCCTCGGCGCCGTCGCCGCGCTGGCCCTGGTGCTCTACCTGATGTTCCTCATCGTGCCGGTCCTGCTGAGCCTCAAGACCAGCTTCACCAACCAGAACATCTTGTTCCCGACCAGCAGCTTCGTCGGACTGGCCAATTACCGGGCTGCGCTGCGCGACACTCAGCTGCGCTCGAGCATCGAGTTCACGCTGGCCCTGGCCGTCGCGGTGACCATCGTCGCCAACGCCGCCGGCCTGTGTTTCGCTGTCCTGCTGAACCGCACCAGCCTCAGTTACCGGGTACTGCGCACCCTCGCGTTCCTGCCGCAAGTAATCTCCGGGATCATCGCCGGCTTCGTCTGGAGCTGGATGCTGTCCCCGACCGGCCTGGTCAACCACATCCTCACCGCGACGGGCCTGGTGAGCCAGCCCGTGAACTGGCTCGGAACGCCTCAGCTGGCCCAGCTGTCAGCCGGCCTCGTGGTGTCCTGGGTGCTGTCCGGGTTCACCGCCGTCGTGTACCTCGCGGCACTGCAGAACATCCCGCGGGAGCTCTACGAGGCGAGCTCCATCGACGGTGCCAGCAGCCGTCAGCAGTTCCGGATGATCACGTTTCGCATGGTCGCGCCGGCCACCACGATCAGCGTAGTCATCTGCCTGATCACCGTGCTCAAGCTCTACGACATCATCACCGCGCTCACGGGCGGTGGTCCGGCCTTCGCCACCAGGTCGATCGCCATGTACATCATCAGCGTGGGCTTCTCCAACGACGCGTACGGCTACGCCTCGGCCATCGCCATGGTGCTGCTGGTGCTGACCGCCATCGTCGCCCTGTCCGTGACAACGGTGCTTCGCCGCCGGGAGGTTGACCTGTGATCACGCAGCGCACCGCTGTCCCCGGCGTGGCGGCGCGACCGCCCGCCGAAGGGCGTCAGGCCCGCCGGACTTCGCAGGCCCTGCGCCGCTCAGCGCGGCTGACGCTCGCCCTGCTGGTGATCCTGGCGTTCGTCAGCCCGATCTACCTGACGATCGTCAACGCTTTCAAGACCAACGCCGCGATCGCGAGCAGCCCGCAGTCGCTGCCTGTCCACCCGACGCTGCGGAACGTGTCAGCCGCGCTGAGCCAGCCCGGCCACGTCCTGGAGCTGGGCTTGCGCAACTCTCTCATCGTGGTCGTGTGCTCGGTCGCGCTCCTCATCCCCCTCGGCTCCGCGTTCAGCTTCTACATCTCGCGAAAGCGCACCAGGGTCCGGGCCGCGATCATGGCGGCGTTCGCCGCTGGGCTGATGATTCCCCCGCAGATCACCGTGCTGCCGATCATCAAGATCCTCACGCTGATCGGGCTCGACCACACCTATCCGGGCCTGATCCTGTCCAACCTCGGCGGTGGGTATCTCTCGTTCGCGGTCTTCGTCTACGTAGGTTTCATGCG
>Ga0210393_10002054_pt1 | contig 16755 bp, 11 predicted proteins | sample IncBWC27OmetaG_FD_160068 | JGI IMG/M metagenome (GOLD analysis project Ga0210393, IMG submission 160068) | Forest soil microbial communities from Barre Woods Harvard Forest LTER site, Petersham, Massachusetts, United States - Inc-BW-C-27-O ... | reverse complement strand
AAGACCCATTAGCCGAGGACTCCGTTCTGCTCGATCTTGAGCACAACCTGACGAATCGGGCGTTGAGTGGGAGGTAAACATCTACGGCCATACCATGCGAGGCCTCACGGTACCGGATTCGGACCGGGCGAACAAGCCACAGGCCCATAGCGTGTAGCCCGCAAAGTGAGCGCCGCTCCTGGGCGGCGATGCGTCTCTTTCTCGAAGAGATATTCTTCGCGTAAGAGCACGAATTTGTTGCATGTGGGCAACTAGCTTCGAGGTGAACCCCCTGGCAAAATCCGGGCTTTAATCTCGCCGCCCCTTCGCTTGCGGTCGAGATGGCAGCCAGGACGGGCTCCGGAAGGCCGTCGGTGGATGCTTCCAATGCTCTGAATCGAGCCTCGCTGCTTCGAACTAGCGAATATACTTGACCATATCTACTTAACATGTGTAGCATTTAAATTCATAACTGCGGTGGGGGTTCTTCGCACGGAGGCAAGGTCCTACCTCGAAGCCATCCCGCCGCCGGTTGTTTTTTAAAATCCAGGATTTCCTTGTAAAGAAGGAGTTGATTCAATGCGGATCAAAGACATTTTCGCAACCGACACATCAGCCGGACGCTTAAGCGCAGGGTTGTTTATCCTGCGTGTTCTGACCTGTCTGAGTTTGTTTTTGAATCATGGCGTGGAGAAGCTTGCCGGGTATTCGACCATGGTGCAACATTTCCCGGACCCAATCCATATAGGTGCTCACGCCAGTCTGGCATATGCGCTGATCACCGATGGCATTTGTTCCATACTTGTTATCTTCGGCCTTGCCACAAGGCCTGCGGCGGTCCTTATGCTAATCAACCTGCTGACTGCATTTTTCTTTGTCCATCACGCTGCATTCTTTGTCAAGAACTCTGGTACAGAGCTTATTGCTGTGTACTTCGTCGTACTTACTTCGTTGATCTTCACTGGTCCGGGGCGCTTCAGTATCGATGCGTGCATTGGACGCTCCGATCGGCATCCGAATGGCGCTGAAGCCGTGAAGTCCGATATAAGCCGCGCAGTGAGCGTCTGAGGGACATAAACACGACCGTCCTGTCCACCTGGAATATGGCCCACAAGCGATCATGCTTTTCAATGGCTCCGTTCGTCCCAATCATGTTTTTGCTTGGTTCGGGGAGCCCAGAGGAGCAAACATCGGCCAAATCCGCTTCACCTTTCTCCCCCCATCACGCCACCACTTCGGTCGTAGGCTTGGAGAAGGAAGGCGCAAGAAACCATGTGCTGGGTCTTCGGGAAGCTGACCGATTCAAGATCGAATCTGATTCGAGATCCTTCATCGACCATCCCCGAGCTACTTCATCGATCTTGGGGCAGTGAGCAGAACCGGCGGAACACCGCTTCATCTCAAAGGAGGAGTGGATGGCAACAGCAACCCGTGTTGCAACAAATGCGCGCCCTCTGACGACTTACAAGCCCCTGCTTCGATGGGTGGAGAAAATGGCGGGTCTCACGCAGCCGGCATCCGTGCACTGGGTTGATGGCTCCGACGAGGAGAACGATCAATTGTGCGCCCAACTTGTCGCCGCGGGAACCTTCATCAAACTCGATGAGAAGCTCTGGCCGGGCTGTTATTACTCCCGCAGTTCCCCGAGCGATGTCGCTCGCGTTGAGGACCGTACCTTTATTTGTTCGCTTTCGAAGGATAACGCGGGTCCTACCAACAACTGGGAGAACCCATTCGCAATGCGCAGGCGGTTGAAGGAACTTTTTAGCGGTTCAATGCGCGGACGCACCATGTACGTTTTGCCGTTCTCGATGGGGCCGGTCGGCTCCGCACTCTCGCAAATCGGAGTGCAACTCACGGATTCAGCCTACGCGGTAGTCAATATGCGAATCATGGCGCGAATCGGTGTGGAAGTCTTTAGGGAGATTGATAGGGGTACAACGCGGGTCGTCCCCTGCATGCATACAGTAGGAGCCCCACTGGAGCCTGGGCAAGACGATGTTCCTTGGCCCCAGAATGACACGAAGTACATTGTTCACTTCCCGGAGACACGCGAAATCTGGAGCTACGGATCGGGCTATGGTGGCAATGCTCTTCTTGCCAAGAAGTGCTTTGCGCTGCGCATCGCGTCGAATATCGCTCACGACGAAGGATGGATGGCCGAGCATATGCTGATACTCGGCCTGGAGTCCCCGCCCGATCCGCACGGGAACACCGAAAAGACATACATAGCTGCGGCTTTTCCGTCTGCCTGTGGGAAGACGAACTTTGCGATGATGATTCCTCCAAAGGGATTCTCCGGTTGGAAGGTGTGGACGGTAGGTGACGACATTGCCTGGATCCGTCCGGATGCGAATGGACAGTTGAGAGCCATCAATCCAGAAGCAGGCTTCTTTGGCGTCGCACCCGGCACGAGCGGAAGGACGAATCCCAATGCAATGGCTACGCTGACTCGCAACACCATCTTCACTAATGTGGCGCTCACGTTACGAGATGGCAAGCCGGAAGGAGTCTGGTGGGAGGGCATGACCGATGAAGCACCCTCTGAAATGGACCCGAGTGTGACAATGGAGGATTGGCAAGGAGAGCCATGGTCGTCAACCATTGCAAAGGTCTTTGGACGCAAGGCCGCCCACCCGAACGGTCGGTTCACCGCCCCGGCTTCGCAGTGTCCCAGTTTCGATCGTGAGGCTTGGGATTCACAGGATGGCGTGCCCATCTCGGCACTTATCTTCGGTGGCCGCCGCGCATCAACTATTCCTCTCGTCTTCCAAGCCTTCAATTGGTCATCGGGTGTCTACAGCGGTGCGACCATGGGCTCAGAGACCACGGCGGCGGCTGGCGGTGAGCTTGGCAAGGTGCGCCGTGATCCGATGGCAATGCTGCCATTTTGCGGCTATCACATGGGAGACTATTTGCGTCACTGGTTGCGGATGCAACAGGAGCTGTCTGCAACGCCTCGCATCTTCAATGTGAACTGGTTCCGAAAGGATGCTGAGGGCCGCTTCCTCTGGCCAGGGTTCAGCGAGAATATGCGCGTACTCAAGTGGATCGTCGATCGAGTACACGGCCGTGCCCATGGCAAGGAGACCCCAATTGGTTGGACACCACACTTTGAGGATTTACATTGGGACGGCCTAGACTTCACCGCAGCTGAATTCGATGAACTGGAACGGGTTGACCGCACGGCATGGACACAGGAGGTACTGGGCCATGAGGAGCTGTTTATTGCACTGCATAACCAGTTGCCGCCGGAGATGATATACGAGCGCGAGCTTCTCATCTGCAGACTTTGATTGAAAGTGCAAAGGATTGCTGGTTGTACTCAACTAAAAGGATAGGAGTTGATCCCTGCAACAAGATGGGAGGCTCGAAAGGACTGCGACTCGCCGTAAATGCAAGTTGTGAGTCTTGGTGATGCCGCCTTGTTTTTTCGGCTAGCCACTGGAGTTCTTGCTAGATAATGCACCGCTTTAACCTCTCAGCTGCCGTGCCCCTTCAAAGCGGAAACGTTACTCAACTCCGCCGCATATGGTTACGGCAGAGATCTGCACGATCTGCGCGATCGCGGCATTCGACAGTCAGTACTTGATATGTTAAGCTGATCCTCAGGCGGGCGGCATGAAAATAAATGTGCTCGCGGAACTGGGTAATGACCTGAACAATTGAGGAGATGTAAGCAGGGTTCAGAGCAGGAGGGCCTGGTCCTTACCGGATTCGAAGACCCGAATCAGCAGATCCGATCATCGAACTGGAGAAAACCTGATCAACCCTTGCGCCAAATTTGGAGCCAAATTCCTATGGCCTGACCAAGCACGGCTTTACGCGACCTGATTCGTACCGGATGAGTAATGCGCGGGTCACAGCATATAACGGACAGAACGAGCGCGCTCTCGGGCAGTGATGCGCGCGTTCAGGTTCTTCCGGCGAGCAACCGCTGGACAACGGATGACTTTCCTTAATACAGTTAGGTTTATTCAGACTGCCTCAATAACTCTCGCCGAGGCCTCTATGCTCGGCTTTTATGCGAGAAGATCAATGCCATCGACTTATAATCGGCCATTCAAAGCTCGGTCCAACTCCGAATCGGCGACCGACCACGCCGAGATCCGGTCGTTCGGGCGGTCGTTGCCGATGTTGTTGATGCGAGCCCGCGAAGCCGTGATGCAACGTTTCCGCCCTCACCTGCGGGATCATGATGTAACGGAGCAACAGTGGCGGATACTTCGTGTGCTTGCCGAACAGAAGACCGCGGATATGCTTGATCTGTCTGTTCGTTGCTCTATCCAGCCGCCGAGTCTTTCGCGCACGATCCCACTCCTAGAGGAACGAGGACTCGTGCTCCGTAGTACCGACAGTGGGGATCAACGGCGCACACTCGTGAGCCTTACAGCGCAAGGTCGGTCGCTGTTCCGGACGATGTCGGCCGAATCAGCCCGGATTTATGCAAACCTGGAGTCTGACATCGGAACGAAACGACTGGCCGAGCTTTACCGCGTCTTGGACGACCTGATTGCGGTAGCCGAGGGAGATGGCAGCGGCGGAAGCGAGCAGGAAGAATAGGATTCGGCCCATTATCAAGGCCTATCCGGGCGAATCCTAGGTACAGCGATAAGGCTCTCGAGTGCTTCGAATGGTGAGCAACTCCGTCGGAATATCGGTCAATTGCAGCGGCGAGGGGCACGATCATACCTGGTTGGAAGAAGCCCTCTATTTCTCTTGAATTCGAAGAGTCCCGGATCATTTTGCTGCGGAGGCGGCCCCTTCGGGCCGCCCTGGCTAGGCACAAACTCCTACGTCATAAACTTGCGCGCCTCCGGGCTAATCGTTTGCGGCAACGGAATCACGCGCGTAATGTGTGCTGTCCCCAACGCGTCGATGCAATTCGTGTTGGTCTTCGGAGGCCGCATGCTCGCCAGCGCATGTAGCCGTGATCAGATCAAAGTTCGCCGTTCATTCCATCACACGGAATAAATACTCAATAGAACGTCGTATCGGGACGTGCGAGGCAACCGTCTGGGTGAGTTCGGCTAGCGTTCCATCGAGGCTTCGTCCATTCACGCGATCGATATTGGGATATCCGATCGAACGGTACAAGCCGCCCGTAAAGACGCACCCTATTCGCTCTTCCTGTCTGCGAGGAGATAGTCGATGCTGTAGCGCCCGGGGCCAGAGGCAATCAGTCCAGCCATCGTTCCCAACATAAGGATGATGATCTCTCCATGGTCTGCTCTTGGGCCGAAGTATTCGTAATGGTGAACGGTGATAAATGCAACCATGATACTCACAAACGAGAACGCGGCTGCAAATCTGGTCCCCAGTCCCAGGACCACGAGGATACCGCAATAGAAATCAGAGATCAGGGCTATGGTGAGGCTCGTGGTCACTCCCCAGTGAAAGGGATCAGGAAACGGAAGTTTTGTGTTGGTGGCCATAGTATGGAAGTCGAAGGCTTTCTCCCAGCCATGTTTGAGAACCACCGTACCTGCAGTGATGACTCGAATCACCAGGAGTCCCAGGTCGACATTGGTGTACTTCTTAGTGCTCAGAAATCCAAATCGTGTGCTCATCGATTGTTCCTTTAATTTCGCGATTCAGTGGATTAAGAGGCTAGTGACAGGTATGCAAGGGTAACCAGCGTAGAAGAACTTCAGTTGCAGCAAGGAAATTCACCGTGTTGTATATCTCAATAGCCCCGGCGAACTCGTAATCATTTGATCGGGTTCTGCCGTTCCTCGAAGAACTCTTTCTGCAGCCGTGGGCTCTGATCATCGGCCTTTATCGCTCGGATCGCTACAACCACCCGAGTCGTGGCAAACTCAACCAGAGCCTTGCCGCGGGCCGCCGTTGCTCCCGAGGCATCCCCTTCATACCCGGTCGGCAATGCAGCTTTTCTGGCAATACCAACCTGCACGCCCGGCGGGAGACTCAGCCGTTTGCCGGCCGAGCCGGATTCGTCATGGGCCCGGTCAAGGTGTACCAGGTCAGGCCGGTACGCAAGTAGCGCGGCAATCCTCTCTTCACCTCCATGGCCGTCGGCGCCGGGCTTTGACTCGTGCGCGGCGGGCGGCATCTTGTCTGCATCCGGCATACCGGGAACCACCTTGAACTCTGGACCGTAAATCGTGTAGACCACGTAATCGTGTGGCTTTGCCAGCTCGCTACTGAGGAAATCGCTGAGCAGGCCACCGTTCCCGCTGTGTCCGTTGACGATCAGGATTTTCTTGCATCCGTTGCGCGCCATCTCGCTGGTGGTCTCGTCCAGCATTTCGTACTGCAAGTGCGCGCTGTACGCGACTGCCCCGGGCAGATTGCTGACGTCGATCGTTCCGGCAACGATGTACTCCGGAAATACCACCGCATATTCCTGTTTCGCGGCTTCCAATGCCACAATGCGATCAACCAACAGATTCGTGCCAAGGGGACCCGATGGCCCGAATTTTTCGATGCTTCCCATCGGTAGCAGACACACACCATCCGCCTCTTTGATGGCTTTGGTGAAATCCGGAGACGTCAATTCTTCCCACTTTGGTGAGAGAGTTTGGGCGGAGCACAGGGCTGTTCCAAAGAAAAGACATGCGAGAAAGTTGAATGTGCAATTAGTCATAGAAACCCTTTCATTGCTTCCGACCGGGAATTGTTCGCCTGAATTGCGCGCGGTTTAGGTGCGAGTTTCATGAGCATGGGAAAGTCAGTTCATCCTTGAAACGGCTCCGGTCCGAGTCCGGGACGTCCAGGATAGCGGGCGGCCACGGCGAGTACCGCTGGGTCATCGAGAGCTGTTAGATGACCATTGTCGTACAACAGAGTATCTCCGACGCGGAAAGTGGGGTGGCGTATGTCGCCAGTGATGTGCGGCCAATAGGGGTATTGAGCATTCGCTTTAGGTGATCCGACATGTACGTGCAGGTTGTGACTGTCGGAGTGCTCGATCAGCCGGCGATACAAAACACTCGGACACTGTTGCGGCGCCACGTGGGCCTGGGGATGCACGCCAAAATGCAGCGTGTCGAAGTTATAGGTGCTATCGCCAAGCCGGTCGTTCAGTGAGGCCAGGAAACGGCGAATCGAATCAGCTTCGACTCCTCCCTCGATCTTGAGGATGCGGCCGCCTTTGATCGTTAGAGTCACCGGACGTTCGAAGTACGGCGCGACACCGATGTAGCGCGACCACCAGCTGAGGGTGCGATCGAAGATGAAGGTTCCGGAAGTTTCGCCCAGCGAGATGGGTGGGCAGACCCACTCTGGCCATGGAAGGTAGTTGCCACCTTCCCGGCGCGTCGCATAACCAAGTGTCGGATTCCGCGCCGGCATCACCACACCTTCCAAGTCGGTTCCATTGGGATCCGTGAGCTGCCATTTAAGCCCCGCTTTGATGTGCGACGACGCCTGGAAGCGGATCTCGCTGACCAGTTCTTGCGGCGTTTGCGCCCAAGCGGTGCACAACAGGGGCGCCGTCGTGGCAAAGTTACGCACCATGGGAATCTTGTGATCCTGTTCTACATATTGGCGGAAGGCAAGAATCTCTTCCACGGTGAGATCGAAGGAGTGATTGATCACCAGGTCACTTCGATCCATGGCCGCGCGTACGTCATCAGGAAACTTCCACTCATTGACACGCGCAGGCGCATCGACCCACAGCACCTCTACCTTGGCGCCAAGTTCTTCCGCCGCGCGCTGGATCCAATGAATGGCCTGGCGATCAACCAAATTGTCGCCGCCATAAAGACCGTCGAGATAAGCGATTAGAAGCACTTTCTGACCGGAACGCATGTGCGCTCCATGCTCCAGCAGATCATTGATGGCAATCTGCGCCGCACGCGGAACAGAATCTTCCGTGACATTCCCCTTCGTTTGCGCAGAAGAAAATTTGGAAGCCTGGCTCCAGACTTTCGCGTCACTGTGCGTCAAGACAACCGCTGCTGCCGAAGTGGTAACGCCACTGCGCAGAAAACTCCGCCTTGTCCAACTCATCGTTTCCCTACTCCTTGCACTCGGTCCGAATCAAAGCAATAGGCGCCCAGGCAGGTTCAGCGCGCTCACACGGGAGATGATTTCCTCCGTAAAGTATGGCATCGACAACCAACAACGGCGCTCACGATGTGCGTGCTAAATTATGATCTCAGGACAGTCCAACTTCGTGAATAAAATTAACATGTTAATCAGTTCTCTGGCCGGATGTCAACAAGTTTGCGCTAGGCCTAGATCACGCAGCACGCCCGGAGATGTTGCAGCTTTATCCGGGTCGGAAGCCCATTCTGACTCGAGGTTCCTCCGGAAGATAAAAAGTCGGAAGCGACATCCTCGTACAATGTCGCCCCTTTGACCGAACGTGTGGATCCGAAAAGTTCTAGTCGATCATTTCAACGAGGGCTGTTGGCAATTCCGTTCTCGGCGCCGATAGATGTTCGTGACCACTTCACCGGAGACTCCGGCAAGCGCGACCTGGTTGATAATGATCAATCCACGATGGATAGGCACAGAATACGGCCGTGATAGCATGCGATGCATCTTTTCAATGTGGTTTGCCGCTTGGACTACCTCCGCTCCGAGCAGAAGCACCAGGGCGTCGGACGAATCTACGGGCGCGGGGAAGGCTCAAGCGTACCTGGTCTGGTCCCAGCAACCTCCCATTCAAGGTTCGAGGGTCTCCTTTATCCTTCTTGGTAGGAGATTGTGACGTCTCACGTTTTTCGAGACCTTCGCTATGGGGCTGTAGTCCCTTCTTGACAATTATTAACATGGCAAGTATGTGTGTCATTCTAAATGCTTAATTGTCTACTGGTCGGTGCGTAAACCGTTGAGTACCAGCCTTCTGAATTGTCAGCTCGGTAGGCTTGTCTATGCTCGACGGTACATCTCAGTGTGGGCCGAGCGCGATCCATATCTTCCGGGGCCTACTGCGAGCCATATCTGCGCTCAGTCGCGTGCTGGCATCGGAGAGTGACCCCGCTCTATAAAAGACTCGCAATCGCTTATCATGCCATTCCTTGGGTCAATCCATAGCGGCCTTATTTATCAGCAACATGAAGATTGTCTACGAAAGTTCTTGACAGTGAAGACTTAACATGTGTAGTAATTTTGTTGTTCTAATGAACATGAGATCTAGAGCGTTCTGCGATGCCGACCTAGATGCACCAAAGGAACCTTCCCCCCGCCAAAGCGAGAAATAGCTTGAGGAACAATCCGATGAAGAGTCTGACGAACCCAACCGGTCATTGCCCGACATGTGAACTGGAAGTGCTGCGCAATGAATTGCAATCCAAATTCGTGGAGGTCCATATGAACGTGCGTGGTCGTAACCCAATGATTGCGTTTGCGCTCCAACTTCTCTGCCTATTGGCGATTCTGCACATCTCTTCTCCGTTAAGAGCGCAGAGCTTCTATGGATCGATTGTAGGAACCGTAACCGACACCTCCGGCGCCTTGGTGCCGGACGCAACCGTGACGGTGACCAACATCGGGACCGACGAAAAGCAAACCGCGCAATCGGATGCCGAGGGAAAGATCAGTTTTGTCAATCTTGTCCCGGCCAAGTACAGGGTGGAAGCGACAAAGGCTGGCTTCAAGCGGTTCTTGCTCGGATCGCTGGCTGTGGAGGTCGGAGCAGTGGTCCGTCTCGACCCGGCACTGCAAGTGGGCGCCGATAACCAAACTGTGCAAGTTTCAGCCGAAACGCCGCTCCTGCAGACCGATTCGAGCACCATGAGCCAAGTGGTTACAGGAGACGTGGTGCAGCAGATGCCGCTCAACGGCCGCAATGTCGAGAACTTGGTTGCCTTGGCTCCGGGGGTGATCCCGGGAGGCTCATCGGCCGGTGGTACTGGTCTCAACCAGGGAACGCGGACGGCCGGCGGCGCGGGTTGGGGTAACTACCAGATCGGCGGCGCCATCCAGGGCCAGAGCGCCGAGTATATTGATGGCGTCCCGAACAATGTCCTCGGCGGAAACCTCATTGCTCTTGTCCCAACCCAGGACGCAATTCAGGAATTCAGCGTCGCCACAAGTAATGCCGGCGCCGATTTCGGACGGTTCGCAGGCGGCGTGGTCAACATGACTACCAAGAGCGGCGCCAACTCGTTCCACGGCTCAGCGTGGGAGTACTTCAGAAATGCCGTCCTGAACGCCAACGATTTCTTCAGCAACCGGAATGACAGCCCCCGGGCTCAGTGGAATCAAAACCAGTATGGCGCTATGGCCAGCGGGCCCATCAAGAGGGACAAAGCGTTCTTTGTCTTCACCTGGGAGGGATTCTCGGCTCTCACTGGCCAGACCACACCTACCAATGTACCTACGCTGGACATGCAGAACGGTGTCTTCACCAATGCAATTACCGATCCCCTGGGCAACTGCAATATCGTGCATGACCCGAGCGCCGGAACTTGGACCATCACCAACCTTTACCAGGGAAACTGCGGCGACCCGCTGAACAAGATCCTCAAGACCTATTACCCAGCGCCAAACGCTTCCGGATCGTCCAATTGGTTTCTGACCTCACCCATCACGAACCACCAGAACCAGTACAATGGACGTGTCGATTACACCATCAGCCCCAAGCAACGGCTCTTTGGCCGCTACACCTATTGGTCTGTGCACGACACCGGGCACTCGGAGTTCGGCAATAAGGGGCTCAACGGCGCTACATGGCCGACAGCTGACGGCCACGTTATCGTCGACACACACCAGTTTGTGCTGGGCGACACCTACACCTTCAATCCGACGACTGTGCTGGACGCTCGCGTCAACTACGTCAGGCAATATTTCCCGAACTTTCCCGATAGCACCTCGGTCGATGAAACGCAATTCGGATCGGCGTATACCACGCTGGCTCCGCAGATGAGCATCCATGTGCTTCCCGCCTACAACGCGAGCGGAATCCATAACTTGTATAACCTCGGCAACTTCACCGGCTACTCCGTCAACTGGTACAACACCTATGGGACGAATGTGAACCTGATTAAAATCATCGGCGCTCATAGCCTGAAGATCGGCGCAGAACTCCGCCTGATGGATTCGAGTGGTACCGCCTTCGATAACCAGGGGGCCGGACAGTACCAGTACACCACGAAATATACCGGGGACGAATGGGCTTCGTTCCTGATGGGCTATCCCACTCAAATCCAATTCAAAACGATCAGCAACGTTGCCGGCTACAACTACTACCAGGCCTATTACGTAACCGACACATGGCAGGCGAGACGGAACCTGACACTGAACCTGGGCCTGCGCTACGAGCTGCCCGGAGGGGTCGCGGAACGTAATAACAGGAATGCCGTACTGCTGCCGAATGCCGTCGACCCGAACACGGGAATCACAGGTACACTGGCGCTGACGGATTCTCCGCTCTACAGCAACAGAAACTCCGTTGTTCCGGAACACAACCTGTTTGCGCCGCGTGTGGGATTTGCTTATCGCGCCGATGCGAATACGGTGATCCGCGGCGGCTACGGAATCTCGTACCTGCCGAATGACATCTCGATCGGGGTGATGCCGTACAACTCCCTGGTCAATGCCGCCGGCACTCAGGTGAACATCTCCGGCGCGCTGCCAACGCCTTTACAGACGTCCTTAGATGGTCTTGTCGCAACTGGAATCAATCAACCCGTCGGGCGCAGTGACCCAAGCTTCATGACCCAGTACGGGAGCAAGTCAACCTACCTGGGCCAGAGCATCAGCGGGCCGCTTCCGTATCAGAACTACCCCAACGTACAACAGTGGAACTTCGCCGTGAGCCACCAATTCAAGGGCGACTGGATGGCGGAGATCGGCTATACCGGACTAAAGGGAACGAACCTGCCCGGAATGAGCCAGTTCGGAAGCGGCCGCAAGTTGGACGAGCTTTCCAGCCAGTTCTACTCTCTCGGCGACGGGCTGTTGGCCGTCCAGCCCTGCGCGAACGCGAACGGGGAGACCATGACGGTGGGTCAGTGTAACAGGCCTTACCCCTATTACAACGACGTCCAGGATACGGCCCAATTCTACGCCAGGAGCAACTACAAATCGGTGCAGGCAAAGGCGGAAAAGCGCTTCGGTGCCGCCGGCGTCGTGATGGCCAACTACACGTGGTCGAGGAACTATGCGAATACGGACACACAAAATGACTACCTGGAAAGCAAGGCAACTCTGCAGGGCGGCAACGGTACCGGACAGATCCAGGACTATAACAACCTGGAAGGAGAATACTCGCTCCTCAGCTACAACGTCACGGGACGGGCGGTCATCAGTTACGTTCTGAACCTGCCCTTTGGCAAGGGGCAGAAATTCGGCAACAGCCTCAACGGACCAGCGAATGCACTCGTCTCCGGCTGGGCCGTCAACGGAATCACGACCTTCCAGTCCGGGTTCCCGGTGTTCTTAGCCACGGCAAGTCCCAATCTTATTACATCGAGCTTCGGCGCGGGGTTGCTCCGTCCGAACGTGGTGCCAGGCTGCAATAAGGTGATCGGCGGCTCTGGGCTTAGCCGCGTGAATGCAGGGGGATGGTTCAACACGTCCTGCTTCGTTTACCCCACCTCGGCTTCTGATCCTACGGGCTTGGTCACGTTCGGCAACGAACCGCGCACGGATCCTGACATCCGCGCCGACGGCATCAAGAACTTCGATTTCGCTATGCAGAAGTCGACAGCGCTCCATGAGTCGGTCAATCTGGAGTTCCGCACCGAGTTCTTCAACATCTTTAATCGCGTGCAGTTTTCTCCTCCCGTGAGCACGCAGGGCGCCGGGAATTTCGGAGCAGTTCTTTACCAGGCCAACAGGCCCCGGCAGATTCAGCTCAGCATGCGGGTGAATTTCTAGCCAATGCTCGGAACAAGCGGGTCGTGCCCGATCCAAACTCGGCGGGGCATCTAAGGATGCCCCGTCAATTCCACTTCAGTTCAAGTTCAGCGACGCTCATCTATGGAAAAGTCTCTGCTCAATAGGCCCAGCGGCAAAGAGAAGTCTCTTCTCAACAAACTCGGCGGAAACGCAATGCGGCCGATCCATCGGATCGTCGGCACGATCATCCTCGTCTTCACGTTCTATTTCGGCGTGACCGGATCGACCGTCCAGTTGATCGATCTTCGGACCATTGCCTCCCATGCTGCGGCCACCGATCCCGACATGTTGGCTATCAGGGAAAGCATCGACGGGACACCCAACTATGCGGTGATCGAACCGACGGATTATGCCGCCGCCGCATTGCCCGAGGGCTTCGATTTCAATAGCGCCCTGCCGCGTGTGCTCAAATCCGCGCGTCTGTCCGTCGGGGACAGCGCACCGTTGAAGTTCCTGGAACTGCGCGTCATCGACGGCAAACCTGTCGGCTTGGCGCAGGCAGGCGACCGTCTCTTTCGCCTTGATTTAACGACAGGAGCGTCGCTGTCCAACGTCCCCGAGCTCCCCCGCGGCCGTCAGACGCCCTCCTTGCGCGGCAAAGCAAAATCGTGGCATCGCCTCAATGCCCTCGGGGACCCCAACGTTTGGTTGAACGCGCTTGTCGGGATCGGCCTGTTCGTCATGATCGTGACCGGGCTGGTGATGTATTTCCAACTTCTGCGCGCACGCAGGCGAGCGGGCCTCAATGCGATCTTCTGGTCAGCCGGGGGGTGGTGGAGATCCCTTCACCGCTGGGTTTCGATTGTGGCGGCGCTCTTTCTTATGGTCGTTTCGGTTACGGGAACGCTTCTCTCGATCGACACACTCGCGCTGTGGATCTACAGGTACATGCATGCGCCGCCGGGCAGTTCCTTGGGACACTTACCATTTCCCATCGGCATGGACGGCGATTTCTCGACACCTCTGCCGGATGCAAAACTCTCGAGGATGCTTGAGACAACACTTTCCGCTTATTGGTCAACTCATGGCGCTACGCCCATCAAGGTACTGCGGTTGCGATATTTCGGAGGCATGCCGCAAGGCGTGCTCATCACGGGCGGTGACGATACTCAGCAACTGGTATTCAATGCCGATACCGGTAAGCGCGCCAGTATGACAGAACCGGGCTACCCTTACACTGGCTTTCCGTTCGGTTGGGAGGAGCATGAGCTGGTCAAAAAGATCCATCGAGGCGACGCTCTTGGCATCCCCGGGCGCCTAATGGACCTGTTCGCGGGATTCTCGCTGGTCTTCCTTTCGGCCTCGGGGCTCGTCATGTATCTGGATCTTTTGCGCAGACGGCGGCGCAGTGGCCGCAACCAGTTGTTCTGGACCTAGAACTGCTTGAGGTTCGGGTGATCAAAAGAACTCGTGATCGAGAAAGGGTTGCTCTCGACTGTATATCGGCAAACCTGGTTCAGAATCCTCACTGGAGGTCGAAAAGACAAGGATGCTTTCAAAACTATTGACTGTGAGGTTCGTTGCCGGAGTGGTTTTATGCGGAGTGGCACTGTCTCAATTAAGTCAGGCACAAGCCGGGAATCCGCAGCCAGCGCCGCTGACCGGGCTGGTGCCTGACCACGCCACGATTTCAGTCGAGAACCTCGACCGAATCGCCGAATGGTATGAGCGAGTTCTGGGTTTCAAGGTCGCTCAGCGATTCGACATCAATCCCAACTTCTTGCTGGAGCAGTTAAGCATCCCAGGCTATCGGATTGACCTGGTCAAATACAAGGGATCCGTCAGGCCGGCCGCGGTCAATCCACTCTATCTGCAACAGGGCTGGATTCACGTTGTGTTCAATGTTCAGGATCTTCCTGTGGCCTTGAAAGAGCTTCAGGATTTGAACGTCAATGTGGCTGCTGACAAAGATTCCAAAGGCATCCCCACACGCCTGGCGATACACGATCCGGAAGGCAACGAGATCGAAGTAGTCAAACGCAAGTAGTCTCTGCACCGCTCTCGAAGCAAATCGCACGGGCAACGAAAATGAAACGGGAACTGTGTCTGTTCGAAAGTAGAGACAACTTGCCAGAGGTGCCCTATGATTCATCTGAAAACGATGAATACCTTCATCGCTCGAGTTCGCACAGGTCGGTTCCGTTCCCTTTTTTGTTGCCTGCTGGTATTCCCGGCTGGCGCAGAAGTCTCTACAGCGCAAGATCAAGGCCTACGCGTTGGTGGAGCGCGAGTGGACATTACGCCGCCACTGGCAACAGGCGCATTACCTCCCACTGGAAGATATGAGCACGAACACCTTTATGTGCGAGCGATCGTCATCGACAACGGGAGCTCGCGTGCGGCCCTGCTGGGAGCTGACCAGAGCGGCCTTAGTGAGAACATCTGGAAGGAGGCTTCTCAGAGGATTGCTAAGGATCTGAATTGTTCTGTGGCCGACATCCTAATGTCGGCTACGCATACGCACAGTCCGGGCGTCCAGCTAGGTCCACCTCCAGCGACAGCGCCCGCCGGCAATATGGACCCCAACGAACAACGCGTGGTGGATGCCATGGTGAATGCAGCCCACCAGGCCAAGGACAAGCTGCAGCCGGCACGGATGGCTTTTGGAACGGGCACTGCATATCTGAACGTGAACCGCGATGCGATCCAGCCGCAGACGCATCGTTGGACACAGGCGTCGAATCTGGTTGCCCCGTCTGACAAGACTGTGGCGGTGCTGAAATTCGAGACGATGTCTGGGGAGCCGATCGGCGTCTATGTGAATTACGCCATGCATCCGATAAACGGATATCTCGCGAATTTCACGAGTGCGGATTTTGCAGGCGCGATGAGCCGCTATGTCGAGCAGGCCTACGACGACAAGCCTACGGTTATATTTACCCAAGGCGCGTCGGGAGATCAAAATCCACTATACTTGCGTCCTTCGACAAATGGGATGGCCTCACGCGAGGGGGCGGCGATTCCTGGAAACGTGCTTGTACGCGAATCGATCGAGGCACCATTGCGAGACGGTACCGTCCAAATCACTCAGATGGATCCGAAAGTCAGGGAGCGGTTGGAGCGCTGGATGGAGAGCGAGGGTGCCCTTCTCGGAGAAGAGGTAATCCGAGTGAAGACGGACGCGACCCGTACGGAGCATAACGTTCGCATCTGGGGCAGCCAGACAGAAATCACCTGTCCAGGCCGCACGAGGACGGACAAAGGCCGCGAGGGCGTGGCTGGCACTTATGTCGACGGACCTCCGGTTCCAATCCGGATCGGTGTCCTGGGCGTCGGCGACGTGGCGCTTACCTCAGTGGACGCGGAGGTCTACACCCTGATTGCACAACGCATGAAGCGGCAATCACCTATGACAAATACCATTATGGTTACCCTGGCGAATGGAAGAGCACCGTCCGGCTATATACCGGATGACGCATCATTCTCGCACAATAGCTTTCAGGTATTGGGTTCGCGCTTAAAAGTCGGCTGCGCGGAAGACTCCATTGCCGATGGCCTGACGAGATTAATCACTGACTATGCTCATCAACAGCGATAAACCGACATTGATATCCATCGCTTTTTTACGGTTCCCGCAAAGATCGATAACCATCGTGTCTTCTGTCCCTTCTTAAGCTGATGCCTCCGAAAATCAGCCTAAATACTCGGGTCGGTCTTGCGAAACGGGCGGTGGCCGGGAGATTCTAGTTTGATACCAAACACACTACTGACAATTGAAGGCGAGCCACTTGGCTGTATAGTCCGCTTCGCGTCAACTTGTCGGCACCTTGGAAGGTAGACGGTTTTTCGGCCACTTGCCCTCGCATAGATCAATTTGAATAGCTGGAGCATAACGCGGAAATGTTTGTTGATTCGCAGGGTCTGACAAATATCGACAAGATGCTGTGGACCGCCCAAATCCCCGCGCTTACCCGAGCCAGCTTTTGACTGCCAACCGTCTCGGACTTGCGCGACGTACTG
>Ga0210393_10002052_pt1 | contig 16766 bp, 16 predicted proteins | sample IncBWC27OmetaG_FD_160068 | JGI IMG/M metagenome (GOLD analysis project Ga0210393, IMG submission 160068) | Forest soil microbial communities from Barre Woods Harvard Forest LTER site, Petersham, Massachusetts, United States - Inc-BW-C-27-O ... | reverse complement strand
ATGATCGAGAGCCTGGTTGACGGCGATCATCATGTCCATGGCTTGAGCGAGGCCGACCAGGGGGCCATTGCGGGGGTTGATGGAGATCTCGGCTTTGTGGCGATGCTTTTCGACGGTGAGGATGGCTTTGGCCTCGAAGCGATCGCCGAGAATTTTACGAATTTTCGCGAGGCCGGCTTCTACTTCTTTGCGGATAGCGGAAGTTACTTCGTAGTGCCTTCCGGTATATTCCACGTTCATGAGCGCCCCTCCTTAGAATTCTTGCGCGAGAAAAATTGGGCACTGCACTACAAGTCAAAACCAACATCTTTAACCACCAAGGACACCGGGGAACACAGGATAGTTCGGCTCGGTAACAGCACTGGCGCCTCTGGAAATGGCAGTCTTGATGGACATTCTAACTTCTGAATTCTGCCTTCTTAGTTTTCTTACTTTTTTCTTATTCCCTAACTCTGCGTTGGTGAGTGCTTGGAATGCGCATGTCTTCACGGTACTTGGCGACGGTCCGGCGTGTGACTTGAATGCCTTGCGACTGCAGGATGCGGGTCAGTTGTTCATCGGTGAGCGGGCGGGCGGGATCTTCCTCGTCAATTAATTTCTTGACCCGGCGTTTGAGGATCAGCAACGAAGTGTTGCCGCCCTCGGGTCCCTGCACACTTTCGCTGAAGAAGTAACGCAATTCGAATACGCCTTGCGGCGTGTGGGCATACTTGCTGGCCACGGCGCGGCTAACGGTGGAAGGATGCACGCCGATCTCTTCCGCCACTTCCTTGATCATCATCGGTTTAAGATGGTCGATACCTTTTTCCAGAAAATCGTACTGGCGCGCCACGATGCAGTAGCAGACTTTGGTGATGGTCTGCTTGCGCTGCTCGATATTCTTGATGAGCTGGATGGCGCTCTTGTAGCGCTCTTTGACGTAGTCGCGGGTATTTTTGTCGTTGGTGTCCCGGGTGAGCAGTTTTTTGTAGGCGGGATTGAGGCGAAGCTGAGGCAGATCATCGTCATTCATGAGCACCAGCCACTCGTCGCCGTGCTTGATGAAAGCGACATCGGGTTCGATAAGGCGGGCCTGCCCTTTGTTGTACTGCAGGCCGGGGCGGGGATCGAGGGTGCGGATGTAGTCGAGGGCTTGCTGAACGGCTTCGGCGGGACGGCCTATTGCTTTGGCAATTTCCTTGTGCGCCTTGTTCTGCACGGCGCGCAGATGCTGATCGACTATGGCGATGGCATCCTGGAGGACTTGCGCGGTGCCGTTGACAGGCTTGTCTCCATTCTTGTGCAGCGCGACTTGTTGCTGGTGATGGCGCAATTGGCGCAGCAGGCATTCGCGAAGATCGCGGCAGCCAACACCGGGAGGATCGAGTTGGCGAATGACTTCGAGAGCTTCCTGCAGATCTTCGGCAGTAAAACTGGCGGGGTGTACTGGTCGTGACGGTGCGGGGGCCGGTTGCGCTGCGGGGGCGGCGGCGGCCGCAGCGTTTCCATTCGCCGCAGGGTCCGATGGATGGATCGCGGCAGGCAGATCGTGCATCCCGCCAACCGGATTCTCGCTGCTGTCATCGGGGGCGGAGAGCTCCGCAGAGCCGGAGTCCGAGAGGATCCGTTCGTCGTGATCAGTCGCGTCGGGGCCGAGAGTCTCTTCTGCGGATGTTACGTCGGCAGAAGCGGCTTCGTCTAAACCCAAAGCCTGGGCCTCGATGACAATATTTCTGGCGGCTGCAGCATCGGCCTCCGGAGTCGCGGGCGGGGCGACGCCCAGCATTTCCTCGTCGCTGGCGATCAAGTAACCGTCTTCGTTCAGATTACCGATAATCTGCTCGGCGGCTTCGCGAACCTCGCGGCGCAGGCTAAGAGCGCCAATTTGCCAGGCGAGGTGATCGGTAAGATTCGTCGGCTTGGAGAGGAAATTTTCGAATGAAGGGCGCTCGATTTCTTCCATCTCGCCGCGAGTGCGATATCCAGGATCGAGATAATCCTGGAAGAAAGATCCGAAATCGATTTCCTCGAAGGGATCTTTTTTCTCGGCAGTGATGGGGGCTTCTTCGGTGGAGGTCTTGGCCGTGAGGCGGTCGCGATCTTCTTCTTTACGGCCGACTTCATCAATTAACGGGACTGACTCTTCGAGTTCTTCGAGAACGGGATTCTCGACCATCTCGGAATTGATCATGTCCTTAAGCTCAAGTTTATTGAGCGCGAGGACAGAGACCATCTGCACCAGGCCCGGGGTGAGGATCTGGCGCTGGGACAGTTTGACGCTCAGTTTGTGTTGCAAGAGAACCATGTTTCAACGTTTCAAGGTTTCAAAGTTTTAATGGTTCAAAGTTTCACTGTTTCAAAGTCTCACTGTTTCACTGTTTCAAGGTTCCAGAGTTGGGCGCTGATTTTGAAACTCTGAACCCTTGAAACCTCACACCAAAGAAAAACTCTCTCCTAAATAAACCCTTCTCACTTCCGGATCACTGGCCAGCTGCTCGGGCTTGCCGTGCCGGAAGATTCTGCCGTCGTCGATGATGTAGGCGCGATCGGTCACAGATAATGTTTCGCGCACGTTGTGATCGGTGATCAATACTCCGATGCCGCTGGCCCGCAGACCGCTGATAATTTTCTGCAAGTCGAGGACGGCAATGGGATCGATGCCGGAAAAAGGTTCGTCGAGCAAGATAAAAGTTGGATTGATGCACAGGCAGCGGGCAATCTCGACGCGGCGACGCTCGCCGCCGGAGAGCGCGTATCCCCGATTCTGCCGAATATGCTCAAGACCAAGTTCATCGATAAATTTCTCCATCTTCTCGCGGCGCTCGTGCCAGGACATCGGCTGCGCCTCTAACACCGCGAGGATGTTTTCCTCAACCGTGAGTTTGCGAAATACCGAAGCTTCTTGAGGGAGATAGCTGATGCCATACTGGCGGGCCCGCAGGTACATGGGAACGTCGGTGATGTCCTGGCCGTCATATAATACGCGGCCAGTGTCAGGGGGGGTCAGGCCCACGATGGCGTAAAAAGTTGTGGTCTTGCCTGCGCCGTTTGGACCGAGTAAACCGACCACCTCGGCCTGTTCCACACGCAGGCTGACACCATTTACAACGCGACGGCCACGGTACGACTTGCCAATTTCATCTGTGGCCAGGGTACGCATTTATCTTGCCATTTATCTCTTCTTATTTGGCCACTCGCGTCTGTGTTACCACAGGAGTACTTGCCTCGCCTTCTACGAGCACCCTATCATCGCCCCTAAAGAAAGTCAACGAAACGCCGGTAATCTTGCCACGTTCGGCATCAAAAATGCTAGGCGGTCCGCCGGTCAGGACGAATTTGTCTTCCGACGCCGTATAAACCAGGTTGTTGCCGTCTGCTCGGCGACCCGGTTGCTGAACACCTACATGGCCCTGGGCGACCATCCGATCCAGCCTGCCAGGACTGTTAAGTGACTGATTGTTCGAGCTTTGGCTTCTTGGCAGAAGATAAGCGTCCATCTCGTCCGAGGTCGCTTCAAAGCCGGTTCCCCGGGCCGTCACGCCTCCATCGTAGTGCGCCTGGCGGTCGGGATCAGAGTAGGTGAGCCGGGCTGACGTGATGGAAACGGGACTCGCTTTATCCAGCTTGGTGTCGGATTTTTTCTTCGATAAAGTTTCGCCTTTGGACGGCGGCTTCGCGGCCAAAATGTCATTCGTTTGCGCGGAACCAGGTTGCACGGATCCAGGTTGCACGGAACCAGGCTGGACCAATTTTTCTTGAACCAGAACGGTCGAGACCGGTTGCACGGCGGTTCCCTGCGCCACCAGGAAACGGCGCTCGCGGTCGAACTGGATCGAGGGAGCTTCAATAATATTGGCATCCTGCCACAGCCGGGCGTTTCCTTCATAGACCGCGACGGAGGGTGAGTTGTGCGCCGTCATAGTAGCTGCCGTCACGTGGATTGGCGAAGCCGACGCGAGCAGGGCGCCGCTCGGTTGCTCCTTGAGGTCGCTGTAGGTGCTCTTGACGTTCCCTTCGGCGAAAGCGTCGTCGGTGACGCGATTGATGCGAATCGTCTTCGCCGTTGTCGTCATGCCGCCGTCGGAGACGCGTGGACTTCCCGTGAGCAACAGAATTCTGTCGGCAGGAGTGTAGAGAGCCTTGTCCGCCCATGCCTGCGTACGTTTTTCGGGCGGCAGGCCATCGCTGTAGGCAACGTTTCCCTGCTGAATGAGCGATGCGAATCCGCCTTCGGGGAGGAAGTTGGCATCGAGAACTTGGCTCGTGCTGACGCGGTCAGGCACACCTGGGGCGATGCTGACGATTTTCGCATTAGGCTCTCCGTGGACGGAAGTTAACCGGCTCTGGCCCTCGGGGCTCTCGGCAAATTTCGCGTCGAAACGCGCGGCAGTGATGAGAGTGCGTTGGGTGGATTGGCCCTTCGAGGCATTCGGATTCTGTGCCGGCGAAATTGTGATTTGTGCAGCGCCAGAGGTTTCAGCGCGATCAAGGCGGCGTCCTTCGGCGAGGAAGAAGTCAATGATCGGCGCGGTGATATCCAAATCCTGGGATGGGCCGGCAGTCCCGCCGCTGGCCGAGGATTGACTCCCTCCGGAAGCGTGCTGCGCCAGGCGAACTCCATCGGAGGCGTGAACTTTCTGAAGCTGGTTTTGTCCCAGGAAATCCAGGACGGCGCGTCCGGCATCGGCCTGCATGGGTTGCGATCCCAAGCGTTCGACGTGGACATGGCCGGTCAGCGTGGCCGTGCGCAGCAGATTTTGTTCATCGGTGAGCAAGAGTTCCGCGTCATCGGCACGCGCGCGCATCTGGTCAGCCTGTTGTTGTCTAGTCTCCGCGCTCACATTGCCGTTGGCGACGACGCGCCGCACTTCATTCTCCGGTCCAAGGAAGAACGTCGCTTGTTCGGATTGCAGCGTTCCGCTCGCGCGCTCCATCCGCGGATGGTCCAAAACGACCTGATGAGGCTCGTGGCTGAAGGTGCCGTGGGTAGCGAAAAGATTGGCGGCATCCTGTCCGGTTAAAGTCACGTGAATCTGCGAAACCAGCGTGAGCGTTTTGCTCTTTGCCGAATAATTCACTCCGATGGCCCAGCCTGTGGCTTGTGGCGTTCGGAAATCAACCCGCGCCTCGGTGGAAGCGTCTCCGCTATCGCGGTTGAAAATCAGGTCGCTGGTCTTGAGATGAATCGGATTCTTGAGCTCCTTCGGAGTCGCCTGATCAGGCGCGGTCGAGCCCGTGGGATTGGCTTCCAGATCAATCTGCACCTCTCCCTTGGCAATGACGTTGCCGGATTTCGGATCGAAGGTGAAATCGTCGCCATAAATCTGGTCGAAGCGGGAGGTGTCGCGGCCGTAAAGGATGATGCTGACCTCGTGCAGATCGGCACGGCCATTGAGCTTGAACTCTTTAACGTCCTTGGCGCGGATAGTGAAGACAGTGCGCCCCGATTCGGATTTCGAAAACTGAAAGCCGCTCGCCGTCTGCTTAATGTCATAAGCGATTTTGCCGGGAAACCCTTTGAGCACGCTGCGCTGCCGGAGGCGCGCGTAGAGATACATGCCCGCGACCACCATGGTGAAGAGCACGGCGATGACAGCCAGCCAGCGGCGCAGGCGGTAGATGGGGAGCGGCATTCTGGGACTAGTTTAGTCCACGGCAAGGTTCCAAGGTCCGCTCAGGCTTCTAGCAACTCCTCGTTGGAGTGAGGACGCCAAAAATGTAGAACATACCCGAGTTCCAATTGTTCTGGACCGTGTTGAAGGGACCCTGGCCGCCAACGTAGGCAAAGCCATTCGCGACCGTCGGCACCGAAAACTTGCTGGCGGGGTACGTCATCGCATCGCCGGTGCAAAGGCTGCTGGAATATACCTGCGTCATTTCAATCGCTTTAAACGCGTACAGAGTTCCGACGGTAGTGCTTCCCTGTACGCTCCCGTCACCTTTGATGGCCCCGCTTCCGGGATCTTGGGCGCTTAGCCCAGAGGAAACCAGACACACCGCAGCGCCTGCGAAAGCTATTCGTAGTAGTAGCGGAGATTTGCTCATAGTTGCCCTCATTCAGTTTTTGGTCGCCCACCCACGGAAAGGGAAGCACACGATTAGAACTTGTAGATTCTTCCATCAGTTAAGCCTGATAGCCAAACATTTGCGCCGTCAAAAGCTATGCCCGTGACGTTGGTGCCGGGTATATCAAAAACAGCCACCGTAGCACCGTCCGAAGGCCGCAATTCATCTACCTGCGGCGCGCCGCCCACCCAGATGTGGCTGCCGTCGAACGCGATGCCATAAGGAGCCCCGCCAATCGTAAATGTCCCCAACGTGGCGCCGTCGCTGGCTCGCAGCTTGCTCACCGTTTCTCCCCGGTTGGCAATCCACATATTGGCCCCGTCGAAGGCTATCCCCAGCGGATCAAAGCCCACCGTAAAGGTGCCGAGCAGTTTGCCATCGCTCGCCCTCAGCTTGCTCACGGTGCCGTCGCCATAATTCGTAACCCAAACATTGCTGCCGTCGAAAGCTGTCGCCACCGGCGAACTCCCCACGGTGAAGACACCCAAATTCTTACCATCGCTCGCCCGCAGCTTCGTAACCGATCCATTGCCAGAGGTCGGCGAAGTCGGCACCCAGATGTCCGCCCCGTCAAAGGTCATCCAGAAAGGAGCACTCGGATTGCCGCTGCCAACGCTGAAAGTGCCTAAGATGGCGCCGTCACTGGCGCGCAGCTTAAACACATTGTTCGTTGCATTGTCGGAAACCCAAATATTTGCCCCATCGAAAGTCACGCCGATCGGCGAAAAGCCAACCTTGAAGGTCCCTAAGACGGTTCCATCGTTGGCGCGTACCTTGCTTACGGTTCCATCGCCAAAATTTGCCGTCCAGATGTTCGCTCCATCAAAAGCAACGCCGTACGGCTGACTTCCCACAGCAAAGCTTGTGGTTTGGTTTGCGTTGTACCAGCGGAGCAGGGCTATCCTCAGCGGGTTCTGCGCCGGCGGAGCGGCGTTCGCGGGAGCAGACAGCCAGTCTCCGGCTGTTTGTGCCGATACCGGCATGGCGAATAAAAGCGCACAGAAAACTAAAACCGCTCGAAAAGGAAGGGCCTGCGTAACTTTCATAGCTGGATCGGCCGGGCCCCGCTGAAATCGCGCAACTCCAGTTCCAGTCCGCCATACTCGGGATGGTCGTTGTGGCCTATGGTGAAGGCGATGTCGATGGTGTCTCCAGCCAGCAGCGGCGATTGTTGCAGGCGCTCTGCCATGTGCCAGCCTAGAGCGTCGAAGACCGTTCTCAGTTGCCGGTTCTCAGTTTTCAGTTCCTGAGACAAGAAATTTCCATTGGCTTTCAGCTTCAGTTTGATGTGTTTGTCTTTCAGAATTTTCGGCGGCGCGACTAGACCGACGTTGTGGGCGGAAAATGTGGGCTCGTGATTGCCCGTTCCGTATGGCTCAAGTAGACTCAGCATCTGAAACAGCTCGGGAGTGACCTCAGTCAAATCCAGTTCATCTTCCACATCGAGGACGGGATCGAAATCGGCTGCCGTGAGTCGTGTGCGGGCGAATGCGTCCAACTCGGCTCGCAATTGAGCGATGTTTGCCGAGGGCATGGCAAAACCGCAGGCGTGGGAGTGTCCGCCGTAGCGGGTAAAAAGTTTGCGGCTGGATTCGACCGCTTCGAGGAGATGAAATGGACGTATGGAGCGGCCGGAGCCGTGTGCCTCCTCGCCATCGCGCGAGATCACCATGGCCGGCCGGTGGTAGCGCTCGACGATGCGTGTGGCAGCAATGCCGATGACGCCGCGATGCCAGCCTTCCCCATCGACCACGATGCAGTAGGCCTCACAGAGCGCCGGATCACCTGCGATGCGTTCGTCGATCGAGCGCAGAATCCGGCGCTCTTCTTCCTGGCGTTCGGAATTGAGGCGATCCAGTTTCCCGGCAAGCAGCCGTGCACGATCGGGATCTTTCACGCTGAACAGCTCGATCACGTCGCGGGCGATATCCATCCGCCCGGCGGCGTTGATGCGCGGCGCGATGCGGAAGGCAACCTCCGTAGAGTTTGGCGCACGTTTATTAGAAATCTGCGCGACCTCGAGCAGGGCCTTCAGGCCGGGATTCACAGCCCGGCGTAGAGCATCGAGGCCCATACTCGCGAAGACGCGATTCTCGCCGGTCAGAGGGACAGCATCCGCGATGGTCGCGATGGCGACAACTTTCATGAACGACAACAACAAGCGTGTCTGATCTTTTTCGGGCAGGCGGCGCTGCATCAATCCTTGCGCGACTTTGAAAGCCACGCCCGCACCGCAGAGTTGTTTGTAGGGATACTCGCATCCGGCTTGATTGGGATTTACGACCGCGTGCGCCTTCGGAATTCCGTCAGCACCAGGCAAGTGATGGTCGGTGACGATGAGATCGACGCCGAGTCGATGCGCGGTTTCCGCCGGAGCGAAGGCGCGGATGCCCATGTCCACGCTGATGATGAGGCGAATGCCGGCGGCGGCGGCGCGTTCAATGACATCGTCGCGCATATCGTAGCCTTCGCGAATGCGGTGCGGGACGTGGAAGTCGGCGCTACCGCCGCACAGCTCGATGGCCGTTTTCAAAATGATCACAGCCATGGTGCCGTCGACATCATAATCGCCATAAATCAGGAGGGGATCTTTGCGTTCGATGGCCGCGTCGATTCGGTCCACGGCACAATTGAGGCCGCTCATCTGCCCAGGCAGATGCAGATGGTCGAGCGAAGGCGCGAGAAAGCGAGCAGCCGACTCGGCATCGGTCAATCCCCGCCGGAGGAGCAGGCGCGCCAAGGTGTGAAGAGAACCGGCGCTGCCGTTGGAGTTGAATCTCCGGTTCAACGCGCTCGTTGCAATGGGCAGGTCGCGGAGGCTGGCAGCCAGAGCTTGCACCTGCACTGAATCTTCAGGGGCCAGTTCCCAGCGGGCGTTGGCTCGCACGACTAGTTCTCGTCGTCCTGATCCGGTTCGTCGATGGGGATGCCGCCAAAATCCTCCGACATTTCCAGCAGGCGCTGGTAGCGGTCGTACCACTCGGTGCTCGACTCGCAAAGGAACATCGATCCCTGATACGCCCAGCCGAGCTGCAAGAATCCAACTTTGCCGACGTGAGCGCGCAACCAGCGAGCATCTTCCACGTCATCGCCGTCGCTGAACTCGGAGTGAGAAAGACGTTCCACCAACTCATCGAGTTCTTCGCGCTCGAGCTTCCAGGAGTGCATGGTGAGGAACGGTGCGCCTGCGCTTTTGGCGAGTTCGACAAAATCCTTCCAGCCGTCGGGATTGCCGCCCGTCTCCCACATGATGGACTGCACTTCGTCGTAATCCACGTAGCCGTGGAAACGGCTCATGCCATGGCCTTCGATGAAGGCAATCATGTCATCTTTTTGGACGGATAGGTCTTCTGGTGTGGGTGACATAGCGGATTCTGCTTACGAGAACATTGTAAGCTGTTTGGCCGGGAAGGTGCCAGCGAGGGCGAGGATTTGAAGCTCGATGGCAATTAAAGCTGACCCCAGCTTCCCCCCGTTGGGGATCGCTGGGGCAGCCTCTTAATCGGACTGTTCACAGGGTCTCAGGGCGAACTCATCGTTACGGAGTGCTGTGGTATGTGCAGGAGTTCGTACCTTGCGTCATTTCAGACTCGACTGCGGTAAGGCCATTCAGGGGATTCCCATGAGAATCCACGTAGTTTGAAGGCGGGACAGCAATTGTGCTGGCTGCGCCTTCATCACCGTCGCAATTCGTAACGGCGTTGATAAGCAGTCCGTGGGTTTGCGACGAGTTTGTGAAATTCTGGAAGAACAACTGTGCCTCGGGCGACGAGTTGTTCATCACCCCATCGTCCAAACCATCGGAGCTGTGGACGTTGGCGCAGAGCCACGAGGTAATGTTTGTCTTCGGATAGTTGAATGTTCCTATGGTCCCGTCCGAAATGCTCATCGCTTTCCACGCTGAATTCGCGGTGCCGCTGGTGCCCGAGGGGTTCGTGGAACGGCACGTTCCCCTGTCGTAGGCAGTGCTGTCTCCCGTCCAGGTGCGCATGCTCGAGAGCGCGTCCGTATACTTCGGAGCTTGGCTCCATGAGGCGGGACTGTTATATGTACTGGACCCAAGTTGACCGGAAGGGCAGACCTGAAGCTGAGTCGACTGGTTCTATGCAGCCCTCCTCGATATCGCCCATCGGAGGGCCGGAAACCATCGTTACCTTGTCGATGTTGGCGTAAAGCCCATACCAGGCAAGCGCATATGCGGCAGCGGATGCCCCGGCACTCGTACCGTGTAAGCACATGCCCGCATTCGAATTCGCGGTATGTAGCGCACTGTAGAGATTTCCAACTACCCACGCGATGAAAGTGGCAGGACGACAAGCGGCGAGCCCGATGCTTCCGCCAGCACCTGTGCTGGATTCATCTTCCCAATCAGAATCCCATTTCGTCTGCACGACCTGATAGTTGGCATTGTAATAAGCACTCGCTATCGTCCCTTCATTCCCTGGGAACGCTTCGGGCGTCGTACCGCCGCTGTGGCTGAAGATCACAATGGTCCCGTTAGCAGGCGACGGAGTCTTGTATCCAAACGTTATACCTAACGGGGCCGAACCATTCGACCCTGGACAAGTTACCGTCGCATGCTGGCACGTCACGCCGCTGAGCCAGCCGTCGGAGATAGGGCAACCGCTTGCGGGAGTTCCGCTGTCGACGGAGACGGTACCGGTGGGAAGTGGACCGGATTGGGCGGCAACATTCGCACATAATAACAGGCCGAAAAGCGTAATCATGGCACAAAGGACAGGCTTACGGCTGATCATCGATTTTCTCCTAGGTGAGGGTCTACGAGTCGTTCGACTCGGTCCGACAAGCTTACATTCGGGCCGCTTTTGCCGAGAAAAAAGTTTCGTTACGAAACACGAACAAAGTATTTCGGGTCACACATTTCAGTGATAATTTAGCTGACTGAACGAAGTTTTGAGGAGAGGTAATCCCATGATTCTCGACAGATGTGTTGGACGGTCTTTGCTGTTCCTGGTCGCAATTGCCGGCTTCATTCGGTTCGCGAACGCTCAATTCGAGACTCGTGGGAATTTCGAGGCCGAAACCTACCCCTACGCAGTGGCGGTCGGAGATTTTTAATCACGATGGAAAGCTCGACCTTGCGGTCGCGTCGGCCTGCTGCCCAAGCGGTGGAGTTTCGGTTCTGTTGGGCAATGGCGATGGCACATTCCGGGCAGGCGTGAACTATGTCGCAGGTGTTTCGCCCGAATCGCTCGTAGCCGTCGATTTGAACCACGACGGCAACTTAGATCTTGCGGTGGTATCGCAGGCTAGCTATGTCGCGGTGCTGTTAGGCAACGGCGATGGCACCTTTCAGAACGCCACCGAGAGCCCCGCGGTGCCCGTTGGCGAACGATACGTCGCAACTGGCGACTTCAACCAAGACGGCAAGATAGACTTAGTCATGCGCGCAGACGGGAATGCGATCACCGTACTGCTGGGCAATGGTGACGGCACTTTCCAGAATGCGTTGACCACATACGCTCCATTTAGTGTGGAAACCGTTGGAGTCGGCGATGTTAATGGCGACGGAAAACTGGATCTGGTGACAGGCGGAACTTTTGGCAGTAGCAGTACTCTGAACCTATGGCTGGGCAATGGCGATGGGACATTCGATTACGGCGAGACCTACCAGGACAGCGAATTCCCTACCTCGATTGTGCTAGCCGACTTTAATCGTGACGGCAAACTCGATCTGGGAGTGATCAACCTCGGGGATATCCAAGTAATGCTAGGCAATGGCGATGGCACTTTTCAGTCGGTTTCGTTCGAATACACGATGGGGGAGAACGACTGGGGCGTTGCAGCGGACCTGAATGGGGACGGCAAACTGGATTTGGCTGTCGCAGCCGATTTTCCTCCGTCCGGCGTGCACGTTTTTTCCGGAAACGGCGATGGCACTTTTGGCGCGCCCACTTTTTACCAGGCTGGGCTAAACCCGGTGCAAATCGCGGTGGGTGACTTCAATGGCGACGGCAAGAAAGACCTGGCGGTGCCGGACCATGATTCGAACGATGTCATCGTTCTGTTGAATACCGGCACGGTCGCGTTTTCTCCAGCGAATGCAATTGTCTTCAAGAAACAAGCGGTCGGAACAAAAAGTCCGGTCCGGGAAGTAACGCTGACCAATACGGCGAAAACTGCACTCAAGATTTCATCCATTAAAGCGAGCGCGCAATTCGGCATGACAACAACCTGTCATGCGAACGTGGCGGCGGGAGCGAACTGTACCATCAGCGTTGTGTTTATGCCGAAATCGCAGGGAACGATATCGGGCACAATCACGATCAACGACAATGACTCGTCGAAGCCGATGGTCATCGAACTCACTGGGACTGGAAGCTAAGGGTACCCAAAACAACCTCCCCAAAACATCGCTCCACTCCCAGAGTGCCGTGTTACACTTTTAGTTTCAAAACGAAACCCCTGCTGATAACAGGACATTCTACCCGCACATGCTGCTTTCCAAGGAATATGTGGGCTACCTGGCCCGCGAAATTGCCAAGAAATTGATTGCCGGCAAGGCTATCGAAACCAGCGCCGTGCCCAAAGTCACGGAGCGCGTGCACGCGGCCTTGCTCGATGAACTCACGCTCGAAGACCGCATCAATGACGAAGTGCGCGTCATCCTAGAAGCCTATTCCGACGAGATGAACAAGACCGGCGCCAACTACCAGGAGATGTTCCGCAAAGTGAAGAGCGAACTGGTGCGCAAGTACAAGGCGGTGCTGTGAGACTGAGCCGCGACAAAGTGAACGTGCTGGCGCGTGCCGTAGCCGATGCGCTGAAGACGATGGATGAAGTCGATTTCATCGAAGACCCGAATACCATCCGCCAGGAAACCCGCAAGATTCTCGAAGAACTTCTGAACCACGAAGAGAGAATCGATCAAGCCGCCCGGCTGAAGATCGAGAGTCAGAAGCGCACCATTCTCGAGGGCTCGCAGGAGTGGGACATTCTTTACCGCAAGTATTACAACGAGGAAGTGAAGAAGCTGGGGATCTGACGTCCGTCCGCGCGAAAAATAGTCGCGCCTGAAGTTGCCCCGTAAGCGCGACATTCCGATATCTGAAACCAGGCTGACCTAGCGCATGCCATTGGCCAACCGCGCGCTGCCAGGACTTCTCCGCAACAACAGCATGGCAGAAGCTCCAATCGACGGCCCTGGAACCAGCATAAGAAATGCCCAGCGCCAGGAACCCAGGAAATCAGCCATTCGAGGCATCAGCCAAATCGCCACTACCGTGAGAGCAAACCCCAGACCGAGCTGAACGGATAGAGCAGTTCCGACAAAGCGCTGGTCAGCGAGCTCGGTAACCATTGCGGAAAACTGTGCGGAGTCACCGATAACAGAAACACCCCAAATCACGAGGATGGTGATGAATAGCCAAGGCGGCCCGTTAAAGGCAAAGCCGATCAGGAGGGCGCAGGCTCCGGAAACTATCATCATCCCCGCGGTAGTCAAAGTGCGTCCGATACGATCTGACAGAATCCCACCCATGGTGCAGCCGAACGCTCCCGTCCCGATGGCCACGAAGGTGAGGAGAGAAGCCCGCCCAACCAACCACATGTGCTGGGATGCCAGGGCTTCGTTCACGTATACGAGAAGCCACGCCCACATTGCGTAGAGCTCCCACATGTGGCCGAAATAGCCGAGATTTGCCAGGAGGAGATTTCGATCGCGAAATACCGCACCCGCCTGCCGGGGATCGAAGAGCGCGCGCCTGAAAGGATAAGGCCCCTCGCGGGCGAAGAACAAAAAGAGGACCGCTCCAACTGAGGTCGCAAGAGTAGACATTTCCACGACGAAGCGCCAATCCACGGCACCCGAAAGGCTGCGAAAAAGATGCGGCATGGACGACCCGAGGGTCAGCGCACCGACTACCGTCCCGAGCGCAAGTCCGCGATCACGATTGAACCAAGTGGATACAAGCTTAAGCGCTGGTGGATAGACACCGGCCAAAGCAAATCCTGTGACTACTCGGGCAGCAACCGTGCCAATCGGACCATGCTGCAGCAGTAGGAACACATTCGCCGTCGCCGCCAACAGGGCAGATAGCGCCATCAGTTTGTTGAGACGGACAATGTCGGGAAGGTTAACCAGGCTGGCGGCCAAGGCGCCACAAACGAAACCTATCTGCACGCCATTCGTTAGCCACGAGAGGATGAACGGCGAAAGATGCCATTCGCGTTTTAGTTCGGGCGTGATCGCGGTCGCCGAAAACCACGTCGTCAGTGAGAGCACAACTGCAATTGAGAGTAGCCCTAAAACCCGCCAGCGCGAGGCCTCTGCGTCGGTGTGCGATGAATCCGATGCACAAGCACTCGACGTTGTGGGCATTTTGGTTTCAGTAACCGCGGAACGCAAGCGCGACTTTCCGTTTCAGTGTACTTGATAGACAAGATTTCGGTGGGCACTGCTTGCGCCGGACAAAATGCCGTGCTGCTGAGAGAAATAATTCTCTCACGAGACATAGAGCCCGCGGCAGAAAGAAATCATGAGGCGAGGCACGGCGAGTGTAACAATATTGGGCGCGCTTGCTAAAAAACGCCCCGCGCACTTCGCACGGGGCCAGTTCGCCAGGGGGATTCTGTGAACGTTTAGGCTGCCTCGCGGCGGCGCTGGATGGTTTGCAGCGTTTGGCGATACTTCTGTGCATTGCCGACGATCTTGCGCTGGGGCAGGCTGTTGACCCACAAGTCCCGAGGAATGTTGCGCCGTTCCCGCCGCGTACCCACGGGGCCCCGGCTCAGGACGTTGTTGGGACGCTTCTCCGCCGTAGCCTGCTGCCAGCCGCTTCCCGAGCTCACGTTGAAGGTCCCAATGTAACCTCCCGCTAGCAGCTGAAGAGGACTTTGAATTTTGTTCATGCGATCAAACTGAGTGGAGCCCTCGGCGCGGAAACTTTCGAACCATGAGGGATAAACGAAATCAGATACCAGGATATTGTCGATCTGGTAGCCGAGGCTGTCGTCTTCACAGGCGTCACAAACCTCATAGGCATAGAGCATTCCCGCAGTGTTGCTATTCTGCACGAAGACGGTGAGATTGATGTTGGGGTCGCCCAGCATTTCGAGCAGCTCATGGCTGGCGGTAATCGTCCACGAAGTACCCGCCTTTAGATCGCTGGCGGCGAAAACTTTGCCGACGGGAAGACCTTCAGTGCTGAGGTCGTGATAGCCCAGGGCGTTGGCCTGGTCGGAATCGTCAAGCAGAACGAGCCACCAGCTTCCGTTCGCGGGTTGCGCGCCCCTGGCGACGACGGTAAGTTCGGCGTCCGTACCCCAGACCGGACGAAAGTCATTCGTAACTTGCTTCTGCAGTGCGGCGACGGCCGGCGTTACATCCGCGTCGGCCAGCACCGTGCTCTCGTTGATGATTGAGATTTGAATAGTAGGGGTTTGTGCGTGCAAAGTTGGCGGCATATCGCTTATCTCCTGGGAAACATTTTCGGAGAACGCGCAGTTTTAAGGTTGCGTGACTCTGTGATGAAAAGCTTATACGCTGTGAGAAAGAGTCGAGCGTCTTGGCAAGGAAAAAAGTGGGGTTGAATCCCAGAATGGAACTGGCGCTTCGCGATTCATCGTTGATGTAAATTTTGAAATAGCTTCTAACCCTGATGCTCATATCTTCTGAAATCACGTCGAGCGTGATGCAATCCGCGCGGGATGCGGGTTTCGAACTCGCGGGCATCGCTCCGATCGGAACCTCCCCGGAGCTGGAATATTTTCCGCGGTGGATTGCTGAAGGATATGCGGGCAAGATGAAGTATCTCGAGGGACGCGACGAGCACGGCCGCTTAAAACGCGCAGCGCTGGCGAACGTGGCCCCATGGGCCCGCAGCGTCGTGGTCTGCGCTATCAACTACAACACTGCGCAACCCTATTCGACTGAGGTTACGGACAAGACGCACGGGTGGATCTCCCGCTATGCCTGGGGCCGGCAGGACTACCACGACTCGGTGATGCCGCGGCTGCGAAAAGTGGAAGGGGCGCTGAAAGCGGCGTGCGGAGGCGATGAACTCATCACTCGCTGTTACGTCGACACGGGTCCGATTGTTGAGCGCGTGGTCGCGAAGTATGCGGGCATCGGATGGATCGGGAAGAACACATGCATCATTAACCAGAAGCTAGGATCGTGGCTCTTCCTTGGCGTGATCCTTACTTCGCTTGACCTGACGCCCAGCCTCCCAGCACCTGATCGCTGTGGCACTTGCACGCGCTGCATTGATGCTTGTCCCACCGATGCATTGATCGCTCCTTATCGTTTGGATTCGAACAAATGCATCTCGTATCTCACGATTGAAAAGCGTGGAGCGATTCCTGAGGAACTTCGCGCTGGCATGGGGCGGCACGTTTTTGGCTGCGACATCTGCCAGGATGTTTGTCCGTGGAACCGTAAAGCTCCGGTGACGGACGCTGCTGAGTTTCAGCCGCGAGCGGAGTTGGTGAATCCTGCGCTAGACTGGCTGGCGGAGATGAGCGCCGAAGAATTTCGCGGCACGTTTCGCCAATCGCCGGTGAAGCGAGCGAAGCGGGCTGGCATACGGCGAAAAGCGGTCATCGCCATGGGCAACAGCGGGGATGCGAAGTTCCTTCCTTTGCTCGACAGGCTGGGCGCGGACGAGGACGAAGTGATCGCCGAGAGCGCCGCCTGGGCTCGCCGAAAACTAACTTCTCTGGAGTGAAACGAGATGCCTCGGCTCACTGCAACTTCGCGT
>Ga0210393_10002051_pt1 | contig 16769 bp, 15 predicted proteins | sample IncBWC27OmetaG_FD_160068 | JGI IMG/M metagenome (GOLD analysis project Ga0210393, IMG submission 160068) | Forest soil microbial communities from Barre Woods Harvard Forest LTER site, Petersham, Massachusetts, United States - Inc-BW-C-27-O ... | reverse complement strand
CCGCGCGATATTGAGTCTCCTGGTCTCGTCACAGCAGTCGGTTGGAGAGATCGAGAGTCAGCTTCGTATGACCCAGCCGACCGTGTCAAAGCACCTGCGCGTGCTGCGCGAGGCCGGCTTCGTGGAGTCCACGGTGGACGCACAGCGCCGTCTCTACCGGTTGAGACCTGAACCATTGCAGCAGGTCGATGCATGGCTGGATCAATTCCGCCGGTTCTGGTCCGCTCACGTGGATGCTCTCGAACGCCACCTCGACCGCATGGAGCAGTCAACACCATCGAAACGGAAAACGAAGAAAAGAGGACGCGGCCCAAACCGCGATCGAGACAAAGGAGAAACGAAATGAAAATTAAGATCACGAGCGTATACGTGGACGATCACGACAAGGCCCTGCGCTTCTATACGGAGGTGCTGGGCTTTGCCAAGAAGTCCGATTTCAGTAACGGCCCATATCGCTGGCTGACCGTAACTTCGCCGGAGGAGCCCGAGGGGACTGAACTGCAGCTGGCACTGAACAACAACCCCGCGGCCAAAGCGTACCAGCAGGCGCTATTTCAACAGAGCCAGCCCGCGTCCATGTTCTTCACTGACGACGTCAAGCGCGACTACGAGCGGATCAAGGCCCGCGGCGCCGAGTTCACCATGCCGCCCACCGAGGTGACCGGCTCGACCATTGCGATGCTGAACGACACCTGCGGCAACCTCATTCAGCTCACCCAGCTGGCGAAGTATTCACACTAAGGAGAAGAAGGTGAGCTATCGCGAGCAGCACACGCCGGGTCCGGCAAGCGGCGCGCAGATACGAAAGGACGGGGAGAAGTGGACGCTCATTCTCGTCAGAGAACTGCGCCATGCGCCGGAAAAAGTCTGGCTGGCGCTTACCGACCCGGCGCATCTGCGCGAGTGGGCTCCGTTCGACGCCGACGGCAACCTGGGCACGCTTGGAACCACGGTGAAGCTCACCACGGTGGGTGCACCCGCGCCGCGTGTTACCGAAACAACCGTTACGCGTGCCGACGCTCCTGAGGTGCTCGAGTACAAATGGGGTGGCTTCGACATGCGATGGCAACTCGAGCCCCTTGGTAGCGGCACGCGGCTAACGCTGTGGACCAACATCGGCCACCGTTTCATCGCCATGGGTGCTGCCGGGTGGCACATTTGCTTCGATGTACTGGATCACCTTCTCAGCGGGACCCCGATCGGCCGCATGGTTGGTCCCGAAGCCATGAAGTTCGGCGGCTGGCAGCAGCTGAACGCGGAGTACGCCAAGCAGTTCGGCGTTGAAACGCCCAACTGGCCGCCGAAGGCAACGCCAGAGTCGTGAATCGGGGGAATCGAGAAACAATGCACCGACCATTGAAGAGCAATAGAAAGGAGTTGTCACGAGAACAATCTGAACAACTACTGCGAAAATTGAAAGTCCGCTTTGAGAAGAACACGAACCGCCATAAAGGTCTTGAATGGATTCAAGCACAAGCAAAGCTGCACGCCAATGCTGAAAAACTGTGGTCACTCGGTGAAATGGAACGAACTGGCGGTGAGCCGGACGTCGTTGGGCATAACGAAAAGACGGATGAGTATATTTTCTATGATTGCTCGGCGGAGAGTCCTAATGGCCGCAGAAGTGTTTGTTACGACCGTGATGCGCTGGAGTCAAGGAAAGAAGATAAGCCAAAAGATAGCGCTGTTGATATGGCATGTGCCATGGGCATTGAGCTCTTGACCGAAGAAGAATATCGAGAGTTGCAGAAACTTGGACATTTCGACACGAAAACATCGAGCTGGGTGAAAACGCCTTCTGATATCCGAAAACTCGGCGGCGCCATCTTTTGCGATCGCCGCTTCAACACTGTTTTTGTGTATCACAACGGTGCGGAAGCTTACTTTGCCGCCAGGGGATTCCGCGGTTCGCTAAGGGTCTAGCTCGAGCATTCATGTTTTACACGTGGGTATCACCCACAAAAGGAGGACAAAGCAATCATGAAAGAGGCCACCAAACGTTCGATTTTTCGATGGATTCACATGATCTTTGGCATTCCGATACTCGGTTACATTTATGATTCACCTTCGGACACTCCAAACTATGCCTCCTCTGTTCGGTATGTCATTCTTCCCGTCTTGCTCCTTTCGGGGCTGTGGATGTGGAAGGGCCATGTCGTTCGGCGGCTTTTTTCGAAGAGTTCGGCACCGCCGATGGCCTACCCCGGCAAGTCTCGGCCATAACAAGCTCTAACTTATCGAGCTCTGTGATTCCGAATCGAACCGTAGGACAGGCCGTTGTTTTCTCTTGACGGCCAGTAAACCGTTTGTCTTACAATCGCGCCATGTCACGAAGAGTCATCCTTGGATTCGGAATCAGCCTTGACGGTTATATTGCGCGGCGCAATGGCGGCCTCGATTTTCTGGTCATCGACAAAGAAGGTGAAGCCGTGATGGCCGACTTTTTCTCCAAGGTTGATACCACCATCATGGGCCGCAAGACCGCGGCAGGTTGGGTGAAAATGCGCGAGAGCGGAGAGATCCCCGAGACCCCGGGCATGGCGAATTACGTAATCTCTCGGCGATGGAAGCCGGGCAAACGCGAGGGTTTTGAAGTGGTGAGCGGATCTCTGAAAGCCTTGGTGAGCAAGCTAAAACGCCGCCCGGGGAAAGACATCTACCTGGGAGGCGGGGGCGAATTGGCCCGCAGTTTCCTACGAGAGGATTTGGTGGACGAGCTCTTCATCGGACTCGGTCCCATACTTCTAGGCGATGGCATCCCCGGGTTTCCGGGTAAGTTTCCGCAGCGCGACTTCCAACTGACGGAATGCAAGTCCTACTCGAATGGATCGGTCGGGCTACGCTATGAACGGAAGCGGAGTAATATCCAATGAATCCTTCGGAACGCATTGACGAGCTGATCGCAGGACTCACCGACTGGCGTGGCAAGACGCTCGCCAGCATCCGGAAGAGTATCCTGGAAGCTGACCGCGAGATCATAGAGGAATGGAAGTGGATGGGCAGCCCCGTGTGGTCTCGCGACGGAATGATCGCGGTCGGCAACGCCCACAAAGATAAGGTGAAGTTGACCTTTTCCCACGGGGCGAACATCCCTGATCCTGACAAGCTCTTCAACGCGGGCCTCGGAGGCAACACGTGGCGCGCCATCGATCTTTTCGAGGGCGATAAGCTGAATGCGCGTGCTCTAAAAAATCTAATCCGTGCCGCCATCGATTACAATCAGCTCAAATTGAAGAAAAAACCGCCTGCGCGCACGCGATCGAAAGCACCCAAAAGCAAGAAGCGCTGAAACGACAGCTTTTTCTCGCTAGCTCTTTTTGTGGGAGCGCCTAACAAAACAGTTAACATCCCGTTCTCCGGATTCCGAAGTGCCCCGCTGTCTGGTGGACCACCCTCGGCAGAGGGTCTGGGCGTATAATTTCCGAATGAAATCACCAGTTAGCGTTCGTAGATTTTTCGCATATGTTGTGCTTGCCTGTTGGATCGGCGTGACATTGCTTTCGGTCGGCGATTCGATAGCGGACGAATACGCCACTGCCATTGCCGCTCGCGAGACAATTGCTCACGCGAGACCAGAGGCCAACAACGTCGCGCAAGCGGAAGCTGACGTCAAAGCAAGCCAAGACTTGCTTGATTTCGAAACTAATCGTCGGCTTGAAGCTATGTGGGGACTTAGAATATGGCTTGTTCTGACGTTGTTCGGAGCGGCTTTGTTTGCGGAACGGAGTGACGCGTCGAGTCGAGTAACACGCCTCTCCCAAGCCGTGCCGGTTAATCTTCAAGCTGCTCGCGGAGTCTGTCCGCAAGCAGCCAGTATGGCTCGACCATCGTCTTCCAGAAAAGACCTCGCACTGACGTGTCTCGGATCGTGTCCAGGAACTTCAAGTTAGACGCGACAATGTTGTCGAGTCGCCGCACTTCTGATCGTGTGTTCACACCCACCTCTGGAAATAGATTAGATTCGGCAAATCTGCGGTGGCCCCAGGGAAATGCTTGGCGGCTGAATAATTCTAGCACGGTATCAAACAGGCCATCCGAAGCATCCTGAGATCAGGCGCGTGGCCGCTCCTTGCTCCAATGCGTCGCTTCAGGATCAGGCTACAAATTCGAGGGGGGCCGCGGGTCTCTTCTTGGCAATGGTGAGGAGACGGAGCGCAGCGCTCTGCGTCGGCGCACGCCTCGCTCCCAGCTTCTGCTTTCCCGGTTCCGCTCTTACACCATCGGGTTCCCTCTGATAAAGCAGCCGCTCGCTTTGGAAGCAGCAGCCCTCGCTTTTGGATGCCCCAAAAAATGGGGCAGAAAAAGGAGACATTTTTCATGTCCTACTTATATGTTAAGTGGAGTAGGTCGGGGCTGCAGTTCGCCCGCTGACGTTCGCGCCATTAGAGCATAGCTGCGTTTCGATCGCCACTCCTGGAACGCAGGCCTGCGACGCCGTAGGCGGCGCGCTTAGGCCGAAGTGGAGGGAGTGGCCAGCACGGCGCGGGCTATGGCACGATGACGACTCGAGAGCGTTGCGCGCGCTCCCAAGCATTCTCGATTTCAGCAAGGGGAACTTGCTCTGTCTCGATGCACAGTTTGCCGCTGGCGCCCTGTCCCATAATCTGTTGGAACGCTTCCACAAGGATATTAGGCGGAGGAATGCCAGCAGTCCCGAGGATCGTCAGCGCTGTACTGCGCAGCACGGCGGCGGGAAGTGAGATCGTCGGCCCCGCAGATTCGCCCACTTGAACAAGCCGAGTCTCCGTTTCCACAGCAGCAAATTCGGCACGCGTGATGGCGGCGAGAAGCGCCTCAGTCGGGCGGCCCCAGACGTAATCAATGATGACCTGGAAGCCCGTAGCGCCCGCTTCTCTCGCGAACGATTCCGTAAGACCCTCCTGCTGATCATCCAAGCGAATGGTCGCATTGGCGCCGAGTTTGTGCAGCGCACTCAATGCCTGTTCATTGCGTCCCGCGGCGATCACACGTCCGGCACCAAGGAGTTTGGCTATTTGCACGGCAAGCCTTCCAGTGACTCCGGTCGCGCCGAGGATCAACACCGTTTCGCCGGTGACGAGCTTTGCGCGATAGTTGAGCGAGAGCCAGGCGGACACGCCAGGATTGGGCAGGGCCGCTGCAACTTCGTCCGCCACACCCTCGGGTACTGGGAAGCACTGCGATCGGCGGACTACAGTGCGCTGTGCCATCGCACCGTATGGTCGGCGAGGTCCGCCGAAGAACACCCGGGTTCCATCGTCGAGAACTCCAACTCCATCAATGCCGCACACGACGGGCAGTTCGCGGGGGCTGGAATAGTGCGAGCCACCAGCTATCTGTTTGTCGACAGGTTTTAGCGCCGCGGCGCGGACGTGCACGATCACTTCGTTTTCGCCCGGATCGGGATCAGGGAACTGCTCGAACCGAGGAGGTTTCCCAAGCGCGTGTAGTACGGCGGCGTTCATCGGTGCCTTCCTTGGCCTTGCCACTGCATTATGCCATCGATCACCGATTGGAGACGACGATGACGATAACGGCTGCCCCATCGCGGCGCGACACTCACTCTCACGGGCCCTTCGCAACCAGAGTATCACCCGATTTGGGTAAGGGCGCCTCGCGATGGCATGTGACGTTTGAATCGTCTTTTTCCATCGTGATTCCCGATGTGCTCCGTCTCGTACCATTTTCCTGATCGATGAGCACTTCGATCGCACGAAGACTCCGTCCAAAGTAACCTGCGTCCGAATACGACTTCGTCAGCTTCGTTGGACGCGAGTCGCAATTGTGGGGGGCGGCATTTTTCTCTTTACTTCCAGATTCATTTATGGTACTATTCGTAACAGGTAAATTTGTCAGTCACTTCCGTTCGTTCCTGAGATCAAATCCGTCAGAAACTAGATTCGCACCCGTCGCCCGCATGTAAATCCTTTAGTTGCCGTGGGATGCGCACTCTTTTGCGCGGCTCAATGTTCTGATTTGCGATAAATATATTTGGAATGTGTAGCTTGGCAGGATTTTGCGGCCTGAAAGAGCTCTTTTTGCAGCATACTCATTCAAATCAATAGCTTACGCACTCTTTCTTACTACGGCCGCACGTTAAATCACCTGATTACAATAGCTTGCGCACTCTTTTGCTGCTGACGGGGGTGCAGGGCCAAAAAAGCGAAACTAGGGCGAAAGTGGAACCGAACTGCCAAACTCCTAAGCCGATGCAAGCTTCCCATCAGTTGACCCATGGTCAGACCATGGTCAAACCATCTACCCCCGACTACCGCGTCGAAACCACCATCTCATGCTCGTGGTCATCCACCGTGACCGCCACACGCTCCTGCGTCGCCTTCTCTACAAAAAATCGGTAATAGCCATACACCAGGTACATCGCCGGCACCAGGAAAAGCGACGCAACCCAGCCGGTTGTTCGGCTCGAAACTGCAATCAACCCCGCAAGCACCGCTCCCAACAAATAATACGGGAACGACCATCCATTGCATTCCCGCCAAACCGTCAGGAATGACTTTCGCTCCACCAACGCAATCACCCCAGAAACCAGGCCGGTATCGGCCACAAAGAAGATGCACGCCGCCGGAACCAGCAAAAGAATCAGCGAGTTGGAGCCGAAGGCCCTCAGCAATCCGTGCCCGCCAAACCACCCCGCGCTTGCGCTCGCAGACAACGCCGCCACATTGAAAGCCACCTGCACCGGCAACGGATTCTTCTTCACCCGCCAAAAACTCTGCACCACGGCCGCGGCCGACGCCAGGACTACGGTCTCGGAGAAACTGAACGCCGAAATCCCTATAAGAATGAAGAGAAAGCTTCCGGAAATAGATCCCGTAATTCCAGGCAGCTTCACTTTCCAGGTCGACGCAACCAAGCCCAACACGAGATAAATAACAAATCTGGCGGGATCCGCGGAACTCCAAAATATCAATCCGGCAAGCAGCAGGCCCAATCCCAGCGTGGTCACGCAAGCGATATAGGCTTTTGCCAAAGTGCTCATCGGGCGATTTCCAATTCTCCTCTCGCAGAGTTACTGAGAGTCCCCGACGGATCCGTCCGTCAAACTCTGAGACGCGGAAGCGCCCCAGATCACGCTATTGCCCCAAATGACGCTGAAGCCGGCATTTACGGAGTTGCCCCACACGACCGAGTTGCCCCATATAACCGACTGGCCAGTTATCGAGTCATTACCCCAAATTACGGAGTTGCCCCAGACGACGGCGTTGCCCCAAATCACCGAATTGCCCCAGATGACCGAGTTGCCGAGGATCGTCAGATCGACGTTGCCATTGGCGGAATCGAGAACGACTTGCGGCGACATGGCCACGCCAGATCCGGAAGGAGCCAGATCCGAATTTGAAAGAGCGGCGGCGATATCCAATTCGCCCGAACCCATGGTGAAAATATCCGACTGGGAAGAATACGAAGTTCCGTTGTCGCCCTGCGATGATGTATAGGTCTGATAACCCTTGTACGCGGACTTCATCAAGCGGGCTTTGATCTGATCGGGGGTGAGGTTGGGATTCGCTTGCAGCAAGAGGGCAACCGCGCCGCTCACAACGGGAGTGGCCATGCTGGTGCCGCTCAGTTTGAAATACGACGGCGAACCCATACCGCTGCCGCAATAAGACTGGGACGAGTTGCAGGGATAAACATCATTTTGCGGATACGCCGCGGCCAGCGTGCTTCCAGAATCGATCAGCGAAGTAATGTGGTTTCCCGGAGCGACGATATCGGGCTTCACGATATGGTCGAGCAGCGTGGGACCCTTGGAACTGTAGCTGGCGATCTGTTCGCTGGCTTCCGTGTACGGATAGTGAACGCTCGTCGCGCCCACGGTGATGACGTAGGGATCGTTTCCGGGAACGCCGATGGTTCCGTATCCGTTCGTGCCCATCGAATTGTCGCGGCCGGAATTTCCCGCCGCCACCACCACCACAATGCCTGCATTCCAGGCTGCTTCCACCGCCTGGCAGAGAGGATCTTGCGTGTACGACTCAAATACCGGTCGGCCAAGAGAAAGATTGATGACCCGGATGTTGTAGGTGTTCTTCAGCTGAATGGCGCGCTGAATTCCGGCGATGACTGTGCTGTCCGTGCCTGCGCCGCTATGATCCAGGACGCGAAGATTGACGATATTTACGTTGGGGGCGATGCCTTGATACTCGCCGGGATAGCCGTTAACGGAACTGGCGCCGTTGCCGCCCAAAATACCGGCCACGTGAGTTCCATGTCCGTAGCCGTCCCCGGCGTACGAATTTCCGGGTACAAAGCTCTGACTATAAACAACGCGAGAGCCGCTTTGATTGGCAGTGTGCAGGTCAGGATGATCGCTGATGCCGCTGTCGATGACCGCGATCGTAATGCCGGTACCGTCCCAGCCCAGGTTGTGCGCGATGTTCGCGTTAACCGCAGTGGCCGTATGGTCCAGCATTCCCTTGATCGGGCGGTCCGGCGAGATGTAAACCACTTGAGGATTTTTGGCGATCTGCTGGAGCGCGCTTGCGGGGACCGAGTAAAGCGCGCCCTTCACTAGATTCAAATCCGCGGAATGCGTGCCGCCCTGGTCGGTTACCAGCTGATGATTTGCATCGGAAGGACCGTCGGCATATTGCACGATCACGTTGACGTTCGAACCGGAAGGCAAGTTCTGAAGATCTTGAGAAATCTTTTGCTGCGTCCCGGCAGGCGCATTGCCGCCGGCATTTAACGCCGAGTCCGATGCGTTCTGCCCGGAGAAGTCGCGCACGATGGAGACAACGTTCGCGTCTTTGGCAATTTCGTCCAACGCGCTGGCGGTCACACTGAACGATTCCGTGGTCTTGTTCGAGGAATCCGCCGAGTTGGCCGCGACAGGAGGATTTTTCAGTTCGCCGCCGAGGCTTTGAATTTTCTGGTGCTCTTCATCGGAAGGCGGCTTTTTGAAATGAATCAGGACGCTAACCGTCGAGGCCGGATCGGCAGCCTTCAAGGTCTCCGAGATTTTTTCGCTACTGGCAAAAATGGGATTCGCGAAGAGAAGCGCGCAAAGCAGGAGCAAACCAATGAGTGTGCCCCAACCAGCTCCGCGCAGGGAGAGCCGAGGACTTGAATTCACAGTCGCCGCACCGTTCTTTGCCAACGTCGATCTCCTAAACTCTTCCCGGTCCCAGGGCCACAAAGTCGCCGCCAGTGAAGCTCAAACGATAAGACGAGTTTCCAACGTGGGAAAGATATGCAACCCGCCTGCCAGGACCTAGAAGGCAGCTAAATTACTGCAATAGAAAGAGTTAACGGAATGGGGCGCCACTGGCCAAAGGGACAACTTGTCCTGGCGGCCAGGGCCTGCGCACCGCTGGAATGGCTAAGCTGTTTTTTTTCTTAAGATTAGGGAATGTGGCCAACTTGTCACCCGGAGGCCAACCCGCCGCTTCTCGAAGTGGAGCGCAACTCATTCATAAATAAAACTTTAGAGTGCTGGGTGGACGAATCGTCGGAGCCGCCAAAAGAAGGGCACAGTCGGCGAGCTAATCTAACCGGGTGAAGGTGATGGAGTCGCTTAGCAAGCAGCGAGAGCGGAACTACCCTGGACTGCGTAGGATTTCAGTTTGCGGCTCAGGGTGCGGCGTGAGATTCCCAGCGATTCCGCTGCTTTAGCCTGCTGTCCGCCATTGCGATCCAAGGCTTGCAGAATCATGCGGCGTTCGACTTCCTCGAGGGTGCCATCCGCCGCCGTCGAGTTCGTAACCGAGCCGGCCACAAATCCGTCGGGAAGATTTTTGAGTTCGATGCAGCCATCCGAAGCGAAAATTGCGGCGCGAATCACCACGTTTCGCAGCTCCCGAACATTTCCGGTCCAGGAGTGAGCGAGCAGGGCCGCGCAGGCCTCGGGAGAAAACCGCAATGCACAGCCATGCTGCGCCAGGAAGAATTCAGCCAGTGGAAGAATATCTTCGAGCCGCTCTCTGAGCGGTGGAACGTGAACTTTTACTTCGCACAAACGGTGATACAAATCAGCGCGGAAGCGGCCAAGTCCGATGGCCTCTTCCAATTCCTGGTTGGTGGCGGCGATAATCCGTACCTTCACGGCGGTTTTCTTGGTGCTTCCCAGCTTGTAATACGGGGCGCCGTCGAGAACGCGGAGCAATTTGACCTGCATTCGGGCGTCTAATTCGCCCACTTCATCCAGGAAGAGCGTGCCCTCATGCGCGAGTTCGAAAAGCCCTTTTTTCGCCACGTCGGCGCCGCTAAAAGCGCCCTTTTCGTAGCCGAACAGTTCACTTTCCACCAGATGTTCCGGCAAGGCTCCGCAATTGACGTCTACCCAGGGCATGTTGCAGCGGAGAGAATGTTGATGAATGGCCTTGGAGACGAGTTCCTTGCCGACGCCACTCTCGCCCGTAACCAGGACGGCGGCGCCGCTTTGCGCGATGCGGGGGACACGTTCCATTAACTGCAGCATGGCTTTGCTGCGGAGGACCACCGGAGTTTCAAGAGAGGAGAGGCTCTCCGGGACTTCGATCGTGCCGTTCATGAGGAAGACAATATGGTCCGCGTAGTGGGCCGTCCATAGTACCGAAAGGGGGTGTGCCTAGAACCTAAGTACTGCCCCTAACCCATTCAAAGCAAACGGTATGTTTGCTCTTGGGTGGCAGAGTCCGGGCATAGGCGGGGACAACCTGTCTCACCGGTCTGGACTCTTTGTCCAGGTTTGCGACGTTCTGAGAGGTCCACAGTGGTGCAAAGAGTGCTAAGTCATTGACCCTGCGGGAAAAGCACAAACCCGGAATTTTGCTCGTCCGTGGCAGCAGACATGCACTCTCCCTCGGCAGGAAAGACTGTCTAATGAAACCGCTAACGACCTCTGCGCGAGTATTCATTGGCGCCACGATCTTGTGTGGCCTCGCAGTTCTTGGGTTCGGACTATACCGGGCGGTGTGGACCGACCTGGGGCCTTTCGCCTGTTATTTCGTGCTGGCGATGCTGGCCTCGGGGATGAAAGTGAAATTGCCGGGGGTGACGGGCACGATGTCCGTCATATTTCTATTTATCCTTATTGGAATTCATGAACTGAGCATAGCCGAGACGCTGCTGATCAGCCTGGCGGGCACACTGGTGCAGTGCTATTGGAAGACGCGCTCGCGGCCCAAGCTCATTCAGGTGTTGTTCAATGTGACGAGCATGTCCACGGCCGTGGGCGTAGCCGCATACGCCTACAGGGAAAGCGCGGGATTTCTGAGAAACAGCCCGCCGCTCATGTTGATTTTGGCCGCGACGGTTTTCTTCGTGCTGAATACCGCGCCGGTATCCTGCGTGATCGCGCTGACGGAAGGCCGGTCGATCCGGAAAATCTGGTCGGAATGTTACTTCTGGTCATTTCCGTATTACCTGGCTGGAGCCGCGATCGCAGCGCTAACGAGTCTCGTGCAGCACTATGCGGGGTGGCAGAGCTCCTTGCTGGTCATGCCGGTGATCTACTCGATCTACCGCTCTTATAGCGTGTATCTGGGACTTTTGGATGGCGAGAAGAAACACGTGGAAGAAGTGGCCGCCCTGCACATGCGGACAATTGAAGCGCTGGCGCTGGCGATCGAAGCCAAGGACCAGATGGCGCATTCGCACCTGCAACGGGTGCGCGTCTACGCCGTGGAAGTGGGCCGCGAACTGGGCTTGAACGACAGCGAACTGAACGCGCTTCGTGCGGCGGCGCTGCTGCACGATATCGGGAAGCTGGCCGTTCCGGAACATATTCTCTCCAAGCCCGGAAGACTCACGACGGAAGAGTTCGAGAAAATGAAGATCCACCCCATCGTGGGAGCCGAGATTCTGGAACAGGTGCAGTTTCCGTATGCGGTGGTCCCGATCGTCAAGGCGCATCACGAGAAATGGGATGGAAGCGGCTACCCGCTGGGACTGAAAGGCGAAGAAATTCCCATCGGTGCGCGAATTCTGGCTGCGGTTGATTGTCTGGACGCAGTAGCATCGGATCGCCAGTACCGCAAGGCCTTGCCGCTCGAAGAGGCCATGGCGGTGGTGGCCGCAGGCTCGGGAACGCAGTACGAGCCGCGCATCGTGGAGATTCTTCAGCGGCGATATAAAGATCTTGAGCGCACGGCCAGTTCGAAAGCGGGAGAGCGCAGCAAACTTTCCATCAACTTGAAAATCCCCAACGGCAAGGCGCCCGCGGCGGGTTTCGAGCGCATCCTTTCCGCGCCGCGATCGAGCAACGGAAGCTCGGTCGACTTTTTGGCGACCATCGCGGCAGCCCGGCAGGAAGTCCAAATGCTGTTTGAGTTGAGCCATGATTTGGGAAACTCGCTCAGTCTGGACGAAACGCTATCGGTGCTGGCGGCCCGGTTGAAGCACCTAATTCCGTACGACTCGATCGTTATCTACGCATTCGACGAAGGCGAGCTCCTGCCTCAATACGTCGTTGGCAACAATTCGCGCGCGCTCTCTTCTTTGCGCATTCCGCTGGGCTCCGGGATTTCCGGCTGGGTGGCGCAAAATCGAACACCAATCGTAAACGGAGACCCGGCGCTGGAGCCTGGTTACGTCAATGATTCAAACGCCGCTGGAGTTTTGCGGTCGGCGCTGGCGATTCCTCTTGAAGGCACGGAAGGCGTGGTGGGCGTGCTCACGCTCTACCGCACCGAGAGCGATGCATTTTCGCGGGACCAGTTGCGGATTCTGATGGGCATCAGCTCGAAGCTGGCCTTGACCATGCAAAACGCGCTGAAGTATCGCGTGGCGGAAGACTCCGCTACCACGGATTATCTTACGGGGCTGCCGAACGCGCGCTCGCTTTTCCTGCACCTCGATAGCGAACTGGCGCGGGCCAAGCGCAGCAAATCCGGACTCACGGTATTTGTTTGCGACTTGAACGGTTTTAAACAGGTCAACGACCGCTTCGGCCACCTGGAAGGGAACCGCGTACTGAAGCTCTTCGCGGACAAGTTGAAAGAATCGTGCCGCGAATACGATTACGTGGCGCGCATGGGCGGAGACGAATTTGTACTGGCGATGCCCGGGCTGAGCGCGGAGGCAGTGAAGAAAAAGGAAGCACAGCTCAGTTTGCTGGCGGCGGCCGCGGGACGCGAGGTCTGCGGCCAGGACGTCGTGTCGCTGAGTATCGGCGAGGCGCTCTATCCGGATGATGCGGGAGACGCCGAGCAGCTGCTGGTGGAAGCAGACCGCCGGATGTATGCAAAAAAACAGCAACATCGTAACGAGTTGCGCACTGCCAACCCGCTGCTGAACGCCCACTTGCAGTCTCTCGCCGTACACTAATCGGGAGAAAACCGGTTGCGAACCCATGTGGATACGCGCGCTCCCGAAGCACTTTTTGAGGTTAGGCCTCACGATCCTCCTGGGAGGATTGCTGGGGGCGACGCTGGTGCGATTTGCGCCGGGTTTCGGCGCGGACGAACGGGAACTTGATTCCCGGCTGAGTACGCAAAGCATTCAGGTTCTTCGCGAGTCTCACGCTTCCCAACGGAACATTCTGGGGTATTACCGCGGATATCTAGGGGGATTGCTCCGCGGTGATTTGGGAATATCCACGTCGCTGGAACGGCCGGTGGCGGAACTTTTCGCCCAACGGCTTCCGGTCACGTTGCGCAGCGTAGGAATGGGTGTCGCAGGCGGATGGCTGTTGGGATTTTTTCTCGCGTTGCCGGCGGGCATGTTTCGCTGGCGGAATTACGAGTTTCTTACCGCGAGCCTGAGCGGATTGTTTTTGTGTTTGCCCGCCGCGGTGCTGGGATTGGCGATTGTGTATGCGGGTGGACCGGCGTGGGTGGCCATCGCGCTCGTCGTCTTTCCGCGGGTTTTTCAGTACGCGCGAAATATTTTCGTGCAGTCCAGCGAACTTCCTCACGTTCTCGCGGCGCACGCCAGAGGATTGCGCGGCGTGCACATTTTCATTTGGCATGTTTTGCCAAACGCCGCGCCTTTGCTTCTGGCGCTCGGCGGAATTTCGGTGAGCATGGCGTTTGGCGCGGCCATTCCGATCGAGGCGATCAGCGACCATCCGGGGATCGGGCAATTGACGTGGCAAGCGGCGCTGAGCCGGGATTTGCCGGTGCTGGTGAATATTACGCTGCTGATTACCGTGATTACGCTGGCGGCAAATTCCGTTTCGGACTTGGCCGGCAGGGCGCTGGCAAGGCAGCGCCCATGAAAAAGGTACGCATTTTCTCGATCGTGTTTCTGGCGATTATTTTTTCCGCCGTGCTGCTGGCGGACGTTGTGGCTCCGGCGCCCTATGCGAAGCAATTTCGGGAAGCTCCGAACGCGGCGCCATCGATGAAGCACTGGCTGGGAACGGACGATCTTGGCCGGGACGCGTTGTCACGGTTGCTCTATGGCAGCCGCGTTTCGCTGCTGCTGGCTCCCGCGGCGGCGCTGGTGAGCACGCTGATTGCGGCGTGCATCGGCGGGCTCGCTGGTTATCTTGGCGGATGGTACGAACGAGTGGCGCTTGCGGCGACGGATTTGTCGCTGTCGTTGCCTTGGTTGTTTCTGTTGCTCACGGTGCGCGCGCTACTGCCGCTCAACGTCGCTCCCCTGACATCGGTCACGATTACGTTTGCGCTTCTGGGTGTCTTGGGATGGTCGTCCTCGGGGAGAATTATCTGTTCTGGAGCGCGCGCGATTCGGGAAGCGGATTTTGTGTTGCAGGCGAAAGCGCTGGGTTGCTCTCCGCGCCGATTGTTTTATCGCCAGGTGCTGCCCAATTTGAAGCCGGTGCTCTCGGCGCAATTTTGGACTTCGATTCCGATTTTTATTATTGCGGAGGCTAATCTCGGAATTCTTGGGCTGGGAGTCGCGGAGCCGCTGCCTTCCTGGGGAAATCTTTTACGGGGACTGGAGAATTGGCCGGAGGTGAAGGCTAGTCCGTGGAAGCTTGCGCCGGTTGTCCTGCTGATTGCGGTGGTGAGTTGTTTTCAGCTGGTGTTTCAAAGGCGGGAGGAGATCGCGTCGTGAGCCGCCGCGGATACATTGTTCTTCTTTTGGGTTTGAGTTGCGGGCTATTTGGTTGGAGGGCGGCGGCGCAATCCGGCGGGGAACTGCGTTTTAGCATCAAGTCCGAACCGAAGAGTCTCGATCCGATGCTGGCGGACGACGATTCCGCGGAGACGGTTCGATATCTTACGGCGGGAGTTTTAATCCGGCTGAACCGGCAGACGCAAAAGCTGGAACCCGAGCTGGCGACATCCTGGAAAGTTTTGAGCGGCGGAAAATCAATAGCGTTCGAATTGCGCAAAGGCGTTTCTTTTTCGGATGGCACACCGTTTTCCGCGGAAGATGTGGCGTACACGATGCGGACGCTTATGGATCCGAATCTGCATTCGCCATTCGCGGATCCATTTCGTTCGGCGACCGGCGAAGTAAAAGTGGAAATCAAGAACGCGAATGCCGTAACGCTGCAATTTCCCGCGCCGGTGGCCAATCTCGAACAACTTTTTGACGAAGTGGCGATCGTGTCGGCTAAATCGCTTCATCGCGATGTGGCGTGTCTCGGTCCGTTTGTCGTTGCGGAGCACGCGGCGGGGGCGTCGATCGTGTTGCGCCGCAACCCGAACTATTGGAAGCACGATGCTTCCGGGAAGCCTTTGCCTTATCTGGATGCGGTCCGCCTGGATATTCAGCAGAACCGCGACTTGGAAATGTTGCGATTCCGGCGCGAAGAAATTCAGCTGATCAATATGATTGATCCGGATGCTTTCGACCGGCTGGCGACGGATATGCCGTCCGCGGTTCATGACGCCGGGCCTTCTTTTGATACGGAACAGATGTGGTTCAATCAGGTGGCTTCCGCGCCGATCGCGGATTACAAGAAGGCATGGTTTCGTTCGCAGAATTTCCGGCGGGCAATTTCGCAAGCGATCGACCGCGGGGATATGTGCCGGATTGCGTTTGGAGGACATGCGCGGCCCGCGGCGGGGCTTTTGTCGCCGGCGAATCATTTTTGGTTCAATCAAAAACTTCATGCGGAAGAAACCGATTTGACCGGAGCGATGAAGCGGCTGGCGGACGACGGATTTCATTTGGAGAAGGATGTGCTTCGCGATCGCGAAGGGCATGCGGTGGAATTTTCGATCATCACGAATGCGGGGAATAAGGTGCGCGAGCGGCTGGCGGTGATGATGCAGGACGACTTGTCGAAAATTGGGATTCGATTGAATGTGGTGACGCTGGATTTTCCGTCGTTGATCGAACGCATCAGCCACAGTTTTAGTTACGAAGCATGCCTCTTGGGACTTGTGAACGTGGATTTGGATCCCAGCTCGCAGATGAATGTGTGGCTCAGTTCGGCGAGCAATCATCAGTGGAACCCGGAAGAGAAATCGCCGGCAACGGAGTGGGAAGCGGAAATCGATAAGTTGATGCGGGCGCAGGCTTCCAGCACGGACAACAAGAAGCGGAAAGAATATTTTGACCGGGTGCAGGAGATTGTGGCGGAGCAAGCGCCGTTCATTTACCTGGTGAACAAGAACGCGCTCTCGGCGGTTTCGCCGAGTGTGCGGAATGCCGCGCCGGTGGTGCTGCGCCCGCAGACCTATTGGAATATCGACAGTCTTTACCTGGCGCCGGCGAGCGCAGGCGGCCGCCCGTGAGGGGCCGCGAAAAATTACTGTCGTTGCATTTGAGCGTGGACTATCCCGGAAAAAAAGATGTGCTGCGCGATGTGGCGGTGGAGATCGAAGAGGGAGAGATACTCGGGCTGGTTGGCGAAAGCGGCTCGGGGAAGAGCACGTTGGCGCTGGCAATTCTGGGATTAATTAGTTTGAAGCGCGGCGTGCCGC
>Ga0210393_10002050_pt1 | contig 16771 bp, 15 predicted proteins | sample IncBWC27OmetaG_FD_160068 | JGI IMG/M metagenome (GOLD analysis project Ga0210393, IMG submission 160068) | Forest soil microbial communities from Barre Woods Harvard Forest LTER site, Petersham, Massachusetts, United States - Inc-BW-C-27-O ... | reverse complement strand
CGCGGTGCCGTCGCAGGGCGCCCGCAGTAGAACCTGGTTCAGCGATGCTTCTTCCGCCAAATCATCGCCGCGCCGTAACGCAATGGCCGCCGAGAGCGTGAACACGGCAACTTCGTTGGTGCCCTCTCGCAGTCGCCCACGGGCCAAGAATTCCGCTGCCTCGAGCCGATTCTGGTCGAACGCGGCATAGGCATCGGCGAGATCCGGCGGGTCTGAGGCCAGCCGCCGGTATCGGGTATAGGCGGCATCGGCGGATGCGGTTTCGCCTATGGCCAAGCGCTGCGCGGACAGCTCGCGCCATCCGTCCGCAAGACCCGGGTCAAGCGCGACGGCGCGCTCGAGCGCCGCTATTGCTTCCTCCGTGCGGTTGCACGCCGCGTAGGTGCAGCCCAGTTCCAACTGCATGAATGCGGAGCCGGGTTGGGCGAGTGCGAGGGACTCGATGACGCCGACAGCACTCGCCGAGTTTCCCAAGCGCCGGCATGCGGCGCTAAGCAGCAGGCCTGCCGCATCAGACTCCGGATGATTCGCGAGGATTTCGCCGGCCTGCCGCGCCGCGGCGGCCGGCTCGGTCTCGAGCAACATCGATGCGCGCATGAGCTCAAGATCGCTGGTGGCACTCAATGTCAAATACCTCTGGGAATTAACCTGCCGCAGAGGGCTGTTATACAATGATGCGGTGAATTCCGCTGCCCCCATACCGCTCGACGAAGCGACGATCATTCGCATATTGCAAGCCTCGAAGGCGGAACAAGCCGCGGGCCGCATTCCGGAGTCGGACCAGTTGCTGGCCAATGCGGCGCAACGGGCTCCGCACCATCCCGCCGTGCTCAACGAGCTGGGAGTCCGCATGCTCGCGCGCGGCGTTCCCGACCAGGCGCAATTGCTGTTTAGCCGCGCGGCCAGCGCAAACCCCAATCAACCTGCCATCTGGGCCAATCTTGCCAGCAGCCTGAAAGCGCTCGGCCGGCGTATGGAGGAATTGGATGCCATCGAGAAGGCCCTGGCCTTGGAACCGCGGCATTTGTCGGCGCTCTTGCAGAAGGGTGAATATATTGAGGAAATGGGCGACCCGCGCAGCGCGGCGCGGTCCTTTCAGGCGGCGCTTGACTCGCTGCCCCTCGGCGCGGAAGTTCCGCCGCATCTGAAGGGCGCGTTCGATCGCGCCAAGGCGAAAGTCGACGCTGATCGAGCGGGCCTTGCCCGTGAACTCGAACAGCCGCTGGCGCAGATTCGCGACCGCTACGGCGGCCAAGCGCAACGCAGAGTCGATATGTGTCTCGAGCAGCTGATGGGGCAGCGCCGCGCCTACCACTCGCACCCGACTTGGATGTACTTCCCCGAGCTGCCCGCCATTGAGTTCTTTGACCGGACGATGTTTCCCTGGCTCGATTCCCTCGAGGCTGCCGCCGGCGAGATCCGCACGGAACTGCTGCGCGTATTGGTGGCCGATCGCGAGGGACTGCAGCCCTACATCGATTTCCCGGCGGGACTTCCGCTCGATCAGTTCAAGGAGTTGAACCGCTCGCGAAAGTGGAGCGCGTACTTTCTGTGGAACCAGGGCCAGCCGCAGCCGGGCCACATTTCACGCTGCCCCGTGACTGCGCGAACGCTCGAAGAGGTGGTGCCGCGGTGCCGGGTCGCCGGCCGGGCGCCCACCGCGTTTTTTTCGATTCTTGATCCCGACACCCGCATCCCGGCGCATACCGGCGTTACCAATACGCGCCTGACCGTTCATTTGCCTCTCGTGGTACCGCCACACTGTGGGTTCCGGGTGGGAGCCACGACTCGCGAATGGATTCCAGGTCATGCCTGGGTGTTCGACGACACGATCGAGCACGAGGCATGGAATCTATCGGACACGCCGCGCGCCATATTGATTTTCGACATTTGGAATCCGTTGCTGACGCCGGCGGAGCGCGACATGATTCAAACCGCCACGGAAGTGTATGGCCAGTATTATTCGCAGCGGCCGGTAAGCGGCGTTTGATCAAGCACGCCGTATGCCTCCTGGCTTTGGCGGCGGCGGCCGCCACATCGGTCCGTGCCGAGACCCTCGCGAGTTGCGCCGCCATCGCGGCACCGGACGCGCGCCTGGCCTGCTACGACGCACTCGCGCATCGGCCCAAGGATGCTGCACCGGAGAAACCATCGGCGAGCGCAGCACAGAAGCCTTCGGCGGCTGCAGCGCCGGCCTCGGCCACGGCGACTTCCGCGCAGGATCCAAATAACTTTGGCTTATCTTTGGCGCAGCAGCATATGGCCTTCGCCGGCCCGACATCGATCAAGGCACGCGTTGAAGCGATTAACTCGGGGCCAAATGGCCAGACCTACATTGTGCTCGATAGCGGTCAAACCTGGACCATGGGAGAGAACGACGGCTGGCTCTCGAAGGGAGACGCGGTCACGATCAAGCGGGCGGCGCTGGGAGCATTTCTGTTGACGGCGCCCTCAAATCATTCTTATCACGTGCGGCGAGTGCACTAATAGCCGAATCGGTTCATCCATGGCTCGAGCACCGGCAATGCCGTGCGGACCTGCGCCTCGTAATTTCGCCATTGCGCCGTGGCCGACGTGACCAGGCCTTGCGACAACTGCGCGGTGCTGGGCGTGGCATGCTCCCGCGCCTGAGCGCGATCGCCAAACTTGCCCATGTCCGCCACCCACTCGAGCCCAATATATTCGCAAATGCCGCGCATCTCGGGCTCGAGTCCGGCCACCAGGCTCTCATAGCGAACCTCGCGCCAATCGAGTTGCAGCGAGCGCTTCGCGGTGTCGGCGAATGTCATCACCGCCGCATAGAACGCCGCCGCCCCCGGCAACGTCAGCAACTCATACATGGACGGATTCATCTTGAAGCGGCGCCGGAAGCAGCTGAGTATCACATCGCGCGGATCGCGTACGGCGAACAAAATCTTTGCATGCGGAAACAGCTTTGCGATCAGCGGTAGTTTCATGGAATTCAACGGATGCTTGTCGACGAACACTTTGCCCGCTACATCGGCGCCGGCATCGCGTACGCGGCGCCAATAGGCCTGCCGCAGTGCGTTCACCGCTTGGCTCTCCGCGCGCGCCAGCGGCAGCAAATTCACAGGCTCGCGCATGAAAGCGAGTACGCCATCCGCAAGCAGCTCGTGCTCCTCGAGGCTCACGACCCGCGGATTTCCGTCCAGCACAACCTCCAGCAAGGTGGTGCCGGAGCGGGGAAACCCGAGCAGGAACACATGCCCGGCGGCCTCCGCGTCCGGCTCCCCCGGAGGGACGAGCCATTGGCCGGCATCGATTTTCTCCACGGCCGCCGTCAGCGCACGCGTATATCCAAGTGCGTTCGAACCGGCATAAAGGCGATGAATTTGCCGCAGCGCCTGATTGCAGGTTTCGTAAGCCTCGAATGCCTCGTCGTAGCGGCCGCCGGCATCGAGCACATCCGCCAGCAGTCCCGTGGCGCGCGCTCGATCGGACGGTCCCGCCCGCGAATCCATGATCAAGTGCCGCAAACGCTTTTCCGCGGAATCCCTATCGCCGGCCGCCAAATCGGCGGCGGCGAGGCTCAAGACGGCATTCGGAAGACCGGGCGCGACTTTGAGCGCCCGTTCCGCCCACGCCCTGGCTTCCTCGTGTTGGCCGCGGTGGGTGGCGATCGAGGCCAGCGCCGCCGCACTGGTGAAGTTGCCGGGTTCGAGCTCGAGCGCGCGCAAATGACTCTGCTTGGCGCGGCCGAGCGATCCCAAAGCGATGAGCGCGTTACCCTTGCTGGCGTGTGCAAACGGCAGGTCTGCGTGCTGCTTCAAGAGTTCCTCAACATGAACAAGCGCCTCGGCCGGCCGGTCCAGACGCTGCAAGCACAATCCCAGCGCGTTGCGCGCGCCCACGTCTTTCGGGGCGATGGCCACTGCGCGTTCGAGCAGTTGCAGCGCCTGCTCGTACTTGCCCTGCTGCTCGAGCCGTGTGGCGGCGATGTTCAGCAGCATGGGATGCTCGAAACCGCTCGCCAGGGTTTGCTCGGCCAACGCCGCGGCCCGCACAAAATCGCGGTTCTGCGCTAGGCTTAAGACCGTGCGCAGCGTTTCCATATCGGTTTCAAGATCACGGGCCATGGGAGTTCTACGTATTTGTCTGGCGACAAGGCTACCGGAATCGCGCTTAAGATGGGGAAATTGCCCTTGACGGACCCTTCCCATGAGCTGATGCGCGAGGCGGCGCGATTGCATCGGCAAAACCATGTCGCCGAGGCCATCGCCGCGTATCAGTCGATTGTTGCGCGCTGGCCGAGACTGCCGGATGCCTGGTACAACCTGGCAGTTCTGCAGCGCCAGACGTTCCGATTCGACGAGGCGCTTGCCTCTTATCAAAGGGCGCTTGGCTGCGGCATCACACGCCCGGAAGAAGTGCACTTGAATCGCGGCGTCATCTTCAGCGATTTCCTGCGCGACTACCCGGCGGCGGCCGGCGAACTGGAGCGGGCTTTGATCTTTAATCCCGCCTACACGCCCGCGCTGCTGAACCTGGCCAATCTGTATGAGGACCTCGGCAAGCGGCCGGAAGCGAGCTCGCTGTATGCGCGCATTCTGGCCATCGAGCCGCACGCCTTCGAGGCGCTGGCGCGTTTCGCGAATGTGCAGCCGCCGGGGAGCGTCGAGGGCTCTCTCATCAACCGGCTGAGAGACGCGCTGAAGCTCGCATCCTCGATGAGCGATCGCGCCAGCTTAGGGTTTGCGCTCGGGCGTCTGCTCGACGCGGCTGGCGACTACCGCGAGGCGTTTAAGGTCTATACCGCGGCCAATCAGGCCAGCCTCGCCAGCGCCGGACCTCAGGTCGTTCCGTACGATCGCGCTTGGCAGCAGGCGTTCGTCGACCGCGTGATCGCCGGCGATTCGCGACGCACGCAAGCTCACGCGGCCGATATTCCACCACAACCCATCTTCATCGTCGGCATGTTTCGTTCAGGATCGACGCTCGCCGAGCAGTTGCTCGCGGGAATCCCGAAGGTTGCCGCCGGCGGCGAGATGGATTTCCTGCCGCGGCTGGTCAACAGCGAATTCGTGCCGTTTTTCGAAACGCTGGAAAGCGTCTCTGCGGAGCGCCTGGACGGGATCGCCGCGCGCTACCGCGCAGAACTCATGCGCGCGTCGGCGAACGCCGCCTACGTCACCGACAAGCGCCCGGATAATTTCTTGTACCTGGGTCTCATCAAGCGTCTGTTTCCGGATGCCAAGATCGTACACACGACGCGCAATCCCTTGGACAATTGTTTGTCCATATTTTTCCTGCATCTCGAACAGCAGATGAGCTATGCCTTGAATCTCATGGACATCGGCCATTACTACCGTGAGTATCGGCGCTTGATGGCGCATTGGAAAACTGAATTTTCAGACGATATCTTCGATTTCGACTACGACGCCTTGATCAGAGAGCCGCAAATCCAAATGCAACGGCTGTGCGCATTTCTCGGCCTTGAATGGCCGGGAAAGGTCCCCCTGGTCGCAACGCGCAGCGCGGCGATCAGGACGGCGAGCGCTTGGCAGGTGCGCGAGCCGCTGTACAGCACCTCCTCGGGACGAGCGAGGCACTACGCCGATGAACTCAAAGAGTTGCGCGACTACCTGGACGGACTCGCTTGATCGCCGCGCCGCCGATCGTGTTGCCCCTGTTTGCGACGCCGCTTGGGATAGTGACCGTTCCAAACGCGGAGGTCCTCAATTCCCAGCTCGCCGATCTTTTCAGGCAGCGCACACCAAAGGACCGCGCGCCGCACTCCCTGGTGTACCGCAGCCACGACGACTTGTTCGACTGGCCGGAGCAGCCTGCCCGCGCGCTGGCCGGCGAGATTTTCCGCGGCGTGTGTTCGGTGGTCGAGACGCTCAATGCATTCGAGCCCGGCCAGCTGCGCTCTTTCAATCTCGAGGCGCGCGGCTGGTTCACGATCATCGAGCAATTGGGATCCCTGCCGGCGGCAAGCTACCCGCTCACCGCGTGGTGCGCGATGTATTGCGTTGCCGCGCCCGAGCCTTCCGCGACTCGCCAGGACAGCGGCGTGTTGCGGCTGTACGAGTCGCGGCTCGGCACCATGTTTCAAGACGCCACGAACTCCGTCATGCGCGTCCCGTTTACAACTAGCCACTATGCGTGGCGGCCGGTTCCCGGACAGCTAGCGGTGTTCCCGGCGTCTGTCACGCACGAGATCGCGTTGGTGCGGTCTGGCGGCAAGCTGATTCTGGTCACCGCCCGTGTGCGCTTCGTCGCTCCAGGGCAGCAGGGTGTTGGACGATGGTAACCCCGACGCTCAAGCTCAATTCGCTGTTCGCCGTGCCGTTCGCAGAGATGCGTCTTGTTCCCTGCGAGCGCCTGAACCAGGAGCTCGAATCGTTATTCCTGCAGCGTGAGAGCGCCGAGTACAAAAATCCCACGCCCAGCCACATCGCCCAGGAGGAAACTTTCGAAAGCCGGTTCAACCTGTTCCGGTGGCCTGAGGCCTGTGTCCAGGAGCTGCGCAATTTCATGCTGAACGCAGTGGCGCAAATGGTGATCGAAACCACCTCTCTTAAGGGCGAAGATATCGCCCGGCTCAAGTTTCAAAACCATACGTGGTTCCATGTCTCAAGATACGCAGGCTCCTTCGTCGCCCACAACCACCCGCTGGCATCGTGGTCCGCTGTGTACTGCGTTCGCGCCGGCGAAAGCGTCGCGCAGCATCCTGACAGCGGCGTGTTGCGATTCCTCGACGTGAGGCAGGGCGCCAACTCCTATCTTGATCCCGCAAATGCGTCCTTGCGCCGCGCCTTCGCGCTCGCGCCCATGGAATTTAAGCTCGAAGCGGGCCAGATGGTGATCTTCCCCTCCTATGTATTCCATGAGGTTGCGCCCTTTTATGGCAGGGATACGCGTATTACCGTCGCCACCAATTGTTGGTTCGCTTAAGACGCGCCCCGGGAATAGCCGACATGACGCGACGAGTCCGGCAATTTCGCATAAGCTGCCGTCACTTCGGGCTTCACGGTGTAGTGCGCAGTGAACTCGCTCGGGAATCGACAGGGTTTGCCGGTATCGAGGTTCAAGCAAAAATACTCGATCTCTGCGTCAAGAACGCGTTTATTGTCGGACACTCGCAGAATCTCGAAACGACGCGTGCATCGAAGGCGGCCGTCGCAAGCCACCAGCCATGTCGCGATCAGCAAATTGTCGTCGAGCAGCGCGGCCTCGAGGTAGTCGACCCGCGTATGCCGTACCGCCATGCCACGGCGAATCGAAATGCAATGCTCGAGTGGAATTCCCAGCTCTGAAGAATGCGCCCAGGCGATCCTATCCAGCCATTGTAGGTAGACTGTATTGTTGACATGCGCGTACTCGTCTATTTCCTCGGCTGCCACTCGGTGCAGGGTGGTGAAGGCCGACGGCAATCGTAGAGGCGGGTGCATCGGTCACACAATACTGTACCGGGCTCAATCGGCAAACTAAGGTGCAAACAGTTCAAGTGACGTCGTGTCCGCATCGGCCGCCTTGCCCGGGCTGCCCCCGATTCGGCGAGCAGGGCATCGCCGCGTCGGCGCGCGGCGCACTCGAGAGGCTCGCGCGCACTCACGGTCTGCCGCAGGTGGCGGTGGTATCAGGGCGGACTTCCGGATTTCGGCTGCGCGCGCGGCTCGCCATCCGGGGCAGGTTGGGCTCGCCCAAGCTCGGTCTGTTCGAACTCGGTACCCACCGGGTGGTTCACATCCCGAACTGCAGTGTTCATCACCCCTTGATCAACCAGGTCGCCTCGGTCGTGCGGCGCGCCCTCGTCGAAGCCCGCGTCACCTGCTACTCGGATGGCGCTCATTTAGGGCTGGCGCGCTACCTGCAAGTGGTGGTGGAACGCAGCTCGCAAACGGCGCAGGTGGTGGTGGTTGCCAACAGTGCCACGCCTGAACCAATGGCGGTGTGCTTAGGTTTGATCCGCGAGAGGCTCGGCCGTGATCTGCACAGCTTGTGGTTCAACGCCAATCTCGAACGCTCCAACACCATTCTCGGCCCCGAGTTCGTCAATTGGTGCGGGCCCGAGAGCGTGGTTGAGCATTTTGGCGGAGCCGCGGTTCACTATCCTCCGGGCGCGTTTGGGCAAAATAATCTCGACATCGCGCAGAGCATTGTCGATCATGTGCGGTCACAAATTCCGAATGGTGCGCAAGTCACCGAGTTCTACGCCGGTGTCGGGGCCATTGGCTTGTCGTTATTGGCTCGCGTCAGCGAGATTCGAATGAACGAAGTCGGCGCACACTCGCTGCGAGGGCTTGAACTCGGTCTCGCCCAGCTTGATGCGGAAAATCGAGCGAAGATTTCGGTGCTCCCGGGGCCGGCGGGCGCGGCTTGCCTCGCGGCATCCGGCGCTCAGGTGGTGATCGCCGACCCGCCGCGAAAGGGCTTGGACCCCGAACTGACCGAATACCTCGGTGAGCGGCCGCCCGAGCGTCTTGTGTATGTGAGCTGTGGGCTGGAATCGTTGCTCAACGACACTGCGCAACTGACGTCGCGCGGCAAGCTGCGCTTAAGGTCGCTCAAGGCCTTTAATCTATTGCCCTTCACTGAGCACGTCGAAACCGTAGCGTGCTTCGAGCGTGCCTGACGCCGCACCGCCCGCAAGCGATCATGCGCGGTCGATCTCAATGCGGTCGAGCGCTGCGCGGTCCCAGTGCGCGAGATCGGCTGCGGCCTCATAAGTGGTTTGGAAGAAACGCAGCAACATCTCGTCCGGTTCCGAAGCGGCGCGCAGCGCTGCGTACGGCAGCAGAAATTCCCGCGCTTTTGAGTCGTAGCGCGCGGCGGCGGGTTCAACCAGGCGCTGCGCATACCCGGGGGGTTCAGGATAGGCGTAGGCGTAAAATGCGGGCTGGAGCGTGTCCCCACCCCCGGGCCAAAATCCGCAACTGCTGCACTCGTGCGAGTACGCTTCTGTCATCACCCGATCCGGGCAGTGCGGTACACCGCCCGGGTGCTTCGGGGCGCGCCGCCCCGAGAAGCGCGTGGCGGCAAGATCGAAGCTACCCCAAAAAAAATGCACCGGGCTCTGCTTGCCGGTAAAACGACCGCGAAATCTTTTCAGCACGCGATGAGTGTTGAGGAGAATCTGCCAACATTGATGGGCGGCTTGCGCCTCGTAGCTGGCATGTTGCGAGTCCCGCGAAAAAGGAATCGCCGTTTCGACCTCCACCGGAGACGGATAGATGGCCGGATCGATTCCGAGATCGCGAAGCGTGCTTAAGTATTGAGCGAAAAAATCCGCCACGGTCATCGCCACGAGCGCAAAGGCGTGTCTGGCGCCATCACTCGTGCGAACAATCAGCTCATGCGATATGAAATCGAACTCGACGGTGACGGAACGATTTCCGTGCGGCATCGGCGATGTCGTCAATCCCCGCGCCGCGACATACAACGCAACCTGCCACCAGTGGTTTTCCATCGGCGCTAGAGCGAGGCGTGTCTTACCCACGATCTGCGTCCACATGTGCAGCGTGTCAAATGTATCCAGCCACCCACTGGGGGATAGCTCAGGCCAGCCGGAGGCCGATTTCACGTCCATTCCGCACTGTGTACGATTTCATCAGGCGGCGCGAATGATTTCGAAAACCGCGCTGCGGTTATGTATTGATCTTCACCGCAGCGCAATAGCGGGCGTCCGCCGTGATTTCATTTCAGCCGGGGGTTGACGTACAATGGCGGCTAGGCAGGAGATCATCTATGAGCGCCACAATGCGAATTGCCGGAGTCATCGTCTCGGGACTTGTTCTCTTCGGCTGTGCGACAACACCTCAGAATTCAAAGCCGACGGCAACCGCGGCGATGAAGGATCCCAACTGCCTGACTGAAACGGGCAGCCGAATATCAGCCAACTCGAATTGCCGTGGATTCGGGCGCTCATATTCCCACGATGACATTGATAGAACGGGTCAGACGGATGCCGCCAGTGCGCTGGCTCTCATGGATCCTTCGATCACCGTTCATCACTAGGCCGCCTGAGCTTTAACGAAAATCCTCGAGAATCATTTTCGCGCCCTTCTCGGCGATCATGGCCGTGGGCGTGTTGGTATTGCCGGACGTAATGGTCGGCATGATAGAGGCATCGACAACCCGCAGACCTTCGATGCCGTGAACACGCAGGCGCGCGTCAACCACCGCTTCTGAATCCGTGGCCGGTCCCATCTTTGCCGTCCCCACGGGATGGAAGATGGTGGTACCGATGTCTCCCGCGGCCGCGGCAAGGGAAACGGTGTCATCGCCGACGTGAGTGCCGGGCAGAAATTCCTCGGGTGCGAATCCTTGGACAGCCGGCTGCGCCATGAGGCGCCGCGTGCAGCGAATGGCATCGGCAGCCACGGCGCGGTCCTGCGCCGTGGCCAAATAGTTCGGCGCGATCATCGGCGCCGCCAGCGGATCGGCGGACCTAAGCCGTACGGTGCCGCGCGAAGTGGGACGCAGATTGCATGCGCTCAACGTGATGGCCGGATACCTGTGCAGAGGCTCCCCGAACTTGTCGAGAGACAGGGGCTGCACATGAAACTCGATATTCGCCCTGGGCTGGGTGGGGTCCGAGCGCATGAAAATGCCGAGTTGCGAAGGTGCCATGGTCAGTGGTCCGCGCCTGCGCAGCACGTAGTCGATTCCCATCCAAGCGCGCCCCAGCACCGAATGATAAGTTTCGTTCAAGGTTTTCACATTGCTCACTTTGTAGATTGCGCGCTGTTGCAAGTGATCTTGAAGGTTCGAACCCACACCGCGCCGGTCGATCAGGGTTTTGATGCCGAGCGGCGCGAGCCACGCGTGGCTGCCAATCCCCGACAAGTTCAGGATGTGCGGCGAGCCGATCGCACCGGCGCATAAAATGACGGTGCCGGCGGTGCGAACCTCGACGCTCTCGCCGCCGCGCCGAAACACGACGCCGCATGCACGGCCGTTCTCGATGAGCACACGCTCGACCAGGACGTGCATCTGAAGGTTCAGATTCCGGCGCGCGAGTACAGGCGTCAAAAACCCCCTGGCCGCGGACCAGCGCCGGCCGCGTTTCTGGTTGACGTGAAAATACGAGACGCCTTCGTTATCGCCGCAATTGAAGTCCTCGATGGCGGGGACGCCGAGCTGAACGGCGGCTTCGCGCACGGCATCGAGTACCCGCCAGGCGACGCGCGGCGCTTCGACGCGAAACTCGCCGCCGACCCCGTGATGCTCGCTTTCGCCCAGGAAATGATCCTCCACACGCCTGAACGCAGGCAGCACGTCCGACCATCCCCAGCCTTCGAGTCCGAGCGACCGCCAGCCGTCATAGTCGGCTGCCTGGCCGCGCATACTGATCATGGCATTGATTGACGATGAGCCGCCAATCACCTTGCCGCGTGGATAGGCGAGCGCGCGCCCATTGAGCCCCGGCTCTTTTTCCGTTCGGAACATCCAGTCCGAACGCGGGTTGCCGATGGTAAAAAGATAGCCGGCTGGAACGTGGTACCAAATCCAGTTGTCGCGGCCGCCGGCCTCGAGAAGCAGAACCCGCCGCTTCGGGTCAGCGGACAGGCGATTTGCCAAAACACATCCGGCCGTTCCCGCGCCGACGACAATGAAGTCATAGTCGCCTGCCAGGCGTTTCATGTCGCGTCGCCCAAGGCCTTCACGCCGATACGGGAAACGTCGGCCAACGATCGACGATTTTGCCGTCCTCGTACACCAGCAAATCGCCGAATTGCAAAAAGACCGCCTCGGACTGATTCGGTCTGAAGAATACGAAGTCATCCGGCTTCAGCACCACCGATCGGGAACCCGTCAGTATTTCCTGGTTGCTCGAGCGTCCGAAGAGGCCGTTGAACTCCAGGCCGGGCGGGGATTCCGGCTCCGCAAGCCAATGGCCGCCGTGAATGAAGTAGGCGCGTTCTGAGTTGGCGTCGAAAAATCGCATCACCCCCGATAGCGCTTCCAATCCGGGAATCTGCGTTTTCCCCACTGCCTTGATGACGGGTGTGGCAATGAAGGCCGCGGGGACATGATGGGTCAGGGTCTTCGTGTCAAAGTCACGCGGCTTCACGAAAGCCGACCCGATGGCGAGCTCGGTGGCGAGCGGATCACGCGCATGCAGGGAGTAGGTGGGGCTTCCGGCGGTGTTGAAGGTGTATTTGGACGTGTCGGGACCCATGCGCGAACGCACGACATCGACCGACTCTTGATATCGTTTTATGACCGCCTCGTATGCTCTGCCGGGACTTGGCATTTTCGGCACGTGCGGGTCGTATCCCATCAGTCCCGAGAATTCAAGGCTCGGGTGTTGCCGGATCAGGTCGAGCGCCGCCGACAAATCCTGAACGCTCTGAAATCCGCCACGATGCAGGCCCACGTCGATTTCCGCATTGACCCGCAACACCTGGCTTCGCGACTTCGCAATCTGTGCGTATTCTTGAATTCTCTGCGGCGTATCGACGAGCCACTGTGGTCTCAATTGAGTTATGCCGCCCGCCGCGAGTTGATCGCACACGGCGGCAACCTCGAGCGCCGGCAGGGGTTTGCCCAGCAGCATGTCGGCGGTTGGCCGCAACTGCGCCGTGTCGAGCACCATCGGCCCATTGAACACCATGAAACGCTCGGCACTTAAACCCCGTGCGATCTCCTCGATGAGCTTGGCGGAGGGTAAGGATTTCACCACGATCCGAGTCGCCAGCTTTGAGCCCTGCAATGTATTGCGAACCGCTTGCATGTTCGCGTGCAAACGCGTGCGGTCAATCAGCAGCACCGGCTTGGCGATGCCTGCCTCGCGCAGCGCCTTGGAGAGCGCCAGGAAATACGCATCGTGCGCTCCGCCGTGATCACGCTTGCGAAGAGCGAAGACGGTTGCGGCAGCGGCGATGGCGGCGCCGCCCAACAGCATGCGGCGACGGGTCCATCGATTCGGCGGGAGTTGTTTTGCGTCAAGCATGGATGAAGAGTTCCCGTAAGTAGGGATTGAGAAAGCGGCCTTGGCTGTCGAGCGACTGGCGCACATTCATGGCGTCGCGCCAGCGCGGGTAGAGCGCCTCAAGATCGCGGGCTTTCAAAGAATGCAGCTTGCCCCAATGCGGTCGGCCGCCATGCCGGCGCAGAATAGGCTCGACCTCCGCGAACAGTCGTTTGTAGTCGTCCTTGTAGTAGGCATGAACGGCGATTGAACCCGAATCTCGATCGTAGAAGGGCGACAGCCAAGCATCATCTTTGGCGATCGAGCGCAATTCCAGCGGGAAGAAAACGTCGCTGTGGTTGGCCTCGATTACCGCCAGCACTTCGAGCATCGCCGCCATCTGCGTCTCGCGCGGCAGGTGAAATTCCATTTCGTTGAAACGCACAGGCCGCTCGTTGGACAGCAGCTTCCAGCTTTCGTCGATGGCCTGCTCTTCAGGTACACCCGTGAGGGCAGACTGTGCGAGCCGGCGCCGCAGCGGCGGAATCCATCCAAACAAATCGCGAAGCCTTTTTAAGCTCATCAGCGACTCGGTGTCCAGGTCCGGTCCGCGGGGAATGACGTCCGCATCGGTGGGGTCGGTGACAATCACCGCCGAGTGCCCCGTAAAGGGCAGCGCAAAAAACTCGACCTTGCGATGCGCGGCGCAGAGGCTGTCCCATTCGGCAACGGTCTTTTCGGTGGACTGGAGGAAGGTGCGCTTGCGCACGCGATGCACCGGGGAATTCTGCAGGGTGACCTGGGTGATGACGCCGAAGGCACCCAGGCCCACGCGCGCCGCGGAGAAAACATCGGGATTTTGCAGTGCGCTGCAATCGAGGATGTCGCCGCCGGAGGTGGCCAGCCGAAAGCTGCGGATGGAACCGTGCAGCGCTTGGTATTGTTTGCCCGTTCCATGCGTCGCTGTTCCGACCGCTCCCCCGAGGGACTGCTTATTGATGTCCGGCAGGCTCAACATCTCCTGTCCGATGCCGGCAAGTGCCGGCCCTAAATCCCCCAGCCGCGTACCCGCCCACACGGTTGCCATATTGGCGGAAGCATCGTGGTTGAGGATCCCGCTCATCCGGTCAAGAGAAAGAAGCGTGCCGTCCGTCGGCACCAGAGAGGTAAATGAATGTCCGGCGCCCACCGGCCGGATCGGCGCCGGTGTCTTGCGCAGCAATTCCACCAACTCATCCTCGGAGCTGGGAGCGACGCGCACGGCAGGGTAACTGCTCGCGCTCCCCGACCAATTTCTCCAGACCAGGTTTCCCTGGCCGTTGCGCGGGGGCGGCGAGGACGGCTCTCGATCGAACCACCATTCGCGCCCAAGCTCGGTCCCGACCAGGGCCGTTGCCGCAGCGCCGACACCGATTCCAATTGCCGTGCGTCGTGTAACCGTCATTGCAACTCCCCGTTTGACATGAATGCGATCAGCGCTTCGAAGTCGGCCGTCGTGCACGTGAAGCATTGTCCGCCCGGGGGCATGCCATTGAAACCCGTCAGCACATTTCGCACCAACTCCGGCGTGCCCTTTTTCAATCGCGAATGCCACGCGGCCCGATCGCCGGTGAGAGGCGCGTTTGCCTGCGCATTGGCGTGACAAGCGCGGCAGGAATGATCGTAGAGCGCGGCCAAGCGTTCATCGGCGGGGCGCAACGTTGCGGCGCGCGCCGCTGCCTGCGCCACATCCGAAGGCGATGGTGCCGACTGGCGGCTGCATCCGCACAGCATGCAACCGAAAACGATGCTGCAAACGAGCCAGCCACGTGCACATCGAGAGCGAATGAACGAGGCGGGCATCATACAAAGTCTCAGGTCACCGCTTCGCTCGTTGCCGCAGGATACGTGACGTAGCCCTCGGCCCCTTGCGAATACCAGGTTTTCTGATCGTCCGGATTGAGCTCAATGTTGTTCGCGAAGCGATGGGGCAGGTCCGGATTGGCCAGAAATTTCCGTCCGAACGTGATGGCGTCAGCCGCGCCTGCGGCAACGGCTGCCTGTCCCCGCGCAAGGTCGTAATCCGAATTGAGCACCAGCGGTCCCTTGAATACCTTGCGAATGAGCGGTGCCACCGGGGGGCGTTCCGACTTTCCGAATGTGCCGTTAGGTCCGGGTTCGCGCAACTCCAGAAACGCGATGCCGAGCGAATCCAGAACCGCGGCCGCGGCCGGAAACAGCGCCGCTTGATTGCTGTCGTCAACGCCTTGCGAATCGCCGTTCGGCGACAGGCGCACCGCAGTTCGCTCCTTGCCAACGGCACCCACCAGCGCCTCAACCACTTCCCTTAGCAGGCGCACCCGATTCTCGATCGGACCGCCATAGGCGTCGGTGCGTTTGTTGCTGCCGTCACGCAGGAATTGGTCAATGAGATAGCCATTGGCGCCATGCAGTTGTACGCCGTCGAAGCCGGCGTCGATGGAATTTCTGGCTGCGGTCACGTAATCGCCAATCAGGCGCGGGATTTCCTCGATGGCCAGCGGCCGCGCTTCGACATACGGCTGCCTGCCATCGTAGGTATGAGCCTTGCCCGGCGCGGTGGTCGCGCTGGCGGATATGGGCTGAACGCCATGCAGTGACGGATGCACGACCCGCCCCATGTGCCACAGTTGCGCGAATATTCGCCCGCCGGCCCTGTGCACTGAATCGGTTACCACCTTCCAGAGCGCCACGTGCTCCGCACCCCACAGCCCACCGGCGTAAGGCCAGCCGCTTCCTTCGACGGTGATCCCGGTCGCTTCAGATATGATCAAGCCGGCTGCGGCGCGCTGTGCGTAGTACGTGGCCATGAGGTCGGTCGGAACGTGGTTGCGGGTGCCGCGGCCGCGGGTCAGAGGGGCCATCCAGATTCGGTTGGGGCAGATGAGGCGGCCGATTTTGATCGAGTCAAACAGCGTGGTCATGAATTCCTTAGGAATGCCTGCGAATTGCCCCACCATGCTAGCAGGATGCATACTCCGGTTAGCTGGAATTGGTCCGGCCGGAAAGCCGCGCTTGACGGTTGAATTCGCGTTCTTCTACAAGAAATTACCGAGGATTTGCATGCATATCATGAGCCGAAACCTTGTTCTCCTGGGGTTGTTAAGCCTTGCGCTGCGCGTTTACGGAGCTGACTCAACCGTTCCCGGCCGATTTACGGTTGGCCGATACCTTGACCTACAGTCGGCAAGCGCGCCTCAGATCTCTCCCGACGGGTCGCAGATCCTCTACACGCGGTCCCTGGTCAACAAACAGGAAGACAAGTTTGACCGGGCGCTTTGGATCGTGAATTCCGACGGTTCGCATCACCGCTTCCTGGCCAAGGGCAGCGGAGCCGTGTGGTCGGCCGACGGCAAGAGCATCGCATTTCTCGCCGAAGGCGAGCCCAAGGGCATGCAGATTTTTGTCATCGAGCCGGGAATTGCGGGGCCGCCTTCGCAGCTCACGCGGCTCACCGAGGAACCGGGCAACCTTCGCTGGTCTCCCGATGGAAAATCGATTGGTTTCACCGCGAAGGTGGCGGCTCCCGAAAAGTGGTCGGTCGACCTGCCGGCGGCACCCGAAGGCGCCAAATGGGCCAACGCGCCGCGGTTTACCGAGAGATTCCACACGTGGCGCGACGGAGCGGGATTTACCGAGCACGGTTGGCGGCATCTGTTTTTGATCGCAAGGGACGGCGGCACGCCGCACCAGGTGACGAGCGGCGAGTGGAGCGTCGGTGACAGTTCCTTTGAAGTCGCCACCGGCGTCGTCTGGGAGTTCACGCCCGATGGCCGCTCCGCAATCATCGAAGGGTACAAAGAGGGAGACCTTGATCATAACGATCGGGAAAGCAATATCTACTCCGTGGACCTGGCCACTGGCGCCGCCACG